>FWPU01007826.1_pt1 | contig 19101 bp, 22 predicted proteins | sample 2228361 | NCBI WGS metagenome assembly FWPU01 (sample SAMEA103939777, study PRJEB20133) | metagenome
CTGCGCGGTGCCAAAAAGCCCCTATTCGCCTGGAAAAGTGCCCCTGACCGCCCCAAAAACGGGCTGCTTTATGCAACTAGGGGGTTTGGCCTAAAGTGCAGGTCCCAAAAAGGGACTGCTTTATGCAACTGTGGGCTATACTTGGGACAGGGGATAGGTGTTAATGGCATAAGACCTCCCTTCACCTGGCTCGGCTACTGGTGAGACGTTAAACCTTGAGAAGCCCTCGTGCCGCCGCGGTCAGGTGCAACGGCTGGTTCGCCGGCGTGCGTCTTGCCCCGGCGCTTACCTGTACGTTGCCCTCAGCTGCAGATCGTGAACGAAGATGTTCCCGTTCACGATTTCGTGCCGAATGATCCGATTGCTCCTCACGGCGGATTTCTCGTTGAAGTCTCCGAAGCGATCGTTGCTGAGCACATACGTCGTTTCGCTCGCGCCTGCTAAGTCGAGAATCGTCTCGTCAGCCGTGCGTCTGGACGCAACGATATGCACCTTCGCATGGGCGCCCAGCCGTTCCTGAATCACGGCGTCATCGGTGCTCAGAAGTTTGCGGATGGCAGAGTCAAACACGACGAGGACCGAGTAACTTCGCGACAGCAGAGGCAGCAGCGATTCAATCGCGCCCAACCCAATGAAAGTGCCGCCTTCGTAGCAGAGATTGTTGCCGTCGATGACAATCGTGTCGATCTTGCGGGCAGCCTTTCTGGCGACATCCTTCGCCCGCCGCTTTAACTTATCGTAGTCGCGCTTCAGCTTTCGGATTGTCTTCTGGCGTTCGACGATAACCCTCCGTGGGCTGCCTTCGCCGAACTCACTCTCGCACTCCTCGTGAATTTTCGCACGCTCGTAAGGGTTTTCGGCATCGGAAAGTCCGCGGTCTAAATCCTCAGCAGCCTCGAGTTCCGCTTCCGCACGCCGTATTTCTTTTCTGATCTTCTTCATCTTATCGACAAGAGGTGCGAGTACTTCGTCGACTCGCCGCTTGCGGTCGGCGACAACCGCTAGTTCTTCTGTCTTGGCGACAATACTTTGCTGGATCTGCGAAAGCTCGCGTCGTCGCCCAGCGACGTCGAATGTGCGATGGCGTTCAAGATCAGCGCTGACCAACGCTATTCGACGGCGAGTCGCTTGCAGTTTCCTGGCCTTTGAACGCCTCTGTGCAGCCTTGTGGTTGTAAACCTCACGCAGCTCGCGGCGTCTACGCCGAAGGAGAACCTGGTCCTTCGCAAACCAGTTGAACGGGTTGAAGAGCGTCCGGATTGCACGCGCAAGTTCATCGAGCTGGGCGTTGATGGCCTGAATGTCGTTGTCGAACTCCTGAAGTTCCAGCCGCAACTGCTCTGCCGTAGCTTCATTTCTCCGTTGATCATCGGTCAGCGCGCTAGGGTCAATGCGGCTGTACCATTGCAACTCGTCGGCGAGTCCCTTTTCACGTTGACGCAGCTCGTCAATCTCCCGCTGAATATCGGCACAGATACTAGTTAACGGGTTGAATTCCATTCTCGGTCCCCGAGAACGAGTCACCACCGAGTCGAGGGCCAAGCAGCATCCAAGACGAAACCTGTTAGACTTGCTTACTGGAAGTTTCGGCCTATCGCCTGTAGGCCGCAAATGTGCGGCCTAACTCGCCGTTGGGCGATTGCCGTAGGTCCAAATCATAGCAAAGCGTTTCTTGGTTCTCAGCGTGTTGTCTGCGCGATAGTCCGTTTCTGCCTAGCGCTCACCCAAGCACCCAGCCAGGCTGTCCGCCGACCTGCGAGTGCCGCGCCCACCTCGGTTGAAAACGTGGCTGCAAATCGTCGTTGTCCGAACATGCTTGTGGCCAAGCCGTTCCTGGAGGGTGCGGACATTGCAGGCGGCTGGGAGCCCCGACCGAGCTAGACAACTTGACGCGAGATTATGTGGCCGTTCCCGCCGCCGTTGCTCGCTGTATTTTAGTAGAGGCCCGCCTGTGCGCCTAGGAGGCCACATGACCAACGAAACCGAATCGAAGTGCGGCTCGCCTTGTTCGCCCCGGTGAGATTCCCGGGCGCCAATGAGCCATTCGCCCGCGTTCTTCACGTCGCAAACGATTGTCGTGCTGCCGGTTACGACAAACGCCGCCCCGCCTTTGCGAATCCGGCCCCCTTCTGGAAATAAGTGGATAGAAGGGGCGAGCGACGGGCTCGCCCGTGGGTGTCTGACACCTTGGAAGAACGAAGCGTGAGGATTGGACTGACCTTCGAATAGTTCGTGGAATTGCGGCTGATGCCGCCGGCCGGGGCGGTGCGCCATTCCGCTAGGCGGCGGCGCTGGTGCGGGAATCGCTGTTTCCCATGACCACCTCCCAGGCGGCCAACCATCTCCGCTCGGGGGGCTACGACTGCAAGCCGCAGATGCTCGAACTCCTGGTGGGAAACGGCGTGGTGCGGCCTTCGCAGCCGGACGCCTGTACGCAGGGGCATGTGGACTTGGCGGATGACTACCTCAAGGACGCGGAACTCTTTTCCCCCTACGACGCGATGTGCCAGTCGCTCGGCTGGGGCTACGCCAATTTCCTGTGGGCGCAGCGCGAGGCGGCTGAGCGGGAATCGCCGAAGTACGGGCACCCCATCCCGGCCGACGACCAGTACTTCGTCATGCACCGGTGCCGCCAGCGGTGACCGGCCCGGGGCGATTTCCTTCACCCTATGCGACGACATCCGCGAGCTGCTCGAGCAGGGGCAGGAGCTGTGAGCATGGTTGAGAACCACGAACGGCAAATCACCGATCAACTGCTCGAGTTCACCAGGACCTGTGCCCTTCAGGAAGCCGGCAGGCACGGCTCGGCGTGGGTAGACTGCCAGGACGTGGTTCAGCAAGTGATGCTTGGGCTGCTTGCCAAGCCGCCCAAGTATGATCCGTCCAAAGGGGCTTCGGAGAAGACGCTCATCCACACCGTCGTCCGGCGGATCGTGCCCAAGTACGTGGCCCGCGAGAGTAGCGGGCCGGCCGCTTCGAGCAGCCGCCATGGCGGAAGACGGCAGGCAAGCTGGTGGAAGACGAGGCCCCCGGAGACGAACTGCCCGTCGAACTCAGCCGGGGTGGCCCCCGGCAGAAAGGAAGAGCGTCAATCGGCGCGTGGCGTTACTGAGCAAGCCGTCGACGACGGACGACGTTCTGGAGTACATCGAAAATGAAGAGAGCAGGGCCCGGGAACTGCTGGCCTGCATCGGCGAATTGCTTTCGGACAAGCCTCCCCGGACGACGAGGAGCACCACATCGACGGGTCCTACGTGTGAAGCATGAGCCACGTGAACGAGGTGCTTTCTCAGGTTGTCGCCTTCCTGGAAGGCAGCGATTCGTAACCAGCCACCGTCGCCACCCGCCCCGCCAAGCCACAAGCGTCCGGCGGGGTGCGGTGCTTTCCCATGACCACACACGCATGGCGACCAAGTACACGATTTTCGCCGTGGGCTATGTCTGCCGTTCCAGGGACATTCAGGAGCGTTCCATCCCTGACTACCAGGCGTTCGTCGAGCATTGCGCCAAGGAGCACGGCTACCACATGCTGCGGTGGTACGTCGATGACGCCATCTCGGGCACCAGCGCCTGGGGCCGGGACGCCTTCGTACTGGCCACCTTCGAGCGGCTGTTCCTGGCCGAGCACGAGCCTGCCGAGCAGCCGGTCGAGCGGTTCGTCAAGGCGATGCAGGCCCTCAGGCGAAGGCCAAAGCCGTGCCGCGATGCCTAGCGGGAACTGGAACCGGTCAATCGCAAAATCAAGGCCCTGGTGGCCATGCTGGCGGACCCGACCTTCGCCGGCCTGGACGAACTCCGCTAGACGTTGGCCGAGCCGAAGGCCCCGCAGGATGCAATTGAGGCCCGCCTGAAACCGGCGGACGTGCCCATCGAGCCGGCCATGTCGGAGCAGGAGCTTCGGGCCTAGGCGACGGAGCAGTTCGCCCGGCTCGATGAGTTGGCCACTGGCACCCTCGTTGACTTGAAGCATCGCCGGTTGGTGGTGGCGTTCGTGGAGCGCATCGAGATTGACCTGAACACGAAGACGCGCGTCGTCTTCATCGCCGCCGACTTGGAACACGCCTTCCGCTCCAGTTCCACACGCGGCCCCATAGCGGACCATCTCAAGATGCTGGTGCCGTCTTCGAGGCTTCGCCCGCAGCTCCAAGCAGGGCCGAAAAACAGGCCCGCTCCGTGGGTCACGCAGGGCTGCTTCAGTAGGCGGTCCCAAGCAGTCGCTGCCTGCCGTAGTGCGGAGTGCCACCTTGCCGCCTCCCCGCGCGTGCCGCCATTGCATTACGCTACCCCGCGGGAGATGGTAAACTGGTGCTTTTGCAGATACGTGGCGAACGGCTTACGACGGCCATCCCGGCATGCCCCGTCGGTGCGGGGTTTGTGCCGACCGCTCACGGGCGTGTTTAACCACGCCTGCTCAGAGTCTACGAACCGCATTTGAGGCACCCCATGCCCACCCCAACCGAACTGTACGATCAAGCAGATAAACTGAAGGAGCAGGGCAAGCTAGAAGAAGCGATCGCCCTGTTGCATCAGGCTCTGGAATTGGATCCGAACTTCGCGCTCGCCCATTCGGCTCTTGCTGTTTACTATGGCCGGTTGGGTCGGCACGAAGAGGCCATCCAGCACGGTTTGAAGGTCGTGGAACTAGAACCGGACGACCCGTTCAGCTACACAGCCATGAGTGTGACCTTCCAGCGAGCGGGCCGGATCCCCGAGGCCGAGGAGTTTAAGGCCCGAGCGCACATGGTGGGCATGCACCGGCACTGAGGGGTGGCCATTCGCGCCAAGGGACTGGTTCTCCGGCGTGCATGCCTCGGCGTGCCTCCTGGGCAACGCGTGTGGGTACTTGGAGCAGACCGGGAAGGAAACTGGGACCTCTGGAGCCACAGGGCCGGCGAGGGCCTGAACCTTTGCCGCCCGGCCTTTCGCCTGGGACGATTGCGTGTATAATTGCCCGTTTACAGCCCAGGCTGGCTTACGGTACGAACAATGCCCAAGCAGAAGACCCATAAAGCGACCAAGAAGCGATTTCGCCTAACGGCCACCGGTAAGGTCAAGCATCGCCATGCTGGCACGAGCCACCTTGCCACGCACAAGACCCAGAAGCAGAAGCGGCAGCTCCGCGGCACCCGCGTGGTGAAGAGTGTAGAGGCGAAGAAGCTTCGCGTGCTGCTTGCCGGGTACAGCTACTAGGAGGGGCCGGCAGGTCAGGAGCCATGAGAACTCGCAAAGGCGCCGCACGGGCACAGGCCAAGAAGCGGCTGTTCCGCAAGGCAAAGGGATACGTTGGTGGGCGGCGGCGGTTGTATCGCACTGCCAAGGAGAACCTGGTCCGCGCGGGCGTGTACGCCTATCGAGACCGGCGTGCGCGGCGGCGGAATCTGCGCCGCCTGTGGATTACGCGATTGAGCGCTGCCGCACGTGAGCGCGGGTTGCGCTACAGCGAGTTCATCCATGGGTTGGAGAAGGCTGGCATTGCCCTTGATCGCTACACGCTATCTGAGATGGCCGTGCAGGATCCGGCGGGTTTCGACACCGTGGCCGAGTGCGTTAAGCAGGCACTTGCCGCCGTGGCGGTGTAGGGCGGGCAGCGAGGGTGAGGCGTGCCCGCGCTGGCGCAGTTCCTCAGCGAGCTGGAGGCGGTGGAACGTGCGGCTCTGTCTGCCCTGGAGAAGGCGGAGGACGCGGCCGCGCTGGAATCGGCCCGTGTCGAGTTTTTGGGTGCGCGGAGCGGCCGCCTGAAAGAACTCCAGCAGGTGCTGGGCGGGCTTGCACGCGAAGAGAAGCCCGCTGCGGGGAAGCGGTTCAACGAGGTGAAGGCCCGCGTGGAGGCCGCGCTGGTCGCTGCGCGCGAACGGGTCGACCGCCTGAAGGCCGCGCGCAGCGCGGCGGCTGCCTTCGATCCGACCCTGCCTGGCCGGCGGCCTCGCCTCGGCCATTTGCACCCTTTGACCCGCACGATCGATGAGTTGAAAGACATCATGGGCCGTCTCGGTTTCAGTGTGGCCGACGGCCCCGAGGTGGAAGACGAGTGGCACAACTTCGAGGCATTGAACATACCCGATGCGCACCCGGCGCGTGATCCGCTGGAGAACTTCTACCTGGCCGCGGCGGCCGCTGGGCATCCAGGCCGTCCGGGCGGGCCGCTCTTGCTGCGTAGCCAGACCAGCACGGTGCAGATCCGTGTGATGGAGCAGACTGCGCCGCCCGTGCGCATCATCTCGGTGGGCCGCGTTTACCGGCCAGACACGGCCGATGCCACGCATTACCCGATGTTCCATCAGATGGAAGGATTGTGGGTCGACCGTGGCGTAACCATGGCGGACCTTAAGAGCGTGCTGCGGCTGTTCGCGTCGTGCTACTTTGGCGGCGACGGGCACATTCGCTTTCGGCCGTCGTTCTTCCCCTTCACAGAACCGAGCGTGGAGGTGGACATGGCCTGGACGCAGGGCTGGATTGAGATGGGTGGCGCGGGCATGGTCGATCCGCATGTACTGGCCGCGGTGGGATACGATCCTGAGGAGTATACGGGCCTGGCCTTCGGCCTGGGTGTGGAGCGGCTCTGCATGCGCCGCTATCAGGTGGAAGACATTCGCGAGTTCTACAAGAATGACGTGCGTTTTTTGCGGAGGTTTTAGTTCTACGGCGTCATGATGCACATCCGTGTTTGCAGCGATGCGAACTTGCCAAGCCCGGTCCCAGAGAGGCGTTTTCTTTCAGGCTGGAAGGTCTAACGAACGACCGAGCAATTTAGTTTTAGCGGGCAAACTCTGTGTCGAGCGGCTATAAGGCCGCGCAACGGTTTTCGATCGAGGCCGCTTGTTGCCCGACATGCCTCCCGCACGGGCTGCTGTCGAACGCGTCTGGGCGTGGCCTTGACGTACAAGTTGCAGCCCTTCATGCACGAAGGCGTGTAAAGCTGAAGGGCGGCACGCCCTATGTGGCTGCTTAGGCCTCACGGTGCGTAAAACCAATCCGTTTTGACGATAGCCGCCTTGAGATGAATGGGATAGTTCGACATGGCGCCCGACGGTTGATAGCGGCAGGCCCAGTAATTGATCACTGCTGTACCTCTGCTGGTGAAGCAAACGCCGGGGTTAGAGAACGCCCAGTTCTCATCGGTTTCGATGTGCCGCGGCCTGCTCCAGGTTTGACCATCGTCGCGAGACACGGCTGCGCTCAAGGGCGTGCGCTTGCCGAAGTGGGAGTACCAGTTCGGGTCGTATTTTGAGGCATTCCAGATCAGCAGCAGGTCGCCCGTGGCGGGGAGGCGGATGAGTTCGGGGCACGATTCGGGCGCCTCGATCGCCAGCGGCTCGGCCTGAGACCACGTGCTGCCGCCGTCGGAAGAATGCGCGCGATACACTGCCCCAAGCTGGGTGCGCATCACCATCAGCAGGCGGCCGTCTCGCAATTGTTCGATATGAGGTTCCATGGCCCCGCGCTTGGGCAGGTCGACCCAGTTCGCGCAGGCCTGCCAGCTTCTTCCGCCATCGTCGCTGAAGTAGGCACCGGCCTGCCAGTGGTCGGGCGTTCCGTGGCGGCTTGTATTGCGGTTTGCCGGCAGGACGATGCGTCCGGTAGAAAGCCGTCGCAGGGTGCTGCTGCAAAGCGTGATTGGCTGCTTTGTCCATAGTGTGGCCAGGTCATCGAAGGTCTGTCCTTCATTGTGCGACACCCGGGCGAACGCCGATGCCATCGGGTGCGTGTTCCGCGCCTGGCCGACAGAGTGATAGCGCATGAAGCAGAACAGAATCCCGCCTCCTGGCAGACGCAGCAGGCTGGGCGAGTAGACATTGATGTCCCCTTCCTCGGGGCTGACCAGCACGCGATAGCCCTCCCAGGTCCGGCCGCCGTCGCTCGAGACCATGGCGGCCAGGCGGCCGGGAAAGAAGTCCGAGTCTCCCTCGCCTTTTTCGAATTCCTGCCAGATCATGAAGAGGGTGCCGTCTGACAACTCGATCATGGATGCTTCCGAGTTGCGCACGACCTCTCCCTTGGCCTCGGCCACCATGACAATTTCTGGGGGTTCGGGTTCGCCGGCCAGGGCAACATTGGCGGCGCTTTGAGCGAGCAACAGGACGGCAAGCAGTTTGGGTGCGCGTGCAGTCATGCGTCGATCTCCCTAGCTTGGCGGGCTGGCGATGTCAGTCGCGCCAGCGGCGCAAGAGGTCCTGGTAGGCGTCGATGCGGCGGTCTCGCAAAAAGGGCCAGTGGGTACGCACGGCTTCGATCTGGTCGAGATTGCATTCGACGATCAATGTCTCTTCATCGGCATGGCCAGCGCGGGCCAGCACGTTGCCGTTGGGATCCGCCACGAACGAAGCCCCCCAGAACTCCAGCTCGCCTTCGTTGCCTACTCGATTGACGGCTGCCACAAACACGCCATTGGCAATCGCGTGGCTGCGCATCATCGTCTCCCAGGCCGCGTGCTGGCTGGCGCCGAACTCGGCTTTCTCGTGCGGGTGCCAGCCGATGGCCGTGGGATAGCAGAGGATCTCGGCACCTGCCAGCGCGGTGAGCCGTGCCGCCTCTGGATACCACTGGTCCCAGCACACGCACGGCCCCAGGCGGGCGAAGCGCGTGGGCACGGAGACGAAACCGAGGTCGCCCGGCGCAAAGTAGAATTTCTCGTAGTACCGCGGGTCGTCGGGAATATGCATCTTGCGGTACAGGCCGGCCTGCCGGCCGTCTGCGTCGTATACGACGGCGGTGTTGTGGTAGACGCCCGCCGCACGCCGTTCAAACACCGAGCCCAGCACCACGACGCCGTGTTCGCCAGCCGTTTGGCGCAGCAATTCCGTCGTGGGGCCGGGAATAGGCTCAGCCTCAGCGAAGCGCGCATGGTCTTCTTCCTGGCAGGGATAATGCATGGCGAAGAGTTCCGGCAGCACGACCACCTGGGCCCCTGCCGCGGCGGCCTCTGCGATGCGGGCACGTGCCTTCTCCAGGTTGCGCTCGCGCAAGGGATCGCAACGCATTTGAACCAGTGCCAGGACAGCGCTGCGCTGCGGTGTGGTGGTCATGAGGCGGTGTGACGGGTGGGGGGGGCATCAAGAAGGGCGCGCCAACAAAGGCTTGAGTTCGCGGCCCTGGGCGTCTTGCAATTCGAGCGTCATGTGTTCGGGAGAGGCGTGCTCCAGGCCCAGGACCTGGATGACGACCTGATGTTCTTCTTCCAGCCGTGCCAGGTCCCGGCGCTTCTTGTCATTGAGGTAGGTGGCGACATCGTCGGCAACGCTTAGGGTGACGCGGGCCACGCCCTCGGTCTGGCACGCGAGAATCAGCGCACGCACGGACTCGATGGCCATGCTCTCAGCGGTCTTGACAACTCCCGTGCCCCGGCAGGCCGGGCAGTCTCGAAACAGGCTGCGTTTCAGGCTGGGACGGATTCGCTGGCGCGTCATTTCGATCAGGCCAAACGGGCTGGTGCGCAGAATCTTGGTTCGGGCACGGTCGCGCTTGACGGCGTCGCGCAGCGCACGCTCCACGCCACGGCGGTGCTTCTCTTTGCGCATGTCGATGAAGTCGTTGACGATCACGCCTCCCAGGTCGCGGAGGCGGAGCTGCCGTGCGATCTCCTTAGCGGCCAGCAGGTTCATCTGGTAGGCGGTCTCCTCGGCGTTGTCGTCTGCGCGAAAGTTGCCGCTGTTGACGTCGATGGCCACCAGTGCCTCGGTCTGATCGATGACGATGCCGCCGCCCTGCTTGAGGGGCACTTCGCGCTGGTGGATGCGGGCGATCTCTTCCTCCAAGCCGTACTTGTAGAAGAGCGGCTCCTTGCCCTCGTACAGGTGCAGGCGGCCGGCGTAGCGCGGCATGACCATCTGCAAGAACTCCTTGGCACGCTCGTAGGCCTGGGGCTCGTCGATATGGATGGCATCCACGTCGCCGGTGAAGATGTCCCGGATGGTGCGGATGATCATGTCGCTTTCCTGGTAGATGTCGATGGGAGCCGGATGCTTCTTGATCCGACGCACGATCACCTTCCACAACCGCAGCAGGTACGCCAGGTCGCGAGACAGCTCCTTGCGCGTGCGGTCCACGCCTGCCGTGCGGATGATGAACCCCAGGCCCTTGGGCGGATTCAGTTCCAGCAGCACGTCGCGGAGCTTGCGGCGCACCTCGTCGTCTTCGATCTTGCGCGAAACCCCCACGCGGCCCAACGCAGGCATCAGCACCAGGTAACGTCCCGGGATGCTGATGTAGGTCGAAAGCGTGGGACCCTTGGTACCCATGCCTTCCTTGATCACCTGCACCAGCACCTCGTCGCCCCGGCGAAGCACGTCTTGAATGGGCGGCTTCACCCGTGGCCGGGCACCGGGCCGCAGCCGGCGGCCGCGGCGGCGACTGTCTCCCTCGCCCTCCTCCTCGCCATTGCGGCCCGTACGCCCACCCAACTCAATGGGCCGTGAGGGGTCGTAGCCCCCCTGCCGAAAATACTGCGGCTCCAGATCGCTCACGTGCAAAAAGCCATTGCGGCCCACGCCAAAATCGACGAACGCCGCCTGAATGCTCGGCTCGAGATTTACCACCCGCCCCTTGTAAATGTTGCCCACGTAGTTGTCTTGACTGGCACGCTCGATGTACAGCTCTTCCAGCACGCCATCTTCGACGATCGCAATCCGGCACTCCTCCGGCTGCGATACATTGATCAGCATCTCCTGTTTCATGGTCCTCGCTTTCGTGGTCATCGAGTTTTTTCGCCCCCTCGTGGCTAAGGGCGGCCCTGCGCCGGCCGGGTCTACTCCCGCTCGCATGGCGCCAGCTCCACGCGCGTGCGAGTGAGGTAGGCAGTGCCGGCCAGCAGGTCGTCCAGGCCCAGGGCCGCGAGCACCTCGTGGGGCCGCGGTGTACCTGTGGTGCCGGACCCAGAGGCCGCCGCAGCCTCATTGCCTGCGGTGATGGTGAAGCGCAGCACGCCTCCGCACACATCCAGAGCCGCAAGCGCTACACGCAAATCAGCGGGCGGTTTCCCGGCACGCTGGACAAGCAGGGGGCCCTCCGCCTCTCGCATGCGCGCGGCAGCAGCAGCGGCAGCCGCCCGGCGCGTGGGGGGCAGGGGAAAGATGTAATGCGCCCGCAGCATGCGGGCGGCACGGCCGCGCTCCGGCAACTGCTCAATGGCAGCCAGCTCCAGGCCGGGCGGCAGCTCGTCGGCCAGGCGCCGCCAAACCTCGTGCGGTGCGAGCGCGGAATCCAGTTCGGCTTCCAGTACTTCGTCCAAGCCGGCCACGCCCAGGGCCAGCGCCGCGGGGAAGCTCAACCGCGGTTTAGGATGAAACCCCTGGCTCATGCGTAAGGGCAGCCCAGCGCGGCGGAACGTGCGTTCCCAGGTGCGCACCAAGTCGTGGTGGCCGAGGAGCCGCATGACGCCCAATTTGCGGTACCGCAGCCGCAGCCGAGTTCGCTCGGGCGGAGTCGCGGCGGAACATTCTGCGGGTTCGGGGCGGGCGTCGCGAGCGGGCACGGCGGTCTGCATCTCCCGCGGATCAGAACCTCGCGGTTCGAGGATGGGCGAGTTTGCAGCCGCGCCGCGAGAGGACGCTGGACTGGCGAGTTGGCATGTGCCAGGAGGGTTCATTACACAACAAGTTCTGGGGCTGCTTTGCGCAGTTCTTCGCGCAAGTAGGCTGCCACGTCGCGGGCATGCTCCAGGGCCATGGCGCGCGCGGCCACCTCTTCGCACTGGGCCAGAGATACGCTGCGGCAGAGTTGTTTGATCTCGGGGATGGCCGAGGGGGGCACGCTAAGTTGGCGGATCCCTAGTCCCAACAGCAGCATGGTGTACATGGGATAGCCGCTCATCTGGCCGCAGAGGCTGATCGGCCGATTGCCGCGGCGAGCGCCGCGCACGGCAAGCTGGATGAGGCGGAGCACGGCCGGGTCGGCGGCGGAGTACAGCCCCGCCACTTCCTTGTTGCTGCGGTCCACGGCCAGGGCGTACTGGATCAAGTCGTTGGTGCCGATGGAGAGGAAGTCGACTTCCTCGACAAATTGGTCGATCATGATCACCGCTGCCGGCACCTCGACCATCATGCCGACCTGCAACTTGCGCTGGAACGGCAACCCCGCCTCGTCCAGATCTTCCATCACGTCGGCCAGCACCATGCGTGCCTGGCGCAACTCCATGATGGTCGAAATCAGCGGGAACATGATCCGCAGATCTCCCAGCACGCTGGCCCGCAGCAATGCCCGCAGTTGCGTGCGAAACAATGGCAGGTTTCTCAGCGAAAGCCGAATGCTTCTTAAGCCAAGAAATGGGTTCGGCTCGTCATCCGCGGGGCAGTGGGCCACGGCGGCCAGCTTGTCGGCGCCCAGGTCCAGCGTGCGGATGACGACCGGCTTCGACTCCATCTGCCGCATCACGTAGGCATACGCCTGGTAGTGGTCTTCCTCGTCGGGAATGCTGTCGCTGCTGAGATAGAGAAACTCGGTGCGATAGAGTCCAATCCCGTCGCAGCCCAGCTCGCGGCAAAGCCGGGCCTCGTGGGGGAATTCGATGTTTCCCAGCACCTGTATCTGCGTGCCGTCCTTGGTGACGGCGGGCAGCTCGGTGAGCGCGGCCAGGCGCGTTTCCAGGGAGCGATGATGCTCGGCCTCGCGCTGGTAGCGAGCGATGGTCTCTTCGTCGGGCTGGAGGATTACCAGGCCCTCGTTGCCGTCGATGATGACCAGGTCTCCGCCGGCCACCTCGCTGAGGAATGGACCCGTGCCCACGACTGCCGGGATGGCCAGGGCCTCGGCCACGATTGCCGTGTGGCTGCCGGCGGCACCGGTCTCGGTAACAAAGCCGCGTACGTAGCGGCGATCGAGATTGGCGGCCTCGCTGGGTGTAAGGCTGTAGGCGAGCACCAGCACAGGGGAGGTCAGATGAGCGATTTCTTCGCGGCGTTCGCCGAGGAGATGGCGCAGCAGGCGTTGTTCGATGTCGGCGATGTCGCCGGCCCGCGCGGCCAGGTGGGTCGATTCCAACGACTGGAACACCTTGGCGTAACGGCGGAGCGTGCGGCTCACGGCATACTCAGGCGAGTAATGCCGCTGGGTGATAAGCTGTTCCAGCTCCTGCTGGAGCTGGGGATCATTCAACATCTGCAAGTGAGCGGAGAAGATGGCGCCGTACTGCGGCCCCAGTTCGCGCGTGACGGCGTCGCGGTTGCGTTCGATCTCCGCGGCCGCGGCACGACGCGCCTCGGCGAGCCGCGCCAGCTCGCTTTCCACGGCGTCGCGTGCCACAAACCGGCGAGGAATGCGAAATCCCTCGCGGTCCAGCACCAATGCTTCACCAATGGCTACACCGGGCGAAACGGCGATGCCCTGCAATCGTAGCATGGGTCCTTCCGGCGGCCGCCGGCGCCGGCGCTGCGCGCGGCCGCTGGTGGCCTGCCGGCCGCCGGCCCCGCCAGGGCAGCCCGCGGCCGCACGCCACTACGCATCGTTATTTGGTATGTCCTCGGCAAAGTTGTGCGCCACCAACTCTGCCAACGCGTCCAAGGCGGCCTCGGCGTCGCCACCCTCGGCCTCGATCCGCAATTCCGTGCCCGCGCCGGCAGCAAGGGTCAGCAGGGCCAGGATACTCTTGCCATCGACGCGTTCGTCACCCTTCACCAGCTCGATCTTGGCCTGGAATCGGCTGGCAAGCTTGACAAACTCGTGTGCCGGCCGGGCATGCAACCCCTGCGGATTGCTCACCACCACGGTGCGGCTCAAACGATGGGCATCCATTGCGGACGTCGGTTCCAACGGCTTCAGCTCACGAATTGATTGTTGTCGGCCTCGTCAAGCAACTGCAAAATCTCCTCTGCGTTGCGGGCCTGCTTGAGAAACTTGCAAAACGTATCGTCGCGCAACTGGCGCGATACGTTCTCCAACGCGCGGAGGTGGTCGCCAGGGCGATCCGGCGGCGAAACGATGAGAAAGAACAGGTGCACCCGCTCTCCATCGAGGCTGTCAAAATCCACGCCCTCGCTGCTGATCGCCACCGTTCCCACCAATCGCTCCACACTGGGATGCTTCGTGTGCGGCACCGCCACGCCGCGGCCGATGCCCGTGCTGCCCAAGTCCTCCCGCCTCATCACGGCACGCACAATGCTCTCGTAGTCCTCAGCATGGATCTTGCCGGCGTCAACCAACGCCTGCGCCATCTCGCGGATCACCCCCTCTTTGTCGTCGGCGGTCAATTCAGCCCTGACCGCCTCTCGGCTGATGAAGTCGGCAAACTTCATGAACGATCCTTTCTATCGCGGACCGGAACCACTGGCAACTCGCGGTACCTCGTTCACGGACCAGTCGGCTCACTCTCGCTTTGCGCCTTCTGGCGCAGGCCAGGGCCGCGGTGCTCTTGCACCTTCTGCTTGTACTTGCGGAGCTGCTGCTCCACCTTGTGCACCACGCTATCGACCGTGGCCATCAAATCCTCTCCCTGCTCTCTGGCCACAAAGTCGTGTTTGTGCTCGGCCGACACCCTCAAGTCCACCACCGGGGCCTCTTTGTGCTCCAGATCCACCGTGACCTCGATGGCCGTCAACCTCTCGAAATACCGTGGAAGTCGCTCTACCTTGGCCCTGATCTTGGCCTGTGTCGCTTCGCTCAGGTGCCCGTGCCGGGTAGATACCTTCACCTCCACCGTGTGTACTCCTTCTAAGTTCGTGCCGGCCCTGATGTTCTGAACAAGGCTACGCGGTCGAAGTCGATAATTCTAGCCGCCGACCTTTTCGCCGACAAATGCAAAAACCCAGGCTTGCCCAAAGCCCGCCGAAATGGCCTTTTTTACAGTCTAGCTCCCCAGCCGCTCACGCCCCAAACAAACACACCTCTTCGCTCGCAACTTTCTTCAAACCAATAACTTGTGGCAAATCGCTCCCTCAATCCCCCCACTCCCACACCCCGGAAGGTCCTCGCGCCCCACAGCCCACAGCAACGGATGCTGCGTCCATCTTATACCGCACGAAACAGATGTGGCACCAAGGCTTTTCTTCTCCGCCCAACACGGCGAATGCCCAATTCTGCATCCAGGCGCTATCGGCCAGCGGCTACAAGCCTTGCACACCCCATTTGGCCGATGCAGCTTTCTTGGGCAACGTGCTTCGCAAGAGCTGCACCCTGGCACCGGTTCGGGCGGCCCGCCCCTTGCCACACGCGGCCTCCCGCACTCATCTCCCCACACGCTCGCCTAAAACAGGGCCCCCTCGACCGCCGCCACCCATGCCGCTATACTGGCTCGTTCGTTGCCCGCTCGACCGGTGTGAGGGCCCAGTGCTCCGCCGTTCCGGCCCTTTCTGCTGGCGCTGCGCGCGACTGCCTGCTTATCACGTGCCGCCGCCTGCTCGCGCAGGCGGGCGCATACAAGACATCAACATGCATACTGCACGTCCGGATTGTTAGAATGACCGGAGCCATCTACGCCATCATCCAAGACGGTGGCCGCCAGTACAAGGTCACCGAGGGCCAGGTACTCGACCTCGATTACCGCGACGCCACCAAGGGCCAAGAGCTAGTGCTCGACCGCATACTGGCCTTCCAAGACGGGTCGGGACTGCGCATCGGCCGCCCGCTGTTAGCAGGCAGCGTGACCGCAGAAGTCATCACGCCGGCGTACGGACCCAAGCTGGTCGTGCAAAAAATGCGCAGGCGCAAGAACTCTCGGCGCAAGACCGGCCACCGCCAACTCTATAGCCGCGTACGTATCAAGAAGATCGAGGTGCAGGGGTGAGCGGCCCCTGCCTGCGCGCGGTACGCCACTCGCGCCAAACCAACCTGGGAAGCCGCCAAGCATCGCGTGCATAGCGCCGCCATAACCTGCGCGGCTCGGTGGCCAAGCGGTGCAGCCATTCCAGCCCCATACGGCGCATCCACAGCGGAGCGCGGCGCTTGTGCCCGGCAAGAAAGTCGATGGCTGCTCCCACGCAAAGTACGACTGGTACCTTAAGTGCTGCACAGTGGCGGTGGGCCCATAACTCTTGCTTGGGAGCGCCCAGTCCCACCAGCAGTACGCCGGCTCCGCTGGCATTGACCGCTTCGATGAGCGCCTGGTTATAGCGCTCATCCTTCTCAAACCCCAACGGCGGGCTCTCCACGCCCACTACCTCCACGCGAGGCCAGCGGGAGCGGATGGCCTCAGCGGCCTTCTGGCCCACGCCCGGTGCGGCACCCAGCAAGTAGATCCGCAGACCACAACGCGCCTGCGCCGCCGCAAACAGGGCCGGCACCAGGTCGCTGCCTGGTACTCGCTCGGTCAGCGGCTTGCCAAGCCAACGGGCGGCCAGCATGAGCGGCGCGCCGTCAGGCACGACCAGCGCCGCCTGCGCATAGGCTTGCCGCAGCCCTTCGTGTTCCTGAAAGAGCACTGCATGCTGCACGTTCGGGGTAACGACGTATCGGCAGCCCTCGCCGGCCTCGACCCAGGCCAAGAGCTGGGCCACAGCCTCGTCCATCCGAAGGGCATCGATCCGCATGCCGAACAGAGATACTTGCCGGCTCATTGGCAAAGGACCTTGCGATAGATGGCGGCCAGCTTTACTGCCATGCTTTCATCAGAGAAGCCTTGGGCCTGGCGGGCATGCGCCTGCCGCCGCAGGGTGCGCCAGCAGACATCGCCGCGCAGCACACTGCGGATAGCCTGGGCCAGATCCTGAGCGCTACCGGGGGTTGTCAGCAGGCCATCGACCCCATGGCGAATGACCTCCGGCACGCCTTCCACGCGCGAGGCCACCACAGGCACGCCGGCAGCCATGGCTTCCAGGATGACCATCGGCAGTCCTTCGCCGAATAGGCTGGGGAGTACAAACAGGTCCATCTGTTGCAGTTCGGCGGGCACGTCTGAGCGGAAGCCCCGCCATTCGATGGCGTCGTCCAGGCCCAGCGAGGCGGCCCTGCGGCGCACGGCTTCCTCGTACGAGGCCGTCTCGAACGGCCCGACCGCCAACAGCCTCACCCGCTCTCCGGCTTGCCTGAGCAGGGCGAGGGCATCCAGCAGCACCTCGAGCCCCTTGCGCGGCCTAAATAAGGCCACCATACCCAGGCTCCACGTCAACCGGGGCGCGGGGCGCAGCGGCAAGGGCCCCAACACCGGCACCCCATTATGCACAACCGACACCCGGGCGGACGGGACGCCCATGCGGCGAGCGTAATCTGCCAGGCTCTCGCTGACGGCAACCAGGTGTGCTGTTCCAGCCAGTGCTAACCGCTCGGTGCAGGCGTTCAGCCAGTTCCGCAGCGTGTGGGTGCTGTCGGCCGATGTAGGGCTGTGCAAGTGATGCACAAGGGGCACACGGGCCAGCAGCGCTGCCAGCCGGCCGACAACGAGTGCTCGGGGCGTGTGCGTGTGCAAAAGATCGTATCCATGCTTGCGAACCAAATGAGCCAGCTTGCGGGCGGGACGCAAGTCCAGCCGGCTGCGCATGGCCAGCGGATACAACGGCGCGTGCACGGCCTTTCGCTCGGCGGTAAACCGCCCCTCTTTCAGGCAGGCGAAGCTCACCGCGAATCCTTGTGCTGGCAGGCGGAGGGCGAGCAGGTCCTGCACGCGCTCTGCACCGGAATAGTGCTCTCCGTTAATGACGTGCAGTATCCGCGAGGTGCGGTTGGCACCTGGAGTGGGCCGTCCCCCGTGCGCGGATGGCTGCGCGGGCATTGCCGCGCACTCGGGCGGCCAGGAGCGGCCCTCGCCCGGGTTTACACCTGCCGGGGGGTTGTGGTCGGCAAGTTCGGTAGAATCGACAGCTTCGGCGGTGCCGATAGCGGGCTGTGGTTGAGAAGCGGGAACGCGCATGGTACGCCCTGGCTGCAATCAAACAGAGGCGGTGCGGGGCAGGCACCCTGCACAAGCGTAGCTTGCGGCGCGTGCGCAAGGTGTGCGGACTTGCTGGAGAACGTGCTGGCGCGGCGTGCCGGCGTAGGCGCACCAGAATCGGGCAAAACGCGGCTGGGTTCCTTGTCGACTTACGTGTCGTCTGGCGCGTTGTGTGGCCTATTGGAGCAGGCTGCGGCGCACGACCTCGCTGGCGCGGTCGAACTCGCGCTGCCAGGCGATCTCTGGGCGGCCGAACTTGAGACAATCGCGCAGCTTTTCCAGCGTATTGCGGGCCATGTGCGGGCACTTGTTACACGCGCAGGCGACCCCCGGCACGGCATGGTAGCGATGATGCGGCACCTTGTGCTCCAATTGCCAGAGCATATTGGCCTCTGTGGCCACCAAGAAGTCCTGCGGCTGGTCGAAGCCCGCCACGTATCGCAACATGGCCTCGGTGCCTCCTACGAAGTCGCTATGTTCGCGGATGTTAGCGGGGCACTCAGGGTGCGCAATGGTACGAGCCTGTGGCAGCCGCCGCTTGAGTGCCAACAAATCGAGCACGCTGAACACCTCGTGGACCATGCACGAGCCGTTCCAGAGGATCATCTTGCGGCCGGTGACCTCTTCGAGGTAGGCACCCAGGTGTCGGTCTGGCACAAAGAGGATCTCGTATTCCGGTGGGACGCGGGCGATGATCTGCTGTGCATTGCCGGACGTAACCACCCAGTCTGAAAGTGCCTTGACGGCCGCCGAACTGTTGATGTAAGTGACCGTTTGAAAGCGGCGTCCTTCGGCTCGGAGCTGTTCTTGGAAGCGGGCTAGAGCAGGGGCCGGGCAGCTCTCGGCAAGGCTGCACCCCGCCAGCAGATCGGGCAGCAGTACCCGCTTCTCGGGGTTGAGCATCTTGGCCGTCTCGGCCATGAAATGCACACCGCACAGCACAATGGTCGGAGAATCCATCGTGGTGGCGGCCCGCGCTAGTTTGAGGCTGTCGCCGGTGAAGTCGGCCAGTTCCTGAATCTCTCCATCCTGGTAGTAATGGGCCAGGATGGCCGCCTGCTCTCTGGCCTTGAGGGCCTCGATCTCGTCGTAAATGTCTGGCAAAGAACGGTCTCCTTGTTTTTAGTGTGGCGGAGGGACAACCCACATCCAGCAATTTAGAGACGGCCTTACGTCTTTGCTGGAATTATACGGCCGCCCCAGCATTATGCTAGCGGGATCAGTAACCGTTCACGGCCCGGGAATTGATCTTTCCAGGAATTGAAGAATTTGCGACAACTGGTGCATGTCGCTGGAGATGATCACGGAAGATC
>FWPU01007827.1_pt1 | contig 19100 bp, 15 predicted proteins | sample 2228361 | NCBI WGS metagenome assembly FWPU01 (sample SAMEA103939777, study PRJEB20133) | metagenome
GCAGCTGCTTCTTCCACTGGCCGACGAGCACCGGGTGCACGCCATACCGGTGGCCGATCTGCGCAAGGCTCTCTTGCTCTTGCGCAGCCTCGAGCGCAACACGCGCCTTGAATGCCGGGTCATACCGCTTCGAGTTCTTCTTCCCCATGGACAGCTCCCTTCAGCACGGAGCTGCCTCGAAACGCAAAGATCGGGGTGGTCCAAAAAACGGGGTCCACTACAGTCAGCCGCCTTACGCCCACCAACGTCGGCCGTAAACTCCATCGGTAGCTCGCCTTCGTTGATGAAGATGTTGTCGATCAGATCGGGATGGTCGAGATCAAACCCGGTGTCGATGAGCGCCACTTTGATCTCGGCGGATCCCTTCGTAACAAACCAAGCCTTCCGCGCGCCCACTGCTTGATATCCGAATCTCTGTCTATTCCAGTTCGGATCGTTCGGCTCGGGGACTTCGGGCGGCGCTTGCCGGTTCTCGTCGAAAGTGTCTGGAACCGCGAACTGGACATCACCACGGCCGTTGTAGAACTCCAGGGCCTCGGAGATGGACACGGGATGTGCGAGGTTGAGGATGAAGAACAGACCTGCACGGTCGTGAACCGTGGCGTTCTTCCTGGAGATCGCATCTGCGATCGCTTGTTCGGTCGTCCCTGGCTTGAACTTCACCAGTACGCGATCCGGAACGGTCCCGATTGGCCCTGCGGTGGCGGGCTGCTTGATCTCGATGGTCGGGACGGTCGGCTTCAGCAGAAGGCCTTGGCCTCGGTTCACTCCGATCTGAGTGTTCGGATTGAATTGCGCCTCGATAAACGTGGTTCCCCTCTTTCGCACCGGAAAGACAGTGCCTTCCTCCAGCGGGACGAGTTTCAATCCCGTCTGCTCGCCGCTTGGCAACTTCACCGGCTGCGCCCCGCCGCCGATAAGCGCCGAAATCCCGGCACTGATGAACCGAACCTGCGTTACAGCACCCGGAGCTACCGGCAAGATGGCGACGAGTTCTACGCTGCCGCCATTGAGGGGAAGGTCGAATGTGCGCGCCCCCGGATCTACCACAAGTACGCGCTCGGTGTTTGGATCGTTCGGGTCCTTCCGGTGGACGACTTCCGTTCGGCTCGTGTTGAATCGGAGTGCAGTAATTCGTGCGCGTTCTCCTGAAGGAATCTCCAGAATGCGAACACGAACGACGAGGGCGCCGTCATCCTCGGGATCAGGAGGGCAGCCCAACAGTGGGACGCAGAGCGCCATTACGGTCGCGGCAACGGAGATTCGGGAGCGAACTCTGGCTTCAATCGACATGGTCTACCCTCCCGGCGTAGAGCCACATCAATGAAGACCCACCCCGTTACAGCCGCGCCATCTTGGTCCAATCTCCCAAGACCGCTCGCTTTGCGCCCGCACGTCGCCATGCGTTTGCCCGTTCGGCAGTGGCTTCAGGTGCCGTGATTTCCGATCTTCACTGAAACGCCAGGTTGCGGTCAACGAGCCTGCCCGGAGCCTGCCCGGGCCTGCCCGGGCCAGCCCCGAGCGTGCCCGCCGGCCTAGACCGCCGTGGGCGCCCTGCCGTCCCATCCTCATCAAACTTCGCTTCCTCGGGTAGTTCCCGCGCCGTACCCTCCTCGCCCGTGCAATCAGCAGAACCGACGAGCGGCTGTAATCACGTGTCCGGGTACGCGTGATGAGCAGGCGAACGCTCGTGCTCTCGGCCACGAACGTGTTGGCGCGCGGTTTCCTCGTGGTGCCGACCGACCGCAGATCGCGCGCGGGCGTTCCGGTGAACGGGCTGTACGCGGTCGCGCGGTCGGTGCTGCACGTGCTCGGCTGGAAGACGCCCGCCCGCGCCGTGGCGATCGTCGATCGGCAGGGGCGCGCGTGGGGCGAGCCGCTCCTGCCGCAGCTCGAGCTTCTGCCGCGCCTGCTCCGCGCGCTCGGCCTTTCGGTGGTCGAGGCCGCCGACGAGCCGCACCTCGTGGCGAGTTACACGCGCGCGGCCGTCGATGCGGGAGACGACGTCGTCATCGTGGGCATGGACAAGCGCTATGCCCAGCTCGTCACCGACACGGTGTGGTGGTACGACGCCAACAAAGACGCGCGCTACACGCCGGAGATCGTCCGCAAGCGCTTCGGCGTCGAGCCGGCGAGGGTCGGCGACTGGCTGGCGCTCGTCGGCGACGACGACCAGGTGCCCGGAGTCGGCGGAATCGGCGCGAAAGGAGCCACCCGCCTGCTCGAGGAGCACGGCTCGGTCGAAGCCGCGATGCACAACGCCGCGGCGCTCGACCGGCGCATGCAACGGGCCCTCGAGGCCGCGCGGGGCGAGATGCCACGGCACCTGTCGCGCGCCCGGCTCGACAGAGCGCGACCGCTTCCAATTCCGCTCGACGCCTGCGCCTTTCGCCCGCCCGAGGCCCAGAGCCTCAACGCCGAGCTCGACGCGCTCGGGTTCGTGGAGCTTCTCGCGAGCACCGGCTCCACCTCGCGCGTCACCGTGTGCGCTTCGGCCGCCGACTTCGAGACCGCGCTCGCTGCGCTGCGCGGCAGTGCGCCGAGCGTCGAGGCGCTGCTCGAAGACGACGAGCCCGGGCGCGAGACGATTTGCGGCATCGCGCTGTCGGCAGGCGACGGCGCCGCCTTCTACGTGCCGGCGCAGAGCGACGCGTGGCCTGCGCTGAAGACATGGCTGGAAGACGCGCGCGCTCCGAAGGGCGGGCATGACCTGGTGGCGACGCTCGTCGCGCTCCGCCGGAGCGGCGCCCAGCCCGCCGGCATCGTCTGGGACTCGGCCTGCGCTTCGCACCTCACCCAGCCGAGCGGGTGGGCGCCGCACGAGCTGCCGCTGGTGGCGCGCCAGGTGCTCGGCCGCTCGGTGCCGAGCGACGACGAGGTGCGCGGAACGGGCGGCGAACGCAAGGCGTGGAGAGAGCTGCCCCTCGAGCGTGCGGCGGAGATCGCCGGCCAGCGCGCGCACGCGGCCGCGGCCATCGCCCGCGAGCTGAGGCCGAAGGTCGACGCGGGCCTCCTGGCCGAGTACCTGGAGCTGTCGGACACGCTGGTGCGCATGGAGCTTTACGGCATCGCGGTCGACGCCGCGCAGCTCGATCGCGCCGGGAACGCTTTCGCGGCCGTCGAGCGCGAGCTGCAGGGCCAGATCGAGGCCCTCGCCGGCCACGCGTTCAACATCAACTCGTCGGCGCAGCTCGGCACCGTGCTCTTCGAGGAGTTGAAGCTGCCGGTCGTGAGCCGCACCAAGACGGGCTACAGCACCTCGAACGAGGCGCTCGAGCGCATCGAGCACGCGCACCCGATCGTCAGGCTGGTGCTGCGCTTCAGGCTGCTCAGGCGGCTGCGCGACAACTGGGTGCACGCCCTGCGGCGCCAGATTCACCCCGACGGGAGGGTGCACGCGCGCTTCCACCCGGCGCGCTCGTTCTCGGGGCACCTGGTGACGACCAACCCCGACCTGACGCGCGTGCCGGGGCGCACGCCCGAGATGGCGGAGATCCGCCGGGCCTTCGTCGCTCCGCCGGGGCGGCTCCTCATGTCCGTCGACTTCAACCAGCTCGGCCTGTACGTGCTCGCGCACCTCACCAAGGACCCCGCGCTGGTCGAGCCGCTGCGCAAGCGGGCCGACATGCACCGGCTCACCGCGGCGGCGGTGCTCGAGAAGCCTTTCGACGCGGTGACCGACGACGAGCGCCAGCTCGGCAAGATCGTCAACTTCGCGACCTTCGCCGGCCAGGGGGCGAGCGCGCTGGCGCTGCAACTCGGCATCACCGCCGCCGAGGCGAAGGAGTACATCGCGCGGTTCGACCGCCACTACGCGAAGGTGCGCGCATTCCAGGACGAGCAGCTGCGCCTGGCGCGAGAGCGCGGCTACATCGTCACGCTCGCCGGACGCCGCTGGCCGATCGGAGGCCTCGAGTCCCTCGATTCGCAGCTGCGCTCGTACGCCGAGCGCATGGCGCGCCGCGGAGCTCACGAGGGCTCGGTGGCGGACGTCGCTCGCCGCGCACTGCTCGAAGCCGACCGCGCCATTCGGAAGGCCGGCCTCTCCGCAGCCCCGCTCGTGCAAGTCGTCGACGAGGTGCTCTTCGAGGTCTCCGAGGCCGAGCTGCACGAGGCGGCGAGGGTCTGCTCGCACGCGATGCGCCACGCGTTCGAGCTCGAGGTCCCGCTGGCCGTCGGCGTGTGGGCAGGCAGGACGTGGGCGGATCTCGAGCCGGTCACGGAGCCACACTGAGCCGGGAGGTGGCGGCCCATCAGTGGGCGGCGGCGAGCACGATCTCGATGCGCCGGTTCCTGCTCTTGTTCTCCGCCGTGTCGTTGGGCGCGATCGGCTGGTACTGGCCGTAGCCGGCGGCCGACATGATGGTCGGGTCGACGCCCTGGTCCTGCAGGTGCTTGACCACGGCCAGCGCGCGGGCGAGCGACAGCTCCCAGTTGGACGGGAACGGGCCCTTGGGGTCGGTCGGCACGTCGTCGGTGTGGCCCTCGACGCGGATGATGCGCCCCTTCACGCTCTTGAGCGACCTGGCGATCTTCGAGAGGGCGGTCTGGCCGTGTTTGTCGATCTTCGCCGAGCCGGAGGAGAAGAGAATGCGGTCCTTGAGCTTCACGGTCATCTTCCCGCGGAGCTCGGAGAGCTCGATCTGGCCGTTCTTGATCTCCTCCTTCAGGCTCTTGGCGAGCTCCTCGTACTCGGACGACTTCTTCTCCAGCTCGGCCTTGGCCTCGGCGAGCTTCTTCGAGCGCCGCCACCCTCTGCTCGAGCTGCGGCAGGCGCTCGTCGCAGGTCTGCTTGGCCTGCTGCAGCTCGGCCCACTTCGGCTCCATCTCCTTCAGCTTGGCCTCGGCCGCCACGGCGCGGTCGGACTCGTTAGCGTGACCTGCTTCTGCTCGGTGGGCGTCTTGCGCAGCCCGTCGACGTAGACGAGGCACGCCTTCGGGCACCGAATGTGGAGCGTCGAGGGCGAACCGCTCGCAGCCGACTCGGCGGTGCCTGCATCGGCCGCCGATGAGGGCGCGGCATCGGGCGCACCACCGTCGGTGGCCCCGGCCGCGATGGAAAAGAGGCACGCCAGCAAGAATGCGCGTCGCATGTGCCCTCCTGCGTTCGTCGCGTTGTAGCTCCGTCGAAGCGCGCGCCGCATCGGCGGAGATCGCCCACACGGTGACACCCCCGCCGCCGCCGCCGCGCTCCTGCGAAAAATCTGCACCGACGTTGCGCGGAAACAGCAGACGAAGGCGTGCCCATCACACCCGCGCGTCGCCGGGGCACGCACTCCCTCGGCAGAGCGTCTCGAGGCGCATGCCTCGACCGCGTGCGACGGCGCGAAGCCATCGCCAGCCGTCGTCTCAGCCAGCGCTCGTCGGCGGGATGGGCTGGATGGGCTACTTGGGCCCCTGCCCCTCCGCCGGCTGGGCCGCGAGCTGCGCCGCGATCCGATGCTCGGTGCCGGCGTGCAGGTGCAGCGGCTGGTGCACCTTGCGGAGCCGCATGTTGAGCAGCTCGACCACCAGCGCGAAGCCCATGGCGAAGTAGATGTAGCCCTTGTTGATGTGCTGGCCGAAGCCCTCGGCCACCAGCATCACGCCGATCAGCAAGAGGAACGACAGCGCGAGGATCTTCACCGTCGGGTGGCGATCGACGAACGCGCTGATCTTCCCCGAGAAGAGCAACATCACGCCCACCGCGATGATCATCGCAGTGACCATCACCCACAGCTGGTTGGCCATGCCCACGGCGGTGATCACCGAGTCGAGCGAGAAGACGATGTCGAGCAGCAAAATCTGCGCGAGGATCACCGTCGGCGAGACGACCTTGGGCGCGCCTTTGTTCTCGCCGTCCGGCCCCTCGAGCTTGGCGTGCATCTCGTGCGCGGCCTTGGCGACGAGGAAGAGGCCTCCGCCGAGGAGGATCAGATCGCGCCCGGAGAACGCCTTCTCCCAGACCGCGAACAAGGGCTCGGTCAGCCGCATCAGCCACGAGAGGGTGAAGAGCAGGCCCACGCGGACGATGAGCGCCGCGGCGATGCCGATGGTGCGGATGCGGTCTCGCCGCTCGGGCGGCAGCCGGCCGACCAGAATGGCGATGAACACGATGTTGTCGACGCCGAGGACGATCTCCATCGCGCTCAGCGTCAGGAGCGCGACGATCGGGTTTCCATCGGGGGCCGGGTGCATAGTCTCCGAGGGGAAGCGCGGGTGGGGCGAATTGCTACTAGGAGCCGGGGACGCAGTCGAGGGCTTCCGAACCTCGACGCGGCTGGCCGAGCCGCCGAGCGGTCAGGATGACCCGACCTCGGCCGACTTGTTAGAAGGAACGGGCCGGAGCCGTTCGGGCGAACGCCGGCTTCAAAAGCGGGAGGAAAGTCCGAGCTCCACAGGGCAGGGTGCTGGCTAACGGCCAGTCGGAGCGATCCGCAGGAAAGTGCCACAGAGAAGAGACCGCCCGCGGGCGACCGCGGGTAAGGGTGAAACGGTGCGGTAAGAGCGCACCGCGGCCAGGGTGACCTGGCCGGCACGGCAAACCCCACCTGGAGCAAGAGCACATAGGGGAGCGTCCCGACGAGGGACGCGGGTGGCCCGCCCGACGCTCCCGGGTAGCTCGCTCGAGGCCAGAGGCAACTCTGGCCCTAGATGAATGTTCGCCGCCCGCTCGAAAGAGCGGGAACAGAACTCGGCTTACAGAACGGCTCCGGCCTTTTTCCCTTCACCGCTCAGGTCGACCGGCGGCCGGCGGCGGCGTCGAGCTCGTCGATTTCGCGCTGCAACAGACGCGTCGCGGCGCGGTTGACCAGCCCCACGGCCACGAAGACGCCGAGGACCAATGCCGCTGCCAGAACGGAAACCAGAAGCTGCCTGGGCCCGCGGCCGGCGGCGGGTAGTCGCGCGGCCAGCACCTTTCTTGCGCGTGCAAGACGTTTCCTGTGCCGGCGACTACCCGAGCGTGCGACGAATGCTGAGCTGGATTCCATCGGCGCTGCTGGCCGCGATTCAGGTCGCGGTCTGGAGCACGTTTCTCTTCGCCGGGGGCATGCGCGCGGTGGTCGCGTGGGCGCTCCTGCTTTCGCTGGTGCCGCTCGCCGGTGCCATCGCGGGGCTGGCCGCCGGCGCCCGCGCGCTGTGAAAGAGGCGTTTGACGCCGGCGCTCGCATCGACCCGGCCGTGGCCGTCGTCCATCGACTCGGCCAAACCCTCGCTGACCGCGCGCCTCCCCTCGGACGCGCCGCTCAGGGTGCTGTGGGGCGGCGACCGGTTGGAGACGAACCGCCACGCCTTCACGCCCGATCAGCGATGGGCCTACGACCTGGGCGTCGAGCCGGTGCTCGTCGGCTCGACGAGGTTGGAGGACTACGGGTGCTGGGGCACCGAGGTGCTTTCACCCATCGCAGGCCGCGTGCACGCCGCACACGACGGCGAACCGGACGTCGCTCCGGGAAGTTTTGGCGACATGCGCAAGCCGCTGGGGAATCACGTGGTGCTAAAGACGGCCATGGGTACCTACGTCATCGTCGCGCACCTGCAGCGCGGGAGCGTCTCGGTGTCCGCCGGCGAAATTGTCGCCGAGGGGCGCGTGCTCGGCCGCTGCGGCAACTCGGGCAACACGAGCGAGCCGCACATTCATTTGCACCACCAACGGCAGGACCCGCTGCGATTTCCGGTCAACTTCGCCGAGGGCCTGCCGCTCTTCTTCCGGAATCACGACGGCGCCCCCATGCCCGAGGGCGGCATCACCTTCGCGGGAGAGCGCCCGATCGCCGTGGGGGCGCTCGTGCGGCACGTGCGGTGAGCTCCGCCCGGCGTCACGTCCCCACGGGGATCTGCGCCAGGAGGATGCGGTTGTTGCCGTCGTTCCGCACCTTGTCGGGGTTCTTCAGCTTGAGCCGCGTGTCGGTCTTCGGGTCCCAGAAGCCGATGAAGAGGTTCAGCCCGCGCACCGGCATGCCCGGCGGCACGTAGACCGAGAACTCGTCCTTCACCGTCTCGCCCTTCTTCCACTCGGTGGTCGGGTAGGTGCCGCCCGCCGGCTTGTGGTCGGCGTTGATGCGCTCGGCCCGGCCCTCGACGTCGTCGACGTGCACGAACACCACGTAGTCGGTGTCGAGCTCGTCGAGTACCTTGAACAGCACCTGCACCCGGAACGACTCGCCCGGCAGCACGCGCCCGGGCTGAATGGTGGCGCCGAGGATCTCGACCTTGTCCTCGAGGTTGGCGCCGTTCTGGATCTGCATCGGCGGCACCTGCGTCACCACCGCCCGCGCGCGCTCGGGAGCGGCCTTGGCCCCACCGGGCGCCTCGACGATGCACGACACCAACGCCAGCGGAAGCAGGTGCAGAAGTCGCATCGGCGGCGGCTTATACACCGCGCCCGAACCGAGCGCACCGCTCCACCGTCGGTCGCCCGGCCGGCCGATGAGCGCCGACGCCAAGGTTGACGCTTCAGGCCCAAGGCCCTATTCCCCGCGCCTGATGACGCGCTTCTTCGACGCGCTCCTCATGCAGGTGCCGCCGGTTCCGCCGCCGCCCGAAGACATCCAGAGTGGCCCTGGCGGGCTGTACGCCATCGTCATCGGCATCGCCGTGGGCGTGCTGGTGCTGGCGCTGCTCCTCGTCGCCATCCGCCGCTCGATTCGCCGCCGCCGCGCCGCGCTCGAGGCAAAGGCTCCGGCGCCGGCGCTCCCCGAGGAACGGCCCGAGCTCGAGGTCGAGCTGCCGCCCTCCGAGGCCGAGCTCGCGAAACGCCGCGAGGCCGAAGAGGCCCGAATCGCCGCCGAGGAGCTCAGGGCCAGACGCCAGGAGCTCGCCGAGCAGGCGAAGGTCGCCGCCGATGCCGCCGAGCGCGCCCGCATCGAGGCCGAGGTCAGGGCCCTCAAGGAACGAGAGGAGGAGCGCAAGCGCGAGGAGTACCGCGCCAAGAAGGCCCTCGAAGCCGAGGAGCGCGAACGCAAGAAGCGCGAGGCCGAGGAGGCCGCCCGGCTCAAGGCCGAGGCCGAGGCCAGAGCAGCCGCCGAGGAGGAGGAGCGCAAGAGGCGCGAGGCCGAGGAGGAGCGCCGCCGCATCGAAGCCGAGGCCGGCCGAACCCTGGCCGAGGGCCTCGACAAGACGAGGACGCAGGGCTTCATGGCCCGGCTCAACTCGCTCTTCGGCGCCCCCAAGCGGGTCGACGAGTCGGTGCTCGCCGAGCTCGAGGAGGTGCTCTTCACCGCCGACATCGGCGTGAAGACCGCCGCGAGGCTGGTGGACAGCGCGCGCCAGAAGGCAGCTCGCAACGAGCTTTCGTCGGCCGACCGCATCAAGAACGTCATCCGCGACGAGGTCGAGCGCATTCTCGACCTGCCCGCGCCGCAGAGCCTCTCCGGCGGCGGGCCTCCGCACGTGGTGATGGTGGTGGGCGTCAACGGCTCGGGCAAGACGACCACCATCGGCAAGCTCGCCGCCAAGTGCACCGCCTCGGGCAAGAAGGTGGTGCTCGCCGCCGGCGACACCTTCCGCGCCGCGGCCACCGAGCAGCTCGACGTGTGGGCCGAGCGCGCCCATGCCGAGCTGGTGAAGGCGAAGGAGGACGGGGCGGATCCGGCCTCGGTCGTCTTCGACGCCATCCAGAAGGCCAAATCGAGCGGCGCCGACGTGGTCATCGCCGACACCGCGGGGCGGCTGCACACCAAGGTGCCGCTCATGGAGGAGCTCAAGAAGGTCAAGCGCGTCATGGGCAAGGCGTTCCCGGGCGCGCCGCACGAGGTGCTCCTGGTGCTCGACTCCACCACCGGCCAGAACGCCATCGCCCAGGCGAAGCAGTTCCACGAGGCGGTGGGCGTCACCGCCATCGCGCTCACCAAGCTCGACGGCACCGCCAAGGGCGGCGTCGTCATCGGCATCTGCGACGAGCTGCGCATTCCCGTGGTCTGGGTCGGCGTGGGCGAGAAGATTGCCGACTTGAGGCCGTTCAGCGCGAAGGAGTTCGTCTCGGCGCTCTTCGACTGACAGGCCATCTCACGGCGAAAGCTGGCGCATGAGCTGCTCGAGCAGCGCCCGCGACCCGTCGTCGAGCTTCGTTCCCGAGAGGGCTTCGAGCACCTTCGCCAAATCGGGCGGGCCGAGGTCCTCGTCGCCGCGGGCCTCCGCCCAGTAGCGGCGCTCGAGCTCTTCGAGCGCGCGCGCGTGCTTCGGCTGCTTCGAGGCGAGCAGCTTCCGGAAGCAATCGCGGCAGGCTTCCTTGTAGCGCCACGTCTCGACGTAGGTCGCCAGCGCCTCCAGGTAGGGCTTCTCGCCCACGAGCCTCTTCATCTCGAGGTGGAGCAGCGGCGCCTTCCCATAGACGAGCGCACTGTACTCGACGTTCGAGCGGAACGCGTGCGTGGGGCGATCTGCAGGACCATCGGCCCCGCCCATCAGGCGGTAGAGGTGGTACGGCATGACCAGGTGCGCCTGCTTCAGCTCGTCGGCGGCCTTCTTGCCGTGCCGCCACTCGAGCAGCATCAGCGCCACCGCCTGCGCGAGCGACTCGTCCACCACCGGCTCGCGGAGCGGATCGTTCCCCACCAGCATCGCGAAGTACTGGTGCGCCACCTCGTGGGCCACCGTCAGCTCGAAGGTGCGCTCGATGATGCGGGAGAGCTGGGGCGAGGCGTCCTTCAGATACGGCAGATCCGGCAACCCGAACGCGGCGAACGGGTTCTGGGCGCCGCGGTAGAGGCCGGTGGAGATGGCGACCAGCCCGGGGAACTCCATGCCGCCGGCTCCGCCGAGCAGCGGCGCCTCGACGACGCGCAGGTTGGTCCAGGGATAGGGGCCCAGCCGCTTCTGCAGCTCGGCGAGCGACCAGGCCGCCTGCTCGAGCGCCTTCTTCCCGCTCCGAGCATCCGCCGGCAAGAAGTGGCTCTCGACCACCACGTCGCCGACCTTCGCCGTCTCCACCTCGTAGCCGCGGGCGACGAAGAGCGGGAAGTCGCGCGCGGCGGCGGCGCCGAACGAGAAGCGCACGCGGCGGTCCTTCTGCGGCACCTCACCCAGCGCCACCCCGCTGGCGATGACCTGCCACGGAGGAGGAACCACCACCGACACCAGCCAGCTCGAGGGCTCGTAGAGGGCGAAGTCGCCCACGGTGGCGGGCGGCGGCTCTTCTCCGTCAGGCTCGGCCACGCCCGGCACCACGCCCGAAAGGCTCAAAAGCTCGGGCGAGGCCATGAACGCGCCGTAGTCTCTTCGCCGCTCCGTCGGCAGAAGCGACGCGCTGCCCCGCGGCGCCTCAGGCACGGTCGCGTCGAGCTCGAGCTCCACCGCGGCGGCCGATCCCACCGGCAACGGCGGATCCACCGCGATGCGGAACAGCGTCGGCTCGGGCTGCTCGAGCAAGACCGCCTTGCCGTTCAGGCGCACGCGCGAGAGCTTCAGCCTCGCTCCTTCGGCCCCGTTCGGCCGGGCCAGAAGGTGCAGCTGCGACAGCGCCCGCTTCCGCGCGACGTACGTCAGTACCACCCTGCCCTTCACCTGCCGCGCGGCCGGGTCGACCTCGAGCTCGGCGCGGTAGAGCGGCATCGCGCCGACATCGCCCGCCGCCTTCTCCAGGCGGGCCCGCTCTCCGGCGCGGAGGTGCTGCAGGCAGAGCTGTACCTCGGGGGAGGCGCCGACGAAAAGGAGCGTCGCGGCCGCAAGCACCGGCAAGAATCAGTTGCCGCAATACCCGGCGGGCAGCTCCTCGGGGTTCATGATCTTGTCGACGTCGCAGATCATCGCCTGGTTCTGCCGCGCGCGAACGTTCTGGTTGTTCACCACGATGGCGGTGGTGGAGGCGGCCACGACGACCGCGCCGACCCCGGCCCAGACGTACCACTTCTTGTAGAGCGGCTCCTCGTCGACCTGGGTGACGGTCTCGATGGGCAGCTCGGGCCCGGCCGTCACCGGCGGCAAAAGCTCGGTGCGCTCGGGCCGGTCGGTGGTGACGGCGGCCACCGCCACCTCGGGCTCGAGCCGGGCGTTGATCTGGTACTCCTTGCCGGCGCGCACCGCGAGCCTCTGCACGTCGGGCCGGTGCCCCTCCTTCCTGACGGCGACCTCGTGGTTGCCGGGCGGCAGCAGCACCTCGGTGAGCGGCGCGGTGCCCAGCGGGCTTCCATCGAGGAAGACCTGCGCATCGGGAACATCGGCCGTCACCGACAAGAAGCCGGCCACCGCCTCGAGCGCCGCCACGACCTCGGTCGACTTTCCGGCAGCGACGGTCACCTTCTTCACGAAGTCGCCGTAGCCGGCCCGCTTCACGGCGATGGTGTGCTCGCCGGGGCTGACGGTCAGCGGCTGTACCGGGAAGGCGCCGACCTCGTTGTCGTCGACGAAGAGCTTCGCCCCCTTCACCGGCACGGCCAGCTTGACGATGAGCTCGGTCTTGCCCGACGGCGTCAACGGAGCGAGCAACTCGTCATCGGGCTTGGGCGCGGGTTTCTTCTCCTTGGGCGGCTTCTTGGTCCGCTTCGGCTTCTCCTTCGTGGCCGGGGTGAGCGGGGCCAGCAGGTCGTCCTCCTGAGCGAACGCCGGCCCGGCGGCGACGGACAGAGCGAAGGCGAGCACGCCGACGAAGCGGGAAGTCATGAATCGAAGGTTAGAGAAGTCGAATCGCGGCGGTCAAACCCACCCCTCTGGGCCCTCGCCGCCCGGCCGCGGGGGCTGAACGGCCGCTCCGGGCGTCGCCGCCATCGCGCAAAATCGACTTGCTCACCCTCGAGGCATCGCTTCGACGATGACGGCTCCGTCGGCCTTGCCCCACTCGAAGCCGGTCGGATCCGCGGTGATGCGCAACCCGTCGATCACGACGGGAGAGTCGTCTCGTACCTCGACGATTCGCGCCGCGCCGCCCGCCGACACCTCGAGACGCACCGTGAAGACGTGGGCCTCCTTGTTCGGATCGCCGTCGATCAGCACCGTGCGCATGCTGGCGCCTCGGTTGACCAGCACGACGTCGGTGCCGGCGACGGAATAGGCCGCGTCCTTCTCGAGCAACATCGGTTTGCCGAGCGGCACGGCCCGGGGGCTGCCCTTGAGGCAGCCGAACGCCAGCGCGATGCACAAGAAGACGTCGAGCCGATGTCTCATGGTGGCTCCGCATCGTACGTCGATGGCGTCGCCCGCGGGGCACACGGCCGCGTCGGCGCGGGCAGCGCGTGGCGGCGTTGGGTGCAGCACGGCTCACGAGGGTGGCCCGCCGGCTGGAGGCTGCATCCAGCGAATGACGTACGGCGTGAGCGTCTCGCCCCGGCCGTGGGCGGTCTGCGCGATGGAACAGATGGCGGCGCAAGAGAAGGCATGGGCCTCAATGCGATTGCAGCCGCCGATTTTCCGGGTCACCACGGCCGGGCGCAACTCGCGCTCGGCGAGGTTGCTGGTAGGCGGCACCAGCTCGTCGTCGAGGATGCCGGAAGAGGTGTCGACGAGATACTGGAGCAATTCTTCGACGTTGACGACTTCACCGCCGCAGTGCGGGCATCCATCCAGCCGCGCCTCCACCACCTCGTCGACGTGGTCGGGCTCGTCGCGCCAGTTGCCCACCTGGCCAGGACGACGAGCAGGCTTCTTCTTGTCGCCGTCCTTGAACCTCACCCCATCACACCGCCTGATCGCATCGATCGGCTGCGCTGATCGCCACCCACGTACCTCCGCATCTCGAGCGCCGCGCGCGCTGCGACGAAAGGCACGCAGCCGCGCCTGTCCCCCGGCCGAGAAGCTCGCACCTCCGTCGGCGCCGTTCGTCGCCCTCGCCCGACTCCCTCCCGACTCCCTCGCCCGACTTGGGCATGTCGGCGTGCGTCGGTAGTATCCGCGCCTCCTCATGGACGCCGATCCGTCGAAATCCAGGGCACCCTTGCGCGCGCTGAACCAGATTTCGGCATTCAAGTACGTCACCGAGCCGAACGCGCCGACCTATCGGGCGATCATTCACGCATTCCACGAAGCGCGGGCGCACTACGTCATCGAGCTGCGTCCGGCCGACGTGCGCGAGCGGATCTCGAAGGCCGGGCTCTTCGCCGAAATCGAGACCGACGAGCAGCTCGACTACCACCTCTCGCAGCTCGTCGAGTGGGGAAACCTCGCCGCGTCGCACGACTCGTCCGCCGTCACCCGCCTCGAGGACTTCTACCGCAAACGCCTCCTCTACCACCTCACGGCGGTCGGAGAGGCGGCGCACCGCTCGGTGCTCGAAGTCGAAGCGACGGTGGGCAGGTCGGGCTCGCTGCAGACCACGATGCTGCAGAAGATCCGCGACGCCGTCCGTGCGCTCGCGGCCATGGGACCTCTCGCGCCGGCCGAGTCGTTGGTCCGCTCGCTGCACGACCTCTTCTCCGCGTTCGACACGCTCACCGAAGAAGCGAACCGCTTCATTGGCGAGCTGGATCGCTCGGGTGCCTCTGAACGCATCGACGAAGAGCGCTTCATTCTCTACAAGGAAGCGCTGGTCGCGTACATCAGTCGTTTCGTCGAGCAGCTCCGCCGGCTGGCCGAAGAAATTCGCGTCGGCATCGACGACGTCGAACGAGCGCCGATCGACGAGCTGGTCGTCGCGGCCTCGCGCTCGGCCGACATTCCTCCCGCACTCGGAACGGAGGACCCCGTCGCGGCGTGGACGAGCGAGCAGCTCGCGCGTTGGGCGGGGGTGAAGACCTGGTTCATCGGAAACCCGGCCCAAAACGTCGCCGCGACGGTCGATCGGCTCGCCGACGTCGCCGTCGATGCAGTCGTCGGCCTGACCCGCACCCTCACGCGGCTCAACGATCGGCGTAGCCGACCCGTCGACCGGGCGGCCGATTTCCGCGCGCTGGCCCGCTGGTTTCACGCCTGTCGCGACGACGGTGCGGCACACCAGCTCTTTCACGCGGCCTTCTGCCTCGCTTCCGCGCGGCATTTCCACATGGCGGAAGCCGACCCCGAGCTCGTCGGCCCTTCCACGTCATGGTGGGACGCTCCGCCGGTCGACGTTCCCGTGCGGCTGCGGAGCAAGGGGAGCCTGGGCCACGCCGGTCGGCCTGCTGCCGCGCCCGACCATTCGGCCACCCGGCAGTGGATCGCCCAGAAGCGCCGGCGCGAACGGGCCCAGGTCGATGCCGCGATTCGCCACTTCTCCGGGCGCGGCGCCATCTCCCTTCGGGACATCGCCGAGCTCGACGCGGCGCAATTCGACCTGCTCCTCGCGCTCTTGGATCAAGCGCTGAGCGCGCCGGCAGACCCTTCTGGCGTCAAAGCCGTGCGCACCGCCGACGGGAGGTTGAACGTCAGGCTCCATTCGCCGCCCGACGACGAGATGGTGTCGATCGCCACGCCCACGGGAACACTTCGCTGCCGCAACTTCCGCATCGAGGTCGAGCCGGCAATTGCCGCGGTACGCCACGGCTTGGAGGGCAGCGCGTGAGCGGCTTGGGTTCCCTCCTCGAGTCCGAGCGAAAGGCCGAGCGCGCCGCCGCCGCCCGGGCACTGCTCGCGTCGCCGCTTCTGCTCGCCGACCGAGACGCCGACGCGTTCGCGGCCATCGTCCGACACCGCGAGTGGCTGTCGAGGTGGTTCGCCGACAACCCGGGCTGGAAGCTCGCCGTCGACGTGGCCTCGGGCTTCGCGCGGCTCCACAAGATCCCGCCCCGCGCCGATTCGACGCGCGGAGCTTCTGTTGCCGGCCGGCCTTTCGACCGCCGCCGCTACGTGCTGTTCTGCATGACGCTCTCCGTCCTCGACGAGTGCGGGCGGCAGACGACGCTGGCGCGATTGGCAGAGCTCGTCGAGCACGCCACGAAGGCGGAGGAATCGATTCCCCCTTTCGACCCAGACCAGCTCTCCGAGCGCCGCGCTTTCGTCGATGCGCTGCGCTACCTGACCGAGCTCTTGGTGCTACGGCTGCGCGACGGAGACGCCGACCAGTTTGCGCACACCCGCGAGGGCGACGCGCTGTACGACGTCGACGAACGGCTGTTGGGCCAGCTCGTCTCGTGTCCGGTGCCCCCGGCGCTGGCCGCCGGCCCGGAACGTTTGTTGGCCGAGGTGCTGCCCGAAACCGAAGAGGGGGTGCGGCTGCGCGCTCGCTACGACGTCATGCGGCGGCTTCTCGAAGATCCGGTCCTCTATTACGACGAGCTCGAGCCGAGCGCCTTCGACTGGCTCGACCACAGCCGCGGCTTCGTGTACCGGCTCTTGTCGGAGGACCTTGGCTTCGCCGTCGAGCGCCGCGCCGAGGGCCTCGCCGCCATCGACCCCACCGGCGAGGTGACCGACACGCTCTTCCCCGACGGAAACTCGACGGTGAAGCACGCCGCGTTGCTCGTCGCCGAGCAGCTGGCGGCCCGGAGCCGGCGCGGCGAGCTGACCGTCGAAAAGGACGAGGTGAAAGCCATCGTCCGCGCGCTGATCGACGACTACGCCGACGTCTGCCATTGGAGCAGGCAGTACGGCCGTGACGACGCCGGCGCGGCCCAGCTCTCGAGCGACGCGCTCGAGCTGCTCGAGGCGTTCGGCCTGGTGCGGCGAACGCAAACGGACGTCGTCATTCGGCCGGCGATTGCCCGCTTCCGCACCGCGGGCGTGAAGAGGTGAATTCGATGGAGGCCAACAGGTTCCCCGAGCCGTCGAGCGAACGCTGGCAACTGCTCCGCGCCGGAATCCACAACATCTGGGAGTATGACGATCAGCGCTTCGTCTTCAGCCGCGGTCGGCTTCTGTTGCGCGGCCAGAACGAGTCCGGAAAGACGAAGGCGCTCGAGGTGCTGCTGCCGTTCCTCCTCGATGCCAATCTCGCTCCGCGGCGGCTCGACCCGTTCGGCTCGGACGCGCGGCCGATGCACTGGAACCTGATCAACGACGCCAACCCGGACGTCAAGGTGAACGTCGGGTACGTGTGGATCGAGCTCGGCCGCGTCGACGGCGGCGAAAGGCGCTTCTTCACCGCCGGCGCGGGGCTCAAGGCCCGGCGCGGCACCTCGCAGGTCGACGTCTGGTATTTCCAGACCTCGCGGCGCATCGACCGCGATCTGTCGCTGGTCGACGCCCACCGCGTACCGCTCGAGCGCCCCAGGCTCGAGGCCGAGATCGGCGAGGAGGGCCAGGTCTTCCCGTCGGCCGACGCCTACCGCCGCAAGCTGAACGAAGCGCTGTTCGGCATGTCGAACGAGCAGTACTCGGCGCTCATCGATGCGCTGCTCCAATTGCGGCGCCCGCAGCTCTCCAAGCAGCTCGACCCTGACGGCCTCTCGCGCATTCTCTCGGCCAGCCTTCCCCCGCTCGACACGAGCGTCATCGCCACCTTGGCGGAAGGGTTCGAGCGCCTCGACCGGCATCGCTTCGAACGAGACGAGGTGCGAGACCTGTTGGCGACCATCCGCGGGTTTCTCGGCACCTACCGCCAGTACGTCGCCTGCGTCGTCAAGCACCGGGCGGTCGAGCTGACGAAGGCCGACGCGGCCTTTCACGCCGCGCGGGCCGCGTTGAAGGAAGCCCAGGCGCACTTCGATGCGGCGGTCGCAGACCAGGCCCGGCTGGGCGAGGACATTCGCCACGCCGAGCTGGAGGACCGAGCGCTCGTCGAGCGCAGCCGTACCCTGCGGGCATCCGAGGCTTACAAGGCGGTCGAGTCGTTGGCGCGGGCGGAGGAGCAAGCCGCCGCGGATGCGCGAGCGGCAAGAGCGGCAAAAGAGCGAGCCGCCGCCGAGTCCAGGGCCGTCGAAGACGCCGAGGCCCGGGCGACGGCAGCCGAGGCAAGGCTCGGCCAGGCGCGGGAAGAGCTCGAACGCGCCCGCGCGCAGAGCGCCCGCCGCGCCGCCGAGGCGGTGCTCGCCGAAGCGCACCGTTCCGTCGATCGACTGCTCGATGCCGAAGACGCCCAGGCGGCGAGCGGCATCGTACAAGCCGTGCTGCGCGCGCGAGGCGAAGCGTTGGCGCGGCTGAGGCGTTTCCAAACTTCCGTGGAGGCGGCACGGCAGAAGGAAGGGGCCGCAGCCGACCGCCTCCGCTTGGCGGAGGACACGTGCCGACAACGCGCGGCCCAGCTCGCCGATGCCGAATCGGCCGAGCGCAGCGCGCTGGCAAGCTTCATCGAGGCGGTCGAGCAGTGGGTGGAAGACAAGGTCGAGCTCGACGTCGACGTCGAGCGGCTTCGCCAGCATGCGCCCGAGCAGATGCGTGCTTACGTGGACGGGGTCGCCCGCGAGCGGGTGGAGATGCTCGCGAGCCGCGGCGCGTCGGTGGCCGCCGAGCTGCTCCTGCTGAAGACCGAGCGGTCCACCGTCGCCGCCGAGCGGCAGCTCGCATCGGAGGCGCACCGCCCTCCCGACCCGCCGCGGTGGCGCTCGAGCCGCGACGGCCGGGCGGGCAGGCCGCTCTACCTTTTGTGCGACTTCGCTCCGGGCCTCGATTCCCGAACCGCCGCGAACGTCGAGGCCGCGCTCGAGGCCGCCGGCCTCCTCGATGCCTGGGTTTCGCCCGAAGGCGCCATTCTCGACCCGGCGACGCGCGACGTGGTGGTCGCTCCCAGGCCGCTCGAAGGACCGACCCTCGCGGACGTGCTGACGCCCGTCGGCGACTCGGAGCTGCCGGACGAGACGATTCGCGGCGCCCTCGCGTCCGTCGCGTGGCTCGCGGAGGGCGCGGGCGCTCCGACGAACGCGTCGTGCTGGATCGCCGCCGACGGCCGCTTCGGCATCGGGCCGCTTTGGGGCCGCAACGCGAAGGAGAGCGCCGCGTACATCGGCGCCGCAGCCCGCGAGCGCGCCCGCCTCGAGCGGCTGCGCGCGCTGGACGAGAAGCTGGCGGAGCTCGACCGGCGCATCGGCGAGCACCAGGCCGAGCTTCGCCGGCTCGAAGAGCGCCGCGCGGCGTCGACTCGCGAGCTCGCCCGCTTCCCCGACGCCCTTCCCGTCATCGAGGCCCGCATCAAGAGCGCCGCCGCCGCCGAGCAGCTCGCCCTGGGCAGGGCCGAGAGAGACGGCGCCGCGGCGGCGCTCGAATCGGCGCGCCAGAGGCTCGAGGCCGCCGTCGCCGAGCGCGATGCGGCCGCCGCCACCGAAGGCCTCACCGGTTGGGTGGAACGGCTCGGTGAGCTGCGCGAGCTGACCGACGCCTACCGGGAAGCCGCTCAGGTCGCC
>FWPU01007830.1_pt1 | contig 19096 bp, 19 predicted proteins | sample 2228361 | NCBI WGS metagenome assembly FWPU01 (sample SAMEA103939777, study PRJEB20133) | metagenome
CTTATTCACTGCGGTGATGACTGCATTCTATTTATTCAGAGTCTTTAATATGGTATTCCTGGGCGAAACAAAGGTATTGGCAAAAGAGGGCACAAACTCAATGCTCTTTGTCGTGGTTGTCCTTGCAATTCTCTCTATCGTTGCGGGAATATTTATTGCCTATCCAACAAAACTCGCCAGTATTGCAACTGGTGAGATATTGAGGTTGATGCAATGAATCCGCAAGTGCTTTTAGTTCCAATACTCTTGCCTGTCGGTCTTGCTGTGGTAACATATCTGATTCCCCGGTCAATCAAGGGTCTGCGTGAGTTCATTGCCATTGTTGGCTCAGCAGTGGTTCTATACTTTGCCTGGCTATTATTTGACTATAAAAATCTCACACTCAATCTCCAGTGGATTGAGGGTATTGGTTTTGACCTGAGATTATACCATTTCAGTGCGTTTACAATTTTATGGGTAAATGTCTTTGGATTTTTGATTTCTCTATATTCTTCAATCAAGATGGCAGGCCATAATCGGGTGAATGAATTCTATCTCTATCTGTTTTTGACCCTTGCCTTTGCCAATGGTGCAGTGCTTGCGGACAATCTTGTGGTCCTGCTCTTTTTCTGGGAAGGGCTGTTATTGACGCTCTATGGATTTATCACCCTGGGTAATACTGAAAATACCCACCGCACTGCGGTCAAGGCGTTTATTATCAATGGCTTCTGTGATTTCTGTATGATAATGGGGATTGCACTTTTATGGTATGTATCAAATGAAGTAAAACTATCAGAAATTGCGCACAATCCTGTGCAGCCGGTTGGTCTTGGTGCAGCAAGCTTTATTCTGATCATAATTGGTGCGCTTGGTAAAGGTGGGGCAATGCCCTTCCATACCTGGATTCCTGATGCCGCAATTGATGCCCCGGTCACATTTATGTCATTCCTGCCTGGAGCCCTTGAGAAACTTCTTGGCATATATTTATTGGCAAAATTCTCCCTTGAAATATTTGCCATTGAGCCGAATAGTCCGATGTCAATATTATTAATGATAATCGGCTCAATTACCATTGTCCTTGCAGTCTTGTTGGCATTAATACAAAAAGATTACAAAAAATTGTTGTCTTTCCATGCAATAAGCCAGTATGGTTATATGGTGCTGGGTATCGGCACTGCCTTGCCCATTGGTATTATCGGTGGTGTATTCCATATGTTAAATAATGCAATATATAAATCCGGTTTGTTTATGGTTGCAGGTGCGGTTGAGCACAGAACCGGGACAACTGAGATGAAAAAACTCGGTGGGTTAAAAGAGGATATGCCAATCACTGCTCTCTGTTATCTTGTGCTTGCTGCAGCAATCTCTGGTATCTGGCCTTTGAATGGCTTTGTATCAAAAGAACTTGTAATACATGGTGCATACGAAACACACTATGTCATCTTTGCACTGGCTGGATGGATTGGTGCAATATTCACATTTGCTTCATTCTTAAAGGCAGGACACTCAATCTTTCTTGGACCGAGAAGTAAAGAAATCCCAAAGGTAAAAGAGGGTGAGCCTGCATTTCTTGTGCCGATGATTGTGCTGGCAGTCCTCTGTATTGTGTTTGGTGTTTATAATTATCTGCCATTTAAGATATTCTTTGAACCAATACTTGAGGGTATCCATACTGGTGCGCATCACCATTATGATTTCTCAAGCCATGCCCTTGATTTGGTAAATCCTATTGCTGGTGTTTCCATATTTATGCTATTGATTGCACTCAGTTTTCATTTATATGGCTGGAACAAGGCAGAGAAAAAGGCATATAAGGCTTCTGAGATTATTCATAGTCTACCTGTTGCCCGCACACTCTATGACTGGTCTGAGGCAAGGATATTTGACCTCTATGAACAGGGTGTGAAGTTTTTAAGAGGACTTGCCCATATTCTCTATGTTGTGATTGACCGTCCAATTGACTACTTCTATGAGAAGACCGTGACGATTACTGGTAATGCCTTTACCAGGATACTACAATACGCCCATAATGGACACTATGCGAACTATCTTGCCTGGTGTATTGTCGGGTTGGTAATGATTATCTACTTGTTGCTTGGGCTCGTGAAGTGAGAGGTTGAAAATGCTAATACTATTTATCTTGGTTCCTTTTGCACTTGGAGCAATTCTGCCGCTCATTGAAAGGATTTCAAGGCGGTTCTTGCCGGACTTGTTGGTTAATCTGGGTGTTTTGTTCTTATTAATATATACTTTGACTGTGGGCCAGCAGATTGTTAATAGTCATTCTGGATATCGTATTTTCCAGTGGTTTGATCAGCCTTTGAGTATTAATCTCGCACTTGATAATTTCAGCATATTCATGCTTTTTACAATCTTTCTGGTCAGCCTTGGTGTGACACTATTTTCAATTGATTATATGGAACACTATACTTCAAAAGGCACTTTCTACGGACTTTTGATGATAATGATCGGTGGTATGGTTGGTCTGGTTCTGGCAACAGATCTTTTTTCCATGTATGTCTTTCTTGAGGTCTCAGCGATCGCCTCTTATGGACTTGTAGCATATGGACTTGGTCATGATGAACTTGAAGCTTCGTTCAAATATCTGATGCTTTCAGCAGTTGCCACAGCATTCTTGCTGATTGGCATCGCCTTGATATTTGGTATTACAGGAAGTTTGAAACTTGGCGATATCGCCGATAAATTTGGTCCAAATAACTTAGGATTATTTGATGCCTCTAATAATTTCCTCATGGGAAATTTGAAGGTTATTCTCGGGATATGCACTGGATTATTTATCTTTGGATTTGGGTTAAAGGCAGCACTTGTGCCATTCCATTCCTGGCTTCCTGATGCCCATCCCAGTGCGCCCGCGCCCATATCGGCAATGCTTTCTGGATTATTGATAAAGGTTTCTGGCGTTTATGCGCTGACCAGAATTTTCTTTAATATATTTGGTTTGACTCCAACACTCAGTTCGCTCCTCATGTATATTGGAACAATTTCAATAGTTATTGGTGCAATTATTGCCCTGGGTCAGAATGATATAAAAAGGATGCTTGCCTACTCCTCAATCAGCCAGGTTGGCTACATTATCCTTGGTTTTGGCGCGGGTTCTTCTCTGGCAATTGCGGGTGCGTTATTCCATATCCTGAATCATGCCTTAGCCAAGGGGTTGTTGTTTTTAAATTCTGGCTCAGTTGAACATTCTACTGGCACACGGGCACTGGATAAAATGGGTGGGCTCGGAAAGAAAATGCCATTCACTGCTGCAACAACAGTTATTGGCTCGCTTTCTGTTGCTGGTGTGCCACCACTCAATGGATTCTGGAGCAAGTTGTTGATTATTATGGGATTATTGCAGGCGCAGAAATATGGATTTGCTTTTGTCGCAGCGCTTGCAAGTGTTATCACACTATGGTACTATATAATCATCCAGCGTCGGGCATTCTTCGGAAGACTGAATGAGGCGATGAAAGAAGTGAAGGAAGCGCCATTCTGGATGACATTTTCTACATTACTTATGGGACTTGTTTGCATTGGCATCGGCATAGGTTTCCCGTTGATTGTTAACAAATGGGTTAAACCCGCAGCTGATATTCTTAGCTGGGGTGTCAGCTATGCCTTGCGCTTTTTGAGGTTTTAGGAGTGTCTATGCATTTTATTATCCTTATTTTGCTTGTTCTTTTTTCTGCTCTTGCTGTTCTACTGCGTGATTTGATAAAAGCAGCGCTGAGTCTTATGGCAGCAAGTGTATTTCTGGCAATAATATTATTCAGAATGAATGCGCCTTATGCCGGAGTTTTTGAAATATCAGTGGTCGCAGGATTGATTACAGTATTGTTTGTAGCAACGATTGGTTTAACCAGAGGTGAAGGTGATGTAAAGGAAAGCAAATTACCGGTGATTATATTCCCATTATTTTTTATCTGGTTTCTGATTATTGATGTTTTAATTATGTGGAGTTTGATAAAGGCGTATCCACCTGTGCGCGTGGTATCTGAACCGGGTACATTTGGGCAGATACTGTGGCAGAAAAGAACATTTGATTTACTAGGACAGATCGGTGTTATTTTTGCTGGTGTATTTTGTGTGCTTGCCTTGTTTAGAAAAAAGGACAAAAATGGTTAAACCTGATGCCTTATTCTTTCTAAATCTTGCTTTTTCAGGGATTTTGATATTTCTGGGTTTGTATTGTCTTTTTACAATGCGCAACCTGATTAAACTATTCATCGGCATTGAGGTAATTGCAAAGGGTGTGACACTGGCACTGATTTCTGCAAGTTATTTCCGTGGACAGGTCTTGACCGGTCAGGCATTGGTGATTACATTTATTGTTATTGAAGTCTGTGTTGTGGCTGTTGCCCTTGCGATAATTATTAATATCTATAGACATACCGGTGCCTTGGATATCAGAAAATTGACGAAGTTGAAAGGATGAAAATGATTGATATTATTCTATCTCCACCAATTGCCTTTATCATATTTCTGGTGATATTCTATTTCATATATTGGCTTGGTAGTTTAATGGCACCAAAATTGAAAAAGACACCGGGCAAGGTTTCAAGTTATGCCTGCGGTGAGGATATTCCAGGGACAAAAGTCCAGTTTGGTTATCGGCTCTTCTTTTATGTTGCTCTGTTCTTTACGATTATGCATGTGGCAACACTTGTGGTGGCGACAGTGCCCGCAGGTGTTTTTGCGCTTTTTGCAATATTTTATTTGGCAATGATATTTTTGTCAGTCCTTGCCTTGATCACGAGGAGTTGATATGATACTAATATCTCCAGTTTCCTCCCCATTGAAGGGGGAGGATAAAGGTGGGGGTGATTAAATGCTTAGCTGGCTTGTGCGTTGGTCACGAAAAAAATCACCCTGGGTTTTGCACCTAAATACTGGTGCCTGCAATGCCTGCGATATTGAAATTCTTGCTGCATTGATGCCGAGGTTTGATCTGGAACGTTTTGGTGTGTTATTGAAGGCAACACCCCGACATGCCGATGTAATTATCTGCACTGGTCCAATGACCAGGCAGAGCAGGGACCGGATGATACGGATTTATGAACAGGTGCCCGAGCCGAAATTTGTTGTGGCGGTTGGTGCATGTGCCTGTTCTGGTTGTGTTTATCGCGGTGCATATAATATGCTGGGTGGTGTTGACCAGGTGATTCCGGTCCATGCCTATATTCCGGGTTGTCCGGTCAGGCCCGATGCGGTGATTGATGGAGTTGTGAAACTGCTGGGGACGCTATGAGGGATGGCAATTCAGGGCAATTTAAGGCAATTAAGGAAAATATTGGGCAAGATTGGGCTAATATGGAGGTAGGGCAGGGCTTTCTTCAAGAACCGATGGTTCTTTCAGAACAGGTCAGCCTTGCAAATTCTTACCTTGGAGTAGGGACTTTAGTCCCGTAAAATAAGGGATAAAAATGGCAGAGATAGAGTTGGTTGAAAAGATAAAACAGGGTTTGAAACAGAAGGTTATTGAGATTACCAATCCTGCTTCAAGAAGGGTTTTCTTAAAGGTCGCAAAAGAAGACCTTGTTGAGGCAGTGAGATTTTTAAGAGACAATTTCAATTTCACCCATATTTCTACAATCAGTGGCATTGATTTGGGTGAGAATTTTGAGATTTTATATCATATGGCAAATGAGAATTGTGTCTTGACCGTGCGCGCATTGACGCCGCGCAATGACCCGAAGGTGCCGACGATTACCGGCGTGATTCCTGGTGCTACACTCTATGAAAGAGAGGTTTATGATATGTTTGGGATTGTCTTTGAAGGTCATCCCAATCTTGTTCGTCTGATCTTGCCCGATGACTGGCCTGAAGGTGAATACCCATTACGTAAGGACTGGAAATTTCAAAGACCCGAGGAAAAAATCCCAGGAGGTGAGTGATGGAGGCACAGGAGTTTAAGGTTCCGATTGGTCCCCAGCATCCGGCATTAAAAGAGCCGATCAGTTTGAGGATGACCCTTGAGGGTGAGATAATAAAAGATGCGGATATAAGGCTTGGTTATAATCATCGGGGTATTGAAAAACTTGCCGAAGAGAGGACATATATCCAGAATATCTATTTAACCGAAAGGATTTGTGGCATCTGTTCCCATTCGCATACAACCTGTTTTGTCCAGGGAGTTGAGAAATTGATGGAGATTGAGCCGGCAAAACGCGGTGTCTATATCCGAACCCTGGTCTGCGAACTGGAGCGGATTCATAGCCATTTACTCTGGCTTGGTGTGGCAGGTCATGAGGCAGGATTTGATACATTCTTTATGTACACCTGGCGTGACCGTGAATTGGTAATGGATATTCTGGAAATCATATCTGGTAATCGGGTGCATTATGCGATGAATACCTTTGGTGGTGTGCGCAGAGACCTTGATGAATTGCAGATAAAGAAATGCCTTGACTATCTTGAGATCTTGAAGGAGCGGACTGAGTACTATGCGAATATCGGCACGAATGAGCCAACATTTGTGGCAAGGCTTGCTGGTGTGGGTAAATTGCCAAAAGAAAAGGCAATTGAACTATGTGCAGTTGGTCCGACCTTGCGTGCCTCTGATGTGCCCAGGGATGTGCGTAAGGATGACCCGCATGCTGCGTATGGTGAAATTCCATTTGAGGTCTGCACTGCTGATACCTGTGATGTGCTGGCCAGGGTTATTGTCCGTGTCAAAGAGCTGTTTGAATCATATAAGATGTGTGAGTATATATTGAAGAATCTGCCTGCTGGTGATATAAAGGTTAAAGTGCCGAGAAAGGTGAAACCGGGTGAGGTCGTGAGTAAATATGAGGCACCAAGGGGTGAAAATATCCACTATATTAAATCCAATGGCACGGACAAGCCAGAGCGGTTAAAAGTGCGGGCACCCACACTTGGCAATTATGCAGCGACTATTTTTATGTTGAAGAATGGATTTATTGCTGATATTCCTTTGATATTTGCTGCGATTGACCCCTGTATCTGTTGTGCTGAACGGGTAGTTCAGCTTGTTGATGCAAAGACCAAAAAAGAGAAGATAATGACAATGGCAGAGCTAAGAAAATTCTCCATTGAATTCTATAAAAAGAATCCGCCAAAAAAGGAAGTGGTATGGTCGTTATAGAAGCAAATCCGAAACCCGAAATTCGAATTTCTAAACAAATTCCAAATACAAAAACCTGTCCTGAACTTGATTCAGGATTCCAATGTTTCAAACCAGGTTTGGAATTTGGAAAATTGGAAATTAGCTATTGTTTCGGATTTCGTGCTTCGAATTTCGGATTTTGTTTGGATAGGTGGTAATATGGATATTCTAAAAGCACTTTTATACCTTCTTATCTATCCTGGTTTTCTGTTCTTGTTTTTATATTCAACCTTTTGCGAATGGGTGGATAGAAAGTTCTATGCCCGGGTTCAGAATCGGATCGGACCTTTATATACTGGTCCGCGCGGAGCACTCCAGCCGATAGCAGACTTTATCAAGTTAATGGCAAAAGAGGATATTATTCCAGAAAAGGCAGATAAGGCAATATTTTCGGCATTGCCAGTATTTGCCCTGGCAGTTGTTGCAACTGCAGCGATGTATTTACCGGTCTGGCACTATGAAGTTTGGCCTACTTTCAATTCCTTTCCTGGTGATTTGATTGTGGTATTATTCTTATTGAGTCTGCCCACACTTGCCTTTTTCCTTGCGGGCTGGCATTCAACGAATCTCTTTTCAATTGTTGGTGGTGTGCGTGTTCTGACAATGCTCTTTGGCTATGAGGTGCCATTATTCCTGGCAGTATTGAGTCCGGCAATACTTGCTGGTTCCTGGCGGCTCCTTGAGATTACCTGGTTCTATCAGGAAAATCCTATATTATTATTGGTGAATACTATTGGCTTTTTTGTAGCATTGATTGCCCTGCAGGCAAAGCTTGAGCGGGTGCCATTTGATGTGCCCCATGCTGAGACTGAGATTGTGGGTGGCACATTTACTGAATATTCAGGTAAAAAGCTGGCGTTCTTCAGACTGCTTTCCGATGTGGAGATGGTTGTTGGTGCGGGTTTGATTGCTGCGGTATTTCTTGGTGGATTCCCTGGTGGTCTGATTTCGGGATTTATCTGGTTTATTATTAAGACCCTGATTGTTATTCTTCTGCTGTCGCTTATGCGTGCTTTGTGTGCGCGGATTCGTATTGACCAGGTGGTATCATTCTCCTGGCGTTACCTGGCACCACTTGCAGTGCTACAATTATTGATAGTTATTATTGTTAAATATCTGGTAAGGTGAGGAAAAATGAAAATCGCGGCTTTCTTACCCGAACTTATAAGACACATCTTTAAAAAACCTGCAACTGTAAAATATCCCTTTGAGAAACTTGAGGTGCCCAAAGGATTCAGGGGTACTCCGATATTAACTCCGGAAAAGTGTATTGTCTGTTATGCGTGCCAGCGCGATTGTCCGGCAGAGGCGATTGAGATTACCACCGTGAATGAGGCAGAGAAGAAATTCAAGATGGTGGTTCACAATGACCGCTGTGTGCATTGTGAGCAGTGTGCAGAATCCTGCCCAGTGGATGCAATAAGACTTGATACGGAATTTGAGCTTGCGGTTCTCAAGCGCAGGCAATTAAAGGCAGAGTATATCTACACCAAGGCAAGCCCCGTTAAAAAATAAGACCCAAACTTTGTTCAGGCATTTAAGCTGATTTCTCGCTCTGGAGTTGCGACTTTAACCCGCATTATTCAAAGTATTGGAATTTGAAAATTCCAATACTTGATAATGAAGTTTTTCATTTTAGAAAACAAAAGCCACAAGACACATCAGGGAGATAGGGAATGAGTTTGGCAAATGCACAACGAATAAGTATGAAGGAAAAAACGGGGGTTTCAGGGGGTGCCCCCTGATGTATCTTGTTCACGGGAATAAATTCCTTACTCCTGTATAGAATTCATTTCTATTCAGAATTTGTTTTTAGGACGAATCTGGGGAAGTATTAGTGGCGGATGGTGGATTAGGACTTAGAGTTTATTTATCTTTTGTTTAGCTGGTGTGCGAATGCAAGTTTCCTCTTGACAAAAGGGAAATATTGGATAAAATAGTAAAATTATAAAGGAGGTACGATGAAGAAGATTCTGGCTCTATTGGCTGGCGTGTTCTTATTTATTGCCTGTGATTTTGCAAAGGAGTCGGTAAAACTAAAGCCGGATATTGAGGTTACATTTATTACACCAGTTGCTGCGCCGGTAGACGACGGTGGATTTGCTGATATTACTGAAATCCATTTTGTTGCCAAAAACTCTGTGGATTGCACTGTGGAGCGAATGATCTGGGAATATTATGATATCTCAGGAACACGATTTCTTGGTCCATTCCAAATTCCGTTGTATATGAAGGTAAAAGGCATTGTGGATCCAGCTGTGGTTGATACATCTATTCTTGAAAATGTTCCGCTGCCGATTGATACAGTTCTTACTTATTTAATAAGCACAAATACATACGAGGCAGAAGCAAAACTTTATTTTGTTGCTTATGATGATTACTATGGAACGCGTTCAGATACAGCAGAATTTCTCTTTGGGCTCTACAGAAATCCGTAGATAATCAAGAAGAGAGAATTGAAAAGGGGACTTAGAAAAGTCCCCTTTTTGTTACCTGATATTCAAAGAGCAATCTATGCCTTAAATATCTTTTTGATCACACCTTCAATAATATCCAGACCTGTCTGCAGTTCTTCTTCGTTTATGACAAGCGGCGGAATAATTCTTATTGCGGTTTCACCCGCGCCCAGAATCAATAGACCCTGTTTGAATGCCTCATAAACAACTGCGTCACGTTTGTCTTTTATTGGTGTTTTTGTCTTTTTGTCTGAAACCAGCTCAATTCCGATCATCAGACCTTTCCCCCGCACATCGCCGATAAAATCATAGTGTTCTTTCAAATCGTTCATTCTCTTTAGTGCCAGTGCGCCGAGTTTTGCTGCGTTGTCAATTAATCCATTTTCCAGCAGTTCTATGGTCTTTAGAGCAGCAGCACATGAAACTGGATTTCCGCCAAAGGTTGAGGCGTGGGCACCAGGTGGCCAGTCCATCAGACTGCTATTAGAAACACAAACACCCAGTGGCAGGCCCGAGGCAATACCTTTGGCAATACAATACATATCTGCTTTGGTATCAAAATGCTCAATCGCAAACATCCTGCCAGTTCTACCCATACCTGATTGGACCTCATCATCAACAAGAATAATATCATAGTCAGTGCAGAGTTTTCGCAAGGCGGGCATAAAACTATCTGGTGGTACAACATAGCCTCCTTCACCCTGAATCGGTTCCACAAATATTGCCGCAACTTCTTCCGGCGGTGCAATTTTCTTGAACACAACTTCTTCAATATATCGTATGCATTCAAGATTGCACTTTGGATAGGAAAGATTGAATGGACAACGATAACAATAGGCATAAGGAACATGGGTGACATCAGGAAGGAGCGGACCGAAAAATCTGCGCTGACCCGCTTTTGACGAAGTCAGTGACAATGCACCGTATGTTCTGCCGTGAAATGCACCGGTGAAGGCAATGTACCTTGGTCTGCGTGTATGATACCTGGCAAGTTTCATTGCACATTCCACCGATTCAGCGCCAGAATTTCCAAAGAATACTTTTTTATTTTTCCCGCCCGGGACAATTTCAGCAAGTTTGTCAGCGAGGTCAATTTGATACGGATAATAGAAATCTGTTCCTGACATATGGAGTAACTTACCGGCCTGTTCACTTATTGTTTTTACAATCTCAGGGTGACAATGTCCAGTAGCAAGCACAGCAATACCCGCAGAAAAATCCAGAAATTCATTGCCATCTACATCAGTTACCCATACACCACTTCCCTTTTCAATCACAGCAGGATATGGTCGTGTATATGATGGCGAAATGTATTTGGAATCTGTTTTGAGTAATTCCCTTGCCTTTGGGCCGGGTAATTCAGTTATTATGTTTGGTCTCTTCATATCTGCACCAGTTATCTGTCCCGGTGACAATTAGCCATTTTTTCCCCAGGTATCTATCTGTGCTTTTTGCAGGACACCAGAGTAATCAATATAGACTGTTTTTACTTCTGTAAAGATTTCGTAAGCAGTCCAGCCGCCTTCTCGGTGTCCATTTCCAGTGTTTTTCATACCGCCAAAAGGTAGGTGGCATTCAGCACCTATTGTTGGCGCGTTAATATAGACAATGCCTGTTTCAGCAAGTTCTGCTGCCTTTTGTGCTTTGTTCAAGTCATTCGTATAGATGCTTGAAGAAAGACCATACACTGTGCCATTTAGAATGCTTATTGCTTCCTCAAAGTTCTTTGCTTTTATCACAGAAAGCACAGGTCCGAAGATCTCTTCCTGGGCAATGCGCATTGTTGGTAGAACATCAATAAACACGGTCGGTTTGTAGAACCATCCTTTTGCACATTCGCCCTCAGTGTATGGTTCACCACCAGTCAGCAGCTTAGCTCCTTCTTTTTTGCCAACATCAACATAACTTGCTACTGTGTCGCGTTGTGCCTTGTTAACGAGGGGTCCAACTTCCACGGTTTCATCAAGACCATTACCGAGTTTAAGTCTTTCCACACGTGCTTTGAGCATATCAACAAATTTGTTGTAAATTGGTTCTTCCAGAATCAATCTTGAAGTGGCAGTGCAACGCTGGCCCGTTGTGCCAAAAGCACCCCATAAAACGCCTTCAAGCGCAAGTTCCAGATTTGCATCAGCGAGCACGACCTGTCCATTCTTGCCGCCCAATTCAAGTGAACATCGCTTCAGGGTTTTTCCGCAAACTTCACCAATGCGTCTGCCAATGTCTGAAGAACCAGTAAATGAAATACCAACAATATCTGAATGGTTTAACATTGCTTCACCAATTTCACCGCCACCACCATAGACAATATTTAATACGCCCTCAGGTAGACCTGCTTCATACAAGACCTGAACTAATTCACCCGCTGAAGCAGGCGTATCAGTTGCTGGTTTTATTACCGCAGTGTTGCCACTTAATATGCAGGGGAAAATTTTCCAGGAAGGAATAGCCACAGGAAAATTCCAGGGCGTGATCAAACCCCAGACTCCTATCGGGTCCCGGCGTGTAAAAGCAATCTTATTTGGCAATTCTGAAGGAACTGAATAACCAAAATACCTTCTGCCCTGTGCCGCAGCATATAGTGCGGTATCAATACCTTCCTGATAATCACCTCGTGTTTCTTTTATTACTTTGCCCATTTCCCGCGTCATAAGTCGTGCTGCATCTTCTTTTTTTGATATCATAATTTCTGCGGCTTTGCGCATTATTTCGGACTTTTTCGGTAGAGGTATTGCGCGCCACTTTGGATATGCCTTTTTTGCCGCCTCTATTGCAATATTCAAATCTTCAGCATTTGATTTTGGAAATATGCCAACTATTTCATCCCAGTTGGCAGGATTTCTGTTGTCATAAGTTCTGCCTGATTTTGAATCAGCAAATTTTCCGTTGATGAAATTCTTATATTCTTTCATTCATTCGCTCCTTGTTGCAAAAAATATTATAACCAGAAAAATGGCTAAGTCAATAAGACCGCGCTACTACTGCCAGGATATTTCACCGCAAATAGTTCTTCCGGGCATTGGGTAATCTTTATCCTGAATGCTGTTGCCGAATTGAACCGCATATTTCCGGTCAAAAAGATTTTTGACACCAAATTTCAGACTAAAGTGATCCAGAAATTTTTTGCGCACATTCAGCTCAACAAGAAAACAGGGGTCTATTCTCTTTGTATCCATGGCGATTACAGGTAATGCGCTCCAGTTTTCATAGTAATTGGTTCGGGCAGAGGTATAGTTGAGACAAATATTGAGGAAGAAATCGTGAACAACGGCATAGTCACATTTTACCGAGGCTGTCAAATCAGGAATAAATGCCGCATCTCTTTCAATTTCGCAAAACTCCATAGTGTTATTTATGAAGTCATAATATACAAGTTCCCGGTTTTTCTGGCGTGCAAATAGGTATGTGGCATCAAGGATTATGCCAAAATTCTTTGCTATTTTTGTGCGCATTTCTGTCTCTATGCCATTGATGACAACATAATTAACATTTTCCGGTTTCCACAAACCATCTTTTGTCGGTAACCACGCAATACGATCATTGATTTCACGCCTGAACAGGGAAAATGCGGTAAACAGATTATATTTTGGTGCTGTTTCTATCCTTAACTCATAAGCATTGCCATGTTCAGGTTTTAAGTCCTTGTTGCCATAGATTGGCCAGTAAAGGTCATTGAACCCCGGTGCCCTGAATGCCTGTGCAATTGAAAATTTGAGCCAGAATCGTTGATTGATTTCTGTAATTATACCCAGTGATGGTGAAATGAAATTGCCGTATGCTGAATTGTGGTCATAACGCAGACATGGATTGAGTTTGATATTGTTTGAAATTCTTTTTGTTATTGCTGTCCAGTAGCCAGCATTTCTTGCACAGGCAGACCAGGAGGTATCACCGGTTTGCAATGATTTTTTTTCTGCGTTCAGCGTGTCATAGCGAAAATCAAAGCCGGCAACTAATTTATCTGTACCCAGTTCATAGATAATGGCGGTATTGTTGCCGAGTGTGGTTGATGAATAATTGTAATCTTCAATTGTCGTTGTCCAGAACTGATATTTTGTGTGATACATACTATTCTGAAAATTTCCGAAAAAATGAGTGTTTAGCCTGAGGTTGCTGAATGGACGATACTTTGCTGATAGATTGTTGAACCAGAATCTGTCAGTCTGATTATCATATATGGAGGTTGCAGTACTATCACCGCAAGGTGGTGCTATATGGAAACTATCAATCAGTGGTGCAGGTCCTGGTAAGCCATAATTCTTTCCCGTGAAAAGGTTTTGAAAATCGATCTCAATTTGTTTCAGTCTGAATCCAATCTGGTTCTTGAGATTGAATTCACTCATATCAGTATTGGTTCTACCACTATTTGATAATAATTGTCTGACTTTGGTTAGATAATACACTGTTTTGATTGGGATTGCATATTTCACTGAATACTCAGTACTGCTGCATGGTTTCAAAACCCTGGCCGCAGTCTTTCTTATGCGGGCATCTGCTTTTGGTGATATTCTTTCTTTTCGGGTAATGATATTAATAATGCCGCCTATGCCGTTTGCACCATAGAGACTGGAAACCGGTCCTTTGATTATTTCAACCTGTTCAACATCATGAACATCAATGTTGCTTAGATCAGCGATACCTGTTTGCACCGAATTGAGTGGTATTCCATCAAGTAAAACCACGACACCTGAACTCGGCGTTCCCCTGATACTGACACTTGATACTGAACCAGCATTACCATAATCCCGCACATCAATGCCAGCAAGATTTTGCAGAAGTTCGCCAATGCTTGATGGACTTTTTGCTTCTATTGTCTGCCGGTCAATTACGATTGTTCCTGCACTTATGTCTTTTAGCATTGCAGGGTAGCGTGTTGCTGTGACGACCAGGTCTTCAACCTCGTAAACCTGGTTTATAAGACATAGTGATATGATTATGGGAATCATTTTACCTCCTTTCGTCCGAAGGATTCCCCTGCTCCGTTAGAAAACGCGATCCCATTATTAAGAACCTTACCAACTATTACGATAACCCAGTTTTCTAACGGAGTTAAATTGCTGGGGATAGGTCTCCTGGCTTGCCCATCTTAACCACCTTCCCATCCTTTTCAGGACAGTGGTTTTATGGTTAAGATTTGTTATGGACATCACAGTAGCGGCGACTGCGGCTGATTCTCACAGCACTTCCCTTGCATCCGCCAGCGGGTAATTATACTAATTAAATACGGTTTGTCAATGCCAAATATTTTGAATTTTTTTTACTTTATTCTTCGTGATGTTTTTACTGAAGATTTTATTTCTCTATCACTGCGGTGTCCGATTATGATCGGTAGTTTCTCATATGTGATGATGATGAATTCACCGGTGTTGATTTGTGTTTTTATGCTTTCTCCTTTAAGCAATTTTTTTAATTCCCAATCTCTGATCTCTATTACACTATCCTTTGCATCATATCCAAAAATCTGAATAAAATCATTGTCCGGTTTCAGGTGGTTTTCGTAAATTCTGCCAATTTCAAGCCCTTTTCTTATACCTCTAATTTCAAAAAATGAATATGCTTCGGTCGTGGTGATGTAGTATGTATCATTTTTTTGAAAGACTGCAAAATCAGATAGAGTATTCCTGGTGATACCATATTGCTTGAGAAATAGATCAACTACTTTGTTCTGGAACTCAATCTTGCCGTGATATGCTGGTCGTTGATAAGGGATGCCCCTTTTGGTAATTTTTGCAATAAAAAATGGTGCAGTATCATTATCCTGAGGTAAAATGCGACCGCAGAGCTGAAGTCGTGGGTCATAGTCTTCGTTTTGCCAGTGCAAAATCGCTTCTCTAATTTTGAAGTTGGGAATATTTATCTTAAGAATTTCCGCATCAGGAAATCTTTTCAGCAGGTAATCAATGACACCTTCGTTTTCTTCGGGTGCGATTGTGCAGGTAGAATAAACCATTATGCCGCCTGGTTTCAATGCCCTGAATGCAGAAGCGATCAATCCTTTTTGAATGCGGGACATTTTCTGAATATTTTTTACGCCCCAGTGATACAGGACTTTCTTTGATTTTCTTACCGTGCCCTCAGCAGAACAGGGTGCATCAAGCAGTATCTTATCAAAATAATTGGGGAGCATATCACCAATTTTTTCGCCGGGTATTGAAATTATCACTTCATTCAGCAAACCACATTTCTTAACATTGTGTATTAACCCTGATATTCTCTTATGGTCAATCTCATTTGCGACAATGACTCCTTTGTTGGACATGAGTTGTGCGATCTGCGTTGTTTTTGAACCTGGCGAAGCACAGAGGTCAAGTACTGTACCATTCGCGGTGGGCTCAAGTACCAGAGCCGGAAGCATTGAAGCGATTTCCTGAATGTATATCAAACCAAGCTGGTGAGTAAAGTGATTACCAATGCCATGGCTATGCTTGACAACATAACCGTCCTTGTAAAATGCCAGGGGATTGGGGTCAAAGTCTTTTAGAAAACTGAGTGTTTTTTCTTTTTTGCATTTCAAGGTATTTATTCTAAAGGATAATCTTTGAGGTTTATGTAGATAATCGACAAATTCCTTAAAATCAGGTATGATATTCTGATAGCGACTGTAAAGGCGTTCAATATTCATATCGGATTATATTGAATAAGAGTGCGCAGTCAAGAAAGAATGTAGTAGTAGTTAGTTATAAGAGATCTACAAACGACATTTATAAGCACTTGTTAATAAGGGCGAAAATATCCTCTGTTTTTGTTCTGATATTCGCAGTTCGAAAAAACCAGATTCTTCTGTTTAGCCTCAAGATGGTATAAAAGCAAAACCTCTGGGCAAAGTGAGTTATTAATCATTTCTGCTGCAATACCTTGAGTCTATTATTGGTTCGTTTTTTGTATTCCAGGGCACGCTCATGATTTGGCTCTAGCTCAAGAACTCGGTCAAAAATCTTTATTGCCTCATGATATTGACTGGCAATAAAATAGGCAACTCCCTTGCGAAAAAGGTTTTCTATATCCTCAGGCGACACCCTAGGTGGCTTTGGCTTTGCTACTACTGGTGGTTTTTGGGTAGGAATAATCTGTGGTTCTTCAAATGTCTTCTTTAGCACTGATCTCTCTTTTTTTATGACTCCTATCGTGTAATTCTGAAATTTTTCCCCGGGTTTAATATAAATATAGACTAGTTCTGCTGAAGATAGGTATGTCTCAGGTGGCAACAATTTTACATCAAGATTGTAGGTGCCACTAACTAAGTTTGCAAATCTAAATTTACCATTTTTATCAGTTGTGGTCAAAAATCCATTCAAACCAACCACAACATTGGAAACGCCTTCTTCCCCCGTATCCATTCTGCTGTTCTTATTTCCATCATAATAGACTATCCCTTCAATCAAACCCAGGGGAGAAAGCGGAAAGAAAACCTTAGCCTTTGAGAGTATCTTGGTATTCACTGTTTCACGCCCCTTTTCAGTTCCGATCTCAGCAGGTGTACTCCCTAGATTCAAGCTCAATGTATGCTCACCTACTGGAACAAAATCAAACCTATACCCACCATTCTTGTCGGTCTTTATGACGGTTTTTTTATCTAGGATCACCTCTGCTTCTGACACGCCACAATCCTCACTATCATATATGCCGTTGTTGTTTAAGTCCATAAAGACCCTGCCGGTAATGAAGCTGAGCCCGGTTTGTTCAAAAAAAAGGGAGTTACTCATACTCAAAGAAAAGTGGTGTTCTGCTTTACTATTATGATGGAGCAATTCATAGGTTGTGTTTAGACTGAAGTTTTTGAACAGTCTTAACACCAGTTCCATACCTTTGTTTGATTTTGTGTAGCCATTCTGGGACATAAGATTTAAGAATAATTTCGTGCGCAGATTTGCCGACACAGGAAATGCACCCCCTAACTGATAGACATTTCCATTGTTGAACTGTATTAAAGACCAAATCCGGAAATTTTTTATATCCTGGGAAATCCGCAGACCAAAAGACCTGCTGACCGAAGACCAGGCATAATCACCAGAGACAGAAAATCTTTTATAGTGCCAGCCTGAATGGAGATTCTGACTAATAATTTCGGTCTTGCGATTGACGGAGGCCCCATAGCTAAAATCAGGCAAGGGATATTTGTTCACTCCCAAATGCATGCCTAAATTTATGTTATTGAGGTCCGAAAATGAAATATCCTGTCCGAATGAGAGCCAGGATAATGGCTTTACATAGCCATTTAACTGAAACCAGTTCCCGGACTCAACCAAAAGATTTGAGGGGGTAATAAAGTTTTTCAAGATTCTTCTAAGGTATGTATTTATACCATACTTTTGTCCATTGTAATTAGCCCCAAAACCCATACCAGCACCAAGGCCATAACTTGAGAAATTTACCCCTAATTGTGAATTCGTCTTTAGTTACTGTCATCGGCAAGATAATTTCTATCTCACCTGGACTTCTTCGGAAATCAATATCAGCGTATCTTAAATGTTCAAAGATAATCCTATCACCTTCTCTAATTACTCGGTCAGTATTTGGAAAATCAATTGCCATTATAATTATGTTATCCAGTGTAACCAGTGTATTATCCGTCCATCTGTCAAAAGTAAAAAATGTATATCCAGAGTCATTTGTTGTACTTTCGTGATATAAACTCTCAGTTTCGGTTCTAAAAATAATCGCTCTAAGCGGTATAAACCTGGCTAAACTATCTACAAAAACTACATTTCCTAAGCTATCATAGTGTTGTCTTGAAACGAATGGATGTTTGGCAATTACTCTAAAAGAATAATTTGCCTCTAACATCTGCATAGAAACAAGGGACAACCAAATTACCAATACGCCAATCTTTTTACTCATTCTACACCTCATTTTATATTATAACCTATAACGGCACCTAAAGGTGGTGTAACTAAAAAAATACCTAAAGCAACGCCATTCATAAAACCTTCGGGATATTTTTTTGACAAAAGTATAGCAGCTGGTATTCCTACAAGGCACCCCAATCCAGCACCCAATGATGATTTCCACCACGTTCCCTTTTGCCTCATAGTATAACCTATGGTCCACGTGCACGAACTAGTAAACAACATATTCCCAATCGTGTAAACAAATGCGCCGCGCATTGGATCGTCGACAACATCACCACCCTTTGAAGCAAAAAGTAGTCCAAATATCGTAGACGCACTGGTACCAACACTTGCTCCCATGAACTCCAACCCGTATATCCCCGCTTGTTTCCAGAACGACGTTTTAGGTTGTAAGCTTTCATCTGCAACCTGAGAAAATAAGAAAAACTGAATATTGCTGCCTGGTGATACGCTATTTGGAGAATAGAAGGAATGTTTCTTTATCAAGCTCTCGGTTCCCAGGTATGGGGATTTTATTGATACACTTAGTGGGAATGGCAGAGTGCTCTTGAAATTTTCCTTTAACCAGATACTCTGCCCAAAACACAATCCACCTATGACCACACAAAAAATAATCTTACCCATCTTGCCTCCCCTTTTAGTTTATTTGGTTTCCCTCGTTTATTTTGTTTATCTGGTTT
>FWPU01007832.1_pt1 | contig 19096 bp, 16 predicted proteins | sample 2228361 | NCBI WGS metagenome assembly FWPU01 (sample SAMEA103939777, study PRJEB20133) | metagenome
GAAGATCGCCCGGCTCAAGGAGCGGCTGCATGCTGAGGCCTGAGTTCGTACGGCGCAAGCTCGCGCTGATCGCCGAGGATCTGGAACGGCTTACCGAATTGCGCGACGTGTCGCTAGACATAATGGCCTGCCATGAGGAGGCAGGCCATCACGTCTAGCCCCGGCAGCGCGCGGCGGTCGCGCACCAGCCGGCCCGCGAGCTTCGCGCGTAGAACACGTGGTCGTCGACGGCGCGAGCGTTGCAGCAACGACGGTCGCTCACGCTTGCGCTGCGCGCTCCGGTCCGACCTCGAGTCCTTCGCCTTCCAGCACCGCGATGAACGGGTCACCCTCGCGGGCGCGCCGCGCCCAGTCGGATTCGCGCCGGCCGATCGGCTCGATCTCGGGCGCGATCTCGCGCACCGAAAACAGCAGCTCCAGACGGGCGCGCAGGTCTGCCGGCAGCTCGTCGCTGATCACCAGCAGGTCGGTGTCGCTTTCGGCCGTGAAATCGCCGCGCGCCACCGACCCGAATACGATCGCCCGGTAGCGCCGCAGCTTCAGCGCCGCGAGGTACCGGCGCACGCGCGCGAGACGCTCGGAGCGGTCCAGCGGGTCAGCCAGCCGCGAGATCAGCGAGCCAGCTCAGGATGCGCTGCGCGCACGCGATCGCTGCGTCCGCATCGGCAGCCGTGTAGTAATCCATCGGCGCCCCGGCGTCATAGGCATCCGGATAGCGCGCAGGGATGTAGACCTTGTCGAGCGCCTTGGCGCAATCCGCGATGGCGTCCGGCAGCGGCGGCCCGCCGACTTCGCCCAACAACTTGAGGATCGAGTGGCCGGTTGCGTAGCGAACCGTGGCGCGGACGTAGCCTTTGACGCCCAGTTCGGCCGCCTGATGCGCCTTGAAGCACGACCAGTCGAAATGGCCCAGCGCACGGTCGCCCTGCGCAGACTCGGGCGTGTGCACGGCCTGGCGGCGATAGCGCTCCCATTCGGCGTGTTCCATCGTTTCCGTCCCGATCCGGCACGGCGGACGCGTTCGCAAAACTGTGTGCGCGAACCACGCCTTATACGGCCGAGCGGGCGGAGGGTCAAACCAGGCGCGAAGGCTTTACGCGCTTGCTTCCCACCCCCCGACCCCCAGCGCCTGCTCGATCAGCGCGCACATCACGTGGCCGAGGAAGATGTGCGCCTCCTGGATGCGCGCTGTTTCGTCCGATGGCACGACGATCGGCAGGTCCACGAGCGTCGCGAGCTTGCCGCCGTCGCGGCCGAGGAAGCCCACCGTGTAGATGCCCATCGGCTTGGCGACCTCCACCGCGCGGATCACGTTCGGCGAATTGCCCGAGGTCGAGATCGCGATCAGCACGTCGCCCGCGCGGCCCAGCCCCTCGACCTGGCGCGCGAACACCTCGTCGAAGCCGAAGTCGTTGCCGATGCAGGTCAGCGCCGAGGAGTCCGTGGTTAACGCCAGCCCCGGCAGCGCCTGGCGATCGCGCACGAGCCGGCCGACGAGCTCCGCGGCCAGATGCTGCGCGTCGGCGGCGGAGCCGCCGTTGCCGCAGAACATCAGCTTGTTTCCCGCGCGCATCGAACTTGCCGCGTGCTGCGCGGCGTCGTGAATGCTCGCAGCTAATGAAGCCAGTCGGTTGAAGACCAGGCGATGCTGCTCCAGGGATGAAAGGAAGTCCATCGCTTTCCGATAGGCAAGTTGCATGTTCGGACGCGCCCGGGGCGCAATCTACCGAGCAGTTTCCCATACTGGAAGCCGCATCGTGCGGTCCGCGACGCCCTGCAGATCCAAGAGCGGGCGATCGGCGCGACGATGCGGACGAGTGCACTCCCGCCCTTCAAGCCGCGGCCGTCTGGTCCGATAGGTTCCCAAGGCGCGTCGTCGTCGGAAGAGATTGCCGCTTTGCGGCCGCGTGGAACTCCACCACTACCGGCTCATCAGGCGTTCAGCGAGAGCAGGAACTCAATCCTCGGATGAGTCGGTTCCTTGGCCGCAGGGGAGCGAACGCGTTTGAGGCGCGGCAGCGCCAGCGCCAACGATCTGATGCGCTATGTGTGCGTCGCGAAGATCGCGCGCTGCGGCGTCAGCGTCCTGGCGCGTGGCCTGTGAATGCCGCGGCGCCGGATGACAACGTAGAATTGCGGGCCAGTCGTCCGACCCCGTTGGCCGATTGCGCGGAAAAGTCGGCATCCGTCACCCGCGAACCTCCGATGACGCGGGTCGCGCATAGGGTCGCCCGTCGCACTGAGCCCGTAAGCCTATTGTTTCGTCTCTTCCACACCGTTCGTCACCTGCGGGCCGAGCAGGTCATTTACCGGCTCAAGTACCGGGTGCTGCCGACCCGAGTGCGCAGCGTCGGGCACATCAGCCGCAGACCGTGGGCCAATCGCTGGCATCAGCCCGTCCTGGCTAAGCGCTCGCTCGTCGCGCCTGCAACCTTCGAGTTCCTCGGCGCGTGCGGCAGGGTCGACGGCCCTGCCGATTGGAACGATCCACATCGTTCCAAGCTGTGGCTGTACAACCTCCACTACCTCGACGATCTGAATGCGGAGGGCTGCGACGAGCGTACCGACGAACACGTGCGTCTGATCGAACGCTGGATCGTCCACAACCCGGCCGGACACGGCGTCGGTTGGGAGCCGTATCCGCTCTCTCTTCGCATCGTGAACCTCGTGAAGTGGTTCGATCGGCAGCGGCGGGTGGAGGAACACTGGCTGCGCAGCCTGGCTACGCAGGCGAGCGCGCTGGCAGACCGCGTCGAATACCACCTGCTCGGCAATCACCTGTTCGCCAACGGCAAGGCACTCGTGTTTGCAGGTGCGTTTTTCGATGGGGCACAGGCGGACGCGTGGCTCGCGCAGGGGCTCGCGATCCTCGAACGTGAACTGCCCGAGCAATTCCTCGCGGATGGCGCCCACTTCGAACGCTCGCCGATGTACCAAGCCACGCTGACCGCGGATCTGTGCGATCTCGTGCGGCTGGCGGATGTTTCGGGACTGGCATCGCTGCGCGCATGCCGCGGCGCATGGGCGCAGGTTCTCGCACGCGCGACCCAGTGGCTCGAAGCCATGGCGCACCCAGACGGCGAGATCAGTTTCTTCAACGACGCTGCGCTCGGGATCGCGCCATCACCGGCGCGGCTGCGCAGCTATGCCGAATCTCTGATCGGCGCTCTTTCGCCTGCGCCTCGCGCGATCGACGGCTCCATCCGCCTGCGCTCGCTTGCGCCGAGCGGGTACTGCCGGGTCGATCTGCCCGACGATGGCGTGGCGATCATCGACGTGGCCCCGCTCGGCCCCGACTACCTGCCGGCGCACGGCCATGCCGACACGCTCAGCTTCGAACTGAGCCTGTTCGGTACACGTATCTTCGTCAACTCGGGCACTTCGCGCTACGGTGAAGACGCAGAACGCCTGCGCCAGCGCGCCACGGCGGCTCACAACACCGTTGTCGTCGATGACGAGAACTCCTCCGAAGTCTGGGGCGGTTTCCGCGTTGCCCGTCGCGCTCATCCCATGCTGCGCGAAGCGAGCGAGCGCGATGGCCGCATCGTCATCGACGCCAGCCACGACGGTTACCTGCGCCTCGCCGGCCGCAACATCCACCGGCGGCGCTGGATCTTCGAGGCCGGTTCGATGCGCATCGAGGACACGATCGAGGGACCATTCCGCAGCGCCGTGGCTTATCTGCACCTTCATCCCGACGTCGTGGTGGAGAGGCTTTCGCCGGAAGATCGTACGGCCAGGCTGCGCATCCCGAGCGGGCGAACAATCGAGGTTGCGGTAACGGGTGCGTCGCTTGCCGTGGCCGCGTCGACCTGGCATCCGCGCTTCGGCGTGAGCATTCCGTCCAACGTTCTCGTGCTTGCGTTCGAGGAGTCAGCGGTGTCCACGAATGTGAGCTGGAACCGCAGCCGATGAAGCTGCTGGTGCTGAGCTTTTACTATGCGCCCGATCTGAGCGCGGGATCGTTTCGTACGGCCGCGCTCGTGCGCTCGCTCGCGGCCGCTGCGCCGCGCGCCGAGATCGAGGTCGTGACTGCTTTGCCCAATCGGTACCGCAGCTTCAGCGTCGAGGCGCCCGAACACGAGCACGAGGGCAACGTGCAGATCCACCGCTTTGCCTTGCCGCGGCACGCGAGCGGCATGCTCGATCAGTCGAGAGCTTTCATCTCGTTCGCCCGCCAGGTGCTGCGCCATGTGCGCGGAAGGCGCTACGACCTCGTGTATGCCACGTCGTCACGGCTGATGACCGCCGCCCTCGGGGCGCTGGTCGCGCGGCGCACGCGTGCGCGCCTGTACCTCGATATCCGCGACATCTTCGTCGATACGATCAAGGACGTCCTGCCGCGTCGCGTCGCCACGCTGGCGCGACCCGCCTTTTCCCTCGTCGAGCGCTGGACCATGCACCGAGCCGACCGTATCAACCTGGTGTCGCGCGGCTTCGAGGAGTACTTTCGGACACGCTATCCGGCCAAGCCGTTGTCGTTCTTCACCAACGGCATCGACGACGAGTTCATCGTTGCTGTGGCAGCGCCGGCGCAGGGGGGGCGCTCGGCCGAAGGGCTGGCGACCATCCTCTACGCAGGCAATCTCGGCGAAGGCCAGGGCCTGCACGCGATTGTTCCGGCGCTCGCTCGCGCGCTGCAGGGTCGGGCGCGCCTCGTCATCGTCGGCGACGGCGGCCGCCGCGCGGCTTTGCAGGCGGCTGTTGCGAGCGCCGGGGTCGACAACGTGGTCGTGACCGCTCCGGTCAAGCGCGACGCGCTGATCGCCGCTTATCGCGAAGCCGACGTGCTGTTCCTGCACTTAAACGACTACGACGCCTTTCGCAAGGTCCTACCGTCGAAGCTGTTCGAGTACGCGGCGATGGGTAAACCGATTCTCGCGGGCGTGGCCGGCCACGCGGCGGATTTCATTCGTGCCGAAATCGACAATGCGGCCGTTTTTGCTCCGTGCGACGCAACGCAAGCCGCCGCGGCGTTCGAATCTCTCCAGCTACGCGACACGCCGCGCCCGGCGTTCATCGAAAAGTACGCGCGTGCCCGCATCATGGCCGCGATGGCGGACGAAGTCGTCCAGACGGGTTCGCGATGACGATTGCAGCGCTGGTCATCGCGACGATTGCCGCATCCTGGCTCCTGACAGCCGCCGTGCGCCGCTACGCGCTTGCGCGGCAGGTGCTCGATCATCCGAACGAGCGCAGCTCGCACACGCTGCCCACGCCCCGCGGCGGCGGCGTGGCCATCGTCGTTGCGTTCTGCGCCGGTCTGCTGCTGCTCGTCTCGACCGGTCAGGTGCAGCCGCGCGGCGCGTGGGCGGTCCTCGGCGCCGGAGCGTGGGTTGCGGTTGTCGGTTTCATCGACGATCACCGCCATATCGCCGCGCGCTGGCGGCTGCTCGCGCACTTCGTCGCCGCGGGCTGGGCGCTTGCTTGGCTGGGCGGACTGCCACCGCCGCCGCTCGCGGGAGCGGCGGTGGATCTCGGCCTGTTCGGCGCCGCGCTGACTGCCGTTTTCCTCGTCTGGCTGCTGAACCTGTACAACTTCATGGACGGCATCGACGGCATCGCCGGCATCGAAGCGATAACCGTCGCGTTGCCCGGAGCAGTGTTGTGGTGGCTCGCCGCCCGCTCCAACGACGCGATCGTGCCGGTGCTCGTCGCCGCAGCGGCGCTCGGCTTTCTGCTCTGGAACTTCCCGCCGGCGCGCATCTTCATGGGCGACGCGGGCAGCGGTTTTCTCGGCATCGTGCTCGGAGTGCTCGCCGTGTGGAGCGCGCAGCAGCAGCCGCAGCTCTTCTGGAGCTGGGTGATCCTGCTCGGCGCGTTCATCGTCGACGCCACCGTCACGCTGCTGCGCCGGCTCTATCGGCGCGAGCGCGTCTACGAAGCGCATCGCAGCCACGCGTATCAATACGCGTCGCGCCTGCACGGCGAGCATCGCGTCGTCACGCTGGCGGTCGGCGCGATCAATCTGCTCTGGCTCGCGCCACTAGCCGCCCTCGTTGCGTTCGGATGGCTCGACGGCGCGGCCGGCGTTGCGATCGCGTACGGTCCTCTCGTCGCACTCGCGTATCGCTACAAAGCGGGCGCGAGGGAGCTGCAGGTGTAAGTCGCTTGTCGGCGTCATCCCGGCGTAGGCCGGGATCCAACTGCGACGTCGGAACTTGGGCCCCGGCCTCCGCCGGGGTGACGCGCGCTTCCGACCGTCATCCCGAACGGCTGTTGCGCGTCGCGAGCCTAATCGCGATACGCGCCACCTCGAAGATCTCCTCGGCCGGAATCGGCGCCGCGCCGCCCTGCGCGACCGCGCGCACGAACGCCGCGGCGCACGCCTGCTGCCCCTTGTCCTGCCGCCACAGCCGCTCGCGCGTAAAGCCGCGCCAGTCGTAACCGGTGAGCTTGATGAAGTTGTCGAGCGCCAGCACGCCGTCGTTGCAGAACACCTCGACGCGTTCCTTCGGGAAGCGCTTGCCGCCGTTGGCGAGGTAATGCACGGTCGCGATCGAGCCGTCGGCGAACGACAGCGAGATCGTCGCCTTGTCCTCGCGCACCGCGAGCGCGGGGTGCCGGCCCATCGTCGTGATCTGCGCATCGACGATCGGATGTCCCACCAGGAACCGCGCCAGGTCGATGAAGTGGCATGCCTCGCCGATGATCCGACCGCCGCCCACCTCGCGATCCTGCGTCCAGTGGTCGGGTGGAATCGCGCCGGCATTGACGGTGTAAACGATCGCCATCGGCGCACCCACCGGCGCGAGCAGCGCCTTCATCTTCGCCACGAGCGGCGCGAAGCGGCGATTGAAACCGACCATCAGCAGCCGCGGTGCGCCGCGCTCCGCCGCCGCACGCCACGCCGACTCGACCGCGTCGACCTCCTCCAGCGTGAGCGCGAGCGGCTTTTCCACGAACACGTGCTTGCCGGCCGCCAGCGCCTCGGCTGCGAAGCGCGCGTGCGTGTCGTGCCGCGTGGCGATGACGACCGAATTGACGCGCTCGTTGCCGAGCACGTCGGCGTCCACGTCGGTGGAAGCGAACGCGAAGCCGGTTTTCCTGCCGTGGTGAACACCGGTGACGCCGGCGTTCGACACGATCGTGTCCAGTTGCGCACCGGCGCGCTTGAGCGCCGGAATCAGCACGCGCGAGCCGTAGTTGCCGGCGCCGATCACCGCGAGCACGGCCCGGCCGCTGGCCGCAACCGGAGGCGGCGCGCCGAGCGCCACGCGCCGCGCATGCTCGTCGGGCTTCGCGCCCCCGTACTGCAACACGATGCCGAGCGCGGAGCGGTCGTTGACCAGCACGTCGTACGCGCGCGCCGCCTCGCGCACGGCGAAGCGATGGCTGATCAGGGGCGCAACGTCGAGCTTGCCGTCGGCCAGCATCGCCAGCACCGCCTCGAAATTGCGCTGCTCGGTCCAGCGCACGAAACCCAGCGGGTAGTCGCTGCCCTGCTGCTCGTACGCCGGGTCGTAGCGGCCGGGGCCGTACGAGCACGACACCTGGAACGTCAGTTCCTTTTCGTAGAAATCGGCGCGGTTGAGTTCCAATCCCGTCACGCCGACCAACACGATGCGCCCGCGCTTGCGGCTCATGCGCGCGGCCTGTGCAATCGGCTCGCTCGACTGCGTGGAGGCGGTGACGATGACGCCGTCCACGCCGCGCCCGCCGGAAAACGCCAATCCACGCGCGACCGGATCTTCGCCGCGCGCGAGATCGCACACTTCGGCGCCGAAGCGTTGCGCGAGCGCCAGCTTGCCCGCATCGAGGTCGATGCCCAGCACGCGGCAGCCGTGCGCGCGCAGCAGTTGCACGGTCATCAGCCCGATCAGCCCCAGCCCGGTGACGACGAAACACTCACCGAGCGTGGGCGCGGCGAGCCGGATGCCCTGCAGGCCGACCGCCCCCAGCACGGTGAAGGCCGCGGCCTCGTCGCTCACCGCATCGGGCACGCGCGCGCACAGGTTCTTGCCCACGCGCACGATCTCCGCGTGCGGCCCGTTGGAGACCACGCGATCGCCGACCGAGAAACCTTCGACGCCCGCGCCGACCTCGAGCACCACGCCGGCATTGCAGTAGCCGAGCGCCAGCGGCTGGTCGAGCTTGCTGCGCACGGCATCGAGCGTGGCGAACAGCCCGTCTGTGCGCACCTTGTCGAGCACCTGCTTCACCTTCTCCGGCTGCTGGCGCGCCTTGTCGATCCACGAGGCGCGACCGAAGTCGACCAGCATCCGCTCGGTGCCGGCGGAGACCAGGCTCGCGCGCGTGGCGATCAGCAGCGTGCCGCGCGCCACCTGCGGCGCGGGCACGTCGGCCACCAGCGTTTCGCCGCTGGCGAGGTTTTGCAGGAGTTGGAGCATGGCGGGTCTTGTCGACGGGGCCTGTTTGAGTGGCTCCTTCTCCCGCATCAGCGGGAGAAAGCGGGGGATGAGGGCTGCAGCCTGGGGATCGCTGCCGTGCCCGAGAACGCGCGCAATTTTGCCCTCACCCCAGCCCTCTCCCACTGATGTGGGAGAGGGAGCGTCCCTCGCACCGGTCCAGAAAGATCCGGCACCACAGCTCGATCGAACACAGCGCCAGCAGCGGATAGGCGGCATCGATGCGGCCGGCCGCATCCATCTGGCGCAGCCGCGCCACGGCCGCGGGATCGAACAGCCCGCGCGCCGCGAGACTGCGCTCGGAGAGCAGGTCTTCGACCGCATCGCGCAACTCGTGGCGCAGCCAGCGCCGCAGGGGCACGCCGAAGCCGGTCTTCGGCCGATAGATCACCTCGCGCGGCAACTCGGGCTCCATCGCCCGCTTCAGGATCCACTTGCCCTCCGCGCCGCGCTGCTTGAACTGCGCCGGCAAACTCGCGACGAGCCGCATCAAGTCGGGATCGAGGAACGGCACGCGCACCTCCACGCCGACCGCCATGCCCATCTTGTCCGTGTAGTTCAGGTTGTGGTCGCACAGGAAGTGCTTGGCCTCGAGAAAGAGCATGCGGTTTAGCGGATCCGCTTCGGCCTCGATCGCGCGCAGGCTGTCGATGAGCGGCGCCAGCGGCGACCAGCCGTTCAATTGCTCGCGCAGCCCCGGGGCGAGCAGCGGGGCGGAGTCCGCCTGCGGCAGCCACGCGAAGTAGCTCGCCAACCGCTCATCGCCATTCAGCCCCGCGTCGGCGAACGCGCGGCGCACGCGCCTGGCGAACGGGGCGCCCGTCGGCAAGGCGCGCGCAGTCGCGGCCAGCGCAGCGCGCGCCGGCGCCGGCAACCAGTTCCACCAGCGCTCCTGCATCAGTGCGAAGTGGCGGCGATAGCCGGTGAAGATGTCGTCGCCGCCCGCGCCGGACAGCAGCACCTTGATGCCGCGCGAGCGCGCCAGCTCGCAGATCATCAAAGCGTTCAGCGGCGCCAGGTCCGCCTGTGGCTCGTCCAGATGCCGCACCATGCGCTCGAAGTGCGACACGATCTCCGGCCCGACGCGGATCGTGTGCAGATCGACGTCTAGATGCGCCGCCATGCGTTGCGCATACGGCAGGTCGTCGACGAAACCCTCGTCTGCGGTGGAGTGCGCGGTTTCGATCGTGAAGCACTGGATGCGCTGCCCCGGCGCGTGGCGCCGCGCGCACGCCACGACCGCGCTTGAATCCAGCCCCCCGGACAGAAACGCGCCCACCGGAACATCGGCCACCATCTGCCGCCGCACCGCTTCGTCGAGCGCCGTGCGCACTGCCGATGCCGCCGCTTGCGCGTCGCCGTCGAAGCGCGGCGTCGGATACGGCAGCTCGTAGAAACGCCAGCGCTCGGCGATGCGCCCGTCGCGGACGAGCAGCGCACAGCCCGGTTCCAGCTTGCGCACGGCACGCAGCATCGTGTTGGGCGTGGGGCTCCACAGGTACGTGAGATACAGCCAGACGGCGTGCGGATCGATCGCACGATCGACCTCGTCGCACGCGAGCAGCGCCTTCAGCTCGCTGGCAAAGAGAAAACCCGACGGCGGCTCCGCGTAGTACAGCGGTTTCACGCCGGCGCCGTCGCGCGCCAGCAGCAGGGAGCGGTCGCGCGGGTCCCAGATCGCCAGCGCGAAGATGCCGTTCAGCAGCGGCAGCGCGTTGCGTCCGCGGTCGAGGTACAGGCGGAGGATCACCTCGGTATCGGAATGGCCGAAGAACCTGGCGCCTGCCGCTTCGAGCTGCGCCCGCAGCTCGCGGTAGTTATAGATCTCGCCGTTGTAGGTGATGGTGACGCCGGTGGCGCTGTCCGTCATCGGCTGCGCGCCGGTCGGCGACAGGTCGATGATCGCCAGCCGGCGGTGGGCCAGCCCGACCGCGCCGTCGGCGGAATAGTAGCTGCCATCGCCGTCCGGGCCGCGGTGCGAGATGGCGCCGCTCATGCGCGCCAATAGCGCGCGCTCGAAGCGACCGGAGAAACCCGCGATTCCGCACACGGATCGGCCCTAGCGCAACGACGCCACTGCGCACGCACCGAATGCCAACTGCATTCGGTGCTCGAACGCGAAGATCCGGGTTTTTTTCAAGGCGCGCTTCGCCACGAAGCACGTGGTCAATGATCGAGCGTCGAGGTCTCCACCATTCGTGCCGGGCGTGGTCACGCCAGCTAGTGTGGCGCGCCTGCCCCGCAACGCGCGGGCCCAGGTTTCGCCTCGGTCGACGCGTACGCCTGTGGCATCATTGCCCCGCTCAGTCGAGATGTCCTGTGCAGCCATTGGGTAAGAGTGGAGAGAAGCATTGCCGACGCAATCAATTGAAACGATCGACCGCCTGTTGAAGGAGTATGCAGGAATACGGTTGCTCCCGGCACTGGCCCTGATCGTCGCGCTGGCGGTTCTGGGTGCAATCGTCGGAATTGCCTTCCCGAAGTACGAAGCGACCGCATTGCTTCAGTTTCCGGAGGCGGCGAAGGACAAGGAAGGGGCGGGTAAGGAAAGGGCGGATAAGGAAAGGGCGGATAAGGAAAGGGCGGATGAGGAAAACGTCGTCGATCTTGCGACCTTCAAGCGTGTAGCGGCCGCGTATGCGTCTCCGACGCAGTTGCGTCTCTTTGTCGACGCCAAGGGCCTTCAAGATTCGCCGGCTGCCACAAGGCTGATCCGCCAGTCCAGGGAGCCCGGGTTTTGGGAGAAGGCGGCAGCGCCCGTCCTGCCGTTCACGAAGCGCGACCAGAGGGAACTCGGCGACCTCAAGGATGCCGCAGTAGCTGCACTACTGGGCCTCGATCTGATCAGCGATGCGCGCACGCCTTTGCTTGCCGTCGAAATGATCGGCATCCTGGGCGACTACTACGTCAACGCAGTTATGCGCGAGCGGATCCGTGCCTGGGTTCTGGCTGGCCAAGCGGACTCGATCGGCATGGCGAAGAACATCGAGGCGGCAATCGTGCGCGCCGAGTTGGACGTGGCGCTACTCGAACGTCGCGTGCAGGACATGAAGGAGATTCTCGCGAAGTACCCTGCCGCCGAGCGGATGGACACGCGTCAGGTGATCAGCTTGAGCGCCACCGATGAGTCACAGCGTTTCCTGTCGCCGCTGGCGCAACTGGTGGGCTTCGAAAGTGCCATCTCTCAGCGACGCGAGCAGATTCGCCGTTGGGACCGCGATCTCAAGCAGAAGCAGTTGCTCGCGGGGTTCTACGTCGACGCGCTCGCGCTGATCGATTCGTCGGCGACTGTCGAGAAGCTGCTACCTGCGCTTGAGGAGCTTGCGGCCGCCAAGTTGTCCGCTGCCGACAGTTCGCAGGAGTGGGCGCGTGAGGCATCCCTTCGCGTGTCCGGTCAACTCGACATTTTCTCGGTGGCGCTTAGTCAATTCGGGTTGAGGAACAACAGTGTTCGCGTCAACGAAGTCGGCATTCGGAAGCCATCACGGCTAGCGGTGATGCTCGCTGCGATTGGACTGGTTGGGCTCGGGAGCGTGGCCTTCTTGCGTGCAAGCTTGAGGGTCGCGAGCCCCCGAGTGCCCGCTTGACGCTCCGACTTTACAGCCATTGACTGTCCGACTTGTCGACCGACTGACGTGGTTGGCGAGTACCTAGCAGGCTGTTGAAAAGTGCATGACTCCGAGACTTCCGAGGCGGCGTGCAAGCGCGAGTCGATGGTTATCCGGGCTCGTGACTTTCTGTGGTGCCACTTTCGAAGCCTCCATGGACTCGTTTGATGCCCTCGCGCCTTGGTTTGCCGTTCTACGGACGGACTACCCCCGTCTACGGCGGCGCCAGCTTGGCGATGCGCAGCAGGTTCAGCGCGCAGCCGGCCAGCACGAAGGCCATCTCGACCTTCTGCTGCCCGCGCACCTTGACCTTTTTGGTGCCGGCGATCACGTGCAGCCAGCCGAAGCACTCCTCGATGCGCTTGCGCAGCCGCTGCGAGATCGCATAGCCCTTCGAGCCGGTGGTGCGGCCGTCCAGTCCCGGTACCGTTCGACCTTCGATCATGGCGATGTGCGGCTTGATCTTGCGGCCGCGCAGCGTCTGAACGAAACCGCGCTGGCAGTAGCCCTTGTCGGCGCCCAGCGAGTCCGGTTCGATGCCCTGCCGCTTCTGCTCGTCGAGCAAGGCGCAGGCTGCTTTGGCCTCGGCATTGTCGTGCGGGGCGGTCACGCTCAGGCCCAGCACCAGGCCGTTGCGGTTCTCCATCAGCGCATGGCCGGCGTAGGCCAGCCGGCTTTCCTTGCCCTTGCCTTTGCGCGCCAGCTTCGCTTCCGGATCGGTCGTGCTGCCGTGGGTGTCGTTGCGGCGCCGCTGACCCTTGAAGTCGACTTCCGGATTGCCGCCGCCGACACCGCCGTCGCCGCCGTCCTTCGGCCGCACGCTCTTCATGCTGGCCCAGGCGTCGATCAGCGTGCCGTCAACACTGAAGTGCTCGTCGCTGACCAAGCCCTTGCGCCGCGCCATGCGCACGATCATGCCCAGAAAGCGCGGCGCCACCCGGTGCGCCAGCAGCCGCTGCCGGTTCTTGCTGAAGGTGGAGTGATCGAAGGCGGCATCATCGATGCCCATCGCCAGGAACCAGCGAAACAGCAGAGTGTACTGGAGCATCTCGCAGAACAGTCGCTCCGAGCGCACAGAGTACAGCGCCATCAGCAGCGAACTCTTCAGCAGCGTCTCCGGCGGCACCGACAGCCGGCCGCTGTCGGCGTACATCTGAATGAAAACCCGGCTCATCCGCCGCAGCGCTTCGTCGGCGTAGACCCGGATGGCCCGCAGCGGATGATCGGCCGGCACCCGCGCCTCCGGCGAAACACAGCTAAACAGGCCTTCCTGATTGCTCTCGAATCCGCGCATCACCTATCCCCAACCAGAAAGACCACGCCTTCGAGAGCGATCAAGAGGAATGGTTGCTTTGGTCGAATTTCAACAGCCTGCTAGGGTTGGCTCGCTCCTCTATCGCGACTTGAGCACCATGCAGATCAAGATTCCACCCATCAAAGATCGTCGCATTCGTTTCGCGTTGGTCGGCTGCGGGCGCATCGCTGCGAATCACATGGACGCAATCGAAAAACACGCAGCCCGTTGCGTGCTCACAGACGTGTGCGATGTCGACCCGAGGGCTCTTGAGACTGCGACCGCCAGGACCGGCGCGCGCGGGCACCGCAGCCTGACCGAACTACTGCAGAGCTCGGACGCGGACTGCGTCATCCTGGCGACGCCCAGCGGTCTTCATCCGCAGCAGGCCATCGAGGCCGCCCGGGCCGGCCGCCACGTGATGACGGAGAAGCCGATGGCAACGCGCTGGGCCGACGGGCTCGCCATGGTCCGGGCCTGTGATGAGGCCGGCGTGCGACTGTTCGTAGTCAAGCAGAATCGCCGGAACAGAACCCTGCAGTTGCTTCGGCAGGCATTGGACGCCGGTCGCTTCGGTAGGATCTACATGGTCAGTGTCAATGTCTTCTGGTCTCGGCCGCAGAGCTATTACGACTCGGCCGCCTGGCGAGGCACTTGGGAGTTCGACGGTGGCGCCTTCATGAACCAAGCGAGCCACTATGTCGACCTGCTCGACTGGCTTATCGGTCCGGTCGAAAGCGTGATGGCGTACACAGGGACGCTCGCGCGAGACATCGAAGTCGAGGATACGGGCGTGGCCGCGCTCAAGTGGCGTAACGGCGCGCTTGGATCCGTGAACGTCACGATGCTCACCTACCCGAAGAACTTCGAGGGATCGATTACGGTTCTCGGCGAGAAGGGCACGGTTCGCGTCGGCGGGGTGGCCGTCAACAAGATCGAGCACTGGGAGTTCGAAACGCCGCACGAGATGGACTCCCAGCTCGACGAAGCCAGCTATCAGACGACATCGGTCTACGGGTTCGGGCACCCGCTGTATTACGACAATGTGATCGGGACACTGCGGGGCGAGTGCGAGCCGGAAACCGACGGGCGCGAGGGACTCAGGTCGCTGGAACTGCTGATCGCGATGTACCGCTCGGCGCGCGATGGGCGGCGCGTCAATCTCCCGCTGGAGTATTGATGGCGGTGTTCATCCACCCATCTGCCATCGTCGACGAGGGTGCTCAGCTTGGCGACGGCTGCCGCGTCTGGCACTTCGTCCACATCTGCGCGGGCGCGCGGATCGGCAAGCATTGCTCGTTCGGGCAGGGGGTCTTCGTCGGCAACGACGTCGTGATCGGCAACAACGTCAAGATCCAGAACAACGTCTCCGTGTACGACGCGGTCACGCTCGAGGACGACGTCTTCTGCGGCCCGAGCATGGTCTTCACCAACGTCTACAACCCACGCGCGGCGGTCGAACGCAAGCACGAGTACCGGCGCACGCTCGTGCGGCGCGGCGCGACACTTGGCGCCAACTGCACCATCGTCTGCGGCGTGACGATCGGCCGCTGGGCCTTTGTCGGGGCGGGTGCCGTGATCCAGCGCTCCGTACCCGACTTCGCGCTGGTCGTTGGCGTGCCCGGTCGGCGGATTGGCTGGATGAGCCGCCACGGTGAGCGACTAGCGCTGCCAGTGAACGGCGAAGGTGAAGCCACCTGTCCGCACACGGGCGATCGCTACCGCTTGCAGGGTGACAGCGTCACGCTGGTCGCGGGATGAACAGAGGAACCAAACCGACATGAACGCTTCCCACGCAATCGATCGCATCGAGTTCATCGACCTGAAATCGCAGTACGCGGCGTTGCGCGACACGATCAACGCGCGCATCCAGCGGGTTCTCGACCACGGCCAGTACATCATGGGTCCCGAGGTCAAGGAACTGGAAAGCCGACTCGCCGACTACACCGGAGCGAAGCACTGCGTCACGGTCGCAAGCGGTACCGAGGCGCTGCTGATCTCGCTGATGGCCGTCGGTTTGAAGCCCGGAGACGAGGTGATCACGACGCCGTTTTCGTTCGCGGCCACGGCCGAAGTGATCGTCTTGCTGGGCGGTAGACCCGTCTTCGTCGACATCGAGCCGGACACCTGCAACATCGACGCGAACAAGATCGAGGCGGCGATCACGCCGCGAACGAAGGCCATCATGCCCGTGAGTCTGTACGGCCAGTGCGCCGACATGGACGCCATCAACGCCATCGCAGCGCGCCACGGCGACATTCCGGTCATCGAGGACGCCGCGCAGAGCTTCGGCGCCACGTACAAGGGCCGCAAGAGCTGCAACCTGTCCACGATCGGCTGCACAAGTTTCTTTCCGAGCAAGCCGCTCGGCTGTTACGGCGACGGCGGCGCGATCTTCACCAATGACGACGCGATCGCACAGGCCTGCCGGGAGATACGGGTGCACGGTCAGAGTGGGCGCTATCAGCACACCCGCCTCGGTGTCGGCGGGCGCATGGACACCTTGCAGTGCGCGGTTGTGCTGGGCAAGCTCGAGCGCCTTGACTGGGAGCTGAATCAGCGGCGCGCACTAGGCGCGCGCTATGGCGAGTTGCTGGCGGGCGCGCCGGGCGTCCGGACGCTGGCCATCAGGCCGGATCGGGATTGCGTTTGGGCGCAGTACACGGTTTTCGTCGAGGAACGCAAGGCGCTGCAGGAAACGCTGGCGGCGCAGGGGATTCCGACGGCGGTCCACTATCCGCGCCCGTTGCACCAGCAGCCCGCCTACGCGGAGTTCGGTCCGACTGGCGGCTGTGCGGAGAGCGTCGCTGCGGCGGCCAGCGTCGTGAGTCTGCCGATGAGTGCGGATCTGACGCACCAGCAGCAGGAGCGGATCGTTCGCGCGGTGCGGCAGGTGCTGTCGGCCTGAGCAGTTCGCCTGCGTGGCGCCGGTGACGCCGCTGCGGTCGGTGCAATGTCGGCGCACCAGGCGCCCCACCCGGGACTCCTGTCGCATGTCCGTCTGCTCGGCGCGGAACGACCCAACCTAATCATCGAACTCCGGCATGTCGTTGCGCCAAGTCGTTGCGCGAGTGAAGGACAGCGGCTTCGCGCGCGCCGTCGGTGTGCTCGTCGGCGGAACGGCGATCGCGCATGCGGTCACGGCGGGCGCGCTGCCAATCGTGACGAGGCTGTACACGCCGGAGGACTTCAGCGTTCTCGCCGTCTTCTCGGCCGTGCTGTCGATCCTCGCGGTGGCCATGTGCCTGCGCTACGACGTGGCGATCCCTCTACCTGAGAGCGACGAAGACGGCGCCAACCTGCTCGCCCTCGCCGTCGGTGTGTCGTTTGCCATTGCTGCGGCGATTGGCGCGCTGGTATGGGCGGCGCCCGGCTGGGTCGCCGGCTCGATGGGGCGACCGGCGGTCGAGCCCTATCTGTGGCTGCTTCCGATCGCCCTGCTCCTGGCAGGAACATACAGCGCCATGCAGTTCTGGCTGGTACGACGCAGGCGCTTCCCCGCCCTCGCGCGCACGCGCGTCGTGCAGTCGGTGGCCGCCTCCGGAACGCAGATCGGCCTGGGGCTGGCTCATGTCACGCCGCTCGGGCTTCTGCTCGGTCAGACGATCAATAGCGGCGCCGCGTGTCTGGGCGTCCTCGGCCAGGTCATGCGGGCCGACCGGAATCTTCTATGTTCGGTCAATCTCGCAAGGATGATGGAACTGGCGCGAAGCTATGGCCGGTTTCCCAGGTTCTCGGCGGCCGAGGCGCTGGCGAACAGCGCGAGCATCCAGCTTCCGCTGTTGCTCATCGCTGCCTTGGCGACGGAACCGGAAGCCGGACATGTGGTGCTCGCGATGTTCGTGATGCAGGCACCGATGGCGCTGATCGGCAGCGCTGTCTCTCAGGTCTACCTTTCGCGTGCCGCCGACGAGCACCGCGCAGGGCGTCTGGCGGGTTTCACCGCGACGGTGATCGGCGGTCTCGCCAGGGTCGGCGTCGGCCCGCTCGTCTTCGCGGGCCTCGTGGCGCCGTTTCTCTTCGAGCCCATCTTCGGTGCCGATTGGCAGCGGGCCGGCGTGCTGGTCGCCTGGATGACGCCTTGGTTTGTCGTTCATTTCATCGCCGCGCCTGTGTCGATGGCGTTGCACGTCACGGAACGACAAAAAACAGCGCTGTCGCTGCAAGTTGCTGGACTCGTCTTACGCGTTGCTGCGGTTCTGGCTGCTGCCGCCCTTCCGGGTCGGTATGTATCGGAAGCTTATGCAATATCAGGCGCGGTCTTTTATGTCGCATATCTTGTTGTCGTACTGCGTGTCGTGGACGCCCACGGTAACCGGCTTGCCCAGGAACTGCGCGCGATCCTTCCTACGCTTGCCATCTGGGTGGTCGCTGGGGTCATCGTGTTCGCGCTGTCGATTGTATGGAGCGCACGCTCATGAGCACTCACCCTATGAGCGCAACTTTGCTACGGCAGCGCTCGGGTTCGCGTCTGGCCTTGGTGGCGTACCTTGCGGTGTTTCCGGGGTTTTGGGTGTACCACGTGATGGTCGCGCAAGGACTGCTGCCGCCGTTCCTGCGCGGCTACTCAGTGGCGATCTCGGTAATCGTTCTGCCTCTCTTAGCGCTCGGTTACGTGAGGCATTTGAAACAGGGTGGTCGCAGCAATCCGTTCGATGCTGCGTTCGCCGTTTTTGTCGCCTTCTGGCTGCTCACTTCGGTGGGCCATATGCTGCAAGGCACTGGCTCCACCGTAGTCCAATCCCATCTTGGTTCGATACCGCAGTGGCTCTGTCTGTACCTGATTGCCCGGCTCGTCGATTTCGACGATCGGGTGCTTCAAGGCGCCGTCCGGCTGGCGTTTGCGGCGATGACTGCGATTGTCTTGACCAACCTCTCGAATGGTTCGTTTGCCCTCGAAGCCACAGAGGTGCCGATCGGCGATAGGGTCAGCCTCGCCACTTATCAGGACTTTGCGCTCATCTACCTCGTAACGGTTCTGTTCTTCGCTGTCACATGCCCCTCGACAGTCCGGCGAGCGTTGCTGTACATGACTTCGACAGCCACGCTGTTCCTCGTGGGCGCACGGACCGAGTTTGTCGCACTTCTTGTTGCAGTACTTCTCGTCGAGTGGTGTTTCGCGCGGCACCGCGCGGCCGTGCTGGTTGTCTATGCCCTCTTTGCGCTGTCGCTTGCACTCGTTCTACAGGTGATTGTGGAACTGTCCCCTGAGAACCGAGTAGTCGACCTTGTTGTGCGCCGTGCAGACGACTATTCCGTGCAGGAGCGTATTGGCATGATGACGTCGGCTCTGCAGACAATTGCCGATCATCCGTTGTCAGGGGACTTCGCCAGCTACCGCCCGGGCGAATACGCTCACAATCTGCTATCAGCCTGGGTTGATCTTGGACTAATCGGATTCTTGGGTCTGTGTGTGCTGCTTGCTCTGCCGTTGCTCGATCTGTCTCTGCAGTTTCGGAGTCGTGCACGAGAGCCTAGTTACGTTCTCGTACTGACGGCGCTGTTCGTTAGCGTCCTGCTACTACTGTCCGCGAAGTTCTTTGCATACGGGTTGACACCGCTCGCGTTGGGTCTGTACGCCCGCAACTCGTTTCGCCTGGACTCGCAGCGCGACGCAACGAAACTGGTCGCTCCGATGGACAATGTCCGGCAACCTGCGTCGCAGAGAGCCGCGCGATGAAGATCGTAATGCTGTGCGACTTCTACAACGAGTCGCTCGAGTACCAGGAAAACTTGCTCGTCAAGTACTACCGCAAGCACGGACACGCGGTGACCGTCATCGCGTCGACCTTCGATTCGGTGTTCGACTACTACAACGACCGCCA
>FWPU01007834.1_pt1 | contig 19095 bp, 18 predicted proteins | sample 2228361 | NCBI WGS metagenome assembly FWPU01 (sample SAMEA103939777, study PRJEB20133) | metagenome
ATTATTTTTCAAGAACAGCGCCGGTATCAGGAGGCATTACGGGGGTTGGCGGAGCAGATTATAAAGATTAGAAATTTAGATGAGCTTTTAGCCACAGTAAGTAGAGAGGTTTATATGGTAGTAGAACCAGAGTTTGCGGGCTTGTATGTTTATTCTCCTCAAAATCAAGCTTATCTTTTAAAACATAACTACACCTCAGAGGTCTCTTTCTTAGAGAATCAAATCTCCCCTCACTCTGCCATCATCCAGCGGATATATTCCTATAAGAGGACTATTTTTGCAGAGGAGCTTAATCTTCCCAAGGTGATTTTAGAGGTAATCACTATCCCGTTTTTTTCGGAAGAGAAGCTCCATAGTTTTTTAATCTTAGGGCCCAAACCCAAGAAATCCTTCTATACCCAGCTTGATTTTAATCTCTTTGATATCCTTTCCGCCCAGGTCTCCTTAGGCATAGCCAACTGTATCTTCTGGCAAGAGGAAAGGCTCCGTTTAGCCAGGGAGGAGCAGATAAGGAGGCAGAAGGCTATGGATAGGTTCAGTGCCTCCTTAGCCCATGAGATAGATAACCCAATCTATGCAGTCTTAGGAACCGCAGAGGTGATAAGGGAGACCTTAAACGAGGATCTAAAGGAAAGTATCCCCAAGGATAAATTGGTGTATCTTGAAGAACGCCTGGGTAGGATGGTTAAGGAGCTTTTGAGGGTGTCTAAAATGATTAAGGGTATCCGGGAGTTTTCCAGCCAGAATAGAGGAGGGTTTAGGGTTTTAAAAATAGATGAGGTAATTGATGGCTTTTCCGAGATAATGGTCCCTCAGTTAAAATATGAAGGGATAGATTTAGAGGTTTCTTATGAACGAGGGCTTTATCTGGAGGGGAATAAGATTCAGTTAGAGGAGGTTCTGGTAAATTTCGCCACTAACTCCATCTACGCCTTGAAACAGAATAAGCCCAAGGAAAAAAAGATTACCTTAAAGGTTTACAGAAATAGCCCGCAGACCTGTTTGCTTGAGTTTAAGGATAACGGTTGTGGGATAAAGAGTGAGCTTTTAGAACAGATATTTAGCGGATTATTTACCACTAAGGATTCCAGCGAGGGTTCAGGTTTAGGGCTGATGCACAGTAAAAAGATTGTAGAGAGTCATAAAGGTAAAATCTGGGCGGAATCTTTAGGCGAGGGTAAGGGCGCAAGCTTTTTTGTGCAATTACCTTTGATAAATCATAAAGCTTAAAAAGGCAAAACAAGGAGGGAAGATGAAAAAAAAGGTTTTGATTGTGGACGATGAGGAGGGTATTGCTCAATTTATGGAGGATTTATTGGAGAGGAGGGGTTTTCAGTGTTTTAGGAGTTTAGACGCTGAGGAGGCTTGGGAGATCTATAAAAGGGAGAACCCCGAGATCTGCATTCTGGATGTGCATATGCCTTTTTCTAAGTTTGACGGGGTAGAGCTTTTGCGTAAGATTAAGGAGATAAATAATAAAACCCTTTGCGTAATGGTAAGTAGGATAGACGATTTAGAAAAGGTGCGCCTGGCACAAAGCTTAGGCGCAGAAAGATACCTCTTTAAACCCTTAGATTTAGAGGCTCTGCATGCCCTTATCGATGTTCTTATTGGCCTCAAGACAGAAATGAAGGAGGCGCACAATGGCTAATCCTTTACCTAACGAAGAGGAGGTTTATCGTCGGATAGAAGAGGAGAATATAAATATCCCTTCTTTTGTCTGGGAGTTATTAGACCACCATATCCGTAACGACCTTAATGTTATCTCTTTAGGTTGGGGGAATTTCTTGATTAATCCCCCCTGGCTTTTAAGACTGCTTAATTCCTTTTTTAGATTTATATACAGGCTTTCGGGGCAAAGGGGCGAGGCGGATAACTTAATAGAGCTGGCTCAGACAACTGTTAATCGGGTAATGAGCGTGGATAGGTTTTTAAAGAAGGTCAGGGAAGCTACTTTAAAGGAATAAATTAGAAATTAGCTCAAGGTTCAGGGCTCAAAGGTAAAAACCTGAAGGGTTGAGGCGAGGATTAAGGGATAAATGGGCAATCCGATTTTATCAAGCAAGCAGGGACCCTTACGGATATACGAATAATAAAAATAACCCGCAGATAGTTTATGGCTATTTCAGATTGAAGTAGTTCTTTTCAGAAAGCGCTAAATTTGATATAATTTTTATCTCTCCCTTTAATTGGGATTTAAAACAGGCTCAGCAATTATCTCTAAACATAAAGAGATAGAGGAAGAAATGTTAGAGCAAAAGATTCATCAGGATTACCTTTTAGCCTTGAAGGCTAAAGACAGAGAGGTGGTAGATTTTTTAAGCTTTGTGCGCGCAGAGATAAAGGATTTGGCTATCCAGTTAAAAAAAGATAAGTTAGAGGATAATGAGGTTTTGGGGGTGCTAAAAAAAATCAAAAAACGCCTTGTAGAGGTAAGGCAGTCCTTGGGTGAAAATATAAGGGAAGACTTTTTAAAAAAGACCGATAAAGAACTATCTATCCTCAATCAATACCTGCCTGTTGACTTGAGCGAGAAAGAGATTTTGGATATTATAGAGGATATAGTAAGTAAAATCCCCTCACCATCTTTAAAGGAGATGGGCAGGGTAATGCGGGAGGTTTTAAACCGTATAGGCCCGCAGGCAGAGGCAAGGTTAGTGAGCGAATTGGTAAAGAAGCGATTAAGTGTTAATTAAATTTTACAAGTCTAAAGATGAAGACACTGATAATTTATTACTCTAAAAAAGAAAATAATACGAAGATAGTTGCACATAATATTAGCCGCATTTTAAAAGCAGAGATAATTACTGTCGAAAGGGTAAGGGTGTATGAGCTGCATAAGTATGATTTGATTGGTTTCGGTTCCTGGATATCCTTTGGCAAGCACGCAAAGGAGCTTTTAAGGTTTGTGGAGAAGTTGCCCTCTTTGCACAAAAGGGTTTTTGTTTTTTCTACAAGTAAAAATGGCCAATCAGCAGGGCACCTAGCCCTTAAGGAGGGATTAAAAAATATAGATTGTGAAATTATCGGAGAATTTTCCTGTAAAGGAGAGTGGCGTTTGGGCATAGGGCCGATAGGTTTTGTCTTTAATAGAGGCCATCCCAAGGGAGAAGAACTGATGCGAGCGCAAGGTTTTGCCCGCTCCTTAATGGAGCCGCTAAAAGGTGAGCTCACCTAAATTTTATGCCCTTATATTTCTTTAATTCCATTAAAATAGGCCCTCCTTATCAAAACATCTATAAACGTTTAGGCTTTCGTAAAGGCAAGACCAAGCTTTCCTTGAAACAGAAGAAAGAGATAGGGGCTTGCATTGAGGAGGCATTTTTTTTGGTAGAGCCGAAAGCAGTAGCCTTAAGGCTTAGCGTTCAACAGAGAAGCGCAAATAAAGTTAGCTTTGAGAACGGTATATCCTTTCGTAGCCAGCTTCTTTTTTCTTTATTGGAGGGGTGTGGTGAGGCGCTTTTTATGGGGGTAACCAGCGGTAAAAGGATTGCAAACGAGATCAGAGCATTAGAAAAAAGGGATATGGAGAGAGCAATAATTTATGACGCCGTAGCCAGCGAGGTGAGCGATAGTATCTTCGATTGGTTGATGGGTTATTTTGCTCAAGAGTTAAGACGTCAGAACAAAGCGCTTTTGGAGAAAAGGATCTCCTGCGGGTATGGTGATTTTTCTTTAGAGTATCAAAAGGTGCTTTATGAGGTTTTGGATCTGGCGCGTCTGGGATTAAAGCTTACCAAAGGTTTTATGTTGATTCCTGAAAAATCCGCTACCGCGGTTACAGGGATAAAGGATGCGCGCTAAAGATAAGATAAAGGAATTATTAAAAAAGAAGGTAGTGGTTTTAGACGGAGCGATGGGCACACAATTACAAACCCGGGGGTTGCCGGTAGGGGTTTGTCCTGAGCTTTGGGCTTTAGAGCATCCCCAGATACTTATTTCCGTTCATCAGGCCTACAAGGAGGCAGGCGCAGAGATTATTTATACCTCTACCTTTGGGGCAAACAGGATTAAATTTTTAAATTACGGTCTGAAAAAGGATATAGTGGAAATAAATGCCTCTTTAGCCAGATTGGCCCGCAGGGTAGCTAAAGACGAGATTTTAGTGGCTGGAGATATTGGGCCGTTAGGAAGGTTTATAGAGCCTTTTGGAGAACTTGATTTTGAAGAGGCGGTGCATATCTTTAAAGAACAGGTTAGGGGTTTGGTTGCCGGAGGGGTAGATTTATTGGTGGTAGAGACTATGCTGGATATTCAGGAGGCCAGGGCAGCACTTTTAGCGGTAAAAGAGATTACGGATAAGTTTACTATAGTTACGATGAGTTTTGAGAAGAGTGGTCGCACCCTCAGCGGCAATGACCCTTTAAGTGTTTTAGTCACCTTACAATCTTTAGGCGCAGATGCTTTTGGTTGCAATTGTTCCACCGGACCGCAAGCAATGTTGAAGATTATGCGTAGACTAAAACCCTATGCTTGCGTTCCCTTGGTAGCTAAACCAAACGCAGGTTTACCCTTACTTTCCCAGGACCGGACTATTTTTAAGATGCGGGAGGAAGAATTTGCTAGGTGGGGTTTACGTTTAGCCTTAGCGGGCACGAATTTAATCGGGGGTTGTTGCGGAACCAGCCCCGGGCATATAAAAAGTTTAAAAGAGGCTTTAAAGGCGGTAAAACCGGTTCCGGTACAAAAAGATAGTTTATCTGCCTTAAGCTCAGCCCGCAAAGCGGTGATATTAGAGAGGGAGAGGTTTTTAGTGGTGGGGGAAAGGATTAACCCCACGGGTAAAAAGAGGTTAGCCGAGGAATTGGAAAAGGAAGAATTTAGTTATCTGCGGCAATTAGCCAGGGAACAGAAAGAACAAGGCGCCAAACTTTTAGATGTAAATGTAGGGGTGCCGGATAGGGAGGAAAAAAAGATATTGCCTGAGGCAATAAAGATTTTAAGCGTAAGCACAGATTTACCTTTAGTAATTGATTCCGCCAACGCAGAGGCTGTTGGGGAGGCTTTGCGGGTTTATCCCGGCAGAGCCCTGGTTAATTCTATCTCTGATGTACCGGAGAAGATAAAGAAATTGCTTCCCCTAGCCAAAAGATACGGTGCGATGTGCATACTTCTTCCGGTAAGCAAAAGAAAGGTTCCTACTGATTTTGCGAGCCGAAAAAAAATAATTCGAAAGCTTCTACGTTCTGCTTTAAAAGCAGGTTATACCAAAAAAGAATTAATTGTGGACGCTTTGGTTTTAACTCTGTCTTCTTACCCTTTCTCTGCGCGCGATACCTTAAAGACTATTCGTTGGTGCAAGAGAGATTTAAAGCTAAAGACTATCATCGGTCTCTCTAATCTTTCTTTTGGTCTTCCTGGCCGCCGGCTGCTTAATGCTGTTTTTTTAAACTTAGCCAGGAGGGAGGGTTTAGACTTAGCTATTGCTGATCCCCAGGATAATCGCAGGCTAAATAGTAAATGTATCCGAGGGTTTTTATTAAATCAACCGCAGGCTAAAAAGGCCTTCTTAGAGCGTTACCGGAATAAAGATTTTTCTTTAAAGAAAAAACCAGTTTTAGCTGTAGAGGAGAGGGTCTTTCAGGCAGTAATAGAGGGCGAAAAAAAGGTGCTTGGTCAGCTTATTCCGCAGGCTTTGACGCAAGGGAAGAGCGCTATCGAATTGATGCAGGGGTATTTAGTTCCTGCGATATTAAAGGTAGGTGAGCTTTTTGAAAAAAAAGAATATTTTTTACCCCAGTTAATTGCCAGCGCAGAGGTAATGAAAGAGGCAACTAAAATTTTGGAACCTTACCTTAAAGAAAAGAAACAAAAAGAAAAAAAGGCACTTATCCTTTTAGCGACGGTAGAGGGGGATGTGCATGATATTGGCAAAAATATCGTGGCTTTACTTTTAGAGAATTACGGTTTTGAGGTAATTGATTTGGGGGTGGATGTTTCTGCAAAAAAGATTGTAGAGGAGATTAAAAAACGTTCTCCCCAGATTGTGGGGCTTTCTGCTCTCATGACTACCACGATGGTGAATATGAGAGAGGTAATCAGCTTAGCGCGCCAGGAGGGTTTAAGGTGTAAATTTATGGTGGGCGGAGCAGTGTTAAATAAAAGGTACGCGCAATCCTTGGGTGCAGATTACGCCAGGGATGCTCTGGAGGCAGTGCATTTAGCCGAGAGGTTGGTAAGAGAATCTTAGAGAAATAAACTTGATTTTTGGGATTTATACGGTATTATCTATAAAAATGGGTGCCACCAGCAAAAAGAAGAGCGCACTGCGAGAATGGATTGAGGCAGCGGTTGTTGCTTTAGCCTTAGCGGTGTTTGTGCGCACCTTTTTCTTTCAGTTATACAAGATACCCACTAACTCTATGGTACCTACCCTGATGCCTTACGATAAGATATTTGTCACTAAGCTACTTTATGGCCCAAAGGTTCCCTTTAGTCGCTTACGCCTGCCCGGTTTTAGAAAACCTTTACGGGGAGAGGTGGTGGTATTTGTTCCGCCCCATGACCGAAACAAGCCTTATGTAAAGCGTTTAATTGGTCTGGGCGGAGACCGCATCTTGATTAAAGACGGCAATCTCTATATTAACGGAAAGGTTTACGCTGACCCCCGGGTGGCAAAGGTTTTTTATTATAACCAAGGTGAGTTTGGCAGAGAGGGGCAGGAGATAGTTGTTCCTCCGGGTAAATATTATTTTTTAGGAGACAATAGCCTTAACTCTTCCGATAGCCGTTTTTGGGGGTTTGTGGATGAGGTGGATATCATTGGTAAGGCTATTTTTATTTGGTGGCCACCTAAACGGATAGGTATGATTGAGTAATGAGCTTTGCCGATAAGGTTTCCCTTTTAAGAATATTGCTTATTCCCCTCTTTATTTCTCTCCTTTTCTACTATAATGCCTCACGACCTTATCTTAAATATATCATTGTGGGCATTTTTTCTTTAGCGGTGCTTACGGATTTTTTTGATGGTTTAGTTGCCCGTCTAAAGAAGGAAAAATCTAAGATTGGGGAGATAATCGATCCCCTGGCGGATAAGCTTTTGCTTTTGGCTTCTTTTGTCTGCCTCTATGCCTTTAGAGGGAATCTACCCTTAAAGCACAGTTATTCCCTTCCTTTATATGTGGTTTTAGTGGTAGTAAGCAGGGATATAATTATTTTAGGTGGGGTTTTAATTCTTTATCTTTTTAAGGTTGAGATACCTATTGTTCCTTCTTTCTGGGGAAAGTTGACCACCTTTTTTCAGATGTTTACCATCTTTTTTGTCCTGCTGGATGTACCATATATTAGCCCTTATATCTGGAACCTAGCAGTAGTTTTTACCTTGATTTCTGGATACGGTTATTTTATGCGGGGGGTGCGCGCTATCAATGTTAAAAATAATTTTTCCGGTCGTTAGCTATTTAACAGGGAGTATCCCTTTTGGTTTTTTGCTGGTACGGCTGATAAAGAAAAAGGATATCCGCACTTTAGGCTCTTGTAATATTGGCGCCACCAATGTATCCAGAGTGATGGGTAAAGGCTGGGGAGTATTAGTTTTTATTCTGGATTTTTTTAAAGGGTTTCTGCCTATATTTTTAGCCCAGGCTATTATAGAGAAAGAAAAGGATCCCACCGTTTTAGTCATAATGGCTTTGGCAGGGGTTTGTGGGCATAACTGGTCTATTTTTTTAGGTTTTAAGGGTGGGAAGGGTGTGGCTACCAGTATGGGGGTGATAAGTGCTCTGGCAGTAGTCTATCCTGAACTTTGGATAATCATTTTTTTAGCCATTACCGGCTGGTGGGTAGTATTTTGGGTTTGGCGTTATGTATCCTTAGCTTCCTTGAGTGCCAGTTTTTTATTTCTTATCCTTTCTTTTTTTCTTCTTTCAGAAAATTCCTTAAAGGTTTTAGCCTTGCTTCTTTTTGTCTTTATTCTTTTTCGGCACAGAAAAAACATTAGAAATTTACTTACCCATAAGGAGCCCCGTTTGTAGTCAATAATTAAATACATTTTTTGTTTTAAGCTTTTAGGTTTGACACCATCCAGAGACAGGGGTATAATAAAGATCATTCTTTTAGTAATAAAGTGGTCTTAAGATAAGCCAGCAAGAAGAAAAATCCCATTCAAACGGGGAGGAAGAAGATGAAAGAGAAAGATATTCAAGAGCAGAAAAAGAAGGCTTTAGAGATAGCCTTATCCCAGATTGAAAAGCAATTTGGAAAAGGTGCAATTATGCGTTTGGGAGAAAGGGTAAGCTATGATATAGAGGTCATTCCCTCAGGGATAATTCCTTTGGATAGGGCTTTGGGTGTAGGCGGGCTTCCCCGGGGAAGGGTAATTGAAGTTTTTGGTCCGGAGGCTTCGGGAAAGACCACTTTAACCTTAAGTATAATTGCCCAGGCGCAGGCAAATAAAGGGATAGCAGCCTTCATAGACGCAGAACACGCCTTTGACCCTACTTATGCTAAGATTATTGGAGTGAATTTAGATGAGCTTTTGATTTCTCAGCCCGATACCGGAGAACAGGCGTTAGATATTGTTGAGACCTTGGTGCGCTCTAATGCCGTAGATTTGATAGTGGTAGATTCGGTGGCTGCACTGGCTCCGCGGGCAGAGATAGAGGGAGAGATGGGCGAAGCCCAGATAGCCCTACAGGCACGTCTGATGAGCCAGGCCTTGCGGAAATTAACCGCGGCCATCAGTAAATCTAAAACCTGTGTTATCTTTATCAACCAGATTAGAGAAAAGGTAGGGTTAATGTTTGGTAATCCTGAGATTACCCCCGGGGGAAGGGCCTTAAAGTTTTATGCCTCGGTGCGTATTGACTTAAGAAAGGTTTCCACGATTAGCGCGCAGGATCAGATAATTGGCGCGCGGATAAAGGCAAAGATTGTGAAGAATAAAGTAGCACCCCCTTTTAGAGAAGCGATCTTTGAGATAATCCATACCGAAGGGGTTTCCAAGTTGGGGACGTTAGCGGATAGCGCCGTAGAGTTGGGTGTGATTAAAAAGGCAGGGAGTTGGTTTTCTTATAAAGACAAAAACCTTGCCCAGGGTAGAGAGCAGTTAAAAGAGGTCTTAAAAGAGGACGAAACCTTAAGGAAAGAGATAGAGGAGGAGTTAAGAAAAGGGATATACGGAAAGGAAAGCGAGGGGAAATGAAAAGGTTTATTTTTATCTTTTTGGGGCTCATTTTATCTTTTTTTAGGGTCCAGGCGCAGACAGATTTACAGAAAGCCACGGTGAGAGTAGCCTCCAGCGTAGGTAAATCAGTGGTTTCTATAAGTACCGTGGCAAAATGGAGGGCGGCTGGGCCACACTTTTATTTCGATTCCCCTTTTGGTGGTTTTGAGGATAGCCCCTTCCGACGCTTTTTTGAGGAATTCTTCGGAGAGTTTCCGGAAAGGGAATATAAGAGGATAGGTTTAGGCAGTGGAGTAATCATTGATAAAGAAGGCTACATCCTTACCAATGAGCACGTAATTAGCGGTGCTACTCAGATAAAGGTAAAACTTTCCGACGGAAGGGAATACGACGCAGAGATAAAGGGGACAGACCCGCACAGCGATTTAGCGGTAATTAAGATAGATGCGCATAATCTACCAGTAGCGGTTTTAGGAGATTCAGACCAATTAGAGATCGGCGAATGGGTAGTAGCCATCGGAAATCCTTTTGGTTTTGCTATTGAAAACCCTGAGCCCACCGTGACCGTCGGCGTAATTAGCGCCCTGCATCGCTATGTGCCTGCCTTGGGTAGACGGGAACGTAGCTACGATGACCTTATTCAAACAGACGCAGCCATCAATCCGGGTAATAGCGGTGGGCCTTTGGTAAACTTAGGGGGAGAGGTAATTGGAATAAATACTGCGATTATCACCACTACTGGAGGCTATCAGGGTTTGGGTTTTGCTATCCCCATTAATAAAGCAAAGACAATTTTAAATAAACTTATCCGGGGGGAGAAGGTTCTTTACGGTTGGTTAGGGGTAAGGGTGCAGGATTTAAATGAGGACCTGCGGGATTATTTTGGCCTAAAGGAAAAACAGGGAGTGGTGATTGTAAAGATAGAAGAGGGTTCCCCGGCAGAAGAAGCAGGGCTTAAAGAGGGAGATTTAATCCTTAGTTTTAATAATCAAGGCATAAATACCACGCGGGATTTAATTCGGATGGTTTCTTTTTCTGAGGTGGGTAAGCTCTATTCTTTAGGGATACTGCGCGAAGGTAAAGAGATCTTGATAAAGATAAAGATAGGCGCACGCCCCCAAGATTTGGATACCTTAAGTCAAAATCCTGTTTGGGATAGCCAGAGCCGGAGTGCTAATTTTCGTGGAATGATCGTAGAGGATATTAGTTCCTCTTTAAAGGCAAGATTTCGTTTAAGCGAGTCAGAAGGGGTCATCATTACCTCTATAGAGGAGGGTTCGCCCGCTGAAAGAAGCGGTTTAAATGTAGGTGATATTATCCTTAAGATCGAAGGAAAGCCCATAAAAGATAGAGATGATTTTTTAAAGGCTGTTTCTCAGGTTAAGGGGATCTGTCTGGTAAAGACAAACCGCGGGCTTTTTGTGCTCCGAGAGAAATAAATTATCTTTTTAAGAAATTGAATCCCGAATTTAAAAAAGCCCTCAATTACGCCTTTCTTCTTCTTAAGTATCGCTTGCGCACAAGTTCCGAGTTAAGTATGCGTCTGAAGAAGAGGGGTTATTCGCCATCCATAATTAAAGAGATTTTGGCGTATTTAGAGGAGAATAATTATCTTGACGATAGAAATTTTTATCGGGAATATATCCGTGCAGCCTTAAAGAAAGGCTATGGTAGATACAGGATTATTGCCAATCTCAAGAGGTGGGGAGTTGCGCCGGAGGCAATTACCCAAGCACTTAAGGAAGAACAGCCGGATCCTTCCCGATTAGAGGAGCTATTAAGAAAGAGACTTATCTATTACCGGGGAAAGAAAAATATCGGACAAAAGCTTCTGCGTTATTTTGTAAATAGGGGATTTAGTTATGAAGAGGTTATGCAGAAGTTAGAGGAGTTAGGTCTATTTAGCTATGAAGACCGCTGCTTTAAGAAAGCTTTTTTTAGATTTTTTTAAAGAAAAAGACCATAAAATTTTTCCCTCGGATAGTTTAGTTCCGGAGGATGCAAGCCTCCTTTTTACCTCTGCGGGGATGAATCAATTTAAACCTTACTTTTTAGGGATAAAGAAGGATGTAAAAAGGGCTGCCTCCTGTCAGAAGTGCCTGCGTATGGATGATTTAGAGAAGGTAGGCAAGACCCCTTACCACCATACCTTCTTTGAGATGTTGGGTAATTTTTCTTTTGGGGATTACTTTAAAAAAGAGGCGATTAGTTTTGCCTGGGAGTTTGTTAACCGCCGGTTAAATCTAAAAGAGGACCAGCTCTGGGTTTCGGTATATTACGCGGATGAAGAGGCTTATAATATCTGGAAGGATTACATAGGGATTTCGCCGGAAAGGATTGTGAGATTAGGGGAGGATAAAAACTTCTGGCCTGCCAATGCGCCCGCTTTAGGCCCGGATGGACCCTGTGGTCCTTGTTCTGAGATCTTCTTTGACCAAGGAGAGGCGAGGGGTTGTGCAAGAGAGAACTGCAGTCCTGCTTGCAATTGCTCAAGGTTTGTAGAGATATGGAATCTGGTTTTTACCCAATTTAACCGTAGGGGGAAGGACAATTTAGAACCACTTCCTCAGAAGAACATCGATACCGGTATGGGCTTAGAAAGAATAGCCTCGGTATTACAGGGTAAGGACACTAACTTTGAGATTGATATTTTACTTCCTGCCAGAGATCTCCTGATAGAGACCTTTAAACTAAAGAAGATAGAGGAAAAGGAGAAGGAATTATTAAACGCCATTGTGGATTATTCGCGGGCTTCTATCTTTGCTATAGCTGATGGGGTTTTTCCTTCTAATGAGGAGCGGGGTTACGTAGTACGTAAGCTCATCCGTAAAGCCTTGGTAAACGCTTATCTTTTAGGTTACACAAAAGCCTTTCTCTATAACTTAATTAAGGCTTTTGCTGAGCTGATGGGTGAGGTTTATCCCCCGATAAAGGATAAAGAAGAGACTATTGCCGGGATTTTAAGGGCAGAGGAGGAGAGGTTTATTCCCCTTTTAAAGAAGGTGGATATCTATGTTTCTACGAAAAAAGAGATAAATTCCAGAGAGCTTTTTTATTTGTATGATACCTTAGGTTTTCCCTTAGAGGCAATTCAGAGTAGTGCTCAAAAATATAATACCAGGCTATACCTTGAAGGTTTTGAGGGGTTTCTTAAAGAACAGAGAGAGCTTTCCCGAAAAAAAAGCATGTTTGAGGAGACTATCTTTACTAAAGAGGCTTTAAACTTAGAAGAGGTGACTGACTTTGTAGGTTATGTATGCACAAAGACCAAGGCAAAGATTCTTAAAATTCTGGTAAACCAGAAAGCTAAAGAGTTTCTGGAGGAAAAAGATAGGGGTTTGATTATTTTAGATAGAACCCCATTTTATCCAGAAAGCGGAGGTCAAGTTTCAGACCAGGGCTGGATTAGAACAGAGCGGGCTTCATTTTATGTAGAGTATGTATATAAAATAGGAGAGGCAATTATTCATCAGGACAAAGTAATTAAGGGAAGGTTGGGTTTAGAAGAGGTTGAGGCAGAGGTGGATGCCCTAAGACGACAGGGGCTTAGGCGCAGCCATACCGCTACACATCTATTACAGGCCGTTTTACGAATGGTCTTGGGAGAAGAGGTTGTTCAGCAAGGTTCTTTAGTAGATGTGGATAGATTACGTTTTGATTTTACCCATTTTAAAGCCTTAAGCCCCCAGGAACTAGAGATGGTAGAGGAGCGGGTAAACTCCTTTATCCTGCGCGCCGATAAAGTGGAGAAAAGGATAGTGGGAATAGAAGAGGCAAAAAAAGAAGGCGCCTTAGCTTTTTTTAAAGAAAAATATAAGGAAAAGGTGCGTCTGGTAAGTATTGGTGGTTACAGCAAGGAGTTATGCGGTGGAACGCATCTGGATAATACCATTGAGATAGGTGCATTTGTTATTCTGGGGGAGTCTTCTGTGAGTAGCGGGATAAGAAGAATTGAAGCAGTGGTAGGAGAGGAAGCCTACGGTTATTTTAAAAGGATAAAAACCCTCCAAAAAGAGCTTAGGGGGCTTTTAAAATGTAGAGATGAGGATTTGGTTTTTAACCTTAAGAAAATATTAGATTCTTTAAAGGAAAAAGACCAAAGAATTGAATCCTTAGAAAAGGAATTGGTTTCCAATTTAGCCAAGGAGGTTATTGACGCTAAAAAAGAAATAGGGGGGGTAAACCTCTTTGCTTTTATTTTCCGGAACCGAGGGGTGAGGACTTTGCTTTATCTTTTGGACATTTTAAAGCAGAGGTTTCGAAGATTTTTTGCCTTTTTTATTTTGAAGTCAGATAAGGATAATTTTATTTGTGCGGTAAGTGGTGATCTCTTGGAGGAGGGCGTATCTGCTGAAGAATTTGTGAAGGCTTTTAGAGAAGAATTGGGTTTAAAGGGCGGAGGGAGAAAAGATTTAATGCAGGGGTTGATCTCTAAAGATATAAATTTAGAAAAGGTGGGAAGTTGTCTGGAAGGGTTCTTGAAGAAATAACCTTATAGATTATGCGCACGGTAAGAAATTGGGAAAGCCTGGAGAAGCTTCTTTTTAAAAGGCGGGAGTTTAAAAAACGCATAGCCGAAGGGGTGGCTAAGATATTAAAGAACGTTAAGGAGCATGGCGATAATGCCCTTTTATGGTATACAAAAAGATTTGATAAGGTTAAACTTTCTTTAAAAGAATTAAGAGTTAGCGAGTCTGAGGTTAGCGCCGCCTTTAATGAGCTGGACAGTAAAACCATTTCTTATTTTAAGGTCGCTATAGAAAATGTGACTAAGTTCTATAAGAAAGAGGCGCCGAAGTTATTGTGCCGGATAAAGGAAGCAAACGGCAAGGTCCTTATCAGTCGCCTTGTCCCTTTAGAGCGTGTGGGTATTTATATTCCTTCAGGCAGTGCCCCCTTGGTCTCTACCGTATATATGACGGCTATTCCTGCTTTAGTGGTAGGGGTGAAGGAAATAGTTTTGGTTTCTCCGCCGCAAAAAGATAGAACTATTAATCCTTTTATTCTGGCAATGGCTTCTTTACTGAAGATAAAGGAGATTTACCGGGTAGGTGGAGCGCAGGCGATTGCCGCCTTAGCCTATGGGACAAAGACTATAAAAAGGGTAGATAAGATTATTGGTCCAGGTAATGAATACGTCACCGAGGCAAAGCGTCAGGTTTTTGGGGAGGTGGATATAGATATGCTTGCCGGCCCCTCTGAGGTAGTTATTTTAGCCTTGCGCGGGGCAAATGTAGAGTATATCCTTTCCGATTTAGAAGCGCAGATGGAGCACCATCGGGGCTTGGGGATTGTCCTTAGCAATTCTAGAAAGATAATTAAAGAATTGCGGACAAAAAAGACTCAAGGGATTATCCTTAGGATAAAAAATTTAGAAGAGGCTGTTTCTGTAATCAATAGAATTGCCCCTGAGCATTTAGAGATTTTTTCTAAAAAGCCTACAAAGATTTTAAAGGGTATCAAAAATGCAGGTGCAATTTTTTTAGGCGAGAATACCCCTACCGCTTTAGGAGATTATGTGGCTGGTCCCAGTCATGTTCTTCCTACGGCAGGAACGGCACGTTTCTTTTCTCCTTTGACTGTTTGGGAGTTTCTAAAAGAGAGGCATATTATTAGCTACACCAAGAAGGCCTTGCAGGACGAGGCATTGGTGGTAGAAAGGATCGCTTCTTTAGAGGGTATGACCAAACACTGGGAAAGCGTGAAAAAGAGATTAAGTTAAAGAGGTTTTGTGGTAAAAAATAATTAGACATCTATGGCATAATCATTTTGAAGGGGAGGGACAATGAAAAAAAAATTAAGGAAGGCAAAGGTTATTAGAAAGACAAAGGAAACAGAGATTAAGGTGATTTTAAATATCGATGGGAGAGGAAGCTCCGCTATTGAAACCGGCATAGGGATTTTAGACCATCTTTTAGAGTTATTTGCCTTTCATGGCTTTTTTGATTTAGAGATAAGGGCTAAAGGCGATTTAAGGGTAGATACCCATCATACCAATGAGGATATTGGGATTGTTTTGGGGCAGGCTTTTAGAGAGGCTTTGGGGGCGAAGAAGGGAATAAAGAGGTTTGCTTTTGCTTATGTTCCGATGGAGGATGTTTTAACCCGGGTGGTGGTGGATATTAGCGGACGGAGCTTTTTTAAATTTGATACAGATAAAGAGGTAGTTTTGGAAAAAGAGGGTTATCATTTTAGTGATGCCCAGCATTTCTTAGAGGCCTTCACTAAAAATTTAGGGATGTATTTACTTATAAGGGTAGAACCTGTAAGTTTAGATTTGCATACTTTATTGGAGCCGGTCTTTAAGGCTTTAGGTTTAGCTTTAGATGAAGCCACACAGATCGATAGACGCCGCAAAAGCATCCCTTCTACCAAAGGCATAATAGATTAAAAATACATTTTTAAAATGATAGTAATTATAGACTACGGGATGGGGAATTTGGGTAGTGTAGCTAAAGCTACAGAGGTTTTGGGTAAGCCCGCCAGGGTAAGTAGCTCAATCTCTCTGATTAAAAAGGCTAAAAAGATTATCTTTCCGGGGGTAGGACATTTTGCAAGGGCAGTCTGGGAGTTAAAAAAAAGAAGATTGTTTGATCTTTTAAAGGAAAAGATAAAAGAGGGAATACCTTTTTTAGGTATTTGTTTGGGGATGCAGTTATTATTGGAAGAAAGCCAGGAAGCAAAGGGAATAAAAGGTTTAGGGATAATCAAGGGAAAGGTAAAAAGATTTAGAAAAGGTTTAATTGTGCCGCATATGGGATGGAACAGGATAGAGCTTTTTAACAAAGCGGATATAAAAGCAAAAAGGATATTCACCGCTATACCCCTGCCTAATTATTTTTATTTTGCCCATTCTTATTACTGCGTCCCCAAAGATAAAGGGGTGATTTTAGCCAGCACTTTTTATGGGGACGATTTTGCTTCGGTTCTATATTATAAAAATATTTGGGCAGTGCAGTTTCATCCGGAAAAAAGCCAAAGATGGGGGTTAAAACTTCTCTCTAACTTTCTTAATCTTACCTAAAAATGGAGTTTATTCCCGCCATAGACCTATTAGAGAAAAAGGTAGTGCGTTTAGTAAAGGGCCGGCGTAACCGGGTTAAGGTTTATAGTGATGACCCTTTAGGTACAGCCAGAAAATGGCAGGATTTAGGCGCCAGACTTCTCCATATAGTAGACCTTTCTTCGGCCTTCGCAGAAAAGGATAATTTAAAAATTATTGAAGAAATAATCAGTAACCTTAATATAAAGGTAGAGGTGGGAGGGGGTATTCGTAGCATCAAAAAGGCAGAAAGGCTACTTCAAGCTGGTGCAGAGAGGGTAATAATCGGCACAAAGAGTATTGAGGGAGATTTTTTGGAAGAGATGCTTTCTCGTTTTGGGGCGCAAAAAGTGGCAATAAGCGTGGATGTGATAAACTCATTTTTGGCTATTGGGGGTTGGCAGAAAACAACAAAGATTAAAGGAAACGACTTTATCTGTCGGCTTAAAGAAAGGGGAATAAAATGGGTAATCTATACGGATATCTCTTTAGATGGGACCTTAAAGGGACCTAATTTTAGCGTCTTTAAAGAGTTAGCCTCTTTTAAAGAAATAAACCTTATCTTCTCCGGTGGGATTTCTTCTTTAACGGATTTAGAAAAGATAAAAATGGAGGCTCCTTTTCTTTGGGGAATAATTGTGGGTAAGGCCTTATACGAAGGAAGGATAGATTTTGTTTCTGCGCAAAAGATTCTGGACAAGCCTTTATAATTCCTGTCGGAGTTGCTTTTCGGCGTCTACTTCGTCACGGTTGATGCGTTTAAAACAGTTTAAGAGTTTCTTTTTAAAATCATCCTTAATTATATGTGAGCTGACCATTTCCCGAAAGACCTGTAAGCTCATTCTAAAGTAACGCACAATTTCACCTTCGTCTATATCGCAGAATTTATTTAATTCTACAAAGCCTGCACCTTCCCACCAGGCAAGGCCCGCATTGGTAAGGTGAAAGTAAAATCTTTTGCTTAAAGGATAAATGTGTAGTCCTTTTTCTTCTTTGTGGATGTTTTCTAAAAAATCCTCCAATCTATCTTTTATCTTTTTTATTTTTTTATCCAGTTTAGGTTTTCTTTCACCCTTGCGGGGTTCATAGGTTAAGGCTAAAATTACTATAAAGAGGGTTTTTTCATCAAGGCTTTCTAAAAAACCATTTTCAAAAAGCTCTCCGATCTGTAGTTCAAAGCTATAGACCTTAGAGGCTAAATCCGCCTTCCAGCTTATCCCATCCTCAAGGATATATCTTAATTGTTTAAGCAGAGAAATCTTTCTTTTTAATAGAGAAAGGGCTTTCTTTTTTTCCCAGGGTTTGGCTTGATAAAAATGAAAAGAGCGGGGATAGATATCGTAGATCTTCTCTCCCATTATTTTATAGAGATTTAAGATAGTAGCATAACAGGAGTTGAATTGACTGTTGATGGGTTCGTATTCTCCGTAGAGCATACCTTTTAGCGATGGATAATCATAGATAAAAGGGGAAAGTCTAATGATTACGTAACCTTCATTATCAATACCGCGTCTGCCTGCTCGGCCCGCCATCTGATAAAGGTCGCGTACCTTTAACTGACGGTGATAGTGCTGGTAGTATTTGCTTATGCGGTCAAAAATTACTGTTTTTGCAGGCATATTTATTCCTAAAGCAAAGGTTTCGGTGGTAAAAATGACTTTTATTAAGCCGGTGGTGAAGAGTTGTTCAATGATTTCTTTTAAGGTGGGCAAAAGCCCCGCATGGTGATAGGCTATGCCCTTTTTTATTAGAGGTAAAAGCATAGCGGTATAATTTGAGGTGAGATTGAATTTTTCTGTTAGGTTATTAAAGAGTTGAACAATTTTATTTTTTTCTTCTTTTTTAAGAAAATCCATATAGGAGATCTCTTGTGCAAGGACCTCGCATCTTTTGCGAGAGAAAGAGAAATAGAGGCAGGGGAAGCCGCCCTTTTCCCTAAGGTAATCAACGAGGGTATGCATACGGTTAGCTTTTGTGGGCATTTCCTTGGGGTCGAACTTTTTTTGTGTTTTTAAAAAGCCTCTCTTTTCTAACTCAGAAAGACTTAAGAAGAATTCGTTATTGCACTGAAAGAAAAAGCGCAACGGCACAGGTCTATTTTTCTCTAAAATGGCTTTTACGGGAAAATGATGAATGCTCCTTAGCCATTGGGTAAAGTCTGCTAAGTTGGGGATGGTAGCAGAGAGGGCAAGCATTTTCATATGTTTAGGTAAAAGTATAATCGCTTCTTCCCAGACCGTTCCGCGTTCAATATCGTCAAGGTAGTGAATCTCGTCAAAGATTACCCATTCGCGGTAGAAAAACTCTTCGGGATTTACCAGCAAGGCATTGCGGAATATCTCTGTGGTCATTATCAGGATAGGAGCCTGACGGTTAATACTTACATCCCCGGTAAGGATTCCCACCATCTGAGGATATTTTTTAGAGAAATCGCGAAACTTCTGATTAGAGAGGGCTTTTATTGGTGCGGTATAGATTACCCCTTTATTCTGTTGAAGACAATGCTCAATGATGCGTTCCGCAATAAGGGTTTTACCCGCGCCGGTAGGAGCGCTTACAATTACCGAATAGTTATTTTCCGCGTAATTTATAGCTTCTTCTTGAAATCTATCTAATTTAAATCCCTGCTGGATCATAGTCCTATTATAACAAATAAAAAATTTAAAAAAAGCCCCTCTTGCAAATCAGAAAATAACTCATAATTTTTTAAGGTTATTAGCTATTGGCTCTTAGTTATTCGCTTTTATTTCTTAACCCTTTATTTAAGTTTTGGTAAGATATGCTTTTGCATTAAAGTTACGAAAAGCCAAACCCTTACACCCTGAAAGGGCTATTTTACCTTTTTGGATTTTGGAAAGGCTTATTGGTCGCCGGGTAATCAATGCAGGTTTAAACGGAGATACCATCCGTTCAGCTTTAGCGCGACTGC
>FWPU01007632.1_pt1 | contig 19093 bp, 20 predicted proteins | sample 2228361 | NCBI WGS metagenome assembly FWPU01 (sample SAMEA103939777, study PRJEB20133) | metagenome
AATTGGATTTGAGAAGTTAAAAGAGGCAATTTTAAAGATAAAGGAAAGGGGAAACAAAATATTAAAAGAAGCAAAAGGTATGGCATAGGTAAACCACCAAAAGCATTATTATCCCATTGAAAAAATATTTAAAACCATGAAAAATTTTATTCCAAGAAATTACAATATATCCCTTTATTAGTTTTCACACGCTCTGACAAAGGCAAGAAAGTGCCTGTGGCAATCGCCTTTAATCGTGAAAAGTGAAAGGTGAAGGGTGAAGGGTGACCGTCGTCCGTGTCCGTTTTCCGTGGGGCAATTCACGGGCAACGCCCACGGAAAACGGCAGATTGTGTGAAAACTATTAGCATAATTTTTAATATTAGTACTGATAACCTTTAGAATAATTTTGTATATTATATAAAAATAATATTTCATTAAAAATACAGCTTGACAAGGTATTATAAATGATATAAAATAAAAACATAAAAATAGAAACAAGGAGGGAAGATGTCGCATATAGAAGGAAAGTCCCGGGATCAAGCAATAATGTTTCCTGAAGTAATAGATGAATACATAGAAGGAAACAATCCAGTGCGCTTTATAGATGCCTTTGTAGATAACACTAATTTAGTAAAACATGGGTTCAAATATGCAACAACAAAAGCAACAGGTAGGCCACCATATAATCCTGGTGATTTATTAAAGCTATACATATATGGATATTTAAACAGGATACGTTCCAGTAGGGGTTTAGAGAGGGAGACAAAGAGGAATGTAGAAGTGATGTGGCTTATAAGGAAGCTTACACCAGATTTTAAGACGATAGCGGATTTTAGGAAAGACAACAAAGAAGCAATAAAGAGAGTATTTAAAGAATTTATAAAAATATGCAAGGGGATGGGATTATTTGGTGAGGAGCTGGTGGCGATAGATGGGAGCAAATTCAAAGCAATAAACTCGAAGAAGAGGAATTTTGATGATGAGAAGTTGAAGAAGAGGATAAAAGAGATAGAAGAGAAGATAGAGGGATACTTTAAGGAATTAGAAGAGAATGATAAAAGGGAAGAAGGTGGAGCTACAATGAAGCCAGAGGAATTAAAAGAGAAGATAAAGGCATTAAAGGAGAGGAAAGAGAAATATGAAAAGTTAAGGGAGGAGATAGAGAAGAAAGGAGGGGGACAGGTATCCTTAACAGATCCAGATAGCAGGTTAATGAAGAACAATCAAAAGATAGAGGTATGCTACAATGTGCAGACGACAGTAGACGAGAAGCACAAATTAGTAATAGATTATGAAGCAACGAATGAAGAGACAGATAAGAATCAATTAAGCAAGATGGCAAAGAGGGCAAAAGAGATATTGGGGGTGGAGGGGCTTGAGGTATTGGCAGATAAGGGTTATTATGATGCAGAGGAGATAAGGGAATGTATAAGGGAAGGGATAGTACCGTACATACCAGAACCAGAACCTGGGATATCCAAGAAGGTAAACATACCTGAAAAGGAATATTACAAAAGGGAGTTCAAATATGACAAAGAAGTGGACAGATATATATGTCCGAGGGGCGAGGAATTAAAGTATAAAGGGGATACAATAAGACATGGGAAGAAGATGAAGAGATATAAAGGGGAGAGTTGTAGGTGGTGCAAAGAAAGAGGGAGATGCACAAGGGATAAGAGGGGGAAGGTAATCTTAAGGTGGGAAGATGAAGAGATATTAGAAGGGATGAGGGAAAGAGTAAAGAAGGAGAAAGAAAAAGTAAAAAAGAGGAATCTCATAATAGAGCATGTGTTTGGGACAATAAAGAGGGGATTAGGATATGGATATTTTCTAATGAAAGGTAAAGGGAAGGTTCAAGCAGAGATGGGATTGATTCTATTGGCTTATAATATAAAGAGGGTGCTTAAAATAATTGGATTTGAGAAGTTAAAAGAGGCAATGTTAAAGATAAAAGAAATTGGAAACAAAATATCTCAAGAAGCAAAAGCTATGGCATAGATAAATCATAAAAACATTATTATCCTACTGGAGAAATATGTAATATCAATAAAAACATTTTTTCAAAAAATTACGATATATCGTTATTTAAGTTTCCACACGCTCTGACGGAAAACGGACACGCATTACCCTTCACCATTTCAACTCAGGATAAATCCTTCTGCTACATCTGCGAGATCTACGAGTACAACCCCTGGGGTATCCTTTTGACTTCTGCAAGTAAAAACAATTTGCTTTACACAGCAAGAGAATTTGACTTTGATGAAGCTCTGCAGTTTAATAGGATGAGGTATTACAATGCAAGTATGGGGAGGTTTATGCAAAAAGATATAATAATATATTATGATAATTTATACATTTATGGGCTAAATGATCATTTAAACCATTGGGATCCTTTTGGTTTATCAATATTAGATTGCTTTAGAATTATACGCCATGAGGATTTCTTTAGCAAAGATACACAAAAGGAGAGTTACTCATGCTGTTATTCAAATTATTCAGAGTCTAAGAAAGCTTGTAAATGACCTTTAAGAACTGCAGCTTGCTATGCAGCTGCAGAAAGAACCTATCAAGATTGCCAATTAGGGTGTGCTTGGCTATATTAGGAGGTTTATTATATATAAGAAATTTATTTTTTTAGCAATTTTTATCTTTTTATTAGGTTTTGTATATTATTTTGTTCAAATTAATATTAAAGAAAAATTATTTTTAAATCAAATAAAATACTACAATGGTGGTATTTTATCCTCATATTTTAATTTAAGCAAGAAACCAGACCTTGAAAAGCTTAAAGAAGATTCTCTAATTGATAAATATTATATATTGCTTTATGAAGAACTAAAAAATTGCAAGTATGATCAAGAAAAATTTAATTTTTTAGAAAACAATTTTTTTAGGGTTAATTTTCAAATTGACTATTTTGGACATTTAAACACTATAAGGGAAATTTACAAAAATGCTTTATATCTTAAGATATTTTTGCCTCAAAGGGACACAAAAAAATTGGTTGAGTTTGCCAAGTCCCTTAAGATAGAGAAAAGGAATAAGTATCAGTATAATGTGCTTATAAAATATTTCGTAGAAACTATAACAAAAGCAAGCATAATGGGGGATAAAGAATTAATTAATTTTAATTTTATAAAGAAACCAGAAATAAGGGAATTGATAGAAATAATGCAAATATTAAGAAAAAAAATTGATTACGATAAGGAACAACTTATTAAAAAAATTGAAGAAGTAGAAACAGAAAATGTTTTTCTAAAGGAAATAAAGAGCTTATTAATATGCTATATTTTAAAAGGAAATAGTTGTATATTTTATAGTTAATGCATAACTGTATTGGTTCAACAAAAAAGAGGAAAATTGGGATTTTAAAAATTTAAAGATTTTCCTATTGAAGCTAAATTTATATCTTATTATTGTCCCTTTTCATCTGAAGCTGAACAATCAGAAAGATTTGATGAATTTTATCTTGAAATAAACCTTTGAATTAATTTTCAATTTTTAGCTAAATGATAAGATAAAAATTCTATGACTTCTTTAATATGCCCCTCTACCTTTACTTTTTTCCAAATTTTTTGAATTTTCCCTTCTGGATTTATTATGAAAGTGGTTCTTTCAATTCCCCAAAATTTTTTCCCATACATATTTTTTTCCTTTAAAACCCCATATTCCTTTGAAACATTTCCATCTTTATCTGAAAGGAGGGGGAAATTTAAATTATGTTTTTCTTTAAATTTTTTATGACTTTCTTCATCATCCATACTTATTCCCAAAAGAATTACTTTATTTTTCTCAAAATAAGAAAAATTATCTCTAAAATCACATGCTTCTTTTGTACAACCAGGTGTCATATCCTTTGGATAAAAGTAGATTACAACCCAATTTCCTTTAAAATCTTTTAAACAATGTCCCTTCCCTTCAAAATCTTGAAGGCAAAAATCGGGAGCAAAAAAACCTTCTATTAAATCCATCGAACCTCCTTTATTTATTAAATAATGTAAAAGGGCTTTTTATTCCCAAATAAAGATAAGGCGTAATTTATTTGCTTTTAAATACTTTTTTTGAAATGGGCTTTTAAGTTATATTCAAAAATTAAACCAGATAATATATGGTGATGAAATACATTTATATCTTTTGTATTTATTAAAAGGTTTACTTGGTATAAAAAGGCACTATTTCCATCAAGAGATTTTACATTTGATGCAATGACTGCCAGAAATATATTTCTCCTAATATTTGGAGGCAAAAATTGAACTGGTTCTAAAATCTTAAAAGGAGGAGGAGGCAAGTTTTCCATAAAAACAATAACTATAGAAGGCAATTCTTGAGAAATAAAATTTGCAGATTCTTCAGGAGTTTTAAAGATTGCCTTTACAAAAAATCCCAAAGCTTCTATTCCTTCTTTGATTAAGGGAATATAACTTTCATCGGCACAAATTATTAAAGCATTTTTTTCCCTTAAGGGAGGCATATTTTTTAAAAGTTCTGGCTGAAGAGGTATTATCCCACTTTTTTGCCTATTATCATAACTTATTTTGTTTTTGCAATTGGGACAAGTGATAGACAAAATTTGAGAAGGATATTTTAAAGGATCAAAGGGTATATTTTTTCTACAATTTGAACAATTTAAATTTATCATATCTTACTCCAAAGTTAATTTTATTTCTAAGTTTGAAGGATTTGTAGCATAGGATAAGGCAACTTCCTTTGTAATTATACCTTGCCTAAATAATTTTTCAATTTCCCCATCAAAGGTTTGCATCCCATCCACAGAACCATCTATCATTGCATCAAGTAAACTTCTGCCCTCTGCTTCACCTTTTAAAATATAATCCCTAGTCCTTTCATTTGATTTTAATATTTCCAAAACAGCTAATCTCCCACCTCCTTTTTTAGGCAAAAGACGCTGACTTACCACATATTTAAAGGTTTGGGAAAATCTTGTCCTTATTTGCATTTCTTGATTTTTTGGAAAAATTCCTATTATCCTATCTATTGTCTTTGCAGCATCTATGGTATGTAAAGTTGATAAGACCAAATGACCCGTCTCCGATGCCTCTAAAGCAGTTTCTACTGTTTCTAAATCCCTCATCTCTCCTATTAGTATAACCTTCGGTGCTTGTCTTAAAGCAGCCCTTAGGGCAAGGGCAAAGGATGGAGTATCTGCACCCAATTCCCTTTGATTTACTGTGGATTTAATATGGGTATGCATATATTCTATGGGGTCTTCTATTGTAATTATGTGGTAAGAATATTTTTTGTTTATTTCATGGATTATGGCTGCAAGGGTAGTGGATTTTCCAGAACCTGTAGGTCCCGTCACCAAGACAATTCCATTTCTCAAATCGGCAATCTTATATAATTCCTTTGGCAAATTAAGTTCTTCTATAGAGGGAATTCCAGGAGGTATCACCCTTAAAACAATAGAAATTGTCCCCCTTTGAAAAAATATATTTACTCTGAACCTGGTTTTTCTTGGTATGGAATAGGAAAGATCCACGGAACCATATTCAAAGAGTTTTTTGCACAAATCCGCATCACCCCCTAAGAGATGTAAAGCAATTGTTTCCGTATGGTAAGGGGTTAACTTTTCAAGTCCCTTTATAATGACAGGTTTTAAGGCACCATCAGCTTCCACCTGGGGTGGCTTACCCACAGAAAAATTTAAATCGGAAACATTTGGATATGCCTCTAACATTGTCTCTAAGAAACCATTTAATTGAAAATTTTTCATTTTTCTTTCCTCATTATGGAATCTAAAATATATGTCAATGCCTTAAGTTGTTCCCCATCCCTTTTACTTATTACACATAAACATTCACCTTGGGGAAAGATTTGATGGAGATCCTTTGCATCCATCCCAGAAAAAATTATTATCCTTTCTTTTCTCACACCTTTTTCTACGGCAAATTTTAAAAGCTTTTTCCCATCAATTTTAGGCATTTCTAAGTCCAAAATTAAGAGGTGCAAATCAGGGGTAAAATTTTTTAAGGCTTCAACGGGATCTTCAAAAACCTTAACATCTAAATTTTCATACTTTTTTTCAAGGGCTTTTTTAAGTAAGGAGAGGAGGTATGGCTCATCATCAACTATGTAAACTTTTCGGAGCTTTCCCATAAATATAAAGTAATTTTCCTTCAAGGATTGTATATTGAACCCTTCCTATAAGCTTTTTTCCTCCAAAAACAGTATTTTTGCCTAAGGAATAAAACTTTTCTGGATTTACTGTTATTTGATTTCTTAAAGAAAAGATAGTTATATCAGCAATGGAACCTTCTTTTAAGGTTCCAAAGGGTAAATTTAAGATTTTTGCAGGATTTGTACTTAAAAGCTCCACAAATTTTAACAAGGGAAATTGATTTTTATGGATTAAAAAGTCAATTAATAAAGGAATAGCTATATCCAATGAAGATATTCCAAAGGCAGCTAAACCAAATTCACAGTCCTTTTCGTCTTTGTGATGAGGCGCATGGTCTGTGGCAATAACATCAATTGTCCCATCCCACAAACCTTCCAAAAGTTCCTCTTGATCTTCCTTTGTTCTTAAAGGGGGATTTACTTTTGCAAAGGTATTAAAATCTAAGAGAGCCTCTTCAGTTAAAATAAGATGGTTTGGTGTAACTTCACAAGTTACCTTTAGCCCTTTCTTTTTTGCTTCCCTGATGTATCTTACACTTTCCTTTGAAGAAATGTGGGCAAAATGGATTGGAGAATCTGTAAGTTCTGATAATTCTATATCCCTTAATACTATAATTGATTCGCATTTAGAAGGGATTCCCTTTAATCCAATCTTTGTAGACACTAATCCTTCATTTATTTGTCCCCCTTCAAAAAGGGTTGGATCTTCAGCATGTTGGATTAAAATTTTTCCTATGCCCCTTGCATATTCCATTGCTTTTCTCATTACAAAAGCAGAAGCAACACAAGTTCCATCATCGGAGAACCCCACAGCACCTGCCTCAGCCATTAAACCCATTTCAGAAAGTATCTTCCCTTCCCTACCCTTTGTAATTGAACCAATGGGAAAGACCCTTGCATATCCAGCTTCTTCTGATTTCTTTTTAATATACCTTACAATTGAATCATTATCACAAGGAGGATTTGTATTTGGCATACAAGCAACAGAAGTAAAACCACCAGCAATTGCTGCCCTTGTCCCCGTCTCTATGGTTTCCTTATATTCAAATCCTGGCTCCCTTAAATGGGTGTGCATATCAATAAAACCAGGAGATACTATCAAGCCAGCACAATCAATTATTTCAGCACTTTTTTCATTTATCCTTTCTGAAATCTTTGAGATCCTTCCATCTTCTATTAAAATATCCAAGGTTTCATCTATCTTTTGCAAAGGATCTACAACTCTTCCATTTTTAAGTAATGTCTTCACTTTTCTTCCTCCCCACTAATAATAAATATAAAACAGCCATTCTTAGAGCCATTCCATTTGTAACTTGTTCTAATATTACAGAATAGGGACCATCTGCTACATCTGTGGAAATTTCAACTCCCCTATTCATAGGACCTGGATGCATTACAATTACATCTTTTTTTGCTTTTTTCAACCTTTCTTCTGTTAAACCATAAAATTCAAAATATTCCCTTATTGAAGGAAAAGCAGAACCGTGAATTCTTTCCTTTTGAATTCTTAACACCATAACTACATCGGCACCTTCGAGGGCTTTATCAACACAATCATAGACCTCTACATTTAGTTTCTCTAAAAAGGGTGGTATCAAAGTAAAGGGCCCAGAAACCCTTACATTTGCACCCAATTTCCCTAAGCAATAAATATTAGACCGTGCTACCCTTGAATGAAGTATATCTCCAAGTATTGTTACATTAAGCCCTTCAAATTTTCCTTTTTTTTCCAAGATTGTAAAAGCATCAAGTAATGCTTGTGTAGGATGTTCATTTGTTCCATCCCCTGCATTAACAATTGAGCAATCAACTTTTTTTGATAAAAAATGGGGTGCTCCACATAAAGGATGTCTTAAAATTATACAATCTGGTGCCATTGCCTGAAGGTTTAAAGCAGTGTCTTTTAGGGTCTCACCCTTTTCTACAGAAGAACCACCAGAAGAAAAGTTAATCGTATCTGCAGACAATCTCTTTGCTGCAAGTTCAAAGGAGGTTCTGGTCCTCGTGGATGCCTCATAAAAGCAATTTATGACAGTCATACCTTTCAAGGCAGGAACCTTTTTAACTGTTCTTGTGGGGATATCTAAAAATCCCTTTGCTGTTTCAAGTATATGCAAAATTTCTTCTTTGCTTAAACCTTTAATATCCAATAAGTCCTTACTTTTAAGTTCCATTTTTTTTCTCCAAAATCCAAATTCCATCCTCCCCATCCACTTCTTTTAATCTAACTTCTACAATTTCATTTATGGAAGTAGGAATTGTCTTCCCCACAAAGTCAGCTTGGATTGGCAGTTCCCTGTGTCCCCTATCTACAATAACTGCTAAAGAAATTCTTGAAGGTCTTCCATAATCCATTAGGGCATCCATTGCTGCTCTTATAGTTCTACCTGTATATAAAACATCATCCACAAGAATTATTGCTTTATCATCTAAGCAATAATCAAGTTTTGATGGTTTAACAACAGGATTTGGAGCGATTTTTGTCAAATCATCCCTATATAAAGTTATATCAAGGGTACCTTCTTTTAAAGAAGCACCACTGAGATCCTTTAATTTTCCTTTTAACCTTTTGCAAATATATACACCCCTTGTATAAATTCCAATTAAAATAATATCTGAAAAGTTTGGATACTTTTCATGGATTTGGGAAGCAATTCTTGTAATTATCCTTTCCAGTTCTTTTTCATCACAAATTTTTTTCTTTTGCTGGAGTGCCATGTTCTTCTCCTATATCAAAATAAAGTTGGGCTTTATTTTCAGGTGTCAAAAAAGAGACCTGTAAAAAATATTCTCCATAGTAGGGGATTATATTTTCTCCTTTTTGAATTGTAAGAGGTGGATCCAAATCCCAGGTTTTGCCCAATTGGGCTGATTTTCCCAAAAAATTTCCACATAATATATTTATGAATTCCTCCATAGCATCTTGTAATGCTTTTTCATTTAAATCAAAGTTCTCTCCATAAAATCCCTTTGCAAGGGTTTTACAAAATTCTTCTTCAGCTCCAAATAATACCCTAATGGGTTTCTGCCTTGAAATCAACCTCGTAACAGCAAAGGAATAGGGGGCATTTATGCTTGAAACCTTGGAAGGGATTTGGGGTTTTATTTTCATCTGGGCAAACCTATATACAAGCCCAGAAAAGAGTTCAACCACATATAAAAGCAAGGGTTCTTCTTTGAAATTTTCTATGGAAAGGTGGGTTTCTTCACTGTGGGTAATTCTATGGTATTCATCCAATAAACTATATAACTTTTCCCTTTCAATAAACTTTAATTTAACTAATATTTCTCCTAACATTAAATGGTCATTTCTTTGCCTTTGCAAAATTTCTTCAACCTGTTGGGGAGTTAAATATCCCTTTTGAATTGCCAACTCCCCTATCTTTTCAGATTTTTGTAATTGTAACCTATAAAGTTCATTTAATTGCTCCACAGTAAGATAACCCATCCTTAAAGCGTAAGACCCAAATCTTTGATGGTTCTCCTTTTGATATTCCAGTGCCTTAATTAAATCTTCGCTTGATATGGCACCTTTTTCTAATAAAAATTGACCAAAAAATTTTGAAATCATAACTTTATTGCTCTCCTTAATTGCTCAATTAGGGTTGTAGAATCAAAGGGTTTGGATAAAACTGATAATGCCCCCATCTTTAGAAATTCTATCACTTTATCGGCTTGACTTCCTAAGGAAGTAATAACTATAACCTTTACTTCATTATCTAAATTTTTTAAAGCCCTTAATACCTGAACCCCATCCATATCAGGCATCAAAATATCTAAACATACGACGTCTGGCTTTAGCTCTTGAAAAAGTTTTATCCCTTCAGCCCCACTGGAGGCAATTCCTACAAGTTCAAATTCTTCAGATGTTTCTATATACCTTTGAAATATATGTTGGGCTGCTCTTGAATCATCAATCAAAAGGATCTTTGTAACCATACATTTATTATATCACAATCATACACCCAATTCCTCACAAAAGGGCAAAAGGGAATCAATGCAAAATTTTATATGTTCTTCTAAGGCTATTGAAAGCTCTTCAGCTCCTTTTATTATGGAGTTTCTATCAACGGAACGGGCAAAGCCTTTTTCTTTCATTCTCTTTATTACAGATAACACATCTACATCTTTTAACTTTTTTGAGGGCTTTATTAAGGCAACTGCAATTAAAAAACCTGAAAGTTCATCAACTGCATATAGGGTTTTTTTCATTAAATTATCCCTTGGGATTTTTGTATAATCTGCATGGGAGCCAATTGCCTCAATTAAATCTTTGGAATAACCCTTTTCTTTTAAAATTTCCATTCCCTTCCAAATGTGAGTCTCTTCCCCTGGATTTTTTTCATAGTCAAAATCATGCAAAAGCCCCACTATTTCCCATTTTTCTTCATCTTCTCCAAATTTTTTTGCATACGCCTTCATTAAAATAGAAACTGCCCTTGCATGTAATCTTAATCTTTCATTTTTTGTCTCTTCAAATAAAAGATTTTTTGCTTCTTCTAAGGAGGGCCACTTATCTTCCATCTTTTTCTCCTTTAAAATGTTTTACAGTAATTACTGTTTGGATACCTCCCCTAATATTAAACCTTGCCACTACCTCTAAAGACCTGGGATCCAAGGCCTCTATCAAATCTTTTGCAATTTTATTTGTCAAATCTTCATAAAAACCCCTTTCATTTCTGAAGGACCATAGATATAATTTTAAGGATTTAAGTTCTATACATTTCAAATCAGGAATATACTTAATTGTAAATTCCCCAAAGTCAGGTTGTCCTGTTAAGGGGCATAAACTTGTAAATTCAAGGCAATGGTGTAAAATTTCATAGTTTACATCGGGATGGGGATTTTGAAAGGTCTTTAGTTCTTTTTTGGGTTCAGTTGCCAATCTCCTTTTCCTCCATTTGATAATTTAGGCTTTTTGCCTTATCATCTAAAATTAAATTTATTATATAAAAAGTAGAAGGTTTTATATTCAAGTCAACCTTTGTGTAAGCTGTATATCCATCCTTTCCTGGCTTAGTTATCCAGACCTGAAGGTTATGGGAACCCCCTTTAATTGGTATTGGAGCTTCTATTGAACCCCCTTTAAACTCTTTTTTCATAAATCCAGCAGATACAAAAAAATTAAAGGTCTTTTTAATTATTTGTTTTCCATTAAGGGAAACCAAAAAAATTCCTTCAGGTATTGGGCTTTTAAATCTAATTTCCATTTTGGGTTCCAAAATTTTTACCTCTTTTTTTTCAGCAACTTCTTCTTTTTTAAATTCTTCCCTTTTTTTTATTTCTTCCTTTGGCTTTTCAGGAATTACAATGGCTTTTTTCTCTTTTTTAAATTCCTCTATTTTCTTCAAATATGTCTTTGCATCTATATTTTCTGGATCAATCTTTAATAAATTTTGAAAGTATACCTTTGCTGAAAGGTAATCCTTTTTCCTTATGGACTCTTCCCCTTTTTCTAAATAAAATTTGATTTGATAATTTTCATCTTCAGCCTTTAACTGAGAATCTAAAAAAGTCCTAATACCTTGAATTTCTTTTATAAGATAAGGTGAAGTCGGATTTATCAAAATTGCTTTTTCAAAAAAAGAAAGGGCTCTTTCATATTGGTTTTCCTTCAAAAATGCCTTTCCTTTTATTATTAATTGTTTTAATTCCATTGGATTTACATATGTATAACTTACTTCTTTTGGCTTTATCTTTGAACCTTTTAAATAAATAAAACCCATCAAAGAAAACCAGCCAAAAAGCCAAACCAAAATAATTATTAAAACCCATTTGAAATATATTTGATAAGAAAGGAATTGGAGGGACTTTTTCTCTTTAAAAAAATCAATAATTTTATCCCTAAAAGATTTTTTTTGGGGTTTTTCTTGAATTATAGTTTCAAAATCCCCTTTTTCTTTTAAAATTTTTTCTTTATAAACTACCGTAGCTTCTTCATCTTTTCTCTCTTCCTCTGGAATTAATATAAAATTTTTGAGTTCTTTACTAATTTCTTTGGCATTTTGAAACCTCAATAAGGGATCCTTAGATAAACATTTATCTACAATATAAAGTAAGATCTTTGGACAGTTTGGTATTATCTCTTGGAGGGGTTTGTAATTTTCATAGGCAATACTATGGGAAACTTCTGTTAAATTGCTTCCAGTAAAGGGTTTTTGGTAAGCTAAAAGTTCATAGGCAACAATGCCAAAGGAAAAGATATCACTCCTGGCATCTACATGCTTTCCCAAAACTTGTTCTGGAGACATATAAGAAGGGGTTCCAAGGTACTGACCATCCGTTGTAAGTTGAGAGGCAGGAAGCTTTGCTATTCCAAAGTCCGTTATCTTTATGTTATCGGGACCTGAAATTATAATATTGGCTGGCTTTATATCCCTGTGTATTATTTCCTTACTATGGGCATAAGATATACCATCAGCAATCTTTTCTAAGATCATTGCTTTTTCTCTAAAATCAAGGGGAACCTTTTGTTGGATAATTTCCTTTAAGGTCTTTCCTGGGATGTACTCCATTACAATATAGTGCATTTCTAATTCCTTATCAAAACCAGCATCATGGATTGTGACAATGTTTGGATGGGAAAGCCCTCCAGCAGCTTTTGCCTCTTGATAAAACCTTTTTAAAAATTCTTCCCCTTCTTCCTTTGCAAGTCCAATTAAGCGAATGGTTTTAATAGCTAAAATCCTATCAATGACAGGATCCTTTGCTAAATACACCACCCCCATTGCACCCTTACCAATTTGAGATATTATTTCATATCTTCCTATTTTTTGCACAATGATATTTTATCTTTAAGATAAGATTTTGTCAAAGTGAAAAAATTTCTTTTAAAAAATAAATTGTCCCAAAACCATAGGAAATATTTAAAATTGTGCCTTCGTGGAATTCTTTTTTATAAGTTGCTGTTCCATCAAATAAAAAGAAAACTTCAAAGTTATTTAAAAAACCACTTCTGGCTGTTGTTTCACAACAGAGATTTGTTAAAACCCCTCCAATTAAAATACTTTTTATATTTTTTCCCCTTAATATTTGAGAAAGCCCTGTTCTAAAAAATCCATCATAATAATTTTTTTCAATATAAATAGAATATTCAAGAAATTCCTCCAATTCTTCAATTATTTCACTTTGGGGGTCCTCTTTTTTTATACTTTCTCCCCACCAAGAAACCATTTGAGGGTGCCTTTGGGGGGAATCAATGTGCCTTGTTATTACAAGGGGAAGGTTTTTTTCTTTGTATAATCTTGCTAAATTTATAAGCCCTGACAAGATATGGCTTGAAGAAGGAACATAGGCATTCCCCTTTGGAGAGATAAAATAATTTTGTAAATCAATCAATAAAAGGGCAGAATTTTCTATGTGGAATTCCCTCTTTTTTTCTTTTAACTTCTTTTCCCATTTTTGAATAAAATTTGGGGTAAAGTAGTTTTCTTTCATAAACCTTTAAAAAAATCCTCAAGTATTTTTTTATGATCAAAGGCAAGCATTAAATCCCTATGGAACTTAACCCAAAGGGCTTCCTTTGCATCATCTCCACCTTTTAAATTTCCCCCAATTTTTTTTAAAACATATACAATTGAAATAGTATGCCCCCTTGGATCTCTTAAAGGATCTGAATAAACCCCAAAAAGTTTTTCTATTTCTACATCAAGCCCCGTCTCTTCCTTCATTTCCCTTACTATAGCATCTTCTACCCTTTCCCCATACTCTACAAAACCTCCCGGGAGGGCTAAAAAATTTTTAAAGGGCTCCCTTTTCCTCTTTATCAATAAAACTTCCCCCTTTTCACTTAACAAAATTCCATCAACAGTTAAGGATGGCTTTTTTCTTTCCAACTTTTCCTCCTAAAAATTTTTTAATTTCCTTTATGGGATCCTTTGTTATAAGTTCTTCTATTTTTTCTTCATACCAGTATCTTGGAAGAAGTTCAAAATATTTCTTTTCTGAAAATCTTTTGCAAATTAAAACAATCACACCTTTATCTTTTTCAGATCTTATAACCCTTCCTGCCGATTGGATTACCCTTGTAATCCCTGGAATAAGGTAAGCATAAGAAAAACCATTTCCTTCCCTTTCATCAAAATATTCTTTTAAAAGTTCTTGCTCTAAGGAAACTTGTGGCAGGGAAGGAGATATAATAAAAACCCCCCTTATAACTTCTTCAGGGTAATCAACCCCTTCTGCAAACATCCCTCCAGATACCCCAAAAAACAAATAATTTCCCCTTTTCCCCCTTATCTTTTTCATAATTTCTATTGTTTCCCTTAATTCTTGATCTTTCCTTTGAACCAAAATCTTTTTCCCCTTTTCATTAAAAAAACCAAGGGTTTCTTTCAAATAATCATAAGATGGAAAGAGGATTAAAAAATTTCCTGAAACACAGTTGCCCATTTCATATAATAATTTTGCTAAAGCTGGGGCTTCCTCTTTTCTTTTATTAAAAGTTGTATCTAAAAAGGGATATATTATGACTTTTCTGTTTTCCTTAGGAAAAGGAGATGGAAAAGTTGCCTCTATGGTCTCCCTTGGAGAAAATCCTAAAATCCTTTTGTAAAAATAACTTGGTTCTAAGGTTGCAGACATAGCAATTGTGGAATAAGTAGAAGAAATTCTTTCCTTTAAAAAGGGGGCTGGATCTAAACAAAATATTTTAATTGCACAATCTCCCTGGCTTCTTTTAAAAATTATTTTAAATCTTTCAGATAAAAAGTTTAAGACATTACAAAATTTAATATAATCAAAATAAAATTCTAAAAAGGGTTCTTCTGGAGGCAAAACCTCTTGCTCCTTTAAGTAGGAAAAATATTCCAAGATCTGGGTTTCAAAAATTTCTAAGGACTTTTTAAAAACCTTAAAATCAAGCTCTAAGACAACTTCCCCAAAGGGATTTGTCTTTTCTAATTTTTCAAAATAATCCAAAATAATTTCTAAACCTTCTTTAATTATTTCTGATGCCTCTTTCTGCCAAAATAATATTCTTTTTTTTGCCCTTATGATTTGTTTTTTTTTAATTTCTGGAGACCAATAACTTCTTCCCCTTTCTGATAAGTTATGGGCTTCATCAATTATCAATACACAATTTGAAAGAGAAGAGGAATCATCCCCTTCAAAAAAACTTACATAGGGATCAAAAATATAATTATAATCACAAACAACTGCCTTTGAATTGGACATAAGTTCTAAGGAAATTTCAAAGGGACAAAGCCCTTCCTTTTTTGAAAGGTTAAAAATAAGATCCGGTTCAAAATGGTAAAAGCTCTTTAAAATTTTAAACAAAATCCCACTCTCCTCTTTCTTTTTTCCATAATCCTTTGCATAAAGACAAAACCTTTCATGGCATAAAAGGGATGTGGAAGCACACATTTTATCCTTTGCTCTAATTTGTATAGAACGAAAGGAACCCCCATAATTTAATTTTTTTAATACATCCACAGCCATCTCTTGTTGTGTAGTTTTGGAAGTTAAAAAAAATAACTTTAAATTTTTTTTTAGACAAAATTTTATAGCTGGTGTTATTGCAGTGACGGTCTTTCCAATCCCTGTGGAAGCTGAAATTAAAATATTTTTTTTATTTTTTAAGGCATATTCAATTTCTTCAATTAGTTCCCTTTGATATTTTCTATAAGTGGGAAAAATAAAGGGGATCCTTTCAGCAGATCTTTTTTCTTCTTCCAACTTTTCCTTATTCCTTTCATAACCAAGTATAATCTTCTTTAATTTATTTAAAATAAAGGACTCCATCCTTTGAGGGGAAAGCTCCCTTTCAAAAATTTTTTTATCAAAGGTTCCAATATCAAGTAAAATTAATCTTCCTTCCACTTCCCTTTTTTCTTTTAAATAAATTAAATAACAATAAACATCCAATTGTTTTTTATAAATTTCAAAGGTTTCACTTTCATAAAATTGGGGCAAATCCCTTTTAAAATGAATTGTTTTTATTTCTTCTACAACAATCTTCCCTTCCTCCTTTCTTATTCCATCAACCCTTCCTTGAATATGCACCTTCCAGTCCTTAACCTCAAAGATACCTTTTACTAAAACTTCTCTTTGATAACTTTTATCTACATAAATTTGACTTTCTTGATAATTTAAATGCATGGACTGCCCTACCCATAACCTTTTATAACCCTCATTTCCAGAAAATCCAATTTTTACCTTTTCCCAAGGAGAAATCAAATCCCCCACAGACAAAAAAATTTCCCTTTTTGCTTCATCAAAAAAAGTACTCATTTTTTTGGAAAAGTACAAATTTTATTTAAAAAACACTTATCACAAAGGGGTTTTTTAGCTTTGCATATTTTCCTGCCATGTAAAATAAAAAGCATAGACAACTGATACCAATCTTCCTTTGGAAAAATTTTCATCAAATCCCTTTCAACTTTTTCTGCATCCCTTTCTTTTGTAAAATCCAACCTTTGAGAAAGCCTTAAGACATGGGTATCTACTGTTATACCTTCTACAATTCCAAAGGCCTGAGATAAAACTACATTTGCTGTTTTTCTCCCTATCCCTGGTATCTTTGTAAGTTCTTCCATTGAAGGGGGGACTTTTCCTCCATATTTTTCTTTTAAAGTTAAACATAAATTTTTAATAGTTTTGGCTTTATTTTTATAAAAACCTGTGGATTTTATATCTTCTTCCAATTCCCCTTGGGGTACCTTTATATAGTCATCTAAGCTTTTATGCTTTTCGAAAAGTTTTTTTGTTACAACATTTACCCTTTCATCTTTACATTGAGCAGATAAGATTGTAGCAATTAAGGATTCCAAAGGATTTGAAAATTTCAAAAAAGGCTTAACTTCTCCATAATTTTCTTTTAATAAATTTAAAATTTTCAAGGGTCTATCCATTTGATTTAAATTCCTCCTTTAATTTTTCTAATTCCCAAGTATTAATACAATTTTCTTTCAAAAGCAAACCCTTTCTTGCCATTAAGACCCCATAGGAGACATCTTTCAAATCCTCACAATAATGGGCATCGGGATTTATAGAAATTAAAACCCCCATTTTTTGTGCCCTATCAAGGTATTGCCAATCCAAATCTAATCTTAAAGGATTGGAATTTAACTCAATTATCTTTTTTTCCTTAGATACCCCTTCAATTACCTTTTCCAGATCCACTTCATACCCCTTTCTACCTAAAAGAAGGCGTCCTTCTGGATGGCCTAAAATCTTGGAGTAAGGATTTGAAAGGGCTTTTAAAATCCTTTCCGTTTGTTTATCCTTATTTAAGTTAAAATGCGAATGCACTGAAACAACTACATAGTCAAGTTTTTTCAAAATTTCTTCACCATAATCTAAACTTCCATCGGGGTGAATATCTGCTTCAACACCATGGAAAATATATACCTCTGATTTTTTATTTAAAATTTTTATCTTTTCCCCTTGATTTAAAAGCTCTTCTTCCAAAAGCCCTCCTGCATATTTGGCAGATTTTGAATGGTCAGCAATTCCAATGAAATTGTGATTTAAACTTTTACAAACCCTTAAATACTCTTCAATAGATGAAGCCCCATCGCTTTCTACCGTATGGTTATGTAAAGAACCCTTTATATCTTCAAAAGCAAGAACTTTTGAAATCAATTTATCCTTAGCTAAACCAATTTCTCCTTTCCCTTCCCTCATTTCCGGGGGAATAAATTCCAGTCCTAAGAGGGAATAAATTTCTTCCTCAGAATTAACTTCCCTTGGGATATTTCCTATTTCCCTTAACTTTTTTAAATGGTCCTCAGAACCCGTTTTTTCAAAAACTTTAAAATAAAAATTTTTACCTCCTTCATAGACCCTAATATTTAAATTTAAAAAATTGAAGGTTAAATAATCTTCAAAAAAGGAAAGGGGGCTTTTTACAAATTTTTCTGCAAAGCTTTTTAAGCTTAAATCTTTTAATAAAAACTCAAAAGAATCAATTATAGGCATCCTTCTCCTTAAAACTCCCACTGGAAAAAGGAAGGGGAATTCCTTTAAAATTTTGCTTTCCAATTCGATTGCTTCAGTTAATAAAAACTTTCCCCTTACACTTTCATAAAATTTTAAACTTTCTTTAATCTTTTCTTGGGTTTTTTCCCCAAAACCTGGCAAATTTAATAATCTATTTTCATAAATGGCATATTTTAAATCCTGAATTGAAGTTATATTTAATTCCCTATTTAAAATTAAAATTTTTTTAGGTCCTAAATTTTTAACTTTTAAAAGCTCTAAAAAAGTTGGGGGATATTTCTTTTTTAACTCTTCTAAGGCAGGGTGGGTACCCTTTTCATAAATTACTTTTATAAAATTTGAAAGAGATGGGCCTATTCCTCTCCTTTCTTTTAACTTATCTTCTTCAATTTCTTTTTTCAAATTTTCTATTCCCAAAATAATCCTTGATGCATCATAATATGCCTTAACTTTAAAGGGGTTTTCACCTTCAAGCTCTAAAATTTCTGCCATTTCTTTAAGCAATTTACTTATATCTTCTTTTTCCATTACATTAAATTTAACAAAAAAACAGAGGCAATTCAACTATTTTTAAAGAAGAGCAGAAACACAGCAGAGAAATCGTGAAAGATGATTTAGGGCAACAGAGCAATAGAGCATTAGAGCGATCGTGAAAAGTGAAAGATGGAAGGTTTCCTTATCCAAAAGGGGAAAATTCTCCAAAAATCTCTTTTAAATTTATGATAAAATTTTTGACTCAAGGGATATGAAAGGAACACCTCTTTATTTTTTTTCTCCCTTTTTATTCATTGCTCCTTTCATTGCAAAAAATTTTTGCCCTTAAGGGATGTTGGAAAGATAAGATTTTTAATTTTATCCCTTATATAAAATTTTTCTTTATAAATTTAATTTATTTTTCTTCTAATATCTCTTCTAAAAATTTTATATCTTGAGGATTGTTATGCCTTCTTATACCCCCCTTTGCTTCCTTTGGCAAATTTCCATATTTGTCTTTTAACCTTCCTCCTGAATATCCCATCCACTGATTTAAAGA
>FWPU01002781.1_pt1 | contig 19088 bp, 23 predicted proteins | sample 2228361 | NCBI WGS metagenome assembly FWPU01 (sample SAMEA103939777, study PRJEB20133) | metagenome
GTATGGTCACTCTGCACTGATGATCTGGTACAAACAATGAGTGATTAGTCCCGTGTGCTAATCGTGATAGTGACCTCTCTATCCGAGTCAGAATGCAGATTGCCTGTCTGTTGCTACAAGACCAGATCCCATTTGCAGGGATTGAGCGTCTAAAGATAGACTTGAATCGCCTCTATCACTCTGTCTATTATATCGTTATTAGCACTTAGCAGTTCCGAGTCTATCTCTCTTGGAATCTGGTCTGGATAATGAGGACATTCCAATCCAGCAAGTCCTGTGAGACTGGACTCTATGCATAATCCCAGTGTTGCAGGATTATAACCGCCCTCAAGAACCCAGAACGACCCTATTGCATCAACCGAGTCTACAAGCCTACGTATGGTATCCCCTACCAACCAGAATGTGGAACTATCGATGTTCATATTTCCAACCGGATCCTGGTAGTGCGCATCAAAACCTGCAGACACCGCAATGATATTTGGTCTGAAACTCTTTATTGCAGGTACAACGATTCTTCTCAAGGCTGATGCATATGACTCGTCTGGTGAGGACTCTAATAGTGGTATGTTGATTTTCGTACCTATTGCATCGCCATGCCCCATCTCCCCAAAGTGACCCAGACCATTGTTGTCATAGTCATACTCATGAATCGAGATGTATTGTACATTCTTATCGGAGTAGAATATCTCTGCAGTTCCATTTCCATAGTGGTCGTCAATATCTAGGATCGTGACTCGGTTTACCGGTTCCTTTGTGAATGCTCTTCTGACGGCAACAGCCACATTGTTAAAGTAACAGAGTCCCATTGCATTTGAAGTTGAAGCATGATGTCCTGGTGGGCGTACTAATGCAAAAGCGTGACGGTTCCTTCCCTGTACAACAATCTCTGCCGCCTGTATTGCGCCTCCCGCAGATAATAGTGCGGCATCAAGGAGTCCCGGACTTGCGTAGGCGCTCTCTCCTATCTCTCCAGAGCCAAGTTCTGTCATAAGCCTGACTGTATCCACAAGATGTGGTGAATGAACTGACATAATGTCCTCCGTTCTCGCCTTTTGTGCTCTGTATTGTTTCATCTGCTGAAGAATGCCTCTCTCCCTCAGATGTCGTTCTGCCATCTGTACACGAATTGGCGACTCGTAGGCCTCAAGACTTGGTCTGGGAAACTGCACAAAATGTAATGCAGTCTTCTCAGCAGTGACTATTGCTATATCATCCCAGCTCAACTCTATTCACAAGACTTCGAGTAACAGCACATGTTTATACTCTTGTCTCTAGTCAAGAGGTATCTTTTCAATCTGGTTCACATAGAGATATAGTATGTTAAGAACACGAGCTGAGACCTCACTAGGGGTTGTGATAGTCAACCCCCTGATAGGACTGCGTTGAATGATACTCTGTGCCATTTCATAAGATGATGTCCAGTCCCTTTTCACACATGTCCACAGATATCCACCACGTTCAACTACATCTCTATGTTCCCGTCTAAATTTCTCAACCGCGTCACTCATTTGCAATTGAGGTCCGCGTCTGAGATAGTATGGGTCAATCTCAGGTTGCTCAACAAGAAGCCCAATCGCATATCGCCTGTCTTCAAAGTATACCTCCGAGAGCACACGTCCAAATCTGGAATATCCCGTTCTCTCTCTACTCAGTGCCTCTTCAAGTCTGTTGGCAAGACTATTCAGTTTGTCCCGTAACACAGTATAGTGCCTGCTCCCATCAGACACAAACTCGAAACACATGGCATGTCGCATTGCACGTTCTGGTAATGGTGTGGTCGGTATCGGTCGTTCTAGACAGAGTTCTATTGCATCTTCAAGTCTGTTGTCATCTATACATCTGAGGAGTTCAGAAGTCCTCTGAATCACCCATTTGCAGACCCTTGGTGAGAAGCTGGAACCCACATTTCTCTTGTGGTCTACCGGGTCGATTATGAACACATAGTCCGTTCTGAATGTGGGTCTGGTCCTGAGTTCTGTGAGTGTTCTCCCCTGAGGATCAATTGGTCTCTCTCGGAGTGACTTCAGGGCGTCAAGTGCTCCTGCAAGTCCCCCGCATGACAGCACCAGTAGTTCTAAAGCGTAGCCAGTAAATCCTGTCCTACCTATTGCACTCTTGTCACCATACGCGTGGGCAGCCTTTACAAATGACTTCAATATTCTCACATCTTCTCTGAGTTGTGGTGTCAGTCTATCTGCCACATACTTGGTATGGTGTATAGTGCGATCTACAGCTGTTATCGGTCCTTTTTCTGCAATCTCTCTCTCAGTCAAGAAGAAACATGGAATGATGTCTATATCCATGTTATACATATTTAGTGACAGAAACGGATGTTGCGAGTATGTCTTGATTATATCACAAACCGGCAGACCTGCAACTGCTGGTCTAAACCAGTTATCTACAATACGTTCCAGTGCAACAGACAGGCGTTTTTTTCTCTCCTGAAACGGGAATTCGAGATCATCTGTAAAGTCGTTCACATCGAGTCCTACAAACAGATCTATGTCGCTTGCTCCTCTGAGTTGGGTCTGTTTTCTCCCTGTAGACCCCTCCGCCTCTATGAAGACATACTTCTGTGAGATGTCTGCTGCTCTGCTGCTGAGTGCCTCCTTGAGTTCAGTGATGATCTTTTGTTGAGTCTCAATCTCCTCAGCTAAAGGAGTTACAAATGATAGGACTGCCTGCCGAACATAGTCGGGGAAGTCATTGTTCATAGTTCTTGCCCATCGGGGCCACTATTCATTAGTGCTAAGAATCTTACCTGACTGAGAAACCCCCTCACATCTGAAGAGGTTGCCGTATACGTCATCAGTTATGGATGTCAAGATGTGATCCAGTGACCGATCGTAGTCATGCTGCGGTTTAATACAGTCCTCTGATGGATGTGGTCTATCAACAAAAAAAGGTGGTCGTATTGTCTGACACCCTACCTATTGTCGTATCCATAGTTCGTTTTGATGACCGATACCTCTTCATTAGACGAAAAAACCAGCCTTATGCAGGGTTGTGGAGCCTTATAGGTGGTAAGATAAAGTTTGGTGAGCATGTACGCATGGCCACACGTCGTGAAGTGCTAGAGGAGACTGGTGCATCACATATCAAGAACTATGAATATCGAGGTCTTGTCACAGAGTGTCTGAGAGTCTCCAACAATGATATCAAGTCTCACTTTCTGATATTCGTGAGTCACTGTGAAATTGACCGATTTGTTCCTCATAATCGTGAGGGCGACTTGCAACTGTTCACCCGTGCTGAGGTCGAGTCAATGGAATCAGTCTTTCTTCCATCCGACTGGTACATGTTTAGATACTTTCTTGAACCATGCAACCATGAAACAGTCTATGAGGCAGAACTCGTCTACGAATATGATAAATACAGACTGGTCTACTTTCAGGCGGCGATAGATTGAACTTCGGAGACATTGAAGTCATCCCTCTTGCAGCAGAGAGTTTGGGCGTTCGTTCACTCTGTACACTCGTGCGAACGCCTGACGTATCTATAGTTCTTGACCCCTCGGCAGCTCTGGCAAGACGCCATGATCTAGAACCTCATCCTCTAGAGTACAAAGAATTACTTGTTCGTCTACAAAAGATATTTGCTGCCGCACGACAGGCTGATGTACTCTCTGTGTCGCACTATCATCATGATCATGTACGTGCGGGCTTTACCGACTTTCAATATCTTTTGAGTTCAAAGGAAGAGCTTCTCCGAATGGTGGAAGGGAAGACAGTCCTCGCAAAGCATAATCGTGAGCACATCAATGCATCACAGCGACAGAGAGGACTGAGTTTTGAGAGTGCTGTGTCTAACGTAGTCAAGGCATTGCACTGGGCGGACGGAAGACAGTTTAGATTTGGTTCTACCGTTGTTGAGTATTCAAGGCCGCTGCCACATGGGGCTGACGGAAGTCCCCTGGGCTATGTCCTCGCCACAGTCATCCGTCATGGGGGACATGCGATTGTCTTTGCACCTGACGTACAGGGCCCAATCAGTCCATCCTCTCTACATTATCTACAGAGCATAGATGCAGATATGGCAATCATAGGTGGCCCACCCACGTATCTGCCTATCTTCGATACTCTACAATCACAGTTGGCACTAGACTCGCTCATTGCACTCACAAGAGTCATACCCTATATCATTGTGGACCATCATCTAATACGTGACATCAATTGGCAGAACTGGCTTCAACCCGTGGTTAATACAGCCCTACATAATAATCATCGTGTGCTGACCGCAGCAGAGGCTGCGGGTGAGGCCAATCGTCCTCTGGAGTCCAGAAGACGTCAACTCTACAAGGAGTCTCCACCCAGTCCTGACTTTATAGAGTGGACAGAGTCCCGCGATGCGTGGAAGAAGAGTCATGCACCACCACACTGTTGGTGATTATCAATATAGTGCTTGAGTAGGACATCGCAGACATATTTTTTTCTGAAACATATCTGATAGATATTGTGTGACTGTTATTGACAGACCAGACTCCACTTGATCCTCTTACAACTGAGACAACACGTTATCTCATTGGTGACTTGGGGATACAGATACTGTCCCTTGTTGATCAGGGTTGCACTAACGATGATGACCTCATAAAATTCGGCAGATTCTCCAGACAATGCCTATCCGTCAAGATTCCTCTTCTGACTACACTTGGACTTCTTGCTGCGGGACCTAATGGCTATCGAATAACCCCTACTGGTCAGTCCTTTCTAGATACTATATTACGGTGGTCGCAATGAAACGAATGACAGAGGGCATAGTCTCTCTGATGGAATCAACACGAGTTAATATTGGTAATCTGTGTAGTGTGGTGGGTCTCCATGATGGCGCTCCAGTACTTGTTATAGCCACTAGGAGTAACTTCTTGCGCTTAATTCCTATCTCAACTAGACATGTTGCACAGATTCGTGTCTCCTTTGATCAAAACCTGTTTAGACAAGCTGCGCGTGTAGTTCTATCCGAAATACGCCAACGTGAGCTTCAAATGGTACACTCTACGGGATTCTGTCCGTTGAAAGACTGCTGCATCTGGGAGGGCTATTTTGCTCTCACAACCAAGGAGAATATAGATGAAATTCTCTCGTGGATCAAGAAGCAAGATGGAGTATTAGATGCAGAAGTTCAATATCTTGCTGTATAGTATGGAGCGTGTCGGTTTGGCAAGTGATCAATCAAAGACGTTGATTGAACGATTCAAGAAGGCAACTGCTGAGGCTAATCAGTGTCGCAAGAATCAGCAGTATCAGCAAGCTATGGCGTTGTACTATGATGCCAGCCAGTCTGCAGATGAGTTGACTGACCGCTTTCTCACACTTCTTGTGAAGACTGCTCCGTCCAATGCACATAGGATACTAATTGTTGAATTTCTCAGCTGGCGTCTCAGGTATTTTACAATGCAATACGACTATCACCTTGCTGTTGCACAGACTCTGTCCGGACTTCCTAGAGAAGAATGGCTTGCCCGACTTGAAACTATACTTGTTCTCTCACAGACACTTGTCTCGAAGCTTCTAAACATACTATCGAATGTTGATGATCTCAGTATTCATATCAGAATTCGTGAATTACTTAAAGATTGGGTCCGCGGAATCCGTGATCTTGTTGAAGACCTTCAATCATGGGGCATGTCAAGTGCACAGGCGTCGCGTGTACTCGAATGGGCATTTGATAACGGTATCGTCTACACAAAGCCTTGACCTCTCTCAAGTCCCAGAGTACAAAATAAGTCTCAATTAAAGACAATCTTCTTAACAATGGCTGATGTAACGCCCTATAATTAGATCAAGGTCCTCCGGCAACAGAGTCAAGACAAGCAGCTGCAACCTCCGCATCCGCAAGCTGATAATGACTGTCCACATATATGATTATGCAATGATCCTTGTGCCGTACTACAACTGCCGCCGGAAAACGTTTTACAGTCTTTAGGGCCTCTGTTGGAACCTCCCAATAGATGGTCTCTTTGCAGACCGGACATTGTAACCATCTTAGCCCTTCAGACATAATCTTCACACCTGTCAACCGACGGAATCATCCGGTATTGGCGCTACTCAAAACGTACCTATAACGTTTACGTGAACAGAGCAGCACATTGTCTATAGGTTTGACTGTAATTCTACTACTTGAATATATCTTAATGACTCTATCCCTTTGTATCCTCGTTGCCATCTCCTTTCTTTTCTCTATCGAACTCAACATCCCATGCCCCTGGATCACGTAGATCCCTGCTCAGTATGGGTCTGCGTCTTCTTGTGATGTCTGATATATCCGCTCTATCAATGTCAACAATCAGTTCCTTAGACTCATCATCTATGTAACCGGGAATAAGACCCTCATCTATGCCTCTCCTCACAAGCTGCTCAGTTACTGCAGGATTGAGTCCAGTACTTGCGGCGAGACTTGAGATAGTCATTGCCACCTCTGACTCTAGAGAGGTGCGTACAAACGTTGCAAAGAGCAACATAAACTGTCTTCTGATCCTCTCAATCTCAGGCCGGGTCATAATACGTGCAAGAGCTGCGTCAATATATCTGTCTGCATCACCAAACTGGTACTCAATTAGCATCAGTGCAAGATTGATCAGTTCTTTTGACTTGCCCTTACTACTCTCAATAGCAGCATGAATGAGTTCACGTGAGAGTTCTAGATCACCTCCAAGTATGGCGCTAAACGCAGCATCAACTAAGCGGCTTGGATTCTTACTCTGTTCTGCTGCACTAACGTATGCATCTGCGGCAATCTGGCAGTTCAGTTCGAACTTCTCATGTTCTCCCCCTCTTATCCAATAGTATGCTGCCTCCATCATTAAGTCTGCAGCACGTCTGTACTCGTGACACAACATACTATGTTCATACGCACGCTCGTATGCCCCTGCAGCTCTGCCGAAGGACTCCCATGCCCTCCAACACCGTCCTGCCCGCGCAAAGAGTTCTGCAGCCTCTTCATTGCAACCGGACTTTGCCTTCTCTTCGGCGAGCTGTTCTATTCGTATACATTCAGAGGATGGCATGACAATTTACTCCTCTGTAGTTTCACTTGTACAACAGCCCGACCGCAAATCAGGCTGTTGTTTTAGGAACTCGTACACTACTTGTCTGAAACTATTGCACCATCCTTCATACGAAGGACTCTTCGTGCATACTTTGTAAGTTCCTCATTATGCGTCACAAGGACCACTGTCATTTTTCTGTCCTTAGCAACCTTCGCAATGAAACGCATCACGGTTTCGCCCGTTTGGCTGTCTAGATTTCCAGTCGGCTCGTCACAGAACAGAATTGGTGGCTTGTTTACCATGGCTCTAGCTATAGCAATACGCTGTTGTTCACCACCAGACATCTGCCTGGGGAAGTGATCCTTTCTCTCAAGCATGTCGACCTCACGAAGTACCTCGAGTGTCAAGGCCTCCTGTTTCTCCTTGCTGATCTCCTTGTTTGGCCATAATACTGCTTCAATGTTCTCATATGCTGTGAGGTCTTCAATGAGTAAGAATGCCTGAAACACGAAACCTATCTTTTGTGCACGGAGTTTGGGAAGATCTCTCTCACTTATCAGTGTAACATCCACACCATCAACTAGCACTCTTCCTGATGTGGGCGACTCCAGACCTGACATCACATGGAGGAGTGTTGACTTACCACATCCGCTTGGACCCACGACAGCAACAAAGTCACCTCTATCAATCTCCAGATTGATGTCTTTGAGTGCGGCTACTGTCTTCTTTCCTTTACCGTATTCCTTGTTTACTGATTCGATCTGTATTATTTTGTTTGGCAATCTCTAATCACTCCTCCCTTAGTGCTCTCATTGGTGGAATGTGCATCATTCTTCTATGTGCAATTACAAGCCCTGGTAACTGAAGAATTATGATGGCAACGAGTGCATGGACCATTGCAGTCGAGTCGATTATGATGAGTCTCTGTGCCTCTTCTAATAAGGCATCTGCAGCAGGGACATATGCAACAATCCCCAGAATTTCAACACTGAGCTGAAAGACCAACAAAAACGCTGTGAGTGAGACTATTATCACCTCACCTATCAGTAGAAGTAATATCTCATCGTTTGCCCAAGCTACACATTTGAGTATAGCCACATCCCTTCGTCTAAACTGACTGATCAGAATCGCATATATGGTGGATACTATCAGTGCCATACCTAACCAGGGCAACTCTGCCCCCGGTACAGCTCTCGCCTGAGCTAATCCTTTTCCAACTGCAATATATAGAATGGCATAAATTATTATGAATGCTGTGACTCGCCTCTTGGAACGAAATGCAAGTCGAAAGCTCTTGAACAGGATTCTATTATTCAAAACCTACTAGTTCCTCCAATTGGCTTGCGGCTCTTACACAGTTGTTGTAATATTGCTTAAAGTGTATTTTGGATACGTATGTTATCCACATACAAGTAATCCGAGCTGTCACTCCACAACTCGAATGTCTACATCTTTTGTCTTTGCAGATGGCATACCATCAATCCAGAGCTCTCTCCTCAACAGGTCTCTGATTGCCACTCTGATCGCCTCACTACGCGAGGGATACATTCCCTTCTCAACCAGTTTGTCAATGCTACTGATGTAGACATCACTCATCTTAACAGTGATTAGACGCATTGTTCTGTTTTCTCCAATTCATCTCTCGGTGTTCTAAACAATATAATTCCTTCGTGAAAGCATATACTGTATCTCTCATAAGGCGCCCTTTAAGACTGTGATTAATTCGGTGTGATCATATTCAATGTTCGCATTTGACGAGACACGGCGTGAACTGGTTTCAAATCTCCCTTGACCATTGTCTGTGGTATATATCTCAGACTTGTTATCTGTGCCTCATCTGTACCTCCTAGATGCGCCGGCCATGGGTAGCATATGTTCGAGAGCTTTAAGAAATCGCACTATTTTACAGTCAGAGAATACCTATAAGAAGGTGTGATAATGGGAGAAATCCGTGTTGCAATTGTAGGCCTCGGAAACTGCGCCTCAGCCCTGATTCAGGGCGTGCACTATTATAGAAACGCAAGAGCAGACGAAGAGATACCCGGTCTGATGCACGTAGACTTTGGTGGATATTATCCCAGAGACCTGAAGTTTGTCGCAGCCTTCGAAGTCAACAGAAATAAGATTGGACTTGACATAGCTGATGCAATCTGGGCAAAACCCAACTGTTGTGCAGTCTATGCACCAGATGTTCCAAAGACTGGTGTTAAGGTGTTACCAGGACCGATATCTGATGGTGTAGCTCCTCATATGAGAAACTCATTCTACACTTATGATGAACGAGAGATACAGCCTGTTGATGTTGCTGAGGAACTAAGAAAGGCAAGAGCAGATGTCCTTGTCAGTTATCTCCCAGTGGGTAGTGAGGAGGCATCAAGGATCTATGCAAGAGCCTCACTTGAGGCCGGAGTTGGCTACATCAACTGTATGCCGGAGTTTATTGTCTCCGACCCCAAGAGTCCTATTGCGCAGGAATTTGAAAAGAGAGGAATTCCATGTGCAGGAGATGATATAAAGAGTCAGCTTGGCGCTACTATTCTACATCGTGTCTTGACTCAGCTCTGCCACCAGAGAGGCCTTATCCTGCAGAACACATACCAGTTAAACATAGGCGGTAATACTGATTTTGAGAATATGCAGGTAGAGAGTCGTCTCAAGTCCAAGAGAATCAGCAAGACTCAGGCAGTGACGAGTTGTGTGCCATACGAACTGCCTACCAAGATAGGTCCCAGCGACTATGTGCCTTTCCTTGAGGACAAAAAAGTCTGTTATATCACCATGCGGACACGTGCATTTGGCGACCTACCCATTGACATCATGGCGAAGTTGATTGTGGAGGACTCACCCAACAGTGCGGGCGTTGTCATAGATGTCATACGGGCGGTAAAGATTGCGCAGGACCGCGGTATTGGTGGCGAGTTGTCAAGCATAAGTTCTTACTCATTCAAGCATCCTCGATATCAGATTGAGGACTTCGAGGCCAGAAAGAGAGTAGACGAGTTTATTGCAGGAAAGCGTGAGAGATAGAGCAAAATTAGAGAAATATTTCTCCAGAGAACATGAGACCGGAGGCTGTCTTCTGTTAGCAGACCCCCGGTCTCTGTCCATCCATTGACTACTTATAATGTGGTGAAACTGCGTACTGTCTTGTCATCCATCCTCTTGATGACTTCGACCAACAGCCGAATTCCGTTCTCTACATCCTCAAGATCCAGTACTGCATGATGTGAATGGATATGACGTGTGGGCACTCCGATAAACAGAGATGGTGCACCAATACCAGTGATGTGGATGATTCCTGCATCAGTGCCACCAGCTCTCAAGAACGCAGGCTGAAATCGTATCTTGTTCTCCTCTGCTACGTCCGTCACGAACTTCCTGAGTAGAGGATTGGGTATCATACTACCATCTCCTGCTGAGATGGACACACCTTTTCCCATCTTCTGAATGATGCCGTCTGCACCAGGTATATCTCCAGAGATGTCCACATCAAGGGCAAAACCAATGTCTGGAAGAATCATCTGAGCTGCAGTCCTTGCACCACGGAGCCCCAGTTCTTCCTGGGTGGTCGAGACCACATAGAGTGAGTTCGGATGGGTTATTTTCTCTTCAGAGAGTCTTCGCATCACCTCAAGACCCATGAACACTCCAATTCTGTCGTCAAACGCCTTTGCCACACAGAGGGTAGTCTCGCGGGTCTCCTCTTTTGCATCTTTAGAATCATCGTTCTTCTCCTTCTTTACACGTCTTGCGGTTCTGAACAGCGAGTATGGAACCGCTGGGTCTCCAACTCTGATACCAAGTTCTTTGACTTCGTCCGCGGAACTGCAACCAATATCTATGTACATCTTCTCCTTTGGGATGATCTTCATTCTGTCCTCAGGCGGCAGAATATGAGGTGGCATTGCACCAATCACACCCAACACCTTCTCCTCTCCTCTCGAGGGGCGAATCACCACCTCTTGTGCAAGGAGCGTGTGTTCCCACCAGCCTCCCAGTTGGTGAAATCTTAGGAAGCCATTCTTCTCTATATCAGTGATCACAAATCCAATCTCATCTGCATGTCCAGCAAGCATTATCTTAGGTCCTGTGTCGCCTCTACGAAAGATCACAGAACCCATACGATCATAGAGTATCTCATCCGCATACTTAGACCCATAGTCCCTTACAATTCTCTGGACCTCGTGTTCGAATCCACTGGGCCCGAATGCATTGCAGAGTTCTTCTAAAAGATGAATGTCTAATTGTCTGCCTGTCATGACTAATTCTCGGTCCGTATCTTTACGAAGTGCCTATAATCTCTATTGCCTGAGGCATATTGCCGGCCGTCTACTGTGACCATACCAAAAGCACGAGATAAGTTCCACAACAATAGATCGTACCACTTACACACTGACACAGATATGAACACAGACAATGCATTATAATAGTCTATGCACTAATGCTGACCTTTGCTAGCAGCATAAATGCCTCTTCTACATTTTGGCCCGTGAGTGCACTTGTTTCAAAGTATCCTGCAAGTCTGTTCTCTTCTACGAACTTTAATCCCATCTCACTGCTTATTATACGCTGATCCACAAGATCTATTTTGTTTGCCAACAGAATTATGGGGACTCTATGACCAAGTGAAGACTCCGTTTCTTGAATCCAGTGTGGTAGTTCCAACCAGCTGTTCTTGCGTGTGACGTCGTATACAAGAAGTGCTCCCTTACAGCCGCGATAGTACCCGACTCTTATAAAGTCGAATCTCTCCTGTCCCGCCAAGTCCCAGATGACCATCTTTACTACTACATCTTTTCCCTCTGCGTTTTTCACTGTAACCGTCTTGACGCCAAACTGTGAACCAATTGTACCAATATATTCTGCAGTAAACTTGCTTGTCAGAAAGCGATTTACAAGAGCGGTCTTTCCACTTCCACCTGCACCAATCATGACCACTTTGCTTAGGTAATCATAGGCTTCGGACAAGTGTTATCGCATCGCATCCTTGTAGTACTTGTATTTGAAACGTATGTTAGTGTACCTTAAACTTGTACAATGTAGATTTTTACTTCTTAATGACAGTATTTAGAGATTTTTGAGTCCAATAGAATTGCCCCTGTGATGTGGTCTCTGAGATACGGTGCGGGGAACACTCTGTTATCAATCAATCTCGAAGAGAGTCATTGTTGATGCCATTGCAACCTCTCTTGCGAGATTGGGTTCAGTAGCTGAACCAATCACTATTGCGTCTCCATTTTGAGGCCTGAGACTCTCAAGTATCAGTAGGGTTTCCCGCTGATAGATAGACAGAATATTGAGGTTGTCTGGTGGCATTAGAAGAAGACCGTTATTGTATACCAGTGTAGTGGCACCAGCTCTATTGTGTCCACCCTGAATAATTGCCTCATCGCGTTGTCGCATTCCATCTCCTACTCTGTGTCCCTTTGCTCTCACAAGATTTGCAAAGGCATATCTGTACATCACAAGTTTACCGAGGTCTAGAGCAAGACCAACTGGAATATCTGCAGTTATCTGGTCAAAGAGCCTTCTGCCCCTCTCGGTGAGACGTTGTCCCTGTCTTCCCTCCGCCTCAACATATTCCTCCTCGTTGAGTCTCTTGATGAGTGTTCTCACAGTCCCCTCTCCAATTGACATATTCTGACAGAGTTCATATCTTCCCAGAGGTTGTTGTTGTCCAATCATGATCAATGCTACTGTGACATGATATGGTCTAAACACTGGTGGTACTCGACCATCTGCAGCCTCAGCAAGCCGATTCACCTCTCGGAGCCAGAACATGTGTGTTTGTCCTCAACAAAGCGTAGATGTGAATACCTTTTCTGTTCTTCGCTCTTAATATTGTACCTAACTGTCCTCCGCGATGAGTGTTGTTGCGTGTGAATAGTCTAAGGTCTGTCTTTTCTTTTCTGGTTCTGGATGGTCCGTTTCTGATGAACATTCCTCCACGTCTACAAAAGATGTTAGGAGTTCAGCAACGGCTCTCTCAATAAGTGGTACACTCATAGGAAAGAAGACTCCATTTGAGATCACATGGACGATCATGAAAGGAATTCCAGCAATCAGAACCACAAGAACTGCGACATTTGCAGTGAGTGCAAATCCTACATTCGTGATAATGTCATAATAGAGTGTAGTTGTGATTCCTGCGATTGCGAATGTGAATTGTTGTTGACGCATACTCCTCCTATTTTTTCTTCGCCTGAGTAGTTCACCAATCAGTACCATAAATGACCAACCTATGAGTTGAGTGAACCATATCAGAGGTACAGAGGTACCCCACGGATTGAACACTGCATAGATGATGGATACTAGGAGGGCACACATGACTCCCACACCAAGCCCAAAGAGATAGGCTGTACTAAATAGAACCACGGATCCCAGTTCTACATTGGGTATCGCCGTCAAAGAGTACAGTCCTACCAGCGCAAGAGCTGTCATCATGCCAGTGACTGCAACTCTGAGACTTCGATCTCTATACATTACAGGCCAGTTGGTGTGTGGCATCTGTGGTCCTCCAAATCCACTGATATCAGTGCCGTGTCCGTGAATATACTACCAACACCACAATAATGGCTAACACGCCCACAGAGAACACTATGGGTACAAGAATTGAGATCTCTGTTGATATCGACCTCAATTGTAGTGATAGCACATACGGTGTACCAAACGAATAGTAGGTCATTGCCTTGACAAGAATCCCTGTTGTGAGATCATATGCAAGGTATGTCTTTTGTGGTTCACCGAACAATGTGGTATCCTGAGTATAGTTGAAGGTGATACAGTTATAGTGCACTCCATATACTTCAATTGACTCTATTGACGACTCCAATGTACCATTCATGTAGTTACCTGAGGTCCGATTTGCTGCAGCATATGCAGTCCTGTTGAGAAGGTCTATGTCTGTCTGACCCAGAGCAATCACAAGCCCCGGATGCCATGGCACAATACCCCACACGCCCAGTACTAGATCCATTGCAAGAACAGTATCGTTGGCTGTGATTGTCATGTTTCCAAGACTGACAGTTCCATAGACATCATCTGTGATATGAGATATACGAAGAATCATCTCAGACCCATCTTCAGCCAACCATCGTCCAGCACCTGACCAGAAGAGCTGAAATGGTGTATCTGGTGCATCAGTCACAGTCCACGTCACTACAGGACTTCCAAATGGACTAGGCAAGACTGCAGAACCATACTCGGCCGCAGCACAATATCCTGTATTTGTCATCATCAATAGTAACATCAGTGTGACTACAATTGTCCCTGTTGTTTTCATTCTCTCCTCACCATGATGAAATAGAGTGTGGTAGCAGTGCCAATACCCACTAGTATCATTCCAATTAGTATTGTCACTGACGTCCAATCCATCTCTCTGTCATGATTCTGCACAAATGCTGAAGTAGTCAATCGCCATGTGACAGCATCCTTGTCATGAATCACATACTTATTCGATGCCACTGTACCGTATACCTCATTGACCCAGTATTGCCACCACAGTCCTCCCTCCACATTGTTATAGACCCCCGCAATAGCATTCACAAACGCTAGGTCTCCGTACCATGTGATGTTCACAGTGACCACAGATTTGGTGACATTCAATACATCTGTTCCCACAAGTCCCTCATAGTTGAGGACAGTACCATTACCAAAGTCAATCATTAGTGACACATCTGATGCAACTGAGTATTGTGATGTCCACCTGGAGGTAGTATTGGTAATATAGCATGAACTAGCGGATACGATGACAAGGAATAGTACAGTGACCATGACATGAGTGTTCAGTTTTGCCACCACGTTAGTAGGATAGGTTGACCTACGCCAAGTGAAACCTCAGATATAAGCCTTTCTTACAGAGGAAAAGAGCTTGCTCGTGAGTCTTGATACAAAAAACCCATCACACTCAATTCATGGAGTGTGCAATGATCCCCGTTGTATGAGCTGCTAGACTGGCTCTCTGCGCTGTATTTATGAACCTGGTCACAGCCGCCAATTCACAACACTTAAAGCAATTCTCCTCCTATCTCCCAATAATTGACAGGAGTTGACATCTGTGGAGATCAAAAGGATATCTGATAATCTTTACGAGATTCCCAAGTCCACAAAACCCTGCATGAGAGTCCCCGTCAGAGTCTATGCATCCCCGAAACTTATTGAGAAGATGCGGCTCGACGCGACGTTTGAGCAGGGCGCAAATGTTGCATGTCTACCCGGCATCTATACTCACAGTGTGATTCTACCCGATGGTCACCAGGGTTATGGTTTTCCAATCGGTGGTGTTGCTGCAACTGATTACGAGGAGGGTGTAATATCTCCCGGTGGTGTTGGTTACGACATAAACTGTGGTGTTAGAGTACTTCGTACGAATCTAGAGGAGAATGATGTTCGCCCAAGGATACGTGAGATTATTGACAGACTGTTTCAAGATGTTCCGACTGGTGTGGGCAAGTCTGGTGCAATCCGACTGGAGGGTGCAAAGGGAGTCGAGGAGGTACTCAATGGTGGTGCAAGATGGGCGGTCGAACACGGATTTGGATGGGAGGAAGACTTGAAACACACAGAGGCCGAAGGATGCATTGAGTTTGCAGACGCCACCAAGGTCTCCCAAGCGGCAAAGAGTAGGGGTGTTGGACAGGTCGGTACATTGGGTTCGGGTAATCACTTTCTTGAGGTTCAGATCATTGATGAGATCTACGATGAACGTGCTGCAAAGGCAATGGGTCTCACACATCGTGGACAAGTCACAGTCATGATACACAGTGGGTCCCGAGGACTGGGCCATCAGGTCTGTAGTGACTACATCAAGACCATGACTCAGGCAATGAGGAAATATAATCTCCAGTTACCAGATCGTGAGTTATGCAGTGCCCCAACCACATCATCTGAGGGTCAGGCATATCTCGCAGCGATGAGTGCAGCGGCCAACTTTGCATGGGCCAACCGACAGGCAATGATGCACTGGACCCGAGCGGCATTCTCAAAGATATTCAAACGTTCTGCTGAAGATCTTGATATGCGAATGATCTATGACGTGGCACACAATATTGGTAAGGTTGAGGAGCATGATATTGACGGGAAGCGCAAGAAGGTGCTTGTACATAGAAAGGGTGCAACCAGGGCATTCCCACCAGGTCATCCTGAGACTCCGGCTATGTACAAGGAGATTGGGCAACCCGTGTTGATCCCAGGTACGATGGGTACTGCCTCCTACATACTGGTAGGCAATCCTAAGTCAATGGAACTCTCTTTTGGGTCAACAGCTCATGGTGCTGGGCGGTTCATGAGTCGTGAGAAGGCGCTACGTGAGTTTCAGGGCAGAGAGGTCCAGGCAAGTCTAGCCAAGGTGGGTATCATAGTCAAATCGCCTCAGGCCACTGGTATTGCAGAAGAGGCACCAGGCGCCTACAAGGATGTAGATGAGGTTGTCAAGGTCTCTGACGAGGTCGGAATAGCCACAAAGGTGGTAAGACTAAGGCCCATTGGTGTAATCAAGGGTTGATGCAGTCGACGATCTGTCCTGTCTATTGGTCGCCACCAGTACTATTATGATTCCTAAGAGAATCACTCCAAATCCAAATAGCCCCATCACAGTGGGTATCTGTGTGGCTCCATAGACAATGACAGCGAGAATAGTTGCGCCAATTGGTTCTCCCAGTACCGCAGAGGATACTACGTATGCTGGTACCAATGTCAAGAGATAGTTATTGACTGAATGACCAAGGGCCGTTGGAAATACGGCAAGTGCGAGAAATATTAGCATCTCATGTGGATCTACTACTATCGGATTCACACCTGTTATGACACAGAGAACTACCGTTGATACTGCAGCAGAGAAGTATACAATTGCTGTGTACACAGTGATTGGTCTTCCTGCAGCAAATCTACGTCCACCAATGAAATAGAGTGCGAGCAGTATGCCACTTATGATAGCGAGTACGTCTCCAATCAGCGCTCCGGTGCCATAAGTAATCAGGTCATTTCCAGTCATAATGAGCGCACCTGAGACTGCGATTATCACTCCTAGCCATGCTTGCCATCGGAGTGGTTCTCTGAGAACAAGTGTTGATAGAAATGCTGTGAATATGGGTGAAGTATTGACGAGCACGACACTAGCTGCCACTGTAGTGAGTGATAATGATGTGAACCACGTATAAAAGTGGAGTGCCAGTATTAGTCCTACAAGTAATAACCATCTTAGGTTGCCGTGATTAACAGTGTTTCTTGCCTGTTTGTGATGATGTCGTACTAGTCCTGCACTGACCATGATGCCAGATCCTAAGAGCGTTCTCCAGAAGACGATGACCAATGCGTGTGATTGACTGAGTTTGACCAGAATACTTGCACTTGACACCATTGTGACTGATAGTAGCAGAAGCAGGACTACTCTTAATGTGACTCGATTCTCTAATCTCGTTTCAGACATATCTCTCACAACGGCAGAGTAAACTCGTTTTTGCAGACCACACATCTCAGCCCGTTTTCAATCACTTCCGCGACTTGAGAGTCACACACCACACACTGGCGTACAATTAGACTATCAAAGTCCAAGGACTCCAGAATTCTTCTTACTTCATCCGTGTTATCATATTCGAACATAGCCTTACCATCAGCACCCTCTATCATGCATGAGATTAATCCTGAATTGCGTCTCTTGAACATGATCACTGGCTTCATCAACTCGATAGCAAGCATTATCTCCATCCCAACACCGTGTGAGGGATGTGTCACCTCTGCAACCAACACATCACACCTTCTGACCTCCTGCGTGTCGCGTTGGTATATGTGTCTTGGTCTATCCGCTGGTAGGAACTGTGGTGCAAATACTGCAACACCTTGTTCTTCAAGGACATTGACAACTACCCTGTAAAGTTCGTCTTCTCTGTGCTGCTCATGGATTATTGGTCCAGATAGGTATACGCGCGCCATGGACAGACTCATCTCCAACTCCTGAACAAGAACTCGAATTTTCATTCCTCTTGAAAACCAGTGGCGCGTCCCTTGCTCAGTTCTGATATCGGGGGGATATGGCCATCATCAGCAATTACTTCAATTTTTCCAGCACGTCCCAATGATAACTGAAGTTTTCCCTGCCACTCTTTTGCCCAACCATCTACTAGTCTGATCACCTGTCCTCCTCTCAATCCCTCCGCCGTTCCGAATCCCCATAGATTCATGACAGCTGTGGCACCATCTTCATCAACAACCAGAAGTTCTGTGAGTTGTGTCTTTCTGCCTGTTCGTGTTGTGACGAGTCGGGGGGGACTCACAGAGACTACGCGAACAGTCATCTCTGGGATATTCTTTCCAATCTCTATCTCGCTCAGTTTCAATGACATCCTCTCTACTCAGTACTTGCATCTTTCAACAATTGAGTCTTACTGATGACATTTATCTATTGACCGTCAAATAGTTGGAGTCTTTATCTAGATGTTTAACAGGTCACTTCATGTCTTCTTCTGGTGGATCTATCGAATCTTTATCAGATTTGTCGGTCTCAGTCTTATTAAGACCCATTAGAATCTCTTCCAATGCGCTCCGTGCCTCATAATCCACTTCACTGGGTCTATCTTCAACATCCTCTTTTGCTTCTGATACAGTTCTGGTGTCACTGGTTCCGAGAACAGATGTGAGTTCAGTACGTTCATCACGACTTATACTCTGGGGTGACAAGGTATGTTCCTCGTCATTATTAGTCTCCTGTGAATGGAATGCATCTATTGCACGATCTATGACCTCCAATGGTGCACTCTCTAGTTCATCCAATATTATATCATCCGCATCAAGTTCATGAGAGAGCAATTCCGTTGCAAGTCTTCGACTTCCATTATCCTCTATTGTAGTTTCGATCTGCGCCGTGGCCTCGGGGTGTGTTGATTGATTGGTTATCTGGGGCTCCTCTTTCATGCTAGTTGTAGCATCTATCACAGATTCCTCAACCGGTTCCTGTGTTGACATGGGTGTCTTTTTATCTCCAAGATCTTCCACAATCTCCTCTACCACCTCGAAATCCCCCTCTGAGGCGTCGACAATATTTCCCTCCTCATCAACATAGACCTCGTCTACCACTTCGATTGTTTCCTCTTCTATTTTTGGAGTGGAT
>FWPU01007357.1_pt1 | contig 19086 bp, 19 predicted proteins | sample 2228361 | NCBI WGS metagenome assembly FWPU01 (sample SAMEA103939777, study PRJEB20133) | metagenome
GTTGCGTAACTCTAATGTTTCGGTTCGCTCTGACCTTGCTGACCCTGTTCGTCGCGACGTCGCCGACGAGCGCCGCCCGCATCACCACTTGCTTTGTTCCGGGTGAAAACTGCACCGATCGTATCGTTCGCGAGATCGACAAGGCCGACGAGGAGGTACTCGTGCAGGCCTATGGTTTCACCTCCTGTCCGATCATCGAGGCGCTGCTCCGCGCCAAGCAGCGCGGTCTCAACGTCGGCGTGCTGCTCGACCGCTCCAACGAGCGGCGACGCTATGCCGGCGCCATTGTTACGCTGCTCGCGCACGGGATTGAGCCGAAGATCGACCACATCCCGAGCACCCATGTGGCAGCCGACGGCCGCGAACGCGTGCGGGGAATTGCGCACATCAAAGCCATCATCCTGGACCGTCGGACGGTCATCACGGGCTCGATGAACTTCACTTGGTGCGGCCAGCACTGCAACGTCGAGAACGTGCTGTTCGTGTCGGTCAAGCGCACGGCGCGTGAGCACGCCGCGAATTGGCGGACCCGCGAGGCTCTGGCGCGCGACCCAATGATCGCCGCCGGCATTCCGCCTGCCTGCGGCGCCGTGGCAAACGGCCGCCCCGCCCCTAGGGATTCATCCGGCGGTGATCGGTCTTTATCACTGCCCAACTGACCATTTGTCGGCCGCCAGCGCCTTCCTTCGCGTTCACCAACGGCACGAACCAGTTATCCACTTATGGCGCCGATGAGTGGGCGAACGAGTCCCGCTTGCCCGGCGCTTCGCCCTTGATCGGACGCCTGAATTCGGCGTGGGGCTGGATGCTGCAAAAATTAGTTCACAGCCCTGGCAGCTCCCTTCACCGCGCCAACCGTCCCGGACATTATGCATCTCTTTTTGGGAATGGAGCCAGACACCACGGGTCACGAGGGTGTGCGGCCTCCGCCAATGACGTGAGGGAGCATTCATGTTGAAATATGCGGTTTCCGCCGCAGTGGCCATCATGCTCGCCGCTGCGCCGCTTTCGTTTGATGCGCATCCAGCATTTGCGGCTGCGGCCGCCGCCAAGAAGCCGCCGACCGAGGCTCAGAAGGCCGCGCAGGAGCGGCAGCGAAAGTGTGCCCAGGAATGGAAGCAGGCCAAGGCCGCCAAGAAGGTTGAAAAGGGCATGACGTGGCCGAAGTTCAACGCCGCCTGCCAGAAGCGCCTCAAGAGCGCGAGCTCCGCGTGAGCGCGTCGCCCGCGCACAGAGCAGATTCGACTTGCTGAAAGCACCGAGGGCGTTGGCGAGACCGAGAGGTCTCTCCAACGCCCTCCGTTGCATTCCCGAACCGGGCGCCCCGTGGCTGATAGCGGTCGCTTATCACTCCTCAGTGCGCGCCGGCCGGTGCGAAGCAATCTCCGACTGAACTAAGCTGTCGAAGATTCCAAAGCGGCAGGACTCTTACTTCTTCTTCCGACGCTTCATCTTCTTCGCCGCTGCCTTCTTTCTCCTCTTCGCCATGCTGCCCTCCTGGTATCAAGTGGCGACGTCGCAAAAGTGCAGTCGCGAATCGACCTGCACTGCAATTCGATTACTACAGACTGACGAAAAAAACAGCGACCTTGTTTCGTTCGCCGCGGTTTTCGGCGTCGCGTGCGCGCCTCGCCGCGCCATGATCGATTTGTTGGCGAACGTTACAGCGGCGCTCATTCATCATTGAAGCGCCGCGCGCATGCGAACTCTTCGACTGGCAGAAACCCGCATGAAATCAGGCGTTTCGGCGCTTCCACGCGGCCAGTGATTGCATCGTCCTCGGCCGCTCAACGCTCGGAGAGAATTCGCCGCTGCGGCGCCTCGGCGCGATATCGAGCGTGCGCTTTTGGGCGTGGAAAATTTTTCACAGCCGGCGACCTTTTTGCGCGTCCGACGCCGTTCGCTTGCTCAAAATTGAGCGAATCGGTCGAAAAGTGATTCGCTCGCATTCGATCATGCGCCGAGCTTGCGTGCGGACTCTTGTGGCTTTCCCTTAAGGCCCGCGCACGAAACGTTGAGTCTGTTCGGCGCTTTGCGTTGCACGGTCACGGCCGCCTGGGCGCGCGGCTCATGTTGCGAGCTTTTTCTTGAGCAGGGCGTTCACCGCCTGCGGGTTCGCCTTGCCGCCGGACGCCTTCATCACTTGGCCGACAAACCAACCGATCACCTTCTCGTTGGTCTTGGCCTGCTCGACCTTGTCCGGATGCTTGGCGATGATCTCGTCGACGACCTTCTCGATGGCGGCGACGTCGGTCACCTGCTTCAATCCCCGCGCCTCGACGATGGCGCGCGGATCGCCGCCTTCCGCCCACAAAATCTCGAACAGATCCTTTGCGAGCTTGCCGGAGATCACGCCCTCCGCCATCAAGTCAAGCACCACGCCGAGCTGCGCCGCGCTCACCGGCGATGCGGTGATGTCCTTGCCTTCCTTGTTCAGCCGGCCGGTGAGCTCGTTGATGACCCAGTTGGCCGCCGCCTTCGGATCGCGCCCCTTGGCGACCGCCTCGAAATAGTCCGCCAGCGCCCGCTCGCCCACCAGCACGCCCGCATCGTAGGCTGACAGCGCGTAATCCCGAATGAACCGGGCCTTCTTGTCGTCCGGCAATTCCGGCAGTGCCCGCCGCAACTCCTCGACCACGGTCGCATCGAGCTCCAGCGGCAGAAGATCGGGGTCCGGGAAATAGCGGTAGTCGTGCGCCTCTTCCTTGTTGCGCATGGAGCGGGTTTCGCCTTTGTTCGCGTCGAACAGCCGGGTCTCTTGTTCGATCTTGCCCCCGTCTTCCAAAATTCCGATCTGTCGGCGCGCCTCGTATTCCACCGCCTGCCCGACAAACCGGATCGAGTTCAGATTCTTGATCTCGCAACGCGTGCCGAACGGCTCGCCGGGCCGCCGCACCGACACATTCACGTCGGCGCGCAGGTGCCCCTTCTCCATATCGCCGTCGCAGGTCCCGAGATAGCGCATGATCGAGCGCAGCTTGGCGAGAAAGGCCTTGGCCTCCTCGGCCGACCGCATGTCGGGCTTCGACACGATCTCCATCAGCGCGACACCCGAACGATTGAGATCGACATAGGACATCGACGGGTGCTGGTCATGCAGCAACTTCCCCGCATCCTGTTCCAGATGCAGCCGTTCGATGCCCACCTTGATGGTCTCGCCATCGGGCAGATCGACCGCAATTTCGCCCTCCCCCACGATCGGCGATTTGTATTGGCTGATCTGATAACCCTGCGGCAGATCGGGATAAAAATAATTTTTGCGGTCGAACACCGATTTCAGATTGATCTTTGCCTTCAGCCCGAGTCCGGTGCGCACGGCCTGCCGAACGCATTCCGCATTGATCACCGGCAGCATCCCCGGCATCGCGGCATCGACCAGCGAGACCTGCGCGTTTGGCGCGCCGCCGAACGCGGTGGAAGCGCCCGAGAATAGCTTCGCTTTGGAGTCGACCTGGGCATGCACTTCCATCCCGATGACGACTTCCCAGTCGCCGGTTGCGCCCTTGATCAACCTCGATGGTCTGCTTGCTGCCGCCATGGCCGTTTCCTAATGCCTCCTTGCAACGCCGGCCAGTACCGTTGAACGCGCGACGCGCACCCCGGATGCACTCATCTGAGGGTGAGGGCCGGATCGGTTCAGATCAGCGCAGTCAGGATCTCTTCCCACTCCTCGTCGAGGGGCGACTTTGCCGCCGGTCGGCGCGCTTGGGTGTACCAATACCGGGCGTTGGCTTCATCCCCCTCCACGCGATGCAGGTAGGCGTGCACCCAAGCTGCGTCGCGACCGCTATCGTTCATCACGATCCGATGCGCCTTATCCCAATCCCCCTTCTTCGCCCACCACAATGCCTGAAGCGCCGGCGCGAGCGCCCGCGGCGGAACCGAATTACCCAGACTTCGCTTGAACGCGGCAGGAGTCATGGCGCCAATGCGCGCGGCCGCCCTGTGGCGGCCAGCCCGCGTTTCGCAGACACCGACGTTGCCGACTGCGGCGTTACCGGGTGCAGGATGTGACCCATTGCAGGCACACGCGGCGGCAGCCTTGTCCGCGGATGCATGAAGTGCCCCACTCGATGCAGACGCGTCGGCACGCCACAAGCTGAAGCGACAACATGGGGCTGACCGTCGCCTTCTCCGAGGCCGACGTTGTCCTGACGCCGGCCGACGCCGGCGCGGCGGCAGCTAGCAATCCGACCCCAACGATCAGCGCGCTTCCCTTTTGCAAGAGTTTCATCGCGGCTCTCCTGTGTTTCCGACGCGCCAACCCTGGATCCCGGCACTCTGAGAGTCCACCAAGCGCGTAATCCTGGCGATTTTGCGCACCGAAGACGAAACGATCAATGGCCGGCGGCAAAAAAATCGCTCGCTTTTCGCCGTTCGCGAGATCTCGCAATCCGGCCTCACCACCATTTCTCCGGGACAAAACGGCCCGCCGCATCCTCGATCACGGCGGCCAGGGAGAACAGTGTCTCCTCGTCGAACGGCCGCCCGATCAATTGCAGCCCGAGCGGCAATCCCTGTCCGTCAAGGCCCGCCGGTACGGAGATTCCCGGCAGACCCGCCATGTTTACGGTCACGGTGAACACGTCGTTCAGATACATCTCGATTGGATCGCCGCCTTTCTCGCCGATGCCGAACGCCGCCGTCGGCGTCGCCGGCGTCAGCATGGCATGGACGCCGGCGGCAAAGGCATCCTCAAAATCCTTCTTGATCAGCGTGCGCACTTTCTGTGCGCGCAGGTAGTAGGCGTCGTAGTAGCCCGCTGAAAGCACATAGGTACCGATCAGAACCCGCCGGCGAACCTCCGGCCCAAATCCTTGGCCGCGGGTTCTTTCGTACATCGCCGTGATGTCGCGGTCGGGCACGCGCAACCCGTAACGCACGCCGTCGTAGCGCGCGAGATTCGAGGACGCCTCCGCTGGATTCACAATGTAGTAGGCCGGCAGGGCATACCTTGTGTGTGGCAGGGAAATGTCGACGACATCCGCACCGGCTTTTTTCAGCCATTCGATTCCCTGCGCCCACAGTCTTTCGATGTCCGCCGGCATCCCGTCCACGCGATATTCCTTCGGAATTCCGATCCGCAGACCCTTGACCGATTTGCCCACCGCCGCCTCATAGTCCGGCACCGGCAAATCCGCGGACGTACTGTCCTTTGGGTCATGCCCTGCCATCGAACGCAGCAGCACCGCTGCGTCGCGCACCGTCCGCGCGAAGGGGCCGGCCTGGTCGAGCGAGGACGCAAACGCCACGATCCCCCAGCGGGAGCAGCGGCCGTAGGTTGGCTTCATGCCGACCGTGCCGGTGAACGCCGCCGGCTGCCGGATCGAGCCGCCGGTATCCGTGCCGGTAGCTCCGAGGCACAGGTTTGCCGCCACCGCCGCCGCCGACCCGCCCGACGAGCCGCCTGGCACCAGCGGCGTGTTGGCGCCCCGTCTTCGCCAGGGAGAAATCACCGGCCCCATGTGCGAAGTCTCGTTCGACGAGCCCATGGCGAATTCGTCATTGTTGGTCTTGCCCAGCATCACCGCGCCGTCGCGCCAAAGCTGAGCGGTCACGGTCGACTCGTAAGTCGGCACGAAGTTGTCCAGGATGTGCGAGCACGCGGTGGTGCGCACGTCCTTGGTGCAGAACATGTCCTTGACCGCGATCGGAATGCCTTCCAGCGGTCCGGCCTCGCCTTTGCCGAGCCGCGCGTCCGACGCCTTTGCCATCGCGCGCGCCAGTTCCGGTGTCTCCAGCACGAATGCGTTGAGCGCCCGGGCGCGCTCCATCGCCGCAAGATGCGCCTCGGCAAGCTCGAGCGCCGAAAACTGCTTCTTGGCAAGCCCCGCCCGCGCCTCGACGAGCGTGAGTGACGTCAGATCGGTCATTCCGGTTCGTCGCACACAAAGCGCGAATTCGGTCTGCGCGCCGCGCCCTCCGCAGGCGCGGCGTCATCCGGCTGCGGAATGATCGTGACCTCGCATTGCCACGGCTGCGTGGTCGCCTGCTCCGCCTTCTTCTTCTCCTCAAGGTCGTCGAGGTAGGCGAAATACAACTCCATTTCGAGACAGGCTTCACACATTACTCAACCACCTTCGGAACCAGGAAGAAGTTGTCCACGGTGGCCGGCGCGTTTTTCACGATCTCCTCGGCAATATTGCCCTCGGTCACCACGTCCTCGCGTTGTTTGAGCTTCATTGGCGTGACCGAGGTCATAGGTTCGATGCCTTCGATATTCACTTCCGAGAGCTGCTCGACGAAGGCGAGAATTGCGTTGAGCTCGCCTCTCAGATGCTCGATTTCTTCCTCGCGCACCGCGATGCGCGCGAGATGCGCGATACGGCGAACTGTTTCCGCATCAACCGACATGAGCCGGCGCTCCGTAGACCTGCCGAGCCTATAGCAAAGCACCTTTTCGCGCGACAAGCCGCTGGGCCGCAAGCTGCCGCAGCAGATTCTGCGCCTCCGCCGCGAGCTTGGCGGTCAATTCCCGCGCCGGCATGGCTCGACCCAGCGCGGCGGCCTGCCCCGACCACATGGGAGAGAAGTCGCCCGAGCCCTGCGCTTCGGCCTTGGCACGCAACGCAGCGAGCGCGCCCGCCGCCAGCGGAAAGTCCGGCGCGATCGGATTGATCGGGCCGATTTCCCGCATCAGGCGGTTGATGATCCCGCGCGCCGGCCGGCCGGTCATCAGGTTGGTAACCGCCGTCCCATCCGCCGGCACGGTCTTGAGCGCGGCGCGATGTACCGGCGAAATCTTCGACTCCGGGCAGTGCAGGAACGCGGTGCCGATCTGCACTGCGGCAGCGCCGAGCGCCAGCGCCGCAACGATGCCGCGCGCGTCGGCAATGCCCCCCGCCGCAATCACCGGCACCTTCACCGCGTCGACGATCTGCGGCACCAGCGCGAAGGTTCCGACCTGCGCCGCAAGATTTTCGGTGAGGAACATGCCGCGGTGCGCGCCGGCTTCGTACCCTTGGGCGATCACCGCATCGACGCCGCGCGCCTCGAGCCACTTGGCTTCCTCGACCGTCGTGGCCGAGCTGATAACGAGGCAACCTGCGGCTTTCACGCGCCGCAGCAGCGACGTCTCCGGCAAGCCGAAATGGAAACTCACCACCTGCGGCTTTAGCTCTTCGACCACGCTGCAGAATTCGTCGTCAAATGGCGCGCGGTTCGATGAAGGCACCGGCTGCGACGGATCGATCGCCAGTTCCTCATAGTACGGCTTCAGCTTGTCGCGCCAAGCGCTTTCACGTGCATTGTTCGGCACCGGCGGCGTGTGGCAGAAGAAGCCGAGCGCGATCGGCTTGGCTGTTCGCTCGCGGAATCTTGCGAACTGCTGCCGCAGCGTCGCTGGCGTGAGCATGGCGCAGGGAAGCGAGCCGAGCGCGCCTGCCGCCGCCACTTCCGCCGCCAATTCCCAGTCCATCGCCCCGGCCATGGGCGCAAGCACGATCGGATGTTCGATCCTGAATTGGTCGAGGAGACGGCGATCCGGCCACATTCTTGTTTGCCTTTCGAAATGCAACAAGGACTATGCCCCGGCCGCGGCGTTTGCGCCATTGGCCTCCACGTTCACGCTTTCGTCCGCAGCGAATGAAAGTTCTTTCCGTGGCGGAGGTAGTTGTGCGGCGCGCTGAAAACCCCGATATAGATGCCATGGATGCACCGACCCCTGCCGCCCCGCCCACCTTTGCGAGCCGCACCCCGTTGCATTGCGGCGCGGTCGGCATGGTTGTACGCGACCTCAATCGACTGACTGCCTATTATCGCGACCTGCTCGGCCTGACGGTGATGGAGAAAACCGGCCGCAAGGCGCGCCTCGGCGTCGATGGCATTGTCCTCCTCGAGCTGGAGCACCGGCCCGACGCTCTGCCGGACGACGCGGGCGCAGCCGGCCTGTACCATACGGCGTTCCTGATGCCGACCCGAGCCGATCTTGCGCGCTGGATCATTCATATTGCTAGACATTATGTGCCCATCAGCGGCGCGTCCGATCACGACGTGAGCGAGGCGATCTACCTTGACGATCCGGAAGGCAACGGCATCGAAGTCTACAGCGACCGACCGTCGGAACGCTGGCGCCGCGACGGCAAGCTGATCTTTCAGAAGACCGACCCGCTCGACATTGAGGATATCTTGCGCGAAGTCGACCCCGCGGGCGCGAGCTACCCCGCGGCGCCCGCCGGCCTGCGCGTCGGCCACGTGCATTTGCGCGTGGGCGACGTGGCCAAGGCGGAGGAATTTTACGGCAACGCTCTCGGCCTCGAAGTGACGCGGCGTCGCGGCGGTGCCACCTTCTTGTCGACCGGCGGCTACCATCATCACATCGCCTGCAATGTCTGGCACAGCGACGGCGCCGGCATGCGCGACACAAGGCGCGCCGGACTCGCTTGGGTTGGCCTTGAGGCTGCCGACGCCGCCGCTTTCGATGCGGCAAGGGCGCGTCTGCAAAAGGCCGGCGCTTCCCTTGCGCCAGCCGGCGACGGTTTCGAGACCATCGACCCCTGGGGCACGCGCATCAGGATCGCGAAGGCGGCCTGATTTCAGGCGGGCCGCCTTGCTTGCCCCCGCCGGCGGCTGCTAGGCGAGCGCGATGCCCGCGTTGATCATGCCGCTTGCCGAACTGGCTCGCCATCTGCCGCCGCGCGGCGCGCTGCTCGGACTTGATCTGGGAAGCAAGACGATCGGCGTTGCGGCTTCGGATCCCGATCGGCGGCTGGCGGCGCCGGTTGAGACCATCCGCCGCAAATCCTCGGCGGCCGACGCCAAGCGCCTGCTTGCGCTCGCCGCGGAACGCCATGCAGTGGCTTTCGTACTTGGCCTCCCGCTCAACATGGACGGCAGCGAGGGACCGCGCGCGCAGTCCACGCGCGCCTTTGCGCGCAATCTCGCCAAACATACGGATTTGCCGATCGCGCTCTGGGACGAGCGGCTCTCCACCGCAGCGGTCGAGCGTCAGTTGATCGCCGCCGATGCGAGTCGCAAGAAGCGCGCGGCGGTAATCGACGCGCACGCGGCGACATTCATCCTGCAAGGCGCGCTGGATCGTCTGATGCGCGGGTGATGCACTTCGCGGCCAACTGGAGTTTCCGGACCGGCAAACTGTTCCGGAAAACCCGAAAAAAAGAGCGGGTCGCACGACCCGCTCCTCGTGGGGAATCGCTGCTGAACGGCTCAGCTCAGCACGGAACGTAGTAACCATACCCGCGGTCCCGATCGGTCGGCACCCAGCATTGCCGCGCCGGACCGTTCGGATCGATGTAGGGCTGCGGCGGCGCGTCGTACACCACCGGAGGCGGGCCATAGTAATAGTAGGGATCGTAGTAATACGGCCGCGTGGCAAGCGCGCCGAGCGCAAGCCCGGTGGCAAAGCCTGCACCAGCCCAACCCCAGCGGTGCCGGCGCCGCCAATGCGAAACTTCGATCACATCGCTAGGCGCCGCGGCCTTCAGCGCAGCCGCTCCGCTGGCGGCCGGCGCCGCTTTGCTCGCCGTGAATGCCGCAACGCTGAGCACAACGGCCACACCGGCGAGCAGTCCCCATCTCAGATGTCTCATGCACATGCTCATTCTCCTTTTTCACGACCGCCGCTGATCGCGCCGGACTCGGACTGCACCATCACCAGATACCTTCCAAAGCTTCAGATAAGGGACCTGAACCGAATTTGAATGAATCATGGCCCCCTCGTGGCAACAGTGCGAGTTTTGGCCGATCATAAGTTCGTGATGGCGGCCGCACTCATTGTGGCAAAGCGCGATCCAGCAGGAGGGCGACTTCGCGCTCTTCGAGCGCGGCAGTGCCGAAGTTTGTCGTGCGGCGCTCGGCCAGCTCTGTGCGTGCGAATGCCGCAGCGATCGCCGGCGGCGCACCCGTTGCAAGCGCCGCCACCGCGGCGAGCTGTGCGAGCCGCTCCACGACGCTGCGCGCTCTGGCCTCGACGTTCGCGCCGGAAAGCGACTGCGCGATTGTGGCCGCGACTTCTGCCGCGCGCGGCAGATCCCGCGTTTCCCGGCTCAGCTGCTCGAGCACGTCGCCCGCTCCTTCCTCGCGCGCAAAGGCGCGCAACACGTCGAGGCACATCACGTTGCCGCTGCCTTCCCAGATGGCATTCACCGGCGCCTCGCGATACAGCCGCGGCATCACGCTGTCCTCGACGTAGCCGTTGCCCCCGAGGCACTCCATGGCCTCGTAGACGAAACGCGGCGCCGTCTTGCAGACCCAGTACTTCACGGCGGGCGTCAACAGGCGCGCGCGGGCGGCCTCTGCCGGATCGCCCGGTGCAAGATCGAACGAGCGGCACAGCCGCATCACCAGCGCCACCGCCGCCTCGACCGTGAGCGCCATATCCGCCAGCACGGTTCGCATCATCGGCTGCTCGATAAGGCGCTTGCCGAAAACCTTGCGGTGTCGGCAATGGTGCACGGCCTGCGCCAAGCCCATCCGCATCATTCCCGCCGACGCGATGGCACAATCCACCCGTGTGAGCTGCACCATCTGCAAGATCGTGCTGATACCCTTGCCTTCCTCGCCAACCCGGAAGGCGAAAGCGTCCGAAAACTCCACCTCCGCTGACGCGTTCGACCGATTGCCGAGCTTGTCCTTCAGGCGCTGGAAATGCAGGGCATTGACGCTGCCGTCGGGCCGAAAACGTGGCATGAAGAAACAGGTGAGCCCTGCCTTTGCCTGCGCCAACACCAAAAAGCCGTCACACATCGGCGCCGACATGAACCACTTGTGGCCCGTGATCAGATATCCGTCGCCCTCCGGTCGCGCCCACGAAGTGTTCGCGCGCACGTCGGTGCCGCCCTGCTTCTCGGTCATGCCCATGCCGAGCGTGATCGTGGATTTTTCCCACCACGGTCGAAAACTCGGGTCGTAGTCGCGCCCCGCGATTTTGGGGACGAGCCGTTTTGCCAACGCCGGTTCCAACGCCAGCGCCGCGACCGACGCGCGGGTCATGGTGATCGGGCATTGATGTCCGTTCTCCACCTGCGCCACCATGTAGAAACGCGCGGCCCGCGCCACCTCGCTCGGCGCGCCGGCCGGCGTTGCGTCGTCGCGCCATGTCGAGGCGTGCAGTCCGGCACGAATGCTTTCCGTCATGAAGCGGTGATAGCTCGGGTGGAAGCCGACAACATCGGCGCGTGCGGCTTTGTCCGCGACATCGAGCAATTGCGGCGGCTCCCGGTTGGTGAGCCGCGCCTGCTCGAACATTTCCGCCGTACCCCAACGCCTGCCGAACGCCGCCAACGCGTCCGCCTCGGCCCTTGCGCCGTTCGCCGCAACCGCGTCCATCAGGGCCTGGTCGCTGCTGTAGAGGTCCACGTCCGCATAGGGAGGCGGCTGATTGGCGTCGTTGTCGAGCGTCGCGATCATGGCTGATCCGTCACATTTGTGAACCGTATCATGGAGCGTTCACCGCGTTCTTGTGGACGCCTGAATTATGCCTTGCCCCTGGACCGAACTCCGCCTATAGGAGGGGCTTTAATGAACATTGTCCCGAAATCCTCGTTCGTCCTCGGCCATCGCCATCTGCTGGGGATCGAAGGGCTTTCGCGTTCCGACATTATCGGATTGCTCGATCTCGCAGAAGAATTCGTCGAACTCAACCGGCAGATCGAGAAGAAAAGTACCAGCCTGCGCGGTCGCACCCTGATCAACCTGTTCTTCGAGGCCTCCACGCGGACGCAGGCCTCCTTCGAGCTTGCAGGAAAGCGCCTCGGCGCCGATGTGATGAACATGGCGGTCGGCTCCTCTTCCATCCGCAAGGGTGAAACGCTGATCGATACCGCAGTCACGCTCAACGCCATGCACCCCGACATCATCGTGGTGCGTCACTACGCCTCCGGCGCGGTCGAACTCCTGGCGCAGAAGGTGGACTGCTCGGTGATCAACGCCGGCGACGGCAGCCACGAACACCCCACCCAGGCGCTGCTCGATGCGCTCACCATCCGCCGCCGCAAGGGCAATATCGAGCGTCTGGTGGTCGCCATTTGCGGTGACATCCTGCATTCCCGCGTCGCGCGTTCGAACATCATCCTGCTCAATACGCTCGGCGCGCGCGTGCGCGTGGTGGCCCCGTCCACCCTGCTGCCGCCGGGAATCGAACGCTTCGGCGTCGAGGTCACCCGCGATATGCGCGAAGGTCTTGCCGGCGCCGACATCATCATGATGCTTCGCCTGCAACGCGAGCGCATGAACGGCTCGTTCGTGCCCTCCACGCAGGAGTATTTCTACTACTACGGCCTCGATCAGAAGAAACTTGGCTACGCCAAACCCGACGCGCTGGTGATGCATCCCGGCAGGGGGGATTCCATCGTCGCCGACGGCGCACAGTCGCTGATCCGCGAGCAGGTGGAGATGGGCGTCGCCGTGCGCATGGCCGTGCTTGAGGCATTGTCGCGGAACTTTCCGAACGCGTAAGGCATGCTGTTCGACCGCCGCCCGATCCTGCTCGCCAACGCTCGGATCATCGATCCGTCGCGCGACCTGGATTTTGCCGGCGACTTGCTGATTGCCGACGGCGTGATCCGCGACGCCAAGCGCGGCATCGGCGCGGCGGGCGTGCCGGAGGGCACGGAGATCGTCGATTGCCGGGGCAATGTCGTCGCGCCCGGCCTGATCGACATGCGTGCCTTCGTCGGCGAGCCGGGCGGTGAGCACCGCGAGACCCTTTCCTCGGCAAGTCAAGCCGCGGCCGCCGGCGGCGTGACCACCATCATCAGCCAACCCGACACTTCCCCCGTGGTCGACGACCCGGCCGTGGTCGACTTCGTGCAGCGCCGCGCGCGCGACACCGCCATCGTCCATGTGCATCCCATGGCCGCCCTGACCAAGGGCCTGAAGGGCGAGGAGATGTCCGAGATCGGCCTGCTGAAGGCGGCCGGCGCCGTGGCCTTTACGGACGGAGCCAAGAGCATCGTCAACGCGCAAGTCATGCGCCGCGCCCTCACCTACGCGCGCGATTTCGAGGCGCTGATCGTGCATCACACCGAGGATCCCAATCTGGTCGGCGAAGGGGTGATGAACGAAGGCGAGTTCGCCGCCCGCCTCGGGCTGATGGGCGTGCCGAAGGCGGCCGAAACCATCATGCTGGAGCGCGACCTGCGCCTCGTGGCGTTGACCGGAGGCCGCTACCACGCCGCCTCGCTCACCTGCGCGGAGTCGCTCGAGGTCCTGCGTCGCGCCAAGGACGCCGGGCTGCCGGTCACCGCCTCGGCTTCGATCAACCATCTCACGCTCAACGAAATCGACGTCGGCCATTACCGCACCTTCTTCAAACTGTCGCCGCCGCTGCGCGCCGAAGAAGATCGCAAAACGCTGGTGGCCGCTCTCGCCGAAGGTCTGATCGACGTCGTGATGTCCGACCACAATCCGCAGGACGTCGAGGTGAAGCGGCTGCCCTTTGCCGAAGCCGCGTTCGGCGCCGTCGGCATCGAAACCATGCTGGCAGCGGGCCTGCGCCTCGTGCACAGCGGGGAAGTCAAATTGACAACGCTGTTGAAAGCAATGTCGACCCGCCCCGCTGAGCTTCTCGGCCTACCCGGCGGCACATTGCGCTCCGGCGCCCCCGCTGACGTGATCGTCATCGATCCCGACGTACCCTGGGTGCTCGATCGCGACGAGCTGAAATCGAAATGCCGGAACACGCCGTTCGATGAGGCCCGCATGCAAGGCCGCGTGCTGCGCACCATCGTGGCCGGCCGCACCGTCTACGAATACGTATGACCGCCTCCAACATCGTGGCGCTGCTCCTCGGCTACCTGCTCGGCTCGATTCCATTCGGTCTTGTCCTGACCAGACTTGCCGGCACGCAAGATATCCGCGCGATTGGTTCCGGCAACATCGGAGCGACCAACGTGCTGCGCACCGGTCGCAAAGGCCTCGCCGCCGCCACCCTCCTCGGCGACGTGCTCAAGGGCACGGCCGCCGTGCTGATCGTATTGGCCTTCTGGGGAAAGATCCCGGCGCTCCTTGCCGGCCTCGGCGCTTTCGCCGGGCATGTGTATCCCGTCTGGCTGCGCTTCAAAGGCGGCAAGGGCGTCGCGACCTATCTCGGCGTGCTGATTGCGCTCGCATGGCAGGCCGCGGTCATTTTTGCCCTGCTCTGGGCTGTTGTGGCCGCGATCACACGTTACTCATCCCTCTCCGGCCTTCTCTCGAGCCTCGCCGCTCTCGCCTTTCTGTGGTGGCAGGGTGATCGCGACGTGACGGTGCTGTTTCTCGGCCTCACTGTCGCGCTTTGGATCACCCACCGTAGCAACATCGCGCGGCTGGCGAGCGGAACGGAACCAAAGTTGGGACAGGCCCCGCGGCAATAACGCCGGTCCTGCTCACGGGTCAGGAGCCCTTCTTGGGTTCCACAATGACCCAGAATCCGCCATGACCGCGCTGCAGGTGAGCAATTTCGAAGTGTTGGCACATGCGCGACAGCCACCATGACGACGGCTGCTGAATGATGTGGGCGTTGCGGCCGTCCGGCAACGTCTTGACGGCCGGCCCGGTGTGCACCGAAAAGAACCCGAACTTTTGCGTGATATCCCGCAGGTCGAGAAACACGGCGTTCAGGAACTCTTCTTCCACGTGTTCGAGCACATCGATGCAGCAGACGAGCGGCGCCGGCCTCGGCGGACCGTACTCCGGAAAGGCGGGGTCGTAGGGAAAATACTCAAAATCCCTCTTGCCCAATTCGTGCAGCGCCTTGCGCAGGTTGCACTTGCCGGCGCCATAATCCGACAGCGCCTTGATCCCGCTCTCCTCAAGGATTTGCTTGACAAGCGGCGCATAGCCGATCGAGGCCACACCGTAATGCGGATTCTTGTGCAACTCCTGCTGCTGCGCGAGATAGGCCGGAGAGATCGTTGTTGGACATCGCGCTGGCATCGCCTCAACCTGCGGGATCGTACTTGAACCCCTGGGTCGGTCAAGGCGCGCGCCTTTTCGCGATCATCATCGCGGCTTAATTGACGCCGCGACCATGCGGGGCTCTCCGCGGCATGGCGGCCGGCCCTCACAGGGAGATCGGCAGCGAGCGGCGATCATTCTTCGGAACGCAGCGAGCTTTCGTCAGTCATATAGTCCTGCAGGGCGACGCCGATATGCAGTGCCACGAGCGCGAGCAGCGCGAAAGCGAAATAGGCATGCCATTCCAGTAGCAGCTCGTCGTAGCCCGCCCTTGCGGCCAGATCGGAGGAAGCGAGAAACTGCCGAACAGCTCGCGCGCCCCGAAATCCGAAATCCCGGCCCAACCGAGCAGCGGCACCAGCACGACCACGCAATAGAGTGTCCAATGCAGCGCCGCGCGCGAACCGGGCCGTTGGCGCAACTCCGGCAGCGAGCGGAACACCCGATACCCGATCCGCATCAGCATAAGCGCCAGCGTCCGCCGCCGGCGGACCCGATGTTGTCAACCGCCGTCGAACCGCGTCATGCTGGCGCCGGAACCGGGGGGCGCCGTGAAGGCCGGCGATTTGACTGCGGGCGTTCGTCTGACCGATGAGCAGCGGCTCGACTGGCTGCAATTGATCCGCAGCGAAAATGTCGGCCCGCGCACCTTTCGCGCCCTGATCAACCATTGCGGCGGTGCGCGCGCGGCGCTTGAGGCGCTGCCCGATCTTGCGCGGCGCGGCGGCGCCACCAGACCTGCGGCGATTTGTCCGCGCGAGGAGGCCGAACGCGAGATGGCCGCAGCGCGGCGCCTCGGGATCGCGTTCGTGGCGCTCGGCGAGCCTGAATATCCGCCGCGTCTGCGCATGATTGAGGACCCTCCGCCCCTCGTGGCCGCGCGCGGCAACCTCGCCGTTCTCGGAGCCCCCATGGTCGCGATGGTTGGCGCGCGCAACGCCTCCGCAGCCGGGATCAAGTTCGCCGAGCGTCTCGCCGCCGAGCTTGCCGCCGCTGATTTCGTGATCGTGTCCGGTCTTGCCCGCGGGATCGACGCGGCGGCCCACCGCGCGAGTCTGAACAGCGGCACGGTCGCGGTGCTCGCCGGCGGACACGACCGTGTCTATCCCGCCGAACACACCGATCTGCTTGAAGCGATCCTCGAACGAGGCGCGGCTCTCAGCGAGATGCCGCTCGGCTGGGAGCCGCGGGCGCGCGATTTTCCCCGCCGTAATCGTCTCATTTCCGGGCTGGCGCTCGGCGTGGTAATCGTCGAGGCGGCGCGCCGCTCAGGCTCGCTGATCACGGCGCGCTTTGCCCTCGAACAGGGCCGCGAAGTGTTCGCCGTGCCGGGCTCCCCGCTCGATCCGCGCGCGGAGGGCTGTAACGGGCTGCTCAAACAGGGCGCCACCCTTGTAACCGAGGCGGCAGACGTGTTGTCCGCATTGAAGCCGATCCTCGGCCGGCCGATCGAGTCTCCCGCCGCCGAGCCGGAGCGAAGTGCGCCGCCTGCGAGCGAGCCCGACGACAACGACCGCGCCCGGGTGCTCACGCTGCTCGGACCCACGCCGGTTGCAATCGATGACTTGATCCGCCTTTCCGGGACTTCGCCGGCGATCGTCCGAACCATCCTGTTGGAGCTCGAGATTGCCGGCCGCATTGAGCATCACGGCGGCGCCTTGGTTTCGCTGACATAAGCTTGGAGACTCGCCGATATCGCGAGAGGGGGTCGCTATAGGTGTCCGCATGATCCGGTTCTTCTTTTCGATGTTGGCAATGAGCCTCGCTGGCAGCACGACATGGGCCGCGCCTCCATGGCTCGATCCAAATCCACCGCCGATGGTGGAATACAAGGTCTTCCTGGAACAGCTCTGGCGCGACGCCCAAAAGCAGGGCATCACGCGCGCGACTTTTGATCTCGCGTTCAACGGGATCACGCCCGACCCACGCATCATGCCGATTACGCGGCGGCAGCCCGAATACGGCAAACCGGCCGGCGAGTACGTCAACTCGATCGCTTCTCCGGCGCGCGTCAAGGCGGGGCTGCGCAAGGCCGAGGAATGGCGCACGACTCTCGACGCGGTCGAAAAGAAGTACAAAGTGGAGCGCTGGATTCTCCTCGCCATCTGGGGCATGGAAACTTCCTATGGTGCGGTGAAGGACAAATGGGACGTCATCCGCTCGCTCGCCACTTTGGCACACAACAACTACCGGCACCCCTATTTTCGCAATGAGCTGCTGGTGGCCCTGAGAATTCTTCAGGAAGGCCATATAAGGCGCGACCGGTTCGTTGGCTCCTGGGCCGGCGCCATGGGCCAAACCCAATTCATGCCGTCCAACTTTTTCGATTTCGCAGTGGATTTTTCCGGCGACGGTCGCCGCGACATCTGGACCAACGTGCCGGACGTGCTCGCTTCCACGGCGAACTATTTGCAAAAGGAACACTGGCAGTACGGACTGCCGTGGGGCTTCGAAGTCACCATACCCAAGGGCTTCGACTATCGCCGCAGCCGCGCGAGCTTTGCCGAGTGGGCTAAACTTGGCGTCAAGCGCGCCGATGGCGCGGCCTTTCCCGCCTCCGGTGATGGCATCCTGTTCTTTCCAGCCGGCGCGCCCGGGCCCGCTTTCATCGTCACCAAAAATTTCGACGTCATCAAGGAATACAACTACTCCGACGTCTATGCGCTCGCGGTGGGTCATCTGGCGGATCGCATGCGCGGGATGGGCCCGATCCGCGCCCCCTGGCCTGCGCACGCAACCCAGCTTTCGCGTGACGACCGTATCGCGCTGCAGAAGCGCCTGGCCGAGCTCGGCTACAAGGTCAACAACTTCAGCGCCCACATCGACTTCGATTTGCGCGATTCGATCCGCGCCGAGCAGGTGAAATTCGGCATGCTGCCGGACGGTCACCCCACTCCGGTGCTGCTCGAGCGGCTAGGGATCAAACGGCGCTGACTAACAGAGCGAGGAGAACGGTGCTCTCGCCATCTATTGCGCTCTGCTCGCCCACGAATTCGGCGGTGTTCGGGGAGCTCAGCCGCCTGCTAGCTGTGGGCGATCTTCGGCTTCTTGTTACCGATCGTCTGAACATCACGCACGGCGGCTTTGGCTTCCATGTGGGCCATTTCCAGCAGGTAGCCGAGCGCCTCGAGGCCATGCCGGCGGGCGACCACGGCGAACTCGCCTGTCATTTCCGCCACGTAAGCGACGAACGCATCGCGATCATGCGCCGTGCCAAGCCCCGAATGGTCCGCCATTTTTCACTTCCGCCGCGGCATTGAACGAGCCCCACCGGCCCAGCGCCTGAGTCGTATACTAACAAGATAGATATCTCAATTAGACACGTAAAAGTTGTATTCAACGAATATTGATTCCGAACGTGGCACTCGCTCGGCCTGACCACACGTGCCAGCCCGGAATTTGACAGCGGGGATCGAGTTACCCATGTTTCCGGAGATTCGAGCGCCCGCTTGCATCCCCGAAACGCCCCAAAATTAGGTCCAACCCACTGGAGTTAAATGAAAATCGTCGTTGTCGAGTCCCCGGCCAAGGCCAAGACGCTCAACAAGTATCTGGGCCCTGGCTACGCCGTTCTGGCTTCCTACGGCCATGTGCGGGACCTGCCGGCAAGGGACGGCTCGGTCGACCCGGACGCCGATTTTCGCATGCGCTGGGAGGTCGATCCCAAGGCCCAGAAGCGCCTGAACGACATTGCGCGCGCCGCCAAGGGGGCCGAGAAGCTCGTGCTCGCCACCGACCCTGATCGCGAAGGCGAGGCCATCTCGTGGCACGTGCTGGAAGTGCTCAAGCAGAAGCACGGCCTGAAAAAGCTTCCTGTTGAGCGCGTCGTGTTCAACGCCATCACCAAGCAGGCGGTTGCCGAGGCGATGAAGCATCCGCGCGACATCGACGCGGCGCTGGTTGACGCCTATCTGGCGCGTCGCGCACTCGATTATCTCGTGGGTTTCACGTTGTCGCCGGTGCTGTGGCGCAAGCTGCCCGGCGCGCGATCCGCCGGCCGCGTGCAATCGGTGGCGCTGCGGCTCGTGTGTGACCGCGAACTCGAGATCGAAAAATTTGTCCCGCGCGAGTATTGGTCCCTGGTGGCGAGACTTGCCACACCGCGCGGCGAGGAATTCGAAGCGCGTCTCGTCGGCGCCGACGGCGAAAAGATCCAGCGCCTGGATATCGGTACAGCAGCGCAAGCTGAAG
>FWPU01007835.1_pt1 | contig 19083 bp, 16 predicted proteins | sample 2228361 | NCBI WGS metagenome assembly FWPU01 (sample SAMEA103939777, study PRJEB20133) | metagenome
GCAGGCTGTAAGGGCGACGCATGCGTCGCCCCTCCCGCTGCGCTTCGTGGCTTACTACAAGCGCTATGTCGTTCGTAGTGCGCTACGGAGCGAAGCGGAGTAGCGCCGACAGCCCCGAAGGGGCTTTCGCTTTGAGCCCGACGGTTTAGCGTCGGGCGAGGCTGAATAGTTACGATGCAGGTGAGTTTACAGCGAGGGCATGGATGTAATGCGGAAGATGGTGGTGCTATGACCGAATTGACTCCCCGTCAACAGATGATTCTGGACCTGGTCGTCCGGGAGTTTGTGCAGACCGGGGCGCCGGTTGGGTCGCGGACGCTGGTGGAAAAATACGGGCTGGACGTCAGCCCGGCGACGGTGCGCAACGAGATGGCCCGGCTGGAGGAACTGGGGTATCTTACCCATCCCCACACTTCCGCCGGGCGGCAGCCCACGGTGGAGGGCTACCGGTACTTCGTGGAGCGATTGCTCTGGGAGGCGGAGTTGCCGCTGGCGGAGCGCCGCACCATCGCCCACCAGTTCCAGCAGGTGCGGGACGACATTGAGGAATGGATGCCGCTGGCGGCGTCGGTGCTGGCGCGCACCACCCGCAGCGCGGCGCTGGTCACCGCGCCCCAGGCCGCCCAGCCCCGCTACCGGCACATGCAACTCATCTCCACCCAGGGGCGGCTGGTCCTGCTGGTGCTGGTCCTGCAGGGCGGCATGGTCAAACAGCAGATGATCACCCTGCCGGAGCCGCTCCCGCAGGCGGTGCTCAGCGAGGCGGCGGACCGGCTGAATCAACTCTGCGCCGGGCTGACCGCCGATGAGATTGAGCCCCGCATCTCCAGCCTCCCCCTTCTGGAGGCGGACGTGGCCCGGCTGGTGGTGGACATGATGCGGCGGGCGGCGGCCGTCGCCCCGGAAGAGATTTACCACGACGGGCTGAGCGAACTCTTCCAGGAGCCGGAATTTCTGGAGTCGCCGCAGGCCCACGGCGTGTTGCGGGTCATTGAGGAGCGAAGTTACCTGGAGGCGATCCTGGCCCACGCCCTGGGCTCCACGGTGGGCAGCGTGCGGGTGATGATCGGCGGGGAGGGCCGCTTTGACGAACTGCGCGCCTGCAGTCTGGTGCTCAGCCGCTACGGGGTCGCCGGGCTGGCGACAGGCGCGCTGGGGGTGGTGGGCCCGCTTCGGATGGGCTACGGCCGGGCCATCTCCGCCGTCCGCTTTGTCGCCGGAATCCTTTCCGAACTGGTGTACGACGTCTTCGTCGCCGGTACGGAATCCGCTCCCGCGATTCCTGCATTAATGGAAGAAACCGATCAAAAAGAAAAGGGATAAATGATGCCTACCCGATTAATAGAGATTTTTGAGAACCCAATTCTTGTTGATAGGATCAGAAGACGCTTGCCTTATTTGTTTCAGCTCGCAGAGATAGAAAGTTCAAGAGCAGGCAAAACCGGGATGGAAGTGGGCTCACTTCGTGAAAGAATCCTCGTGGCACTTCTTATTTTATAAATTTGGTGAAGCGAGTGTAGAAACAGAGATCCCCATCACAGAGCCGGAGGTAGATGTCAGGTTGTTTGGAGAACCGCTATCTATAAAGACAATTACTGGTAAAAGTTTTGGTGGGGTAAAACTTATATGGACTGTTGATCCTCAAAAGGCAAGAGAATTTCGTGAAAGCTACTATCCTTGCTGTGATATGCTTCTCGTGCAGATAAATTGGAACGCTTTCGGCGGGATGTTTTATATTCCATTACCCGTTCAACAGAAACTTTTTGACAGAATTGGTAGATATAATTACATCAAATTACCAAAACCTGGGACAAACCCCCGTGGTGTTGAAATTACCCAAGCGGCAATGTGGAGTCTGGTCCATGATAGCGAGTCAAGATGTATTTCAATAAATTGGGAGAGGAGAAAAATAGAAATTGATCCCTACAAACGATGGGTTGATCTCTGGAGGGAAGACCGTGAAAATGGACCGTAATCGGAGAAGGAAAGGAACAACAACAAGCGCCTTCGGTTCTCCTGGACGTATTAGCCACGATTCCACCCCCTTTTACGCGAGCCGGCTTTACGAGGGCTTGCCAGGTGAAGAGATAGTGGCTTATACCGAAAGCCCTGTCCCCCCGGAATTTCTGGACCGAATCTTCTGCAAAAGTAGTGAGCAGATGGACGAATTGCCAGATAATAGCGTTCATTTGATGGTTACCTCACCGCCATATAATGTTGGAAAGGAGTATGACGAGAATCTGACTCTTGACGAATACCGGGAGTTTCTGAAAAGGGTTTGGGCTGAGGTCAAGCGGGTGTTAGTGCCGGGGGGTCGGGTTTGTATCAATGTTGCGAATCTGGGACGAAAGCCCTACATCCCTCTCCACGCTTTTATCGTGGAGGATATGCTGAGTTTAGGTTTTTTGATGAGGGGCGAAATTATCTGGAACAAGGCCTCCAGCGGGAGCCCTTCAACGGCATGGGGTACGTGGCAGTCGGCCAAAAATCCAACACTAAGGGACGTCCACGAGTACATTCTGGTCTTTTCCAAGGACATATTTGGAAGAGATAACCTGAGCCGAAGAGATACCATTTCAAGAGAAGAATTTCTGGAATTTACAAAGAGCGTATGGACCTTCGGGGCGGAATCCGCCAAGAAGGTCGGACATCCAGCACCTTTCCCTGTGGAATTGCCTTATCGATTGATCCAACTCTATACTTTTGAAGGAGAAATCGTTCTTGACCCATTTATGGGTAGTGGTCAGACAGCCATTGCAGCGATCAAAACACGCCGCCACTATGTAGGATATGAAATTAACGAGGATTACGTTCAGTTAGCCCAACGGCGGATTCGGGAATTCTCGCGCACTTTCAACGCCCCGAAATTATTTGATCTGAATCGGGTTAACGAAGGAGATTACTCACCAGAGTAATGCAGGCCGTTTTCGGATATTTTTTGCCATTATATGACTATCGGCCACTCTACATTTGCGTCATCGGCATACCATCCCATCCGGAGGTCGGAGATGGAAGAGAGACAGGAGGTCACTGCAGCAGCAGAAGTCTCTCCACCGGAAACGACCACTGAGGAGATGGCCGCGGGTGCCGCGGCCGGGCCGGCACCGGAATCTCCGGAAGAGGAACTGGCCCGCCTGCGCCGGGAACTGGAGGAGGCGAAGGCCCGCGCGGCCGAGTACCTGGACGGCTGGCAGCGCACCCAGGCGGAGTTTGCCAACTACCGCAAGCGGCAGGAGACGGAATTCCTGCAGCGCGTCCAGATGAACAACGCCGTCCTCATCGCCCGTATCCTGCCCGTCCTGGACGACCTGGAGCGGGCCGTGCAGACGGTCCCGCCGGGCCTGCAAATGCTGACCTGGGTGGACGGCATTTTTCTCATCAAGCGCAAACTGGAGGCCATCCTGGAGATGGGAGGGGTGCGGCCGATAGAGACGGCCGGCAAGTCCTTTGACCCCCTCTATCATGAGGCGGTGACCTACGAGGAGGCCCCCGGCTACGAGGAGGGCCAGATTATCGGCGAGGTGCAGCGGGGCTACATGCTGGGCGACCGGGTGCTCCGCCCGGCGCTGGTACGGGTCGCCCGCGCCCCTGCAGCACAGGGAGAGGGGTCCGGAGGATGAACTGGCGGGAATCCGTCGCTACGTTTTACCACGGAGACACAGAGGACGCAGAGAAAACACAGAGTCCCTGATCTCTGCGTTCCTCTGTGTCCTCTGCGCCTCTGTGGTAGATTTGATCACCCTACCAGGAGGTCGGAGTGGGCAAAATTATCGGTATTGATCTGGGTACCACCAACTCCGTCTGCGCCGTGATGGTGGGCGGGGAACCCGTCATCATCCCCAGCACGGAGGGGGAACGGCTCTTCCCGTCCATCGTCGCCGTCAACCCCAGAACCGGGGAGCGGCTGGTCGGGCAGACGGCCAAACGCCAGGCTATCCTGAATCCGGAAAACACCATCTTCTCCATTAAACGCTTCATGGGGCGCAAGTTTGACGACCCCGAAGTCCAGCGGGCGGTCCAGGTCGTCCCGTACCGGGTCACTGCCGCCCCCAACGGCGACGTCCGGGTCTGGATGAACGGGCGGGAGTACTCCCCGCCGGAGATTTCGGCGATGATCCTGCAGAAAATCAAGGCCGACGCAGAAGCCTACCTGGGCGAGCCGGTCACCCAGGCCGTTATCACCGTCCCGGCCTATTTCAGTGACAGCCAGCGGCAGGCGACGCGGGACGCCGGACGGATCGCCGGACTGGAGGTTTTGCGCATCATCAATGAGCCCACCGCCTCCGCACTGGCCTACGGGCTGGAGAGCCACCGGGACGAACTCATTGCCGTCTACGACATGGGCGGCGGCACGTTTGACATCTCCATTCTGGATGTGGGGGATGGCGTCTTTGAGGTTCGCGCCACCAGTGGCGATACCTTTCTGGGTGGCGATGACTTTGACCGGCGCATTATAGACTACATTGCCGACGCATTCGCCCGCGAGCACGGCATAGACCTGCGACAGGACCGGCAGGCCCTGCAGCGGCTGAAGGAAGCGGCAGAGAAGGCGAAGATAGAACTCTCGTCGGTGGTGGAGACGGAGATCAACCTCCCGTTCATCGCCGCCGACGCGTCCGGCCCCAAACATCTCCAGATACGCCTGACGCGGGCGAAACTGGAGGAGTTGACGGAGAACCTCATCCTGCGCTCGCTGGAGCCCTGCAAGCAGGCGCTGGCCGACGCGCGCCTGAAGCCGTCGGACATCCATCAGGTCATCCTGGTGGGTGGACAGACCCGCATGCCGGCGATCCAGCGGATCGTGGCTGAATTTTTCGGACGGGAGCCCCATCGGGGGGTCAACCCGGACGAAGTGGTCGCTCTCGGCGCAGCGATCCAGGCCGGCGTCCTGGCGGGGGAGGTCAAAAACGTCCTGCTCCTGGACGTCACCCCGCTGACGCTGAGCATTGAGACGCTGGGCGGGGTAGCGACGCCGATCATAGAACGCAACACGACCATCCCCGTCCGCCGCACCCAGATTTTCTCCACCGCCACCGATAATCAGACCCAGGTGGAGATTCACGTCGTCCAGGGAGAGCGCCCGATGGCAGCCGACAACGTCAGCCTGGGGCGGCTTATTCTGGACGGCATCCCCCCGGCCCCGCGCGCCGTCCCCCAGATTGAGGTGACCTTTGACATCAACGCCGACGGCATCCTCCACGTCTCGGCGCGGGATAAGGCCACCGGGCGGGAGCAGAGCATGCGGATTATCCCGTCCAGCGGGCTGAGTCCCGAGGAGATAGAGCGGATGGTTCGGGACGCGGAGGCCCACCGGGAGGAGGACCGGCGCAAGAAGGAATGGGCGGAGACCCGCAATATGGCCGATGGGCTGATCTACGCGGCCCGAAAACTCCTGCAGGAAATGGGGGGCCTGCTGCCGGATACCGCCTGCCGTCGGATAGAGGCGCAGATCGCGGAGGTACAGACGGCCATCGGGAGCGAAGACGTCGCTCGGGTGCGGGAGGCGATGGCCGCGCTCTATCGGGCGATGGAGGAGGCCGGGGGGCGTCCGGGTGAAAAGAAGGCCCATCCGGAGATATAGGGGGGAGTTTGTGGGGGCATCTTTGCTGCCCCCACAAACCCCACACTTCCCTCTTCCTCACAGATACGCCAGAACAGACGTTGCTGTTGTCGGGAGAATATGATCGCTGAAAAAGTGACGACCGGATGAACGGAAGACGAGACTACTACGAAATCCTGGGCGTCAGCCGCAACGCTTCTCAGGAGGAAATCAAGCGGGCGTACCGTCAGCTGGCCCGCAAGTACCATCCCGACGTCTCCACCGAGCCGGACGCCGAGGCCCGCTTCAAGGAGATCAACGAGGCCTACCAGGTTCTCTCCGACCCGGAAAAGCGGGCCGCCTACGACCGTTTCGGCACCGTCGGGATGCCGGGGGCCGGTTTTGACTTCGGCTTCCGCGACCCCTTTGAAATTTTTGAGGAAGTCTTCGGCGACCTGGGCTTCGGTTTCCGCACGACAACCCGGCGGCGCGGCCCCCGCCGGGGCGCAGACCTGCGCTACGACCTGCGGTTGCGGTTTGAGGAGGCCGTCTTCGGCTGCCAGAAGGAAATAGAGGTCGCCCGGATGGAGACCTGCCCGGAGTGTCGGGGGAGCGGTGCCGCGCCGGGCACCACTCCCGTCCGATGCGCCGAATGCGGCGGCACCGGACAGGTACGCCAGGTCCAGCGCACCATCTTCGGCTCCTTTGTGAACGTGACCACCTGCCCGGTCTGCGGCGGGGTCGGGGAAGTCATCCACACCCCATGCCCGCAGTGCCGGGGCCAGGGAAAGGTGTACGTCCAACGGAAGTTGACCGTCAACATCCCGGCCGGGGTGGACACCGGGACGCAGATTCGGCTGGCCGGGGAGGGGGAGCCGGGAGAGCGCGGTGGACCGCCGGGGAACCTTTACGTCGTCCTGGAGGTGGAGCCGCATCCCTATTTCCGTCGTCACGGTGACGACCTGCTGGTGGAGTTGGGCATTAACGTCGCCCAGGCAGCGCTGGGGGCGCGGGTCACCGTCCCCACCCTGGAAGGGGAGGAGCAGATAGACATCCCGCCGGGCACGCAGACCGGCACGATTTTCCGGCTGCGGGGGCGGGGCGTCCCGCACCTGCGGCGGGAGGGCCGGGGTGATCTGCTCATCCTGACGCGCGTGGAAGTGCCGACGAAACTGACCCGAGAGCAGCGGGAACTCTTCCAGAAACTGGCGGCGACCATGGGCGGGGAGTCGGTCGTGGAGGTGCGCCAGCCCACCTTCCTGGAGCGGCTTCGGGAGGCACTGGGACTGTAGGGGGCGTAAAGCCTCCACGAGAAGAGGAAGACGTGGGGTTTGTGGGGCGGCAAAGCCGCCCTACAAACCCCATCGCTTTTCTATAAGGAGGTGTATAGACACCCTCATCCCGATTGCCCAACCCCCGCCCCGGTGGTATAATTTTGCCGATGAAACGAAAATGGCAGACCGTTATCGGGCTGGTCGTCAGCGCGGCCGCGCTGGTGCTGGCCCTCGTCGGGATTGACCTGAAGGAGGTCGCCCGAACCCTGGCCCAGGCGGACTACCGCTACCTGATCCCCGCCGCCGGCGCCGTTATCGCGTATCTGCTGGCGCGCGCGGTCCGCTGGCGAATCCTCCTGGGCCCGCAGGTCTCCCTGGCCCGCGCCTTCTGGGTGACCAACATCGGCTACCTGGTGAGCAACGTCCTCCCCTTCCGCCTGGGCGACCCGGCCCGCGCCGTGGTGATCGGGCGGACCGGAGAGGTTTCCATCGCAGCGGCCCTCTCTACCGTCGTCGTGGAGCGGGTGCTGGATATGCTCACCGTCGTGGCCATACTGGGAGCCGTGGCCCCCTTCGTCGCCGGGTCCGGCGAGGCCGTGAGCGCCGGGATTCTCGCCGGAGGGCTGGCCCTGGCGGCGTCGGCTGTCCTGCTCCTGATGGCCTTCTGCCCCGATTGGGGCCAGCGCGCCATCCGCTGGGCACTGGCGCGCCTCCCCCGGCTGGACGCCGAACGATGGGCGCGGGCGCTGGACGGCCTCTTTGACGGCCTGGCCCCCCTCCGTTCCGGCCGGCGCGGCATGGCGCTGATCCTCTGGTCGGCGATCGCCTGGGCCTTCGTCATCCTCATCTACTGGGCCCTCCTGCGCGCCTTCATCCTCCATCCCCCTCTCCTGGCGGCCCCCTTCCTGGTCTGCATCCTGGGGCTGGGGATGGCGATCCCCTCCTCCCCCAGCGCGGTGGGGGTCTTCCACGCCATCGCCCGCTACGGCCTGACCATCCCCTTCCATGTGCCCGCCGACCAGGCCGTCACCGCAGCCTTCGCCATCCACGCCTTCCAGTACATCCTCGTCGCCGTCCTGGGCCTCATCGGCCTGGCGCGGGAGAGCCTGACGCTGGGAGGGGTCGCCCGTTCGGCAGAAATGCTGACCGCCAATCCCCAATCCAAACCGGAGGAACGTTGACCCGACGATACCTCATCACCGGAGGCGCCGGATTCATCGGCATCAACTACGCCCACCGGTTGCTATGCCGGGGCGAAGAAGTGGTCATCTACGACAATCTCTCCCGTCCGGGGACGGAGCAAAACCTGGAGTGGCTGCGCTCCAAACACGGGGAGCGCGCCTTTGAGTTGATCGTGGCGGATGTGCGGGACTTTGACGCGCTGCGGGAGGCCGCCCGTGACGCCGACGTCATCGTCCACCTGGCCGCGCAGGTCGCCGTCACCACCTCCGTCGCCGACCCGCGCACCGACTTTGAGGTGAACGCCCTGGGGACGTTCAACGCGCTGGAGGCGGCCCGGCTCTCCGGGCGGAATCCCATCTTCCTCTACGCCTCCACCAACAAAGTTTACGGAGGGATGGAGGACGTGGCGGCGGTGGAGGAGGCCACCCGCTACCGCTACCGCGACCTGCCCCTGGGGGTGCCGGAGACGCGGCCGCTGGACTGCCACAGCCCCTATGGAAATTCCAAGGGATGCGGTGACCAGTACACCAGGGACTATGCCCGTATCTACGGCCTGCCCACCGTTGTCTTCCGCCAGTCCTGCATCTATGGACCCCATCAGCAGGGGGTAGAGGATCAGGGGTGGGTAGCCTGGTTCATCATCGCCGCTGTCACCGGTCAGCCGATCACGATTTACGGGGACGGCAAGCAGGTGCGGGACGTGCTCTTCATAGACGACCTGCTGGATGTCTACGACGCCGCGATCGCCCGAATAGACCAGGCGGCGGGGGAAATCTACAACATCGGCGGCGGGCCGGAGAACACGATTTCCGTCTGGGCGGAGTTCGGCCCAATGCTGGAACGGTTGCTGGGCCGCCCCATCCCGGTCTCTTATGGGAACTGGCGCCCCGGCGACCAGCGCGTCTACATCTCCGACATCCGCAAGGCGGAGCGGGAACTGGGCTGGAAGCCGAAAGTGCCGGTAGAAGAAGGGATTCGGCGGCTGTACGAGTGGGTGGTTACGGAATACGTAATACGCAATACGTAAAACGTAATACGTAAAACGTAAGGTGGAGGGGGATGGATGTCGGTGCCCTGGCATGGTTTGCGGGGGCGCTGGGGGCGCTTCTGTGGGTGGAGCGGCAGATTCACCGCCACCTGCAGGGAGTGGCCCTGCTGACGCTGGGCGATCCGGAGGCGGCGGTCTGGCTCTACGCGCTTCCTCTTCTGCCGGGCGTGGCGCTCCACGAACTCAGCCACGCGCTCATGGCCTGGATTCTGGGCGCGCGGGTCGGGCGGGTCTCCATCGTCCCGGTCCGCCAGGGCGACCGCATCCAGTTGGGGTTTGTGCCTGTGGAGCGGACAGGGCCGGTGAAGACGGCGCTCATCGGCTTGGCGCCGCTGGTAGCAGGCTGCCTGGCCCTCCTCCTCATCGGTCACTGGGGGCTTGGGCTGGGGCCGGTGGGGATGGCGCTGGCCCGGTCGGATTGGGCCGCCGCCTGGGCCGGCCTGAAGGAGGCCGTCCGCGCCCGCGACGCCTGGGTCTGGGCCTACCTGGCCTTCGCCGTCAGCAACACAATGCTCCCCAGCCGCTCCGATATGCGCGCCTGGCCCGTCCTGGCCCTCTTCTTCGCCCTGGTGGTGGGACTGGTGCTCCTGCTGGAGATGGGGCCGGCGCTGGTCGCTCCCCTTTCGGCCGCGCTGCGCGGGCTGGCGGCGGCCTGCACCCTGACTTTGCTTATAGACCTTCCCTTCGTCGGCCTGATTTTCGCCCTGGAATGGGGACTGAGCCGTCTGAAAGGGGTGCGGGTGGAGTACCGGTGAGACCTACCGACTACCGACTTCCGACTACCGACTGATGACTGCGGACTGATGACCGTGGACCGCGAACTGATTCTGGGAATAGAAACCTCCTGCGACGAGACCGCGGCGGCGGTGGTCGCCGACGGCCGTCGCATCCTCTCCAACGTCGTCGCGTCGCAGGTGGATTTGCACGCCCGCTACGGCGGGGTCTTTCCCGAACTGGCCTCCCGCGCCCACATTGAGGCCATCGTCCCGGTGGTCCAGGAGGCGATGGATCAGGCCGGGACGACCTGGGACGACCTGACCGCCATCGCCGTGACCGTCGGGCCGGGGCTGGTGGGGTCGCTGCTGGTGGGGGTGAACGTCGCCAAAGGGCTGGCGCTGGGCCGCGGGTTGCTCCTGATCCCGGTCAACCACCTGGAGGCCCACATCTACGCCAACTGGCTGGAGCACGGCGACGGTCCTTCGCCCGATTTCTCCTTCCCCCTGCTGGTGCTCATCGTCTCCGGCGGCCATACGGAACTTATCCTGATGCGGGGCCATGGCGACTACCAGTACCTGGGCGGGACGCTGGACGACGCGGCCGGGGAGGCCTTTGACAAGGTCGGGCGGTTGCTGGGGCTACCCTATCCGGGCGGTCCGAGCATAGAGAAGGCCGCGGCGACGGGCAACCCCGCCCGCTTTCGCCTGCCCCGCTCCTGGCTGGAGGAGACCTACGACTTCAGTTTCAGCGGGCTGAAGACGGCAGTGGCCCGGCTGGTCCAGCAGCAGGGGGACCCCTCCCGTTTCGCCTCCGACCTGGCCGCGGCGTTCCAGGAGGCGGTGGTGGACGTCCTGGCGACGAAGACGGTGGCCGCGGCGCGGGAGTTCGGGGCGACGGCCATCCTGCTTTCGGGCGGGGTCTCCGCCAACCAGGCCCTGCGAGCGGCCATCCGGGCGCGGGCGACCGTCCCCGTCTACTACCCGCCCCCCATCCTCTGCACCGACAACGCGGCGATGGTGGCAGCCTGCGGCTACTTCCGCTACCGGGCCGGCGTCCGCGCCGGTTGGGACCTGGACGTGGACCCCGACCTCCGCCTGGTCTGAAAATTGGGGGAGACCTCATCCCATCCCCCCGACCCCCTTCCCTGAAGTTTGGCCTTTCTAACAATTTGTCTTTGCTTTATTGCAAATCCCCCGCAAAGGGGTAAATCGGTTTTTCGCGGGCTGGAAAAGCGCCCTTGCCCTCCTTTCCGAGCAACTGAGGCCCAAAAGGCCAAAGTTTATGGGAAGGGGGAGAAGCCCCCTCTCCCGCTGGGAGAGGGGGCGCGTCGCCGAAGGCGACGCGGGGGTGAGGTCGCTGAACCACCCTCGCCGAAGGCGGGCGAAGAATTTTCATGCACCCTTGCGCCCTGCGCCCTGCGCCTGGCCTATGCCCGAACTTCCCGAAGTGGAAACCCTCGCCCGGAAACTCCAGGACCTGATCGGCCGACGGATCGTCGGGGTGGATGTGCGCTGGGCGCGCACCATCGCCGCGCCGTCCCCGGCCGCGTTTTCGGACCAGATTCCGGGGCGCTGCATCCGGGAGGTGCGCCGCCGCGGGAAGTGGCTGATTTTCGCTCTGGAAGGGGAAAAGTGGCTGCTGACCCACCTGCGGATGAGTGGGCGGCTGGTGGTAGAGGACGCCGCGGCCCCGGAGGACCCCCATACGCGCGTGCTCCTCTACCTGGACGACGGCCGCCGGTTGCGCTTCTCCGACCCGCGTAAGTTCGGACGAATGGCACTGGTGGATGACCCGCAGGAGATTCTGGGGGGCCTGGGGCCGGACCCGCTGGACCCGGCCCTGACGCCGCAGCGGTTATGGGAGATGTTCCAGGGCCGACGGGTTCGCCTGAAGCCTCTGCTGATGGATCAGCAGTTCCTGGCCGGCCTGGGGAATATCTACGCGGACGAAGCGCTCTGGGAAGCAGGCCTGCACCCGCTGCGGCGTTCGGATACGCTGAGCGAAGAAGAAGCGGAACGACTCCACCGGGCCATCCGGCGGGTGCTGGAGGCGGCCATCGCCCGTCAGGGGACCACCCTGCCGGATCGGCGTTATCTCCTACCCGACGGACGGCCCGGGGAATTTGCGGCATATCTGGCCGTCTACGGGCGGGAGGGGCAGCCCTGCCCCCGCTGCGGTGCGCCGATCGCCCGTATCCGTCTGGGCGGGCGGGGAGTGCATTTCTGTTCCCTTTGTCAGAGGTGAGGAGAACAAAAATGCCCAGAGTTCAGAGAGCGCCACCCAGGAGTCTCATACGATTCTTCGCCGGGCTGTGCCTCATCGTGTTAGCCTGTGGACCCTTCGCTACCCCTGCGCACGCCCAGCCGCCCGATCCCCGTTTCGTTCACCTCACCACCGCCGACGGCCTCTCCCATAACATTGTCTACTGCATCCTTCAGGACCGCTACGGCTTGATGTGGTTCGGCACCCAGGACGGGCTGAACCGCTACGACGGCTATGCCTTCACCATCTACCGCCACCTGCGCTCGGACCCCCGGTCGCTGGTGCACAACACGGTCAACGTCCTCTACGAGGACCGCGCCGGGACGCTCTGGGTGGGCACCGTCGGCGGGCTGGACAGTTTCACGGGCGACGGGCACTTTGTCCATCACACCGCCATCCCCCCCGAGTCAATCGGCGCGCTCTACCAGGACGCCGACGGCTTCCTCTGGGTCGGCACCATCGGCGGCGGGCTCTTTCGCTACGACCCGGCGACCGGGCAGGCGCGGGAATACCGGCACGACCCGGCCGACCCGTTCAGCCTGAGCGACAATAACGTGCTCTCGCTCTACGAAGACCGCGCTGGGACGCTCTGGGTGGGCACCGTCGGCGGGCTGAACGGTTTTGACCGCGCCACCGGCCGCTTCACCCACTACACCCACGACCCGGCCGACCCGCACAGTCTGAGCTACAACCAGTTGGCGGCGATTCTGGAGGACCGCTCCGGCACGCTGTGGGTCGCCACCGGCACTTTCCACGAGAACCGCGTGGGCGGGCTGGACGCGCTGGACCGGGCGACCGGCCGGTTCACCCATTACCGCGCCGGCGAAGACCCGCACACCCTGAGCCACAACCACGTCCAGGCGCTCTACGAGGACCGCACCGGCACGCTCTGGGTTGCCACGGAGGACGGGCTGAACATCTTGGACCGCGCCACCGGCCGGTTCACCCGCTACGTCCACGACCCCCTGGACGCGCACTCGCTCATCCATAACAATGTCAACGCCATTTACGAAGACCGCTCCGGCATCCTGTGGTTCGCCACCTGGGGCGGGGTCAGCCGCTACGCCCGGGCGAAGGATCGCTTCCAGCGCTACCGCCACGACCCGCTGGACCCCAATAGCCTCGGCAGCCTCGCGGTCGGCGCACTGGCCGAAGATCGCGCCGGCAGACTGTGGATCGGCCTGTACGACGGCGGGCTGGACCGCCTGGACCGCGCCACCGGCCAGTTCACCCACTACCGCCACGACCCCGCCGACCCCCACAGCCTGAGCCACGACCACGTCACCGCCCTGCTGGTGGACCGCGAAGGGGTGCTGTGGGTCGGCACCAGCGCCGGCCTGGACCGCCTGGACGAGGCGACCGGGCGGTTCATCCATTACACCCACGACCCCGACGACCCGCACAGTCTGGGCCCCGGCGCGGTCAAGGTCATCCTGGAGGACCGGAGCGGTGACCTGTGGATCGGCACAGAGGAGCCGGGGGGATTGAGCCGCTTTGACCGAAAGAGCGGGACATTCATCCGCTATCCACCTCGTCCCGACGATCCGAACCGTTTCCCGTCCACGTACGGGGTGCGGGCCATCTACGAGGATTCGGGCGGCGACCTGTGGCTGGGTACGTACAGCGGCCTGGTGCGCTTTGACCGGCGCAGCGGGACCTTCACCCGGTACCGCCACGACGACGCCGACCCCTACAGCCTGAGCGACGATTTCGTCTGGGCGATCGCCGAGGACCGGGACGGCGTCCTCTGGGTGGGGACGCACCGGGGGCTGAACCGCCTGGATCGGGAGACCGGGCAGTTCACCGTCTACACGGTGGAGGACGGCCTGCCCAACGACGCGGTCGCCTCCATCCTTCCTGACGAAGAGGGCAACCTCTGGCTGGGGACGATGGGCGGCGGCCTCTCCCGGTTCACCCCGCAGACTGGCGCCTTCCGCAACTACGACACCGGCGACGGCCTGCAGGGGGAACACTTCCTCATCGGCGCCGCCTACCGCAGCCCCGGCGGCGAGATGTTCTTCGGCGGCCTGGAGGGGTTCAACGCCTTCTACCCGGCCGACGTGCGGGATAACCCCTACGTCCCACCCGTCGTCCTGACCGCGTTCCGCAAGTTTGACCAGGTGGTAACGTTTGACACGCCCCTGACGGAACTGCGGGAGATCACCCTCTCGTATCGGGACAACTTTTTCGCCTTTGAATTCGCCGCGCTGGATTACACCGACCCGCAGAAGAACCGCTACGCCTACAAACTGGAGGGGTTTGACCGGGATTGGATTGAGTGCGGCACGCGGCGCTACGCCGGTTACACCAACCTGCCGCCGGGCAAGTACACCTTCCGCGTGCGGGGCGCCAACAACGACGGGGTATGGAACGAGGAGGGGCTGGCGGTGCGGCTGGTCATCACCCCGCCCTTCTGGGCGACGTGGGGATTTCGGGGCCTGGTCGCCGCCGTGGTGTGTGCTATCGGCGGCCTCATTTACCGGGCGCGGGCGCGGAACATCGCCGCGCTGCGGGAGCGGGAGGAGCGCTTCCGTGCCCTCTTTGAGCACGCGCCGCTGGGCGTCTTTGAGGTGGACCTGGCCTCATCCCCGGCGCGCGTCCTGCGCGCCAACCAGGCCGCGGCGCGCATCTACGGCCAGACGACGGAGGAACTGGCCGCGCTGCCGCTGGACGGCCTCATCTCCCCCGGCGCCGAAGCCGACCTGGAGCGGTTGCTGGCCGGGCTGCGGGCGGGAGAGGCGGTCACGCAGGAATCCACCCACCGGCGGGGGGACGGGAGCGCGTTCCCGGCGCGGGTGAGCGCCGCCCTGCAACGGGGTGCACGGCGCGGCCCCACGGCCATTGTCATCGTGGAGGACATCACGGTGGAGCAGGCCTGGCGCTCCGAAGAGGAAGCCGTCGCCGAGGAGCGCCATCGCATCGCCCGCGAGATTCACGACGGGCTGGCGCAGGACCTGGCCGCCGTGCGCATACGGGCGCGGCTCTGGCACCGGCTGGTGGACGAAGCCCCCCAGCAGATGCACGCCGAACTGGACGCCCTGCGCGACCTGTTGAGCCAGCACATCCGCGACGTGCGCCGGGCCATCTTTGCCCTGCGCCCGGTGGCGTTGGAGGAACTGGGCTTTCATCCGGCGCTGCGTCAGTTCGCCGCCGATTTCGGCGAGCAGAATCAGATAGACGTGGTCCTGCAACTGGCGGACGAAGCGCCCTTGCCCACGTTCATGGAGGCCGTGCTCTTTCGCGTCGTTCAGGAGGCGCTGCACAATGTCGCCAAACACGCCCGGGCGACCACGGTGTGGATCGCGCTGCGGGTGGAGGGCGGGGCGGTGCACCTGACGGTCCGCGACGACGGGGTGGGCTTTGATCCGGCCACGTTGGAGGAAGCGGCGCGCCGCGGGCACGTCGGGCTGAAGCAGATGCGCGAGCGCGTCGCCGGGCTGAAGGGCACCTTCACGCTGCAGAGCGCGCCGGGGGAAGGGACAGAGATTCGTATCATCTTGCCGCTGGGGAGATAACCACCAAGACACAAATAAGTATGAAAACTTGGTGCCTTGGTGGTAGAATGGATTAAACCACCAAGACACCAAGACACGAAGAAAATGAAAGCTTGATGCCTTGGTGGTAGAAAAAAACCATCCGGAGGGGGAAATGAGATACGCTCCTGTTTCCGATGAAGAGGACCGCATTGCCCGCCTCATCGTTGAATCTGCCTATACGGTTCACAGTGTTCTGGGCCCTGGCCTGCTGGAGAACGTCTACGAAGTGTGCTTTTGCCACGAACTGGCTAAACGGGGTCTCAGTTTCCAGCGGCAGGTCGTTGTGCCGGTCATCTATGACGGTATAACGTTTGACGAAGGGCTGCGTCTGGACGTATTAGTGGAGAACCGTGTTATCTGCGAACTGAAAGCGGTAACGGAGATACATCCCGTTTTTATGGCCCAACTCTTGACTTACCTGAAGTTAACAGGCAAGCGACTTGGTCTTCTCATTAACTTCAACGTACCGCTGATCAAACAAGGTATCAAACGGGTAGTGCTGTGATTTACTAAGACACCGGGGCACAAAGAAATTCTTGGTGTCTTTGTGTCTTGGTGGTAAATTTCATCGCAAGGGGAAACGATGTTGCCCATCCGCGTACTCATCGCCGATGACCACCGCCTTTTCCGCCAGGGCCTGCGCCAGATTTGCGAGACGGTGGGGCATCTGGAAGTCGTGGGCGAGGCCGAGAACGGGCGGGAAGCCGTGGAACTGGCGCGGCGGTTGCAGCCCGACGTCGTCCTGATGGACATCAGTATGCCTGTCGTGGACGGCGTGGAGGCCACCCGCCTCATCACAGCCGAAAACCCGGCGGTTCGGGTGATCATCCTCACGATGTACAAGCAGGACCGCTACGTCTTTGAGGCGATCAAGGCCGGCGCGCGGGGCTACCTGCTCAAGGACGTGGACGAGCAGGTGTTGGTGGACGCGGTGCGGGCAGTGCACCGCGGCGAGGCGTTGATTGACCCCGGCCTGGCGACCTGCCTGCTGGAGGAGTTCCGCCGTCTCAGCCGGGGGGAAGGCCCGCGGGAAGAGGAGTTGACCGATGGCGAGATGCAGGTGCTGCGGCTGGTAGCGCAGGGGCTAGACAACAAGGCCATCGCCCGGCGCTTGAACCTTTCGGAGCGCACCGTCATCAATCGCCTGAGCGAAATCTACCAGAAACTGCACGTCGCCAGCCGCACCCAGGCGGCGCTGGAGGCCCTGCGCCGCGGCTGGGCGACGCTGGACCGGGAAGAGCCGTAGCGGGCGGCTGTCCCGGTTCGTGCAAGGAGAAAAGTACCCCCTGTGGGGTACTTTTTTCTTTTCCGGCGCGGGACGTTTTCCCCTTGTGGATCGGGGATGATTTGTGGGATACTGAAAGAGGCTGGTGGTGTAACCTGTAAGCACAGCCGATCCTGCCGGAGGTCAGCGTGGGTGACCCAATCCGAGTAGCCATCGTGGATGACAACGAGCGGTCTCGCCGGGCAGTGCGTGAGTGGTTCGACGGCACAAGCCATGTTGCAATCGTCGGCGAGAGGCCAGGCGGGCCGGAAGTGCTCCGGTGGCTGCGCCAGGTTCAGCCGGAGGTGCTCCTGCTCGACGTTGCAGCGTTGCCGGCGGAGCAGATACGGGAAACCGCGGCCTGGGCGAGGGTCATCATACTTCACCTTCCCGAGCAGGAGCCGCTGGTGCTGGAAGCGCTGCGGGGCGGGGCGCTGGGGCATCTGGACAAAACGAACGCCCATGCATCCCAGGCCATCGCTGCCGTCCGCGCGGCCTACCGGGGCGCGGCCTTCCTCAGCCCGGCGATGGCGGGACGGATACTGGATGAGGTGAGCGCAAGGCAGCGCAGGGATCACGAGAGGAGGTGATATGCAGGGAAAAGCACAACGACCGGACCACACGACAGATATCTGTGTAGCATAGCCTCACGTGGGCGAAAAGAAAGGAGGTATTCAAATGAAAAACAACAAATGGACAATCGTTGGTATGCTGAGCGTGGGATTGCTGCTGGTCCTCGCCGTAGGCCTGAGCCAGGCCCAGGGGCCTGAGCCGCCGGGGCAGGAAGTGGAACCCCAGGGCGATGTGGGCATAGAAGCGGTCGTGGACGCTGTCATTCCCATCCAGGGCCGGCTGACCGACAGCGTCGGCAACCCATTGAACGGCAACTATAGCATCACGGCGAGCATTTACGATGTGTCCAGCGGCGGCACCGCGCTCTGCTCCGACACCGACTCGGTTGCGGTGAACAACGGCTTGTTCACCATGGAGGTGGACTACTGCACCAGCGACGACATCAACGGCCAGCAACTCTATCTGGGCATTCAGGTGGGCAGCGATGCCGAGATGACCCCTCGCCAGCGCATCTATCCCGTCCCCTACGCCTGGAGTTTGCGGCCGGGGGCAATCATCTCCAATACCTCCACGAGCGGCCGTGGCCTGGAAGTCTGGAGCGCCGCCGCTGGTGGCGCCAGCGGCACAGCCCTCTGGGTAAGAAACACCAATACCAGCAATGGTATCGCTCTCTGGGCCATAGCGAACGGAAACGACGCAACGCTCATCTCCAGTGCGGACGGCTCCGGCCCGATTTTCAAGGGGTTCGGCGGAGACGGCGGGGAGGACGAGTTCCGTATCAATAACGATGGCTCCGTAGAATCAAAAGCCGACTCCTACATCTTTGTGCCTGGCACTGAGGCCACTCTGAACGCCACATCAAGTGGCGTTACTTTAGATTATTACGGCGCAGGCTATGTATATATTAATCCCTCCACAACTGGAACCAAGCACATCCAGATAGGCGTAGTCCTGCCCGCCGTCCTCTATGGCAAACGGGTAAAGGTGGAGGAGGTGACCATCTTCTACAGGACTGCCAATAGCGCCAGTTACATAGACCAGACCCAGGTGTTCCGGCAAACAAGCGGCGGTGGTAGCGTCCACATGGTTGATGATGAGACCAACCGCACCAGCACCACCTACACTTCCTACACAGTTACCCCCACGGCGAACAACTTACTGAGTGCCGATGAGGGCTTCGTATCTATTTACTTAGAGCTGAATTTCAGCGATGCGAGCCACTATATCGTCATCGGGGGTGTCCGCCTGCGGTTGGGCCATCACAGCCTGTACTGATAGGGGGTATCCATGAGAAAACACATAATTCTCAGCCTCCTGGTGGTCCTGCTGTTATCCACCAGCGCCCTGGCCATGTCTTCGGCTAATTACCGGCTGGACTGGTTCGTCCCAGTGACCGGCGGGGGCGGGGGGCCGGCCAGCTCGGCCAACTATGCCGTCAATTTCACCGTCGGGCAGTCGGCCATCGGGGCTGCGCAGAGCACCACCTACGGGGGCTGCCTCGGCTACTGGTGCGGCGTGGCAGGGCAGTACCGCGTCTACCTGCCGTTGGTGCTGCGGAACAGTTAGCCCTCACTCACCCCCAACCCCCTCCCTCTCCCAAGTGTTGTGGACACAATAGACGGTAACCATCGGTTTACCCTCGTTCGCACCTTTACAAGGCCTGGCAGGGTGTCTCGCCGATAACTCCA
>FWPU01007836.1_pt1 | contig 19080 bp, 16 predicted proteins | sample 2228361 | NCBI WGS metagenome assembly FWPU01 (sample SAMEA103939777, study PRJEB20133) | metagenome
CGGTCTGTGACCGGCGTCCGGCAATCGGCGGGTCGCAGACCCGCCGAGAGCACCCGCCGGGAGCGAAAAAGAGCATTTCGCCAGAGTCCAGTTTACGTTTTACTTTTTACACTTGCCGCAATCAACCCCAGGGCGAACCAGAAGACGACAGCGGGTTTGGAGCCCAGGGCCAGGGCGTCGGTCATCCCGTAGGTGTGGAGGGCCAGGAGCCCGGCGGCCAGGCCGATCGCCAGCGGGCGGGTCAATGGGTCGCCCTGCCGGGCCACATTCCAGCAGACCGCCCCCGCTACCAGCAGCAACGCCAGGTAGGCCACCAACCCCGGAATCCCCAAATCCAGCGCGGTCTGGAGGAAGATGTTGTGAGCGTGACCGATATCCGTCCCCAGAGGATGCCGGAAGAGGGGGTGGAGCACCCACACCATGCGATGGAAACTTCCCAGCCCGCATCCGGTGAAGGGAAAATCCCGGATAGCATCCAGGGCGCGGCTCCAGATTTCTATCCGGTCGTCCATCCGGATGGGACCGGTCAGATTCTCTACTTCGCTCTGGCTTTCCGGATCATAGACGATACGCAGGGCGTTTTCGGGGCCGATTTTGCGCAGCCCGACGGTGAGAGCAACAGCGATGATGAGAAGCAGTGCGATCCCCACCACCCGCTCCCACCGCCGCCGGGCCGTCCAAGCGGCCAGCACAGGCAGCGATAACAGACCCGTCAGGCTCCCGATCCATCCGCTACGGGATTGGGTGATCAGGAGGGCGCTGCCCATTAAAGCCAGAAATGCCAGAGAGAGAATAAGCAAAGGGAAGGAAGACCAGATGACTCGCTGCCGGAACGGCCAGCCCAGCACCAGAGCAAAAGAGAAGGGCAAGTAAAGAGTGAGAACGCCCGCAAGATGATTGGGATTGACCCCAGGGGTTCCCACGTCCTCTGGCAGGGAGGGGAGAAGCAACGGGATTTTCTCCCCCAGATCTCTCAGGGAACCGACTTTCCAGGACCATTGTTGAATCCCCAGTAGCCCCACTACGGTAACCCCCACGCCCAGAATGCAGAGGAACGCAATTCCCCAGGCCAGGGCGCCCCGATCCCGAATCGTCAGCGCCACTGTACGGAAGACCGCCAGTCCCAGGAGCACCCGAATGGCGTCCGGATAAGTGCTCTCTGGTGTCACCGACACCATTATCCCCACCGGCAGCATCAGGGCGAAGAGCAGCAGTGCACCGTTAAAGGGGGTCAGCGGCCAGGGTTCCCGGTTGAGGGCCCAGCGAAGCAGCCACCACGCGGCCAGCACTGCCAGCGCCCCCACGGTCCAGCGGGGGCGGACGGTGGGAAAGGTCAGAAGAGGGGCCGCCGCCAGCACCACCAGCCATTCCAGGCGCAACAGGCGACGCAGGAGGCCTGCCACCGGAGCAAAGAGCCTCATGCTACCGCTCCCCGACGGGAGGCCTCCGGAGACCGGCCTCCGGACCGCAGGCCGCGCAGCAGCGCCCGCACCCCCAGGAGCAGCCAGCGGGGCTGGGAGAGGAGAATCCACCATACCCCCCGCGCCAGTTCGTCCCGATGGTAGCGGCCCAGAACCGAGCGCGCCCGCCCGTTGAGGAGGCGCAGGAGGGCGTCGTAGTCCTCGTCGGTGAACGCGTCCAGCACCCGGCGCACCAGGGCATGAAAGGCCAGTTCCCGCTGCAGGGCGCGCGCCTCGGCGTCGTAGAAGGTGCCCGCGGCGAGGGCCCGGGCCGCCGCCAGCCCGCCCCGGATCCCCGCCACCAGCCCGCCGACGGTGGTCCCTTTCACCTGCCCCGCCGCATCCCCCGCCAGGAGAATCCGAAGGTCCCCCAGCGGCGCCCCGCTGAAGGAAAGGGGAAAGAGCGGCGCCTGCCCCTCCTGCCAGCCCAGCGGCTCCAGCCCATGCGCCCGCAGGAATCCTTCCAGCAACTGCCGGGCCGATTCAGGCGTCTCGGCCACCAGCCCGGCGACGCCGGTGCAGGGGGAGTCCGGGATGAGCCAGTAGAAGAAGCGGGTAGTGGCGCGGTCAAACCAGACCCGCACCGTATCCGGGGGGAGATCGCCGGGGAGGGGGACGCGTGCCTGGCAGAGGGCGACCCTCTCCAGGCCGTCGGTGGGCAGGGCGCGCGCCGTCTGGCCGAAGAGGCCATCGGCGCCCAGGATACGCGGCGCGGGCACCCACCGCTGCCGGTTCTCCCCGGTGGCGAAGCGGAGGATGTAAGGGGAGCTCCCGGCCTGGATCTCCGTCAGCCGATGGCCGGGAAAGATTTCCCCGCCCGCCTCCTCCACCCGACGGGCCAGCAGGTGGAGAAACCGCGCCCGGTCCAGCATGATATCGGGCTCCCGCAGGGGGATCCGGGCCGAGGCCTGCCGGGAGATCAACTCAAAGGCCCGGATGTGGTGCCGGACCGCATCCCGGGGGTCAAAATCCAGCAGGCGCAGGAGGGCAGGGGTGACGATCAGGGTGCGCTCGGCGGGCCGGAAGGGGGCCTGCGCCTCGTAGACCCGCACCGGCACACCCCGCCGCGCCAGGTAGCCGGCCGCGGCAAGCCCTGCCGCGGAAGCGCCGATGATGGGGATGGGACTAGAGTTCATCGCACCGGGGAGTTCTGCTATACAGGCTGTCCCGACGTGCGATCGGAGCGCACCCAGGTGTCCAGCGCCTCTTCCCAGAAATAGACCTTGCCGTCCCGCAGCATGGCCACGGAGAAACTGCGGGCCAGATTCTCAATATCCAGATAGACCTGCTTGCCGGCCACCACCGGAATGGCGCAGTAGCCCGCTTTCTGCAGGTATTTCGCCCGCTCGTAAGCGCGCTCCACATCCTCTTCTTCCACCGAGATGGAGACCTCCACCGCCAGCCAGACCTCCCGGTCGACCACGACGGCGGGAGCCCGCCGCAGCCGGCCGTCGAGCAGGAGGTCCAGGCGGAACACGTCCAGCATCTCCTCCTCGCTCAGCCGCGCTTCCAGCGCGTCTTCCAAGACGTTGGGCTGGACCACCCGCAGCCGCCGCAGCAGCCCGCCGAAGTAGGCGGTCGCCTTTTCGCGGTACATCAGTTCAAAGGTGCGCCCGTCCAGGGCGCTCAGCCGGTTGGTCAGCGCCTGCATTCCCGTCTCGGTGCGCTTCTGGGCCTCGGCCAGTTCCTCCATCCGTTGCGCCAGGGACTCCATCCGCTGGGCCAGTTCTTCCACCCGCTGGGCCAGGGCCTCCAGCCGCTTCTCGGTGCGCAACTGCGCTTCGGCCAGTTCCTCCACCCGCTGGGCCAGGGCTTCCACCCGCTGGGCCAGGGCTTCCACCCGCTCCTCAGTGCGCTTCTGGGCTTCGGCCAGTTCCTCCACCCGTTGCGCCAGGGCCTCCAGCCGCTCCTCGGTGCGCAATTGTGCTTCGGCCAGGTCCCGAACAATGGCGGGCAGGGCCAGAAAATCGTCGCTCAGCAGCAACTGGCGGAGTTCTACCCGCCATTGCGGATTTTCCATAAGCAGTTGCACCAGGTCCTGATAGTCCTCGATCGTGAAGGCCATATAAACTCCTCCTTCCCAATCGGATTTCCACCGCTGAGACCGAGAGAACGCAGAGCGGAAGTCTTGATCCAGCAAGCGACCTGGATTTCATCGGCACCTGCGTGCCCAGCTCCCTCAACAACGACCGCGCACCCTACCGCTTTCGGCACCAGAACCTCGCCGGAGAGATCACCAAGGAGCGAAAGCCTGCCGATCCGCGCCAGGTTGCTCCGCACCGATGGATTGCTCCCCCTCGCGGGGCGTCCACGTTCCGTGATGAGCAAGGATTTTTACCACAAAGGGCACTCCGGCTACACTAAGGACAAAAAGGTAACTTAGTGTCCTTTGTGTATCCTTCGTATCCTTCGTGGTTTTTGGTTCCGGCTTGTCCGGGTTAGGACTACGCCGTTGAACCCTTGATTGCCCATATGTGCCGACCTTTGACGCCATCAAGCACCAGACGCGTGGCAGTTTCACCCGCCAACCGTGTAACTTTTAACATTATAACCCACCTGGGGGAATTCCGCAAGGGGCAAAGCCTGGGGGCACCGGGGTTGGTGCAGCGAGCGCGCTAAAAGGGACGCCGATAAACGCTGATGAACGCTGATATGTCAAAATACTTTTTAAATATATACGGCCCACTTCTCTCCGCCGAAGCTGCCTCTTTAGCCCCCAGCCCGAGGTTGCTGCCCTGAAGCCAGAGTCTGAACGGTGGGCTGGGGACTGGCGAGTGTGGACTGAGAACTACAGGTTGAGGCGTAAATCCGTACCCGATCCCGATAGGGCCGAGGGCAAATTGGCAGGATTGTACTCCGGCACCAGTTCCCGCAACAACCGCACTGCTTCGTCCGGTTGCCCCCTCTGCGCCGCGGCAATCAACGCATCCACGGAAGATGCGAGGTTCAACACGGGGCGGGGGATAGCTCTCTCCTCTTTCTCCTCTACCCCGCTGCGCGCCGAGAAAATCTTTTCATGCGCGGTGCGCTCATAGCCTTCGCCGTCGGTAAACAGTTCCTCAAAGAGCTTCTCCCCCGGACGCAACCCGATGAATTGTATCTCTATCTCGTCCTCGTCAAACCCGCTCAAACGGATCAGGTCGCGGGCCAGGTCGACGATTCGGATGGGTTCCCCCATATCCAGTGCGAAAATCTCTCCTCCCTTTCCCAGCACGGCAGCCTGAAGGACCAGTTGGACCGCCTCGGGAATGGTCATAAAGTAGCGGCGTGCCTCGGGATGGGTGACAGTGACCGGCCCGCCCCGAGCGATCTGCTGCCGAAATAGCGGCACCACGCTACCCCGGGAATCCAGAACGTTCCCGAAGCGGACCGAGACGAAACAACGCCCGCCCCGCGCCGCCGCCTCCTGTACCAGTAGTTCCGCCACCCGCTTGGTCGCTCCCATCACACTGGTGGGATTGACCGCCTTGTCTGTGGAGATCAAGACGAAGTGCGTCACCCCAAAGGCAAGGGAGAGTTCCAGCAAGTTGTGCGTGCCCAGCACGTTGTTCGTGACCGCGTCTTCCACGTTCATCTCCATCAGCGGGACGTGCTTGTGCGCCGCCGCGTGGAAGACCACCTCCGGACGATAGCGCTCAAACACAGCGCGCAGCCGGTCAACGTCGCGGATGTCGGCGATGATGGGGATGATGGAAGGTTGGGGATTGGGGATTGGGGAATTGGTGGACGGGGGCACTGAGAAGCAGGGGTTCGGAATTCGGTATGCGGAATTCGGGATCAGTTCGCTGAAGATTTCAAAGATGGAGTTTTCGCCGTGGCCCAGCAGGATGAGGACGGCCGGCCCGTGAGGAAGGATCTGCCGGCACAACTCGCGGCCGATGGAGCCGCCCGCCCCAGTCACCAAGACACACCGTTCCCGAAGCAGGCGCCCGATGGCGGTCGTGTCGGTCTTCACCGGCTCCCGCCGGAGAAGGTCAGTGACATCCACCGGGCGCAACTGGCTGACCGAGGCTCTTCCGGTCAGTATTTCCAGCAAGCCCGGGATAATCCTGACCGGAATATCTGCCTCCTGACAGAGGCGCGCCAGGTCGCGGATCGTTTTGCCCGGCGCGGAGGGCATGGCGATGATCGCCTGCTGAGCATAATACTTTCTGGCCATTTGCGCGACCTGCCAGCAATCTCCGACGACCCGCACGCCATGGACGATCATCCCGCGTTTGCGCGGGTCATCGTCCAGAAAGGCCACCGGTTCCAGGCCCAGATGCGGGTTGGCCTTCATCTCCTGGACGATCATCGCCCCGGCCTCCCCGGCGCCAAGGACGATCACCCGCACGGGGTCTCCCGACCGGTTGCCTCTGCGCCGCCGTGTCCGTTCTATCCACCGCAGGCTGAAACGCAGTCCGCCTACCGCCAGCAAGACTAGCGGGCCTTCCAGCAGGGGGATGGAGCGAGGAATGGTGGAAAAAGCGGAATGCAAATTGCAAATTGCGAATTGCAGATTGTAGATCGCAGGTTGCGAATGGTAGACAGCAGACGAGGGAATGGAACAAAAAGGATCACCAACGGCGCGAACGCTGAAGAAAGCGAGAACGACAACGGCAGTGGAGACGGAAACCGCAAGGACAATCTGAACCAGTTCTTCCACTCCGGCATAGCGCCAACCGCGCATGTAGAGGCCCATTGGGAGGAAAACTGCCCAGCGCAGGAGGGTCGCAACCAGAATATACAGTGCCAGCGCTTCCGCATAGCGGGTGACCGCCCCCAGGTCCTCCAGCCGCAGCACCAGCGCAGCGGCCGGCGCCAGGCAGAAAAACAGGAAATCCAGTGCCAGCAGATGGCGGTTGCGGAGCATCACAACTGCTGCCCCTTTTCCACCAGCGACTCTTTCAGACCGGGATGGCTGGCTCATACGATACTTATTTGGAGTTCATGATCTGGATCAAGCGTTCGCAGACGAAATCTACCTGCTCTTCCGTCATCACGCTGGAGAAAGGCAGGGCCAGGGAAACCTCACCCAGACGCTCGGTTATCGGAAAATCGCCGCGCTGGTATCCGAACCTTTCCCGGTAGAAAGGTTGGAGATGGATAGGTGTAAAATAAGGACGGCTGGGAATCCCAAAAGACTCCAGACGGCGCATAACTTCATTGCGGCGAGCCGGTGGCTTCACACGGACGACGTAGACAAACCAGGACATGCGCGTAGTTGTCGGCCCGATGTAGGGAGTGGTGACGCCATCCACTTCCTGCAATCGCTTGCTGTACCACGCCGCTACCCGAGCCCGTTTGGCCAGCAATTCCTCGATGCGGTTCAACTGCGCCAGGCCCAGCGCGGCGCTCATTTCATCCATCCGATAGTTGTAGCCAAGACGGGAGTGATTGAGCCAGGCGTCAAAAACGTCTCGCCCTTGATTGCGCAGCGAGCGAAAGAGCGCGTCCCACTCCTGCCGGTCGGTGACGATTATCCCCCCTTCGCCAGTGGTGATCTGCTTATTGGGATAGAAAGCGAACACTCCCACATCGCCGAGGGTGCCGGCCTTGCGGCCCTTGTACGCGGCGCCGATGGCCTCGCAGGCATCTTCAATCACCGGGAGGTTGTACCGGCGCGCCACCTCCAGGATCGGGTCCATATCCGCGGGCTGGCCGAAGGCATGAACAGGGAGAATGGCCTTCAAGGGGCGAGAGCGGGAATCGGAATTCCGGAAGGCGGGCGGAAGCCATCGCCTTGCGGCTTTACCACCACGGGTCAAGTGGTGGGCGCACTCGGCAACCTGGGCGGGGTCAATATTCCCGGTGGCCGGGTCCACATCCACAAAAACCGGAATGGCCCGTTCGTAAAGGATCACGTTGGCCGAGGCGATGAAGGAGAAGGGAGTGGTGATGACCAGGTCGCCCTCGCCGACACCAGCAGCGATGACGCAGAGGTGCAGCCCGGCGGTGCCAGAACTGACAGCGATGGCGTGTCTTGTACCGACATACGCGGCGAGCGCCCGCTCGAACGCCTCGATCTGTGGGCCGATGCTGAGGTAGGGGGTTTTCAGAACCGAGGTCACTGCTTCGATATCGGCAGAAAGGATATCGGGTGAGGACATAGGGATTTGCATAAGTTTATTCTTCTTTTCAGCTGGTATTCCATCTGATCACTTGAGCGGGTACACCAATAGCGGTAACATGAGCAGGCAAGTCATGATGGACCAGCGCGGCAGCGCCCACCACACTCCAGTCTCCAATCCGGCAGCGGGGCATTACTGTGGCGCCGATACCGACCAGTGTTCCTTCGCCAATCGTGACCTCGCCGCCCAGATGTACGCCTGGCGCAATATGGGCGTGGTCAGCGATCCGACTATGATGGTCAATGCTGCTACTGGTATTCAGAATCACATTGGCACCAATGACGCTGCCGGTGTTCACTACCACGCCGGCGCAGATCATCGTACCTAGCCCCACCAAGACATCGGGAGCCAGGACAGCACGTGGGTGGATGGCCGTAGCAAAGCGCTCGCCTTCTTCGCTCAGTTGCCTAAAGGTTTGGCAACGAATTTTATTATCCCCGATGGCGATAATCACAGCATCGTGTTCTATTGCACTGAGGCGACGAAATGGTCCCAACACAGGCAACCCAAGAAAAGTCTGATTCCACAACGACGGATTGTCGTCAAGGTAGCCAATAGGTACTACCTTGCTCCCGGCATCGTGAGACCGTAAAAGGATGTCTGCAACAACCTGGGCATGGCCACCAGCGCCCAAAATGAGTACCCGCATAGTCAAGACGCTATTCCTTCTGTTGTAGTGGACGGGCAGGGACACCTACCACAACTTGACCAGGGGGGATGGATCTGATGACACAGGCTCCAGCGCCGACCACAACGTCATCGCCGATGACGATGGGCTCTTCCTGCGTGCCGTTGATGATGACCGCGCCGGTGCCCACATAGACCCGCTTCCCCAGATGCACGCATCCTGACACGTGTACGCCCGGTGCCAACGTGGTGAAATCACCCATCACAACGTCGTGCCCAATTGTGCAGTCCAGGTTAATCTGCACGTGCCGGCCTAGAGTGATGTTGGTGGTGAGGATGGTGCCGGCGCAGATCACCGTTCCAGCACCAATCTCAATCCATGGCGAGCGCTCGACGCGGGGATGGATGATTGTCGCGAAGTCGAAACCTGCCTCAGATGCTTGCTCCATCAAACGCTGGCGCGTCTGGGGGGAACCCACGCCCCCTACAACCTTCGCAGCCGGAAACCGCGAACGGGCCTCCTCCAATCCCATAACCGGAATGTCGTTCAAAACCGAACCGTGGGTTGCCTCATTGTCATCAATGAAGCAGACAACTTTGTACAAGTCTGTTCCCATATTGCAGGCCTGAACCAGCCAGGCAACTTCCCTGGCAAATCCCCCCCCCCGTAAATCGCAATCTGCGTAGGTGACATACCACACCCCCTGTGTTCTTGCATACATTACCGATAATATGCCAGAGTTATGAGCCGCTTCCCATGAACTCTTCTGCTGTCGCCTGCCCCGGCTGGTTGATCCCCTCGCGCCTCAAAGTCTTCCAAGCGGTCAAGGCCATTATCTTCAGATCCAGCCAAAAAGACAAGTGCTCCACGTACCACACGTCTAGTTTGAACTTTTGCTCCCAGGTGAGCGCGTTGCGTCCATTCACCTGTGCCCAGCCGGTGATGCCAGGCTTGACCTCGTGGCGGCGCATCTGCTCCGGCGTATAGCGGTCCAGGTACTGCACCAACAACGGGCGCGGACCAACCAGGCTCATATCCCCCTTGAGCACGTTGAACAGTTCGGGCAATTCATCCAGGCTGGTGCTGCGCAGAAAACGGCCCAGACGGGTCAGGCGTTGTTCGTCGGGCAGGAAATTCCCCTTCTCATCCCGCACATCGTTCATGGTGCGGAACTTGAAAATTATAAACACCCGCCCCCGATAGCCGATGCGGGGCTGGCGGAAGAGGACCGGAGGGCCCATGGTGAGGCGGATGGCCAGGGCAATGAGGGCCATCAGAGGCGAAAAAACAAGAAGCAAAATAGCAGAAAGCACGAGATCCATCAAGCGCTTGATGGTCATCTGGATCCGCCGACTCATCGTGCCATCCCTCTCCTCATACACCAGGTTGAGGCACAGGTAGCCCCTTTTCACGAAGGAGCCAAGCATTTTCAATCTTTACCCCAAGATTTGCTTATATATTTCTGCTACCTGTGCGGCAGTTTTTCGAACATCAAACAGTTCAGATACTAACTCACGGCCTCTCAGGGCCATCTCCTGCGCTTTCTCAATATTGTCTAATGCCTCCGAAATGGCTTCTGCTAAGCACTTTGGATTTCTCGGTGGTACAAGCCATCCCGTTATGCCAGGTATCACTACCTCTGGGAGCCCTCCTACCCTTGATGCTATGGTTGGCACTCCAAGAAGTAGGGATTCGACGGCCCCGCCTACATTCTCGGAATGGGATGGATGAACGGCAACATCAAGATCTGGATATAAATCGAGCACATCATTTCGTGTTCCCAGAAACACTACTTTATCTCTGCACTTCCTTTCCCCGTATTCCTTCACCCTTCTTTCATAGGTTATAGCTCCACCCCAGGCTCCACCGATGAACACTCCTAGCAAATCCATCCGCTTTTGCAAGCATATTGCAAGCGCATCAATGAGATCTTCGTGTCCTTTGAGCCCTCTGGTCTGCCCTAAGAACCACTTGGGCGCATATATATAAGCGACCATTCCAACCAACTTTACATGCGAGTCACACCTTAATTCCCGCCGCAAGTATCCGCGCTTGCGCCCTTTGAACATAGCGAGATCTGTGCCATAATACGAGAGGAACAGTCGCTCTTTGTTAACCCTATACTTTAAAATATATAGATGATAAGTATATTTACATGTGGCAATCCAGTGGTCTAAATCTGTAGCAGTGCCTATCTCCAACCAGCCAAAGAATGGGTTCTCAAGATGCAGCGGCCCAGGGACTTGGAACAGTCGCAAGGGCCCCCTCTTTCCGAGCGCCAACCTCATCGTGATAGTCGTCCCTACATTGTGGCTGTGAACGAGAGCTGGACGAATGGCGGATACTAAGTCCCTCATTTGTTTCATTAGCCTAGGCCAGATCCATGGTCTCCTTACTGGAAAGTCCAGGGAAATAGGATGCACAATGACACCTGCTTGCTCATAATGTGGCAAGAGAGGTCCTCCCGGAGGTAAGGCGGCGTGCATCTCAACCCCCAGTTTCACTAGTTCCTTCATCTGCCGCAATGCCCAGGCCGCGCCCACCGATGTCTTGACCAGGTGAAGTACCCTTATTTTCCCCATTCTTCTGTCGCTTCTCTCACATACCGATAAAAGGCCTGCCTTTTTTCCCGAAGAACTTCTTCTCTGTATTCCCAGGCCTTGGCCAGGTTGCGGGCGGACATCCGGCCCATCTGCTCTGGATCGCTCAGCGCCTCCTGGATTCTGGCCGCCAGCGCCCGGGCATCATTGGGCGGCACTCGATCCTCGGGCGGCAGCAACTCCGGGATTCCGCCCACGGTTGTCCCGATGCAGGGCAATGCCCGGGCCATCGCCTCTATCATCGCCCTGGGCAAGCCCTCTAGCCTTGAAGGAAGAACGAACAAATCCGCCCGGTCCAGTTGATGCCGAACCGACTCACCGGCTGGCAATCGGCCGGCGAATTGGACCCTTTCGCGGATCCCTTTTTTCACACACAGGCTCTCCAGATATTTTCTGTATATCCCATCCCCTACGATAATTAATTGAAAATTCGACGCCCCCTTGATTATGGACAAGGCATTGATCAGCACATCTATTCCCTTGTATAACTGGTCTAAAGTGCCGACTGTTATCAGCGTAAAAGAGTCTTTTTGCTCAAAGGTCCTTGCTGTGGAGACGTAGGCTTCTGACGGCAGTTCAACACTTGAAAAGGAGGCTGAAAAGGCCTGACTCCCGGGCGGATACCTTCGCTGGAGAGCCCTCTCTGTCACATAGGCACAGGCGATCGCCTTCTGACACTGCTTGCGCAATTGGTGTGTGAACCAATGGCGCAGGAAGACGCGGACAGGCCAGGGATATCGGACCGCCCCAGGAGAAAAAACATCCCAGGGATCCCCCACAATTTCAAGCGCAAAGGGCTGTTTCCTTTTGATCAAAATGGGCGTAATCAAATTCCCAAGGGTGGATGGTGCTCTGAGAATTACAGCCTCACCGGGCAAAATTGCTTCCTGTACGCCCCCTTTTACCCTCCAGAAGCGCGGCAGGAATTGCCACGGCCCGTGGTAATAGGGGATCGGCCGGACGGCAACCCTCTCCCCATCCACCCTCTTCCATCTTTCACTACTACAGGGCACATCCAGAACCCTTGCGATGACAAAAACACTATCAAAAACCTCAAGATATCGTTTCCAAAAGTCGTAGTCAAAAGTGGTGGATGTCCATACCCTACCATCCGGCGTTCGCAAAAAACGGTGCTCAAGCACCACGGCTACGTTCATACATTCCTCCGGACTTTAACATTTGTACGAGAAAATACGGGAGAAAGGCGTACCAGATCAAAGGACGCACCACAGACGCCGATTCTCCGCGCGCATAAATCAGGAAGAACGCCATAAAAGAGGCCACCGTTGCCAATCTGGCCGGATCATCAGATCGGAGTGCCCACAGGACGACCCTGGCGAAGAGGAAGCCAATCGCGGCCAAGGCCAGTGGTGTGCCAACCCAGCCAAAATTCGCATATGCCTCGGCGATGAAAGAGAACCCATATCCGCCACCTGCATAGAATGTAGCAGGGGAGATCGTGGCCGTCAGCCAGTGTGCATACAGGCCACGCGCCACCGTGGGATGAATCTCCCAAAACAGGTTGGGAAAAACTGTCAAAAGGGAATACGCATATCCTACTCCCCAATCAAAATCCCTGATCCTGGGGACAAGTTCAAGAGTATGGGCTACGGTTAGCAGAGTCCCCCCCATTTCGTTAAGGATGCTCAACACCGGGTTCTGGAGAGAGAAAAAGCCGGTGAGGAAAACGCTCAAAGATAAACGTTCCACCCCAGGGATATTTCTAACGGCCATTATGATAGGAAACACCACGAAGAGAACAAACGCCCCACCGACTATCAGAACAGGCTTCGGGATGGGGGTAACACAGCGATGCCAGAGCCAGACGTACGCGACCAGCGGCATAGCCCACCACAATCGTGTACCTGTAAAGGCCTGTATCGCGGCATAGGCAGTGATAATGAGCGCGGTCAAAACTGCCGGTCGCTGCCTCCTCCGGGCCCCTGCCAGCAGGAAGAACACACCGGGAATCATAAAGTCGGCCAGGACCCGGGGAGTAGCCCCAAGACCGGTCTCTGCCTGGCGCTGGAAAAGGCCAAAATATCCGGAGGAGAGTGCAACCTGGTAGCTGTCCCTGAGCGTAATCACAAGAGGGATGAAAGATACCACTATAAAAGCCCAGCCAACAACGCGCAGCGCCATTTCACGACCGCTTTTTCCAAAATTCCTGGTAGGAGTTATGCACTTCTTATTCGCAGCCAGCAAGGCCCCCAGATGAAAACCGCCCAACCCCAAAGAGACAAGGAGAAGAGAGCGCATAATGGTATCCAAAGGGAATGAAAAGATGAGATAGCCGTCGTTGCTGAAGAAGTTCTCTATGCCATTTTGGTTAAGATGAAACACTTCCAGAATGGCCTTTCCTCCATTAAAAAGTACCGCAGCCAACAAAAAGATAGTATAGGGATCAAAGAGGCTGCCAGTGACCCTATACCAGGACCAGAACGACCAGACGAATTGAATCATCAAGAAGACAGAAAGCCAGTAAACCGCAGCCTCGCCTTCCGGCTCAAAAATGAGCCATAGTCCTGCAGTCAGCAGGATACATATCTGGATCCAAAGGTTGAAAAACACCCTTCGTTGGAATACCACGGGAATGCTAATCGCCGACATAGAGGTTCTCCAGACGCTTTGCAACCTCTCTCGCATCATATCCGTGAGTACGCAGGGCCTGTTCCCGGACTTCCCACGGTGGTGGAGAGGCCCCCAGAGCCTCTACCACGCGCTCCGCCCAGGTCTCCGGGCCTGCGCTCAGGCTCGTTGGATACCACAGTCCCAACCCTAAATCGGCTTCGTCGGGAACAACGTCGGAAACCACACAGGATACTCCGGCCGCTTGGGCTTCTACCAAGACAATCCCCAATCCCTCCCAAAGGGAAGGGAACAGAAATACATCCAAACACCCCATAATCTCCGGCACATCGGTTCGGACACCCAGAAAGTGGACCCTCTCTTCAAGCCCCTTCTCTGCAACCCATCTTTCCACCTCCCGCCGCAGGGGCCCATCCCCGACCAGGACCAGGCGGGCATCCGGAAGCCTTCGGGCTAGCACGCAGAAGATTTCTACCAGAAAGCGATGATTCTTCGGTCTGTCAAACCTGCCCACATGTCCAACCAGAATAGCATCCAGGGGAAGTCCGAGTTTGGAGCGCAGTGCTCTTCTATCTTGGGGCAATAAAGCAAAGGGTGCAGGATCAATGCATAAACGCATTATCTCGACCCGGCCATCTCGCCAGCATAGAGGGCCATACAGTGCCTCGCACGATGCGCGCGAGTTGCCCAACAGGTGAGTAGCACTCTTTCTAATGAGCCTAAGCATGTACCACCTGTACATTCTCCGAAACAGATTATCTCCTTTGCCATCAGAAGTACTGTGGGAATACGCAATGCGAACAGGTACTCCTTGATCCTTTGCGATGGCTAAAGGGATGCCGCTGAAGAAATGGACGTGGCTATGGACGGCCACGAAGGGGCCCTTATGCCGCAGCACCTTCTTGAACGCTTGCCAGTAAGCCGGCAAGGTGGCAGGACGAGGCCGCGGTAGGATAAAAATACGGCCTCCTAACTGCCGAATTTCCTCATCGTAATGGCCGGGTTGTGGGGAGTGGACAGCGAAGTCAAACTGCACCCTGCCGCGGTCAATGTGCCGGTACACGTGCATAATGAACGTCTCCGCCCCGCCGCGGTTCATCCGGCCAAACACGTGCAACACCCTCACCGACTGGCTCATATCACCCCACCTCGTTCAGGATGGATAAACATGAAGTTCTCATAGTACATTCGTTCTGGGGCGACTCGTTCCACTCGCGCTGGCCCCTCACGCCGCAACGCATAAATATAGTAGCCAAAGTCCTTCAGAATCTCCTCCACTCTCCGATGAGGGCCATCAGGGACACACTCTACAAGAAGTGTAGGGTGAGACTTCGTCAGTACTGTTTGCATTCCCTCTAACACCCTGTCCTCAAACCCTTCCACGTCAATTTTGGCCAAATCCACTTCCCTCGCCCCTACGATGGCATCCACCGTCGTCACAGGAACCCGGATCAGCGCACCGTTAAATCCCCGGAAACCCGATGGATTGAGCGAAGCGGAGGTCGGCAAATCCCCAAAAGGAACGTGGAACTGCGCCTCACCGATAAAATTAGAGACGGCCATTTTGTACACTTCGCAGTGGTCCTCAAAACCGTTCAACCGGATATGTTCAAGAAGTTTCTCAATACACGAGGTACAGGTTCAAAGGACAAAACCCGACAGTCATCGTTCGCCGCGCAGGCAAGAAGCGTGTAGAACCCGGTGTTCGCTCCGACATCCAGGACCAGACGGGCAGACCGGGCCAGCCTGTAGAAAACCGGGATGCTCTCGCTCTCCCAATGCTCCAGCCCTCGCCAGTATAGGGCACGGGCGATGCCGTCATTGGCGGTTGCAGAGTACAGAAACGAGCGTCCATCGGGCAGGACTACAGAGAATATCCCCTCCACGGGGAGCCGTTTCCAGATTGCTGGGGGCAGAACCCCAGTGCGGGCGAGTTTCCTTATTGGCTCCCGCAAGGCGGAAATCCGCATCATTCGCTGCAGGACATAACGCCCCTTATCTTTCCAATCCATAGATGACTCCTTGACCCTCAGTATCAGGCCTGGAAGAGGCTCGAAGCGCGTAAAGGACACATCCCCCAAAAACGGCGAACTGAACCAGGTTTGCCAGCCCCATTGCCCACGCTGCACCCGTAAGGCCATATCTGGGAATCAGAACCAGGCACAGGAGACCGTTCACCAGGGCAACCGCACCAAACACGAAGGGCTGTATGGTGAAGTGGCGGGTTGCGGTCAGGGCGTATCCCAGGAGGGATGCCGGATAGGCAATAGCGGCAGCCATCATAATCCAGGTGAACACGTTGGCCATCCTGGCATACTCGCTGGTGTACAGGAGGGTCAGTATCTCCCGCCCGGCTACCAATGGAATAATGATGCCAGACAGCCCCAGCAGGGCCCCTACTCCCAGGAGTTTCGCCAATAGAGTGCGAAACCGCGTTGTCCCACCCGTTGCGTAATAATGGGCCAGACACGGGCTGGCGGATTGCCCCAACGCGCTCACCACGGTCGTGCCCGCGACGATCAGGTATGCCGCCGCGGCAAAGAAGCCCAGTTCTCGCTCGCCCCAGTAATGCTGAACAAAATAGCGCGGAACGTTGGTGTTCAATGAGATCAGCATCATGGTCACGCCTAAGGGAAAACTCAGCCTGGCAAGCCTGAACAGAGTGGGCCAGTGCCAGATGGGCAGCAGGCCAGACCGTTGGGATGTGCTCCTTGATACGAGGGAAGACCCGGTGGGGATGTCATAGAGCACCAGAACCAGGGCCCAGGCAGCAGCCAGCGCTGCGGCCCCTGCCCACACGCGATGGGTGACGAACACGGCGAGGGTCAATGCCGCCAGAGAGAGGCTGCCCTTAATGGTCATAGACCAGCAGACCCGGTCCATTCGCTCCGCCTGCTGAAACAGGCCGTAGAAGACGTCGCTGATCGACTCAAAGGCCTTGGCTAGGCCGATCAGTAGAATAACCCAGCCGGTCTCTCCTGTGTATCCGCCTACTAAAACGATGCCGGCGATGACTATTAAAGCGAGGAAAGTGGTCGTCAAGCGCAAGGCCAGGTAATCCCCAAAATGGTACTCTCTTCGGGCATCCGTGGCCTGGACAGCCCGGAGTGCGAGGCTGGCAAAAAGCATTACTGGCGCAGTGATCGCCAATCCCAATGCAAACCGCCCTACCATCTCGGGACTGCCTATTTTAGCCAACGCCATCATCATCCCCCACTGGCAAGCCGCATAGACGACGTTTCCTGCGAAGGTCCAGGCGAAATTGACCCTCAACGGGAGAGGGCGAAGCCGGTCAGGAAGTCTATCGCTCCAAGTTGTAGCAGGTAGAAGATGTCTCGCGCGCAAAGATTGACCCTTTCAAGGAGTGATGAGCATTCCGATAAACCAACCGTCAGCAACGCTCTCGTCACCAGGCCCTTTTTACGTCTTAACCTCTTTAGCCCATACCTGGTTTCTCCGGTACCAGTCCACCAGGTAAGCCATACCATCCTGAAATGTTATCTGCGGTTGCCACCCTATCAATCGTTGCGCTTTTCCAATATCCGCCCAGGTTGCTGGCACGTCCGCCGGGTGGCGGGGCCGGTATTCCAGCACGGCTTTCTTGCCTACCAACTGCTCCACCAGGCGGATCGCATCCATCAACACCACCGGCTGGTCGGAGCCCAGGTTGATGACTTCAAAGCAAGAATTGCGGGTTGCGGATTGCAGATTTGCAAATTGCAGATTGCAGATTGCAGATTGCGGATTGCGAAGCGCAGATTGCGAATTATAGATTGCAGATTGCAAAAGGTATGAGAGGGCGGCGAGGGTGCCCCGGGCGATGTCGTCCACATAGGTGAAGTCCCGCGATTGCTGCCCGTCGCCGTAGACGGTCACCGGGCGTCCTTCGCTGATCCACTGGACGAAGCGGAAGAGGCTCATATCGGGCCGCCCCGCCGGGCCGTAAACGGTGAAGTAGCGCAGCACCACGATGTCCAGGCCGTACAGGTAATGATAGGTATAGCACAGCGCCTCCGCGGCCTTCTTGGACGCAGCGTAAGGCGAAAGGGGGCCGTCGGTGTTGGCATCCTCCCGAAAGGGGAGCGGGTTGTGGGCCCCATACAGGCTGGATGTGGAGGCCAGGATGAACTTCCTCACTCCGTATTCCCGGCACAGTTCCAGGAGATTCAGTGTACCGGTGACGTTGGTTTCAAAGTAGACCCAGGGATTCTCCACAGACTGGCGAACGCCAGCGCGGGCGGCTAAATTGATCACCGCGCCAAAGGGTGGGTGGCTTTCCGAAAACAGACGGGAAAGCCCAGCGCGGTCTGTAATATCCAGCCGGTGAAAGAGGAAGCCAGGCCGCCCCTCCAGTTGGGCCAGCCGCCAGCCCTTGAGGCGCACGTCGTAGGCGTCGTTCAGGTTGTCCACGCCCACGACGGTGTGCCCCTGGTCCAGGAGCATCTCCGAGACCTTCCAGCCGATGAAGCCGGCACAGCCGGTGACAAGGACACGCAAGGGCGCCGAAGCGCTGAGGGATAGAGTTGTCTCTGCATTCATTGCACTACTCATCGGCTGTTCCTTCCGACCGAAAGAAAAACTCCTGCTACCGGTTCTCGTTTCACAAGTTATCCTGTTTGGTTCCAGAGAGGCTTCGCTTCTCCGCCCTTCTGCTCCTCCGCTCCTCTGCACCTCCGCGCCCCTGATCCCGATAGAGGCTCTTCACCAGCCAACAGGCGCTCCAGGGATGCTGGGGGTGGATCGCCGGCGGTTCCGCTGGAAATGGGACGCAGATGGACGCTGAGAACGCTGATAAACGCTGATTCTACTGGTTTTTTATCTGCGTTCGTCTGCGTTTATCGGCGCCTCGCTGCATTGTCTACGCTCCACCCCTTGCGGCGGTTGTCGTAGGCTTTCCGGACGACTTGGGGTCTGGGGCCGAAGTTGAGCAGCAGGCCCACTTCGTAGCAGGTTGCCTTCAGGTAGTTGAGGAGTTGTGCCTCGTGCTCCGGGGCCAACTTCTGCACCGCCTTCACCTCCACAATGACCAGGCCGTTAACCACCAGGTCGGCGAAGTACTCGCCCACCACCTCTCCGTCAAAATAGACCCGAATCGGCTGCTGCTGCACTACGGTAAAGCCGGCCTTCCGCAAGCGGATCGCCAGCGCATTCTCGTAGACCTTTTCCAGGAACCCGTAGCCGAGCACGCGGTAGACGTCGTAAAAGACGCCGATAATCTGTCGAGTCAGGTCGCCGTGTTTGTAACGGGTGGGGTCGTAATTGACCGCCGGTTCGGGAACCCCCTCCAAAGCCAGTCCTCCTAAGCACACGATGGAACGCTGATGATGGAGATGGACGCTGAAGAACGCTGATGTTATTATCTGCGTTTTTCAGCGTTTATCTGCGTCCTGTTTATTCCCCTTCCAGTTCCTGGATTTTCTTCTGGATTCCCTCCTCCCCCGGCCGCCATTCTAGGGCCTGGCGGTAGATAGGATGCAGATAGACGCTGAAAACGCTGATAAACAACAAGCAGCATTTTGGCGTTTATCTGCGTGAATCCGCGTCCGCTGTCCTGGCCGGGATGAACCGGGACGGTGACAACACGGCCATCCGGATGGCGCATTCGCACGTGGCTTCCTTTTCGCCGGACGGTCTGGAAACCGGCTTTCTCCAGAGCCCTGACGATGTCCCACCCTCCCAAAGCAGGCACTCGG
>FWPU01007837.1_pt1 | contig 19080 bp, 23 predicted proteins | sample 2228361 | NCBI WGS metagenome assembly FWPU01 (sample SAMEA103939777, study PRJEB20133) | metagenome
GTGGCGTTCAATTGAAAATATAAGAAACAGGACATCACCAAGTTCGTCTTACGTTTCACCATTGAATTAATGTTCCGAACGTTCTGCAATAATGCGTTTTAGTTCCTGTGGTTTTTCAATCTCATCCAATTCGAGTTGTTTTATGACCGGCAAGTCTGAAACACACTGCTCAGCTTTACCATCTTCTACAATTATGACTGCGTCGGACTCGGCAACCTCTGATACACTCTTTAGAATTCCCGAGCGTCTAAGAAGTCCTGGATTTCTTAGAGAACCAATAGTCGACAGCACTGGCGGGCCCTCCTCCTTTGCAACCATGTGAAATGGTGCACGATCCGTCCACAAGACCTTCATTCCCAGACGTTCAAAAAACTCATTGACGCGTTTTTCAAGATTGGATACATTTTCTGGTATGCTTGGTATCTCTGTATTACCAAAAGTATTCTTCATTCTTGTTTCACGAAAGAGATCAATTGGAATTACAAGTTCTGTTTCAAGAACCTTTTCCAATCTCTCGGCTACCTCGGTACTGACATCAGTTTCTTTTCGTTCATATGCAAGAACCGCTCTGGCTGAAACATGAATACACTGTCCTAGTCTTTCTTTGCTCATTCCAAGGGACAGACGAGCCCGTCTAAGTGCATCACCGTCAATCGCGACGAACCGACCTCCTCTTTGAACGAACTCTTGGGGCAACTTTTTTTCCGCCATGATCTTATGCAACAAGAATGGTGTCACCGCATAGACACCGTATCTCTTATACAAGACCTCGCTATCCAAGACCGATCTACGTGCTCTTCGGCCGACTATGATTGGCGTTCCATTAAAAAAGCGAGCAACAAGTTGAAGAATTCTTGCATCCTCTTCAGTCAGCGCATCGATATTCGATAGTACTTTTACGAGTAGAATCTGTCCCTCTCTCCCAGCAACAAAATCAAAACAACTGGGTCTTATATCACACTCTGAGGACAGATTGAACCCAGCCTCTACTAGCAACTTTGTCACTTCTTTTAGGAGCTGGGATCTCTCTTTTGTCATTTTACTACATACCCTTACCCAATTATTACTATAATCCTTTTCAGTATTGCTAATTGAATATATTTTACCAACCAACAATGAACAATCCATGACAAGTATCTGAATTACGTGGGTTGATGAGTATTACTTCTGGCCTTTGTAATCTATCTAGATCTGTTCCCCTGCAACAAAACCAATACATGTTGTTGAGGGAAGCCGTCTTCGTATCATCTGTACTTGCGGTCTAGCAATTATGTTCACTGGTTTCCAATCTGAGACCTCTTTCCATATTAGGTCAACATATCCTAATAATCGATGAATCATGAATAGCACTATTTTGTTACCCGTAAGTGTATAGATTCCCTGTCCAAGGTCTATTCGCCTAAGAATAACTATTGGAAGACATATATCATCATGATATTTTTGTGGCACCTCATTTGCAATCATCTCAAGTTCTGATTTGATAAATGTAGATCTCTCCCCCGCACGTGTTTCATATGCCGGCGTTTCCATCGCAAGAATCTATCGCAGAGATAAAGACATCTTTGGTAGATGATTGTTTATGTTATCAATCTCACGTTTCATAATTCTCTCAACAAAATCACTCAACTGAAGGCCTCCGAAACTCTCACGGACACCATTATGTGGTCTTTTTCAAATGGCTTAAGGTCAATCCGTTCAATAATCTGTAGACCTGCTGAATCGAGTAGTGATATCTGTTGATTGTATATTTTCTGCACATCTTTAGTAGAATCAATACTTCGTGCTTTAATTGCAATTAGTCCCCATCCACCGTAGGCACAAAATCTCTTGAGATTCTGAATGAATATATGTGCTTGATCTGGTTGTGCAACGTCCTGATATACAACATCAATAAATCCGTGAATCAACTGAGCATATTTCTCAGGATGACGAGCATCTTCAATAATTGGCACAATATTTGTTCTAGCAGCAGCAAGTTCAATCAGTTCCCTTGCTACACTGGATGAGAACTCTACCGCTATGATACATCCATGCGGTCCCACTATATCTGATACATGGCTCACTGTCGTTCCAGAAGCTGCTCCCAGATAGAGCACTTTTGAGCCCGGTTGAATTGGTAGTTCGCTAATGCCATTTTGAATTGCAGCAGCAAGTTTTGATCTCCTTGCGGACCACATTCGGTAGGTACCGGTCTCGTGTTTCACAATTTTTTCTCCATATACACTAGTTTGATGTGTGATTGGTGCCATAGTCGCTAGTGAAGTTCTATTTCCCTCTTCTATCGTAAACACACCGGGAAACTTGTGTGCAGCCAGATTCATTTTCTTCTATTCCTTCTCCTATCTTCTTTAGCATGTTCTTGTTTGCCTTTAGTACCCTGCGATCTACGTGTATGTGCGGCTCCACGTGGTGTCTGAGGTGGTGGTTGTTGATTTTGTCGTCGAATCTCTTCAACTCGCCGCTGAAATCCCGCTTTAATAACATCACCACTGTTTCGTGCAGTGAACACATCAATCTTTGCTGCCAATGATAACTTTCCCGCCAGTGCTCTGGCAATCTTTCCTCTCTGCCAGTATGGTGCTGTGTAGATCTCGGGCACTTGGAATATCACTCCATGTTTTGGAGGCCCTGTACCTGTCTTGAAGCTCCTGAATAATGCCCTCTCTGCACCTAACACTTGAACTGTACTAGATGGAAGCCGTGCCAAGTCCATCAGAGATCCTGCAAGACTGATGAGACGTGCACCCACTATTGGGCCAACCAATGCAGTAATGTTTGGTGCTGTTGTACCCATTGTGACTTCTACATATCTTTCAAGTTCATTTCGCGCCTCATATAGATGCTGAACTGCTGTAGCAATCGCACGAATTGGTTCCAAGTCCCTATCTTGTAGTGCCGCTCCTACATCGTTTGCTAATGCATTCATAATTGTATTCGCTGTGCTTTGTGATAATCCCCTCTCAACGAGGACCTCCTGTGTCAGTGTGGTCTTGGTGTATCCCTGTTTGACCAGCTCCACAAACAAACTATGTTCTTCTATTAGTCTACTCAATGAAGGATAGTACATAGAATACCACTCGCGTGTTCGCATGGTAACCAGATTGACACACTTGTCAATCTCATCAATAGCATCAATTGCCTGTTTAATCAGTAGATCCATCCTACCTGATTCTATACTGATCACAAGACGTGCTAGCCTCAAAGCGACCTCTCTCAAAAATGCAAATAATGCTGCTTCTGACTCTATCTTCCCATGATTGACAAGATAATCCCTCAACATACCTCTAAACCAGAAAATTGTCTTAGATGATTCATCCACCCTCGTTGGTATTGACATCACTGATAGTATTCTTGCCAATCGTGTATCCTCTACAACCACTTCTTTGGGTTGTAATCTCGATAGGGTTTCCACTACATGTTTCATCGTTTCTGCAATGCGTTCCTCATTGATGTCCATTCTGTGTGAGGTTGCTAGATCAACGTCTGGATATACAATGAGTTCATCCAACACTTCTCCATTTGCGTCTAGTATAAACATCCCAAAGACAGTATCAACAAGATAGACGGACAATGTTTCATTCCTCTAATTGCTAGCGGCTTTCAAGAATGATATGGTCCCATTAATATGAGTGTGTATGTATACGGCGAAACTAATGATTATTTTCGTCCTAAATGTAGACGCTAATGATACACTGGCTAATTTTTGTCATTTTGTATTTCCATCTCACTTAAATTACTGGACCTGCATCCGTTGAGTTAAGGATGTGAATAATGAAAATTCAGGGATACTGGCTTGCATCTGGTGTACTTGGTATGACGGCCGCACTTCTGAAACGGGTGGCTCGAAATGGTGCAGATGCCCTTGTGACAAAGTCCATTGGGCTTACACCTCGTGCAGGACACAGTGGTCCAATTGTGACCGTTTCACATGGCGGTCTTCTAAATGCGGTCGGTCTTACAAATCCGGGTATAGATGCCTTTGCAGAAGAAATGGCGCTGCTACAAGGTGTTGGTGTTCCCGTGGTGATGAGTATTTTTGGTTCTGATATAAATGAGATTGAAAAGGTGGTATCTAAAGCAATTGATCTACATCCTGCTGCGGTTGAAGTAAATCTTTCATGTCCACATGCGGAAATAAGTCAAATTGCACTTGATCCAAAACTAACGTATCAATACGTTAGCGCAGTCAAGAACATCGCGAACTGTCCTGTATTTGCAAAGTTGTCTCCAAATGCAACAAACATCGTTGAAATAGGCAGAGCTGCTGAATCCGCAGGTGCTGATGCAGTCGTTGCGATCAATACACTTCGAGCCATGCGGATTGATATTTGGCAGAGACGTCCGATACTTGGCAACTTGATTGGTGGTCTTTCGGGGCCACCAATATTTCCAGTGGCAGTGCGTTGTGTATATGATCTTCACCGTGAACTAAGTGTTCCAATAATTGGTGTTGGTGGTGTCACAACATGGGAGGATGCAATAGAGATGCATCTCGCAGGTGCAAGTGCTATCCAGATCGGAACGGCGGTGTTAAACGGAGTTGACATCTTTTACAAGATAAAACAGGGTGTAACCAACTATCTGCAGGCCGAAGGATTTTCAGACGCTTCGCAAATTGTTGGTCTTGCTGGGAGAAGATGAGGCATGAGTGTTGAAAAGTACCTTGGACATCCAAAATCAGTCAGGATAAGTCGTATTCTAGTGGAAAATGGACGAACCCGCTCATTGATCTTTGAGGCTCCAATGTGGAATGTTCAACCAGGTCAGTTTCTAATGGTCTGGGTGCCTGGTATTGATGAGATACCCATGAGTATCTCGTATTGGGATACTTCTGAAGCAGGAATCACAGTCCAACCCATTGGTGATGCAACACGCCGACTTGTTTCAATGTCTTCTGGAGACTGGATTGGTGTGAGAGGTCCGTTTGGAAAAGGGTTTACTCTCTGTCATGGAAACATATTGGTGATTGGAGGTGGAGTTGGAATGGCAGCACTTAGACTCCTTGTCCATGACTTATTGAAACACGGGTCCCTAGTGACAGTTCTGGTGGCTGCAAAAACCAGCGACGAACTGCTTTTTGTTGATGAATTGTGCTCCATAACTAATACTAGACTGAAGATTGAAGTGACAACAGAAGATGGTTCTCGCGGATTCAAGGGTATGGCAACGGATCTTGCTGAAAATCTGCTTGTTCAATCTCGGTTTGATATGATATATACATGTGGACCCGAACTTATGATGCGTGAAATATATCGACTTGCATGCAGTCGCGGTATTGCTTTGCAGGTTTCTCTGGAAAGGTATATGAAATGTGGCTGTGGCATCTGTGGTTCCTGTGCAATGGATCCCACTGGTGACATGGTCTGTATCGATGGACCTGTTTTCAATAGCAAACAGCTTGCCCGCCTTAATGAATTCGGACACTATTCGCGTGATATGACTGGAAAAAAGAAGTACTTTTAGATCTAACTACGTACGCCAACTACACGTCCCTGAATGAAACGCTTTACATAATTGCGTTTGTTGCGTAGTCGTGGGATCGGTTTGCACCGTTCTCTTGCTGGGACCTTTGGTGTTGCCTCTCTTACTTTCCCAGCCTTTGTAAGCGATCCGTGGCTTCCGGGCATCTAAACTCCTCATATTATGACTCTATTTTACTTCAGTTGTCCCTCTCGAGCGAATAAAAATATATCTAAACATACAGTACACAGTCCGCATGTCCTGGTGTATTCCAATCTAAACAAAAATCTGTATTGATTATGATATGCTGCTTTTTTGTTCACACACCATATAGTATTAATCACAAAGACTGGTCTGTGAATGTTGACGAGATTGTGATGTGAGATGTTGGTTCCCGATTCATCTAAAGTCTGCCGTGAGATAATAGATAGGATACTCAGTGCAGGTCAGAGACCTGACCGGGAAACTATCAACCGGATCAAAAATTTCGTCTGTGGTCAGTATGGTCTGTCCTCCGTACCCTCTAATGTTGAAGTTCTCAAGTATGCAGAACCGGATGAATTTGAAACTCTTAGACTTCTTCTACATAAACGGCCAGTGCGAACAATATCTGGTGTTGCCGTGATTGCTGTTATGACCCGGCCACAGGCCTGCCCACATGGCAGATGTGCCTATTGTCCTGGTGGTCCTACAGTTGGCGTACCACAGAGTTATACAGGACATGAACCTGCCACAATGCGTGGCATAGAACACAACTTTGATCCTCACGCACAAGTGCATAGCCGTATTAGACAACTCAGAAACATTGGACATCCTGTTCAGAAGGCTGAATTGATAGTCATGGGTGGCGATTGGTGTTCTAAAGAATATGAGTATAGATCCTGGTTTGTAAAGCGATGTCTCGACGCAATGAATGATTGTGATAGCGAAGATCTTAACAAAGCACGATCAAAAAATGAACATGCTCCAGTACGTAACATCGGAACAACATTTGAGACCCGTCCTGACTGTGTCACCCCTAAGAGTGTGGACGAGATGCTTGAAATGGGTGCGACTAGAGTTGAAATTGGTGTTCAGACTCTGTCTGATGACATCCTTCGACTTGTTGAACGTGGTCATGACTCCATTGCAATAGCTCATGCAACGAAACTCCTCCGAGACTGTGGTCTTAAAGTTGGATATCATATCATGCCTGGACTACCCGGTGCAGATTTCTCCTCAGATCTTAAAACGTTTGAGATGATCTTTTCAGATTCAAGATTTCGTCCAGACATGCTAAAGATATACCCCACATTGGTTGTAAGAGGAACAAAACTCTACGAGTGGTGGAAGTCCGGGCAATACCATCCTTATACTGACGAACAGATTATTAAGTTGCTAGCCGAGGCAATCAGTAAGATGCCTCCATACGTTCGGATACAGAGGATTCAGAGAGATATCCCCATACATCAGATTGAGGCTGGTCTTAAGAAGGGAAACCTTCGTGAGTTGATTCATAATGAACTAGAGCGACGTGGACTTAAAGATCCTACTCTGCGTTATAGAGAGGTGGGGCATTACAATCTACGTACTGGTCAATTAGTGCGTTCTGAGAATCTACGGCTGATACGTCTAGATTATGAGGCGTCTGATGGAATGGAGATCTTTCTATCGATTGAAGAACCGCGTGCAGGTATTGTTATTGGTTTTCTGCGGCTTAGAAGCCCCAGTGAAACCGCCCATCGACCTGAGGTGAAGGCCCGGCGTTGTGTGCTAATAAGAGAACTTAGAGTATGTGGCCCTATGATTGAACTTGGACAACGAGATACTAATGCATGGCAACATACTGGTCTTGGTAAGATACTCATCAATGAAGCAGAACGGATTGGGTTGGAGGCCCTTGATGCCAAAAGAATACTGGTCAACAGTGGTCTTGGCGTGAAAGAGTACTATAGATCTATCGGATTTAGTGACATGGGTCCATACCTTGGTAAAGATCTGTCATAGCTGATCTGTACTCTTATTCAACAGGGTCAGATCACTCTTATCGGGGTGGCGCCGAGGAGGAGATATGTTCGACCGGGACTATATGTCCAGGTCTTCGAACTCCTGAGTGCATCGCACACCGGTTCTCAAGACCGGCGCCGTAATCCGCTTGGCTACCTCGGCACCAATGTCTTTTGATGTAATGGTGTATTGATTTTAACGTTTGGAAATGCCTTTTAAGTTTCATGTCTGAACATGGTCGCGAGGACATTTGTATGGACCGTGGTCGTAGAATCATTGATCATACTGCGGATATCACAATCGAATGTTGGGCCCCAACTCTGACAGCTGCATTTGAGGAGGCTGCTGTTGCTACCTTTGATGTAATACTTGACAGGTCCACAGTTCAGCCCACAACGCCGACAGATGTATGTGTGTCTGGCATAGACCTAAATGAACTCTTGGTTGAATGGATTGGTCGTCTTATCGCTTTAATTGACATCAACTACGAGTTCTACTCGCGGTTTGAGGTGGTGGACATCTCAAAGAACGAGAGTGGCTATACACTCACGGCTCGTGCGTGGGGTGAGAAGATCGACTTCAGCAAGCATGTTACAAAAACTGAAGTAAAGGCAATGACATATGCTGATATGCACATTGATGTAAGCAAGGCGCAGACTCTATTACGATTTACACTGGATCTCTAGAGGGATGTCTATGTTAGAGGTCTGTATTCCAGACACCTCTTTGGAGAATTGTACTGATCTACGTGACAAGACACTTAAGGTGGGTATGATTGCACGTGCACTGGTGATCTCCAGAGTAGATCGTGTTATCATTTATCGAACACCTGGTTCTGATAAGAGTGCCGCCTCTGATGTGAAACTCCTTGAACTTCTTTTTAGATATGTTGACACGCCACAATATCTACGGCGACGAATTTATCCTATGATTGAGTCACTTAAGTATGCAGGATTACTTCCTCCACTCAGAACAAGGGCCCATCCATTAGATGATACGAACGTGCTTCCAGGTGAGGCAAGACTTGGAATTCTGGCACAACCTGGTCTTGTTGATATTGGACTCAAGAGTCTTGTTCGTTTCGATGGTATACTTGTTCCCGGGCAGATATACACATTTCGTGTTTCATCTGTGACACCAACTATTGAACTCGAACTTATAGAACGCAGATCTGTTCCATACTACTTTGGTTATGAGACCGTTGTTGTTAATGACCTTTTGAAATACCTCCACACATGCAGTAACATGACTCGAATTGGACTCTCTCGACTTGCAGAGCCGTTCAATAGTCTTGGCGACCGCCTCCGTACTGAGGTCAGTAAAACAAGGTCTCTAATTGTCCTCTTTGGTGGGCCTCGCCATGGCCTATTCGATGTCTTTTCACAGTCAATTGAGAGATTGAAAGGTCTGGTGGGTTTTTGGGCAAACACCGTACCTGACCAGGGAACCGAAACCATCCGACTTGAAGAAGCTATTCCTATCAGTCTTGCTATATTAGACTATTACCTTGGTTCTCTTGTATGCCGTCCTGGCTTCTATTCAATAAAATGAACACAACTAATTTTGCAAAGAACCATTTCTATGACATGAATCTCTGCAAGAATTGGCGTTAAGTTCAATCTCTTTTTAAAAAAGGTCTAACGGATAGCTTAAAAAGCACTCCAAAAAACGACCAGAATATCTGTAGTATGAATAGCCTAGCTTAAAGGCCATTCGGTACAAGTGAGGTGTTAGTATGGCACATCGAAAGAAGAATGCTCCGCATCGTGGAAGTCTAGGATACTTGCCACGAAAGCGTGCCTCTAAGTTTGTACCGCAAATCCGCAACTGGCCGAACTATACAGGCTCGGCTGCAAAACTACTTGGTTTTGTAGGTTACAAGGCGGGAATGACTCATGCAGTGGCCACAGTAAATCGCGCTCAGAGCCCCTTCAAAGGGCAGGAGACTGTGATTCCTGTGACTGTAATTGATACGCCCCCTATTCGTCCTTTCTCACTACGAGGCTATGAGTCAACTCCCTATGGTTACAGACTTGTTACGGAGGTTCTTGCGGAGAATCTCTCTGAGGACCTTCGTAAGGTAATGCCACTTCCCAAGGAGTACGACCACAAGGCCAAGATGGCAGAGTTCGAGTCCAAACTCAGTTCGGTTGTTGAAATACGTCTGCTTGTGCATACTCAACCCCGACTCGCAGCGGTGCCCAAGAAGAACCCTGACATCGTAGAGTGTAAGGTTGGTGCACCCAGTGTAAAGGAGGCATTTGAATATGCCAAGCGTGTATTAGGTACTGACGTGAGGATCGCTGACATATTTGGTGAAGGTATGCTTGTTGATACTGTCGCTGTGACAAAAGGTCATGGCTTTCAGGGTGTTGTTCGCAGGATGGGTGTTGCAATCCTGCAGCACAAATCACGTAAGACTAAGCGTGGCGTTGGATGTGTGGGTCCCTGGACACCAACCAACATAAGATATACTGTCCCACGTGCAGGTCAGACTGGTTATCATAAAAGGACTAGTTATAATAGTGAAGTCCTAAAGGTCGGTGAGCGAGGTGAGGAGATCACTCCTGCGGGTGGTTTCGTCAACTATGGCACAATTCATGGTGATTATATTATGCTTAGAGGATCCGTTCCTGGTCCAGTCAAACGACCTGTTCGGCTGAGATTTGCAATACGTCCGACGAAGAATCATCCTGGTACGCCAATGCAAATCAGCTACATCAGTACCACATCCAAACAATGATGGAGGTTGTCTCAAGTTGACAAGTGTTAAGACCTATTCTCTAAAAGGGAAGGCTGGCACCAGTATCGAATTGCCCTCGCAGTTCGAAACCCCCTATCGACCCGATGTGATAAAGCGTGCAGTTCTTGCTCTTCAGAGTCGTCGATATCAACCACATGGTGTTGATGAGTTGGCTGGCAAGCGAAACACTGCGGAGAGTTGGCAGACAGGTCATGGCCGCTCAAGAATTCCCCGTATCAAAGGTGCTGGTACTCGGGCTGCCAATAGTGGTGGTTTTGTACCTGGTACTGTGGGTGGTAGACAAGCACATCCACCAGAGGCACGGAAAGTGATACTTGAGCGAATCAACGTCAAGGAACGACGTCTAGCCATACGCTCCGCAATTGCAGCAACTGCAAATAAGAAACTTGTCCGTGCTCGAGGTCATATAATTGAACGAGTTCCTCAGATTCCACTTGTGGTTTCTGATGACCTTGAGTCCATTACCACCACTAGTGCAATCACAGAAGTCATCAACTCACTTGGTCTCAATGATGATCTACAGAGGGCCATACGGGGGCGCAGTGTACGATCAGGCATTGGTAAGATGCGCGGCCGAAAGATGAAGACCCCACGATCCATCTTATTTGTTGTTGGAGAGGATCGAGGTATTGGTGTTGCGGCTCGTAATCTACCGGGTGTGGATGTGCGACCAGTACATAGTTTGAATGCAGACGTCCTTGCACCTGGTACTCATGCTGGCAGATTGGTTGTCTGGACTCAGTCTGCAATAGAGCGCCTTCGGAGGGAGAACCTGTTCAATTGAGAGGTGATTGCTAATGAAAGATCCAAACGAGGTTATCATCCGACCTGTTGTGACGGAGGCCAGTCTGGCCGCAGTCGAGTCTCAAAATAGGCTCACCTTTTTTGTGGACCGGAGAGCCAACAAAAGCACTATCAAGTGGGCCGTGGAAACGCTCTATGATGTGGTAGTTGAGAAAGTCAACACACAGATAATGCCTGATGGACGGAAAAAGGCCCGTGTGCGACTGGCGCCTGAATACAGTGCTGCCGATGTTGCAACCAGAATTGGTATATTCTAAGGGGGTGCATTAATGGGCAAGTCAGTACTTGTACAGAGAAAAGGACACGGAACTACTCAGTGGCAGAGTCCTAGCCATCTTAAGATCGCACCTGCAAGACATCCAAAGTGGTCACCTGAGAAGACGTATGTTGGTGTTGTGGTGGGTCTACACCATGAACCTGGACGTGGTGCGCCTCTCGCTGAAATTCGTTACGAGGGCGAGAAAAAGCATCATTTCATGGTTGCACCTGAGGGTATACAGGTTGGACAGACCATCCATTGTGGGCCGAATGCGCCACTCCAGACCGGCAACACTCTGATGCTTGCATCCATTCCTGAGGGAACCCCAATATACAACATAGAGGGTAGTCCGGGTGATGGTGGAAAGTATGTACGCTCATCGGGGCTTGCTGCCACTCTCATCTCTATTGATAAACTGAAAGCAACGGTAAGATTACCAAGCGGTAAACAGAAGCTATTCAGTCCTCGTTGCAGAGCAACCATTGGTATTGTGGCTGGCGGTGGACGGCCTGAAATGCCAATGCTCAAGGCCGGTGTGGCATATCATCGGAACAAGACTAGGGTTACCAAATGGCCCGTTGTTCGAGGTGGTGCAATGAATCCATGTTCTCATCCTCATGGTGGTGGGTCTCATCAAGGTCCACACAAGCCTACCTCTGTGAGTCATCATGCACCTCCCGGAAAGAAAGTTGGTAACATTTCTCCACGAAGAACTGGACGAAAGAGATAGAGGGGAAGAGAATTCTCTTCTTCTTTTCTCTTTATTTTTGATCTTTTAAAGAGCGAGTCTTATGATATCTACTGTCACATATATTGTATGACTTTTTTAAAAGTGACTATATTTAACGTCTAAAGTAGAGACCGCCTTATGATTATTTTATACTGTTTGTATTCTTTTGAAGATTCACACTTGCGTATTACAAGTATCCATATCCGCTTTTTGACACGCATATCTTCAGGGTCAGCCATGCGTCTAATTGCTGTGCACTTGCCGGAACAGATACTTGACGACATCGATCAACTTGTGAACAAAGGTACATATCCCAGCCGCTCAGAAACAATTCGGATTGCGATCCGCGATCTTCTGAAACGAGAGCTGTGGAAACTCAGTGATATATACAATTTTGATAATGAAGGTGAGAATTAAAATGAAGACACTTATTGAGTCTGCATGCGAACATGTTCAATCTGAGCGAGATAGCCGATCTAAACGTGAAATTGGGCATGCACGAATAATTGTCGTTGGTTGTGGTGGTGCTGGAAATAACACCATTGGTCGACTCATGAATATTGGTGTACAGGGTGCAGAGTGTATTGCCATAAACACTGACCGGCAGCATCTCACAGTCACACCTGCACATAGAAAACTATTGATTGGTGAGCGTATAACCCGTGGTCTGGGTACTGGCGGTTATCCACATATAGGACAGGCCGCAGCTGAAGAATCGACCCCACAATTGACTGAGCTCTTGCGTGATGCTGATCTTGTCTTTGTCACATGTGGAATGGGCGGTGGTACAGGTACTGGAAGTGCACCTGTTGTTGCAGAGATTGCAAAAAAGAATGATGCAATTGTTGTTGGTGTGGTGACAATGCCTTTTGCACTAGAACGCACCCGGATCGACAAGGCACGGGCTGGACTGTCAAGGCTTCAGGAATTTGCAGATACCGTTGTTGTAATTGATAATCAAAGATTGATGGACCTAGTTCCTGACTTGCCCCTTGAGGCTGCGTTTGGATTTGCCGATGAGGTCTTGGCAGCTATGGTCAAAGGTATCACCGAAACAATCACTATGCCGAGTTTGATCAATCTTGACTATGCTGATGTGCGTGCAATAATATCCAATGGCGGTGTTGCACTGGTCGGCCTGGGTGAGGCATCCGGACCGGAACGCGTAGAAGATGCCATCAAAAATGCTCTTAGTAGTCCCTTATTAGATGTTGAATGGACTGGTGCTACGGGTGCACTAATTCATATCACTGGTGGTCCAGATATGTCTCTTGCAGAGGCAAATCGTGTAGGTGAACTGGTCTCCGCAAAACTGAGTGCCGATGCAACAGTGATATGGGGTGCAAGAGTTGACCCTCGTCTAAATGGTGTTTTGAGGGTAATGCTCATACTTACTGGTGTAAAAAGTCCACAATTATTACCACGAGCAACAGAAATCCATAGCACTCTTCGAGATTCTTCACGACTTACCGCATTAGGACTTGGCAGCGGACTCTCTGATAGCTCTGCGTCTTTAGTCAGAGCACGTACAGATGTTCGTGCCATTGGTAAGTTTCCCACCAGTTCACGTGCTATATGGGAGGACCGACTAAAACCAATTGACAGACGGAGCAGTGATCGAAAGTCCAACACTACTACAATAGATGAATCTATAAAAGATATTTCGAAGAGTGGCTCTCCAAAGCCCGATGAACTGGGACTAAAGAGAATTCTCTCGTAAATTCATGTCCAGATATCTGCACATTTGATGAAAAGGCCTAATTCCTACTAGGTCTTGTCAGTTTTGAAGTGCTTGGTTCTTATTTCTTATTGAGTCAGGCCGTGTTCGTCCATCCATCTCCTTGCAACTTCAGCAACCCGTTCATAGAGTGGGCCACTGCCTTCAACACCATCTTTGGTGATTCGTACCTTGTTCATCACAACGATAATCTGTGTGTCAGGAAAGTAGTTCACACCACCAGGCGGAAACTGCTTCTCAAGCTCTTTTGCCAGTCCCTCAAGGGTGACTTCTTTTTCTGAGAGTGAGAATGAGACTATGCTACGCCCATAGATGAATATCTTTGGAATGTCACACTCATCTTCTATACAGTGGACATCTGACAATACTAAACTGAGTGTGTTTTGATCGATACCTCTAAGCGTACCCGTGTACGTCTTTCCCGTATTTGTGATCACATTTACTGTGGCACCTATGACAGATGCAAGTTCTCTGTTGAAAGCTCTCATCGCAGTGACATCAGACATCTGGACTCGCCTCATCTACTATTATAATGGGCTATATGTCCAACTTCTGTCACCTTAAAAGTGATACTGATTTGTACAGTATGTCACATCAACAACTTACTAACCATAGATTATTAACAGCATTCAGTCAAAATCCGTTGTCAGCGCGAGGTGTTCTGTTTGACTTCCTCTGAAATTCATTTCTCACTTCCATTTTTACGACAGGAGATTTTGCCTACTCCTTTCTGTCCCGGCTGTGGAAATGGTACAATCATCAATGCATTCTTCAAGGCAGTACTCGAACTAGGTCATCGTGATCTGAGCAAATTCGCGTTTGTATCGGGAATTGGCTGTGGGTCTTGGATTCCCTCCCCTCACTTTAAGGCCGATACATTACACACTACTCATGGACGCGCTATTGCATTTGCAACTGGATTAAAACTGGCACGCCCAGAACTCAAAGTGGTCGTGATAAGTGGCGATGGCGATCTGGCAGCAATTGGAGGTAATCATCTGATACATGCCGCACGTAGAAACATCGACCTGACTGTGATATGTAGCAACAACTACCAGTATGGTATGACTGGCGGACAAGTCGGACCAACAACATTCACAGGGGATAATACCACCACAACACCTTATGGTAACCCTGAACGCCCTTTTGATCTCTCCAGACTTGTGGCCGCCGCTGGTGCCAGTTATGTTGCACGGTGGACCACTGCTCATCCAGTACAGGCATCTCGAGCCATAAAAAAGGGACTACAACGAAGAGGTCTCTCCTTCATTGAGATATTGAGTCAGTGTCCCACTGGCTACGGTCGCAGAAATAATATGAGTGATGCATGTGCAATGCTTGCATGGTTCAAACGACTACCCGTACGTAAAAAGAATGATCCTCTTAGTTTCGCGGTGCCCACAAGGGATACTATTGATCTGGGTGAGTTTGTTGATATTGAGTTTGTAGATTTTAGTGAGTCTTTGCTACAAATGCATCATCGTCTTGAGGTGAAAAAATGAGAATCGAGGTTCGTTTTGCAGGTACTGGTGGAATGGGTGTCGTTCTTGCTGCAGTGGTTCTTGGGCATTCAGCAGTCATACATGGAAACCTTAATGCAGTACAGACTCAGAGTTATGGTTCAGAAGCACGTGGTACCTCTGCAAAGGCAGAGGTTATAATCAGCGATCAGCCGATACACTATCCTGAGGTCCTAAAGGCTGACTATTCCGTTCTCATGTCACAGACGGCATTTAACACGTACATTTCAGATGCAAAGAAAGGTAGTGTCGTTATAGTTGATCCTGACCTTGTTGATCCCGGTCTTCATGTTAATTCGTTTGAAATACTGTCTGTTCCCGCAATGAGAATTGCAGATGAACTCGGAAATCGTGTTGTTTCTAACATGGTGATGTTGGGTGCTCTTGTAAATAAGATGGGTGTGTTCTCAATTGAAGCAATTGAACTTGGACTAAAAGATCTGCTTCCTGAGCGAACAGTTGACATCAATATCCGGGGTGTCAATGCTGGTGCAGATGTAGTCTAACCACCGTGAACAAGCGGAATCAGTGAGACCACGTCTCCGTCGTTCAGTTTTGTCTGAAGTCCTGATAAAACACCAATGTCAACATCATTGACAAGTATCAGTGCATCACGGTCAAGATCCTCGGGCGTGTTCCAACGACTCTGAACTACATAATAATCCCTGATCAATCGAAGAAGAAGTTCATGAACTGTAATTCCCGTTTGTATCTCAAGTGACTGAATCGGTTCTTTCATAATGCTGGAGAGTGGGCCACGAAGGCGTATTTCTATCTTCATGATGTTTCGCCTATTTTAGATGCCTAAATAGATTCCTTTCTACTTTTGTTTTAGTCCTAATAATGAATCCATATCGCAATATGCAAAGGATGTTGCGACTTTTCAAAAGAGTATATTATCAGTCTTCAATCAGCTCTGTGGTCATGCTAAAAGAGATAGTGACTGTTCCAGCAAAAGAGGGTTTACTTTACCTCCCTTATGTACTCGGTGGTTCACAACATCAACTAATGTGATCTCTGCGGGTGCAAACAGATTGATATCCACTCTGTAGAAGTCAAAGTTTACTGACTTGAACAACTTGTAGAATGGCATGCCATATTGATTTGATGCATTAGATGGTGCACTTTTGGCAAGCGCCTCTAGATCATCTGACTCCTCTGGTCGAATGTGAAAGTATGTGGCTCCACCAAAGATTATGCAATCATTCGTAATGCCCATTGCTTTGCTGTCACTACTAGCAAGTGGCGCTATGGGTGCTACACCATGCCCTGTTCGGATCTTATCCAGTTCAAGACCAAGTCTGTGCAACTTGTGAACCCCCACTTCAACTATTCTAGATGCGATCTGTACAGACCCAGCCATACTACATGTTGGCACAACTATACAATATACTCCTGATGGCTGTACCTGGCATTTTTCGGCGATATGACATAGTACCTCTGATGTTGGTATCTGCCTAGTTTCAAGTATCAGTATCGCCACATCTGAGTCGTCTCTGTAGTTGAGTTCTGTAAATAGTTCGGTTTCTACAATTGCCAGTGCACGGGCTGGTCCTGATCCTATTGCCGAAAAGTCCCTCATTTTGACATGCCAACCGGCAAACTGCGATGCCATTGTTGCCAATTCTGGTCTATCTGTTCCTACAACCACTGCCGGTAGTGTAATTCTCCCAATGTGTGTCTGTGTTATACGGACACATCCCAGACCGCCCATACACACCTCTCCGATTAGTCGCCCCAGTTCATAACTCCCCTTTGTTTCTACTCCCGCATCTATAACGGTCGCTCTCTCTGTTGTTTGATGTACAATACAGCCCAGCTCCTTTGCGCGGTCTACAATGTCAAGTACAATTGGAAGTGCCCTCTTGTTTATACTGTATGACATCAAAGATCACCGTTTGATGGTATTAGATGTTGATTTGTTGAATAACGGGCATAAATCTCTAGATTGGGTCGTCCCTCTGAGAAGTCGCCCATGAACTTTATCCACTTTTCAGTCCAATCAATTGACATGCTCAGAAAGTCTGGTCTGCGTGAGGTTATATACCTCAGGTAGTATCCAATAAACTCTCGTTCTGCAATTCCACTAAAACGATACGTTGGTAGCAGTCGTTCAATGCGTCCTAACAATAGTATCATACCCGCATTGGACTCCAGACCGAGTCTATTATGCACATCTCCAATTATGATGATTGTACCTCCCTTCATTCTAGTGGCAGCATAGTCGCCTACAGACCCTTTCACCACAATGAGCCCTCTTCTCATATGGGCTGCCATCTCTCGTCCTACATTCCCGCGAACGTATACCCGTCCACCCTGCATTCCGTCTATGCTTCCCCTATAGCCTGCACAGAGATAGTTTCCTGCATCCCCTTCAATCTGAATGTTACCCCCCCGCATCTCCGCGCCAGCCCATGCATCAACCGAACCAATGACATGGATTCTGCCAGCAAGCATTTCGGCTCCCAAGTACATACCTGCGTCTCCATTCACTGTTATTCTGCCCCCTCTCATTCCTTTGCCTATCATCTTGATCTTTTCAGTATCCCCCGATATCACAATGTCTGTTTCATCGGCGATAGTACCTGCTTCTCCTGTGACTTCAAAGAATTCGTGAAGTTGGACTCTTTGATTACCCTGAATGACCTCTAGTTTCTTAATCTCCTCTAGACTCAGACCTGCAAACTGATCTGGTGTTATGACATCCGCCTCAATAGGCAGTTCTATTCGACGACTCTGTCTGAGTATGACTGTCATGATAAACCGGGTCCTGGCCGTATTGTTCTTCTGATAAACGCCACGGAATAATCAAAAACAAGACCAATCTTCCATATAGAGTGTGACCGACATATGAGAATAAATGGTGTGCCGATCGAAGACACCTTTGCAGAGGCTTTCTCGCTTCATATGAATCGGACAATAATCACAGCGTGGAGCGCAGAATGGGCCCGTACTACGGCTATTGTGGCTACTGGGTTTGCCACGTCTGTGATAATGTCCCCTGCCGAGGCTGGAATTGAGACCGTACTCACACCAGAACGAACCCCTGATGGTCGTCCTGGTGTGAGAGTGATCTTTGCTACAGCAAATAAAAAGGATCTAGAATATCAGCTCTTTGCACGTATAGGACAGTGTGTTCTTACTAGTCCTACAGCATGTGCATACGATGACACTCCCAATCCAGCTGAAAAGTATGAGATTGGAAAGGCATTATCTCTCTTTGGTGACGGCTACCAGGTCAAGAAAGGGCCCATTGATGGCAGAGTATTATGGTTCATTCCAAGAATGAGTGGTACTTTTGTTGTGGAAAATGAGTTCGGAAGAGTCAAAGGCATTGCAGGCGGCAATATTGTGTATTTTTGTGAGAGTACTGAGGTTGGAATGAAGAGTGGTAAGTCTGCTATTGATGCCATCGAACGAGTTGAGAGTGCATATACTCCTTTCCCAGGTGGTCTGGTCGGTGCTGGATCTAAACCCTCGTCTAAATACTCCGGCGTTCGTGCTTCAACAAATGAAAGACTCTGTCCTACACTGCGTGCAGTTGTTCCAGACATATTGGTACCTGCTGGATGTGAGTTCGTAGTGGAGATTGTGATCAATGGACTTAATATTGAAGCCGTTTCAGAAGCCATGCGTGTTGCAATACTTGCTGTATGTGAACATGATGGCATACTTGGTGTTACTGCTGCTAATTTTGGAGGGTCTCTTGGTCAGTATAAGATCCATCTACACGAGATTCTATAGTTCTCCGCTTGATTCTATGTCTGAAACAGTCCTCGATTATCAGGTCACATCATGTGACTCCTGGCAGTGACTATT
>FWPU01007838.1_pt1 | contig 19080 bp, 17 predicted proteins | sample 2228361 | NCBI WGS metagenome assembly FWPU01 (sample SAMEA103939777, study PRJEB20133) | metagenome
TCGGACGGTAAGGCGGGGGCTGCCTATACTTGGAGGCCGATGGCAATCGAAACGGGGGAGCTTGCGCGCCTGGAGGATGAGGCGCTCGGAGCGCTGGCGGCGGCCAGCGATGAGGCGGCGCTGGAGCGGTGGCGGGCCGACTGGCTGGGGCGGCAGGACGGGCGGGTAACGCGGCTGCTGCGCGGCATCCGCGAGGTGGCGGAAGGGGAGCGGGCCACGTACGGCGCGGCAGTCAACCGGCTGAAGGGCGCGCTGGAGCGTGCGCTGGAGGAGCGGCGGGAGGCACTGAAGCGCGCGGAGCTGGAACGGCTGGCGCGGGAAGGTGCGCTAGATGTGACACTGCCGGGTCGGCCGCAGATGCTCGGGCGGCTGCACCCGATTACGCGGACGCTGCGCGACTGCCTGGCGGCATTCCAGGCGATGGGCTTCCGGGTGGTCGAGGGGCCGGAGGTGGAGTGGGACCGGTACAACTTCGATGCGGCGCGCATCCCGGAGGACCACCCGGCGCGGGACATGTGGGACACGATCTGGGTGAACACCCTGATCGACGGTAAGCGGCGGATGCTGCTGCGGACACACACGACACCGAACCAGATCCGGGTGATGGAACGCACGCCGCAGCCGCCGGTGCGCGTGGTGGTGCCGGGGAAGTGTTATCGGCACGAGGCGACGGACGCGACGCACGAGTGGATGCTGACGCAGATCGAGGGGCTGGCGGTGGACGAGGGGGTGCGGATGAGCGACCTGAAGGGCGTGCTGTACGAATGGGCGCGGGCGATGTTCGGCTCGGACCGGCGCATCATCTTCCACCATTCGTACTTCCCGTTCGTTGAGCCAGGCGTGGAGATGGCGATCGACTGCTTCATCTGCCGGGGGAGCGGTGGAGAGTGCCACACCTGCCACGGGACGGGGTGGATCGAGATCCTCGGCGCGGGGATGGTGCACCCGGAGATCATCGAGAACGCCGGGTACGACGCGGCGCGGGTGACGGGCTTTGCCTTCGGCATTGGCGTGGAACGGGTGGCGATGCTGCGCTGGGGGATCGAGGATATCCGGCACTTTTACGCCAACGACCTGCGCTTCCTGGGCCAGTTCTGAGCGCGGAGGGATGGGATGAAGATTTCGCTCAACTGGCTGCGCGACTACGTCACCGTTCGCCTCCCCATCGAGGAGCTGGCGCGACGCATCACCGATGCGACGGCCGAGGTGGAGGGGTGGCGGGTGATTGGCGAGCTGTGGGACCCGGCACGGGTGCGCGTGGCGCGCGTGGTGGCGGTGGACCCGCACCCGAACGCAGACCGGCTGCGGCTCGCGACGGTCGACACGGGCGAGGGCCAGGTACAGGTGGTGTGCGGGGCGCCAAACCTCGCCGTGGGGCAGACGGTGGCCTTCGCAAGCGAGGGTGCGCGGCTGTACGACGGCCACACGGGCGAGCTCACGACACTGAAGCTGCGACCGATCCGCGGGGTGGAATCGGCGGGCATGGTGCTGAGCGAGAAGGAGCTCGGGCTGAGCGATGAGCATGAAGGCATCCTGGTGCTGCCGGAAGGGACGCCGATCGGGGTGCCGCTGGCAGACGTACTGGGTGACGTCATCCTCGAGGTTTCGACGTGGGCGAACCGGGCGGACCTGCTGGGGATGATCGGTTTTGCCCGGGAGGTGGCGGCGCTGACGGGCGAGGTGCTGCGTGAGCCGGCCCGGACGTACCGGGAGAGCGGGCCCGCCGTCGAGGAGCTCGTGAGTGTCGAGGTGGCGGCGCCGGACCTTTGCCGGCGGTTAACGGCCTCGGTGATCGAGGGGATTACGGTGGGGCCATCGCCGGCGTGGATGCAGGAGCGGCTGCGAAAGGCGGGGATGCGGCCGATCAACAACGTGGTCGACATCACGAATTATGTGATGTTGGAGACGGGGCAGCCGCTGCACGCATTCGACTACGACCTGGTGCGCGGGAAGCGGATTGTGGCGCGGCGGGCCCACCCGGGCGAGCGATTGGTGACGCTGGACGGTGTGGAGCGCGAGTTCGACGGGGAGATGCTGCTGATTTGCGATGGGGAGGGCCCGGTGGGCGTGGCCGGTGTGATGGGTGGCGGGAACAGCGAGGTACACGCGGGAACGACGCGGGTGCTGCTTGAGGTGGCGAACTTCCGGGCGGGCTCCATCCGGAGGACGTCGACGCTGCTGAAGCTGCGGACGGAGGCATCGCTGCGGTTCGAGAAGGGGCTTGGCCCGGAGATGGCGATGTACGCGCAGCAGCGGGCGTTGCATCTGTTCGAGACGGTGTGTGGCGGGCGAATTGCCCGGGGAATCGTGGATATCTACCCGGGGAAGGAGACGCCGCGGACGATCGTGCTGGAGGCGGGGCGGATCGCGCAGGTGCTGGGGATCGAGGTTCCCGTGGACGAGGTGCGGCGCATCCTGGGCGACCTTGGGTTCACGGTGCACCACGTGCCGCCGGCGAAGTTCAGCCTTCAGGTGCCACCGTGGCGGCCGGATGTGGAGATCCCGGACGATGTGGTGGAAGAGATAGGACGGATCTACGGGTACGACCGGCTGCCGACCACGATGCTGCGGGGTGAGCTGCCACCGCCGGAGGTGAACCCGGTGATGGCGCTGCGGGAGCGGCTGCGCGACCTGGCGGTGGCGCTGGGCTTCCAGGAGGTGATCAACTACACGCTGACGACGCGGGAGAAGCTGGCGCTCGTGACGCACCCGCAGGATGCGGTGCGGCGCGCCCCGCTGGGGGTGGTGAACCCGGTCTCGTCGCAGCACGCGTACCTGCGGACGAGCCTGCGGGCTTCGGTGCTGGAATCGTACGCAGTCAACCGGCGGCAGGCCGACGGGCCGATCCGGCTGTTCGAGATTGGGTTCGAGTACCTGCCGGTGGAGGGCGACCTGCCGATTGAGCGGCCGGTGCTCTGCGCGGTGCTGGGCGGGCCGCGGGAGGGGCGATGGCCGGTGGGGGGCGGCGAGGCGCTGGACTTCTTCGACGCGAAGGGCGCGATCGAGGCGATGCTCGGGGCGCTGGGAGTCGCGGGGACGTTCGTGCCTGCCGAGGAGGCGGCGCTGTTGCCCGGGCACACGGCGAAATTCGGCGTGGGCGCCGAGATGGCCGGCGTGGTGGGACAGGTGCACCCGGAAACGGCGGCGGCGTTCGATATCGCGGAGCCTGTGTTCCTGTTCGAGGTGTGGGTGGAGGACCTCGCCCGGCATCTGCCCGAGCGGCCACCCTACCAGGCGATTTCGCGCTTCCCGGCGGTGCGGATGGACCTGGCGGTGGTGGTCGATGCGGCCACGCCTGCGGGGGCGGTGCTGGCGCTCGCGCGTTCGCACCGGAGCAACGGCGTACAGGTCCGGGCGGAGCTGTTCGATGAGTACCGGGGGCCGGGCATCCCGGAGGGGAAGAAGTCGCTGGCTCTGCGGCTGTGGTTCCGGGCGGAGGATCGGACTCTGACGGACGAAGAGGCGCTGAAGGTGCGCCAGGGGCTGCTCGGGCGCCTGGCACGGGAGTTCGGCGCCGAGCTGCGCGGCTGAGCGGGGGTGTGATGGCGGAGGAACGAGTCATCGGCGACTTCCACCGGCTGCTCGAGGCGGATTCGCCATGGGTGCAGGGCGGATTCATGCTGCCAGATGGGACGACCTGGGAGTACCGGGAGCCGAACGCCGTGGTGCTGGTGCGGAACGGCTGGTTGCAGGTGGCAGCGGTGCCGTACACGCGGCGGCACGACAGCATCCAGATCCTGGATAACGCGAAGCACATGTACTTTTCTCGGGAGCGCTTCGCCGTGCCCGAGGGCGGGCGGATCACGTTCGAAATCCAGGTGGCGGCACGGACGGTGGGGACGCGGCCGGGCGACCTGTACGACGGGTACGTGTCGTGGAATCTGCTGGACCTGGAGACGGGCTGGGCGTTCGACTTCTTCACCGGAGGCGACCTGGTGGCGACGGTGTTCGGCCGCCTGCCATTCCCTGGTGCGCGGCTGCCGGATACAGGAAAGGCGCGGGCGTTCTGCATGTTCCACGAGCTGCACGACCTGCCGACGGCGCAGGGGCAGGTGCACGCCTACCGGATTACGTACGATCAGGGGGCCGGGGTGGTGGAGTTCGAAGCGGATGGGCGGGTCGTGGACCGGTACGAGCAGGTGCCGGACCGGATCACTGGCTTTACGGCGGCGCTGGGGCTGATGTCGGAGATCGACATCGAGGATGGGCGGTCGGTGAGCTGCCACGGGCAGGGGGTGATTGGCCGGTGGAGCCCGATGCGAGTTCGGACGGAGCCGCCGGGGGCGTGAGGGCTCAGCCGCCGGCGACGGCCTTGAGCCAGGTGTTCATGTCGAAGTAGTCGCGCCAGGCGGCGATGCGGTCGCCGCGGACCTCGAAGGCGCCGGCGACGGGGAGTTCGATGAGGCGCTCGCCGATGGCGAAGCGGTCGATACGCTCGTTCATGACGAGGTTGCCGCTGGCGACCTGGCGGAGGACCTGCCAGCCGCGGGACTCGACCTGGCCGAGCATGCCCTGGAAGACGGCCTGGATGGCCTGGGGGCCGGTGACGGGAGCGGCGGGGATGTTGTGGTAGACGGCGTCCTCGGTGAAGTAGGAAGCGAGGCGGGCCGGGTCGGGCTGGGGGTTCTGCCATTCGGCGATGAAGGCGTTGACAACTTCCTCGGGGGTGCGCATTGGAGGTGGCTCCTGTAGGGGCTTGCAGGGCTAGAGGATATCGTGTTCTTCGCGGCCGCCGGCGATGGGGGTGCCGGCGAGTGCCGGGGGGAGCCACTCGGCGAGGAGGGCATCGAGCGCATCGCGGACCTGGATGAGGGAATGGCCGGCCTCCGCGTAGAGGACGATGCGCTTGGGTTCGCGGGCGCGACGGTAGATATCCTCGCTGGCCTCGTGGCTGAGGACGGAATCGGACATGCCGTGGACGAGGAGGAGAGGGCAGGCGAGGTTCTGGACGTCGCGGGTGCCGAAGAGTTGTGGCGACATGGCGACGACGCCGCGGATGGCGGGGTGATGTTCGCCGGCCTTGATGGCGACGGCGCCACCGAAGCTGTGGCCGACGAGGGCAAGTTCGCTGGCGCCGATGCCAACGAGGAATGAGCAGCCGGCGAGGACATCGAGGACGGATTCCTCAAACACATCTGGCTGGCGGTAGTCGAGGCGGAGGACGGTGACGCGGGCCGGTGCGAGGAGCGCGGGCAGGCGGGCATAGAGGCCATCGGCCGGGCCATCGAGCCCGCCGGTGGCGCCGCTGACGCAGATGACGGCGGAGGTACCGCCTTCGACGGGGTGGAGGATGCCTTCGATGGTGCCGCGGGTGGTTTCGAGGCGGATGCGGAGGGCGGTGAGGGCCTCATCGATGGGGGCAGCGGCGACCCGCAGGATGCGGAGGTCGAGCTCGTCGGCCTCGCCGGGGTCGTCGTCCCACATGTTGCCGGGCATCGAACGGAGTATACGCCGCGGCGATGGGGCATGGATCTCTGGGGGCCGGCCCGGGGCCTTCTCCGGAGCAGAATGGGTGCTAGGATTGTCGCACATTACGCGCCGGGAGCGGGCGACGGCGCGCGGGGGGCTCTCCGCGGATGTGCGGCATTGCCGGGATCTTTGTTTCCGGGGGCGGGGAGCCCCCGCGGGAGGACGTGCTCGCGATGGCGCGTCTGCTGCGGCATCGCGGGCCCGACGGCGAGGGGAGCTACTTTGGCACGGGGATCGGATTTGGGCACACGCGGCTGGCGATCATCGACCTGAGCGCGGCCTCGGACCAGCCGTTCGCGGATGAGGCGACCGGGCTCGTGCTGGTATTCAACGGGGAGGTTTACAACTACATCGAATTGCGCAGGGAGCTGGAGGCGCGCGGGCACGTGTTCCGATCGCAGGGCGATACGGAGGTGCTGCTGCGCGCGTTTGCGGAGTGGCGGACGGGCGCCTTCGAGCGGTTGAACGGGATGTTTGCGTGCGCGATCTGGGACGAGCGGCGGCGCGAGCTGGTGCTGGCACGGGACCGTTTTGGGGAGAAGCCGCTGTACCTGGCACGGCAGGGGCGGGAGCTGCTGTTTGCGAGCGAGATGAAGGCGATCCTCGCGGTGCGACCGGCGCTGCGGGAACCGAACCTGCGGGCGGTGTACCGGTACGTGGCGCGGGGGGACCTGGACCAGGACGCGGAGAGTTTTTTCGCGGGCATCGAGAGCCTGCCGGCGGGCCACTACCTGGTGTTGGACGCGGAGGGACGGGGGACGCCGAGGCGGTACTGGACGCCGCGCGCGGCGGATGTGCCGCGGAGGCGGATGGAGGCGGTGGAGGCGTTCCGGGCGCTGTTCTTCGATGCGGTACGGCTGCGGCTGCGGAGCGATGTGCCGGTGGGGAGCTCGCTGAGCGGGGGGATCGACTCGTCGAGCATCGTCTGCACGATCCACGCGCAGAAGGAGGCGCTGGGCCTGGGCCGGCAACACACGTTCAGCGCGCGGTTTTCTTCGCCGGCGCACGATGAAGGGCGGTACATCGAACCGGTGGCGAGGCGGTGCGAGGTGGAGCGGCACGATGTGTGGGTAGCGCCGGAGCAGTTTGAGCAGGAGTTTGGGGCGCTGCAGTACCACCAGGAGGAGCCCATTGCGAGCACGAGCCCGCTGGCGCAGTGGCTGGTGATGCGGCTGGCGCGGGAGCACGCGACGACGGTGCTGCTCGATGGGCAGGGCGCCGATGAGCTGCTTGGGGGGTACACGCAGGCCCTCGGGATGTTCCTGGCGCACTGGGTGCGCCGGGGGCGGGCGGACCGGGCGGCGCGGCTGCTGGCGGGGGCGTGGCGGCAGTACGGGTCGGTGCGGGAGCCGTTGCTGTTCGGGGTGTACTACCTGCTGCCGCCGCGGCTGCGCGACGGGCTGGCAGAGCGGTACTTCCGCTCGGGGGCGTTGCTTGCGCGAGAGGTGCACGACCGCTACGCGCCGGCGCACGCCGCGACGATTGCGCCGTTCGCGGACCGGCTGCGGAACGAGCTGGTTCGATGGCAGCTGACGACGCAGCTACCGGAGTTCTTGCGGTACGCAGACCGCAACAGCATGGCCCACGGGCGGGAGGTGCGGCTGCCGTTCCTGGACCACCGCCTGGTGGAGTTTTGCTTTGGGCTGCCGCCGCACTGGCTGCTGGATGGGGCGCGGACGAAGGCGATCCTGCGGGATGCGATGGAGGGGATTGTGCCTTCGGCGGTGCTCAGGCGCCGGGATAAGCTGGCGTATGCGCCGCCGCAGCGGGCCTGGGCGCAGGGGGCGTTGCGGCCGTGGATTGAGCGACACCTGGAAGCTGCGGCCCGGCGGCGGGACGTGTTCGATGGCGACGCGGTGGAGGCGGTGCGGCAGGCATTCGCTGCGGGCGGGGACGATGTGCTGGCCTGGCGGGTGGCGAGCACGGAGGCGTGGTTCGAGGCGATGGTGGAGCGACGGCCGGCCGGGTGCTAAGGCGCGATTGCTGGTAACCTGCGCGGTTGGAACAGGCGTCGGCATGCCCGCGGGGCGGTGCTGCGGCCTGGACACTGCGATCGACTGAGAGGATTACGGATGGCGATTTCGTTCGAAGGACAGGTAGCGGTGGTAACCGGCGCCGGCGCCGGGCTGGGCCGGGCGTACGCGCTGGACCTGGCGCGCCGGGGGGCGAAGGTGGTGGTCAATGACCTGGGCGGTGACCCGCACGGGCAGGGTGCGGATGCAGCGCCGGCGCGCAAGGTGTGCGATGAGATCATCGCGGCGGGCGGCCAGGCGGTGCCGAATTTCGACAGCGTGGCGACCTACGAGGGCGGCTACAACATCGTGAAGACGGCGCTCGACAACTTCGGGCGGCTGGACATCGTGGTCTGCAACGCGGGCATCCTGCGCGACGTGGCCTTCCACAACATGAGCGAGGATGACTGGGACAAGGTGTTCGCGGTGCACGTGAAGGGATCGTTCACGGTGCTGCGGCATGCGTGGCCGGTGTTCCGGCAGCAGGCGTATGGGCGCGTGGTGCTGACGACGTCGTCTTCGGGCATTTACGGCCAGTTTGGCCAGGCGAACTACGGCGCCGCGAAGACCGCGATGCTGGGCCTGATGAACGTGCTGAAGCAGGAGGGCGCGAAGTACAACGTGACGGTGAACACGATTGCGCCGGTGGCCGGCACGCGCCTGACGCAGACGGTGATGCCGCCGGAGATGGTGGAGCGGCTGAAGCCGGAGTACGTGGTGCCGGCGGTGGTCTACATGGTCTCGAAGGAGTGCCAGGATAGCGGGCTCGTCATCGAGGCGGGTGCCGGGAACTTCAACCGGGCGGCGATTGTGAAGGGGCCGGGCATCCAGCCGGGCATGGGCGAGATCAAGGACGCCGAGTGGGTGCAGGCGAACTGGGAGAAGATCTGCAGCCTGGAGGGCGCCGAGCCGATGTGGCGCACGGGCCAGACGCTGAAGGCGTACCTCGCGGAGAAGGCGGCGCAGAAGCAGGGCTGAGCGCGCTTCGGTACGGTCCGGATCGATGGACGGGGAGCTGCTTCGGCGGCTCCCCGTTTGCGCTGTCGGCGGGGCTGGGGCTAGCCGGCGTGGCGCGAGCGGGAGCGTGCTTCGCGGTAGGCTTCGGCGAAGTCCTTGACCTCGCCGCCGGGGTAGTAGTCGCGGACGAGCTGCTGGCGCATGGCGCGCGGGTCGTGGGCGAGGGTGGAGCGCTGAGCGCGATGGGGGCGGAGGGATTCGAGGGAGATATCGCCGCCGGCGTGGGAGAGGAACTCGAGCGGGCCGCGGAAGCGCGAGGGGTCGTACTCGAGGGCGGAGACATCGACGCCGACGTAGAGTGGCACCTTGAGGTGGGCGCTCGAGCGAACGGGGCGGTTGGAGGCGGCGAGGGTGACGCGGTCGATGTAGGCGGCGGCCTGGCTGCCGGTGCACTGGAGGAGGATGACCGCGAAGCGGGTTTCATCGAGGCGGGCGAGGAAGTCGCTGGCGCGGGTGATGCGGGTGAGGGTTTCGGCGACGTGCTCGACAGCCTGGCGGGCAGTGCCCGGGCCCCAGGCGGTGCGGATGTCGTCGTACTGGGCGATGCGGACGATGGCGAGGGTGAGTGGGTGGCGATAGCGCTCGGCGCGGGCGATATCGCGGGCGAGGGCATCGATGAGGTGCTGGCGGTTGGGGAGGTGTGTTTCGGGGTCGATGAGGTGGCGGTGGGCGTCGGGGTCTTCGGCCTGGAGCGAGGCGGTGGCGACGGCCTGGAGGCCACGGTAGACGAAGGCGGCGAGGGCGATGGACGAGGTGAGGAGGATGGCGCCGAGGGTGCCTGAGTAGCGGAATGCGACGACCAGTTCGCCGAGGAGGACGAGTGCCCCGAGGGCGAGGGCGGTGCGCCGCGAGGCGGTGACGCGGAAGGGCTCGCCGGGCGGTGCGGCGAGGCGGGGGCGAATCCAGCGGCGCCAGGCGTGCTTCACGGTGGCCTTTCGTTCGCCGGATGGCGAATGATGTTCGGTTGGATTATCGACGGCGTAGAGGCCGGTGGCGGTCGACAGGGGGTGACGGTAGGGGACAGAAGCGTTTCGGGATGGTGGTGGGCGGAGCGGTTGCGCCGGTGGGCCGGGCGGGCTATGGTGATGGCGACAATCGAAGACGCGCTGTTCGTGTTCGCTGGGGGTGCCCGGGTCCCGGGCTGAGATTAGACCCCTTGAACCTGACCACGTTCGGACGTGCGTAGGGAAAGCGAAGCGGAGGCCGAGCGTCGCGCGAGAGCGCAGGATGCACGGAGTCCGGCTTTCCCGGGCTCCGTTTTCGTTTCCCCACTGGGGCGGAGCCGGGAGCGGGCATCCCACGGACCGGGCAGCGGAGAGGAGCCGCTGCGTGATCGTTGAAATTGAATGCCTGCCCCGCCCTTCGGGGGAACCGGGAGCGCCGTACTCGTTCGTTGAGGCGGCGATCCGGGTGATCCAGGCGTCGGGCCTGAACTACGAGGTCTCGGCACTGGGGACGACGTTCGAGGGTGAGCCAGATGAGGCCTGGCGCGTTGCGCGCGAGGCACACGAGGCGTGCCTGGCGGCCGGGGCGGAGAGCGTGCTGACGATTGTGAAGTTTTCGCAGAGCCGGCTGCCGAACCCGCCGACGATGGCATCGCTGACGGCCAAGTTCCGGGACGGCGGCTCGCGGTGAACGTGCTCCGCGACTGGGCCGGCGGTGTGCGGCGGCTCACGTGGGCCTACGGGCCCTCGGCGGTGCTGCTGGCGCTGCTGGTGGTGGGCTGGGAGGTGTGGGTGCGGGCCTTCGATACGCGCCCCTACATCTTGCCGGGGCCGTCGCGGATCTGGGACGGGTTCTGGGAGACGAAGCACCTGCTGCCAGAGCACATCCGCACGACGCTGGCCGAGGCGGTGCTCGGGCTGACGCTTGGGGCGACGGCCGGGGTGGTGATCGCGGTGCTGGTGGCGGGGATTCCGCTGGTGCGGCGGGTGCTGATGCCGCTGCTGGTGGTGTCCCAGACGGTTCCGATGGTGGTGCTGGCACCGCTGCTGATTGTGTGGTTTGGCTTCGGGATGACGCCGAAGGTGGTGGTGGTGGCGTTGTGGGGGTTCTTCCCCGTGGCGGTGGCGACAGCCGACGGGCTGATGAGCGCGGACCGAGAGATGGTGGGGCTGGTGCGTTCGATGGGGGCGAGCCGCCTGCAGGTGTTGCGGGTGATCCGGGTGCCTTCGGCGCTGCCCTCGTTTTTCTCGGGCCTGAAGATTGCCTCAGCGTACGCGGTGGGCGGGGCGGTGGTTGGGGAGTGGATCGGCGCGAGCTCCGGGCTGGGGCTGTACATCACGCGGGCGCAGACGTCGTTCCGCGTGGAACGGGTGTTCGTCGCGGTGGTGCTGATCGCCGTGCTGAGCATGCTGCTGTTCGCGCTGGTGCATGTACTGGCACGGCTGGCAACGCCGTGGATGTACGTCAAAGCAGAGGAGGAGACGACATGAAACGCTGGGTGAAGGTGGCCGCGCTGGTGGCCGCGAGCATGGTGGCTGCCCTGGGCCTGGTGGCCTGCGGCGGCGACGATGGTGACGACGAGGGGCTGACCCCCGTCACATTCATGCTGAACTGGACGCCGAACACGTACCACAGCGGGGTGTACATCGCGCTGGACCGCGGGTGGTACCGGGAGGCGGGGCTCGATGTGCGGATCATCGAGCCGGCGGCTGGCGGCACGGCGCAGGTGCTGGCAGCCGGCCGGGCGGACTTCGGCGTGATGGCCCAGGAGGAGATCATCCCCGCCCGGGCCGAGGGGGTGCCGGTGGTGGCGCTGGCGGCGCTCATCCAGCACAACGACTCGTCGCTGTACTTCCTCAAGCGATCGGGGATTACGCGCCCGCGGGACCTGGAAGGGAAGACCTACGGCGGCTTTGGTGGGGTGCTGGAGCGGCAGCTGATCTCGGAGCTGGTGAAGTGCGATGGGGGCGACCCGGCGAAGGTGAAGTTCGTGGAGGTGGGCAACGTGGACTACCTGGCCGGGATGGAGTCGGGCCGGTTCGACTTCGTGTGGGTGTTCGAATTCTGGGACGTGCTGCGAGCGAAGGAGGTGGAGAAGAAGGAGGTGGGGAGCATTAAGTTCATCGACTACACGCACTGCATCCCGGACTGGTACACGCCGCTCATCGTGACGAGCGAGCAGATGATCCGCGAGAAGCCGGAGGTGGTGCGGAAGTTCATGGAGGCGACGGTGCGGGGATTCGAGGTGGCGATGAAGGAGCCGCAGGCGGCGGCGGACGCGATCATGAAGGGGGCGCCGGAATCGGATCGGCAGCTGCTGGAGGTGAGCGCGGAGTATCTTTCGACGCGCTACGTGGATCCCGGCCGGCCGTGGGGCCTGCAGGACCGCGAGGTGTGGGTGACGTTCACGGAGTACCTGCGGCGGGCCGGGCTGATCGACAAGGAGATCGACATCGATGCAGCGTTCACGAATGACTTCCTGCCGAAGCGGTAGGTGACTGTGGACGCGCCGGCGATCCGGGTGGTTGGGCTTCAGCACACGTTCCGGTCGAAGGGCCGGGAGGTGATGGCGCTGGAGCGGCTGGACCTGGAGGTCGGCGAGGGCGAATTTGTCGCGCTGGTGGGGCCAAGCGGCTGCGGGAAGAGCACGCTGCTGCGCGTGCTGGCCGGGCTCCTTGTCCCCACCAGCGGCACCGCCGAGGTGCAGGGCGTTTCGGCGGTTGGGCGGCCGGGGCTGGTGGCGTTCATGCCGCAGAAGGACCTGCTGCTGCCGTGGCGGAGGGCGCTGGCGAACGCGGCCCTTGGCCTGGAGATGCGCGGAGTGGCGCCACGGGAAGCGCGGGAGCGGGCGCGGGAGCTGTTCGGCGTGTTTGGGCTGGAGGGCTTCGAGCAGGCGTGGCCGGGGCAGATGAGCGGGGGCATGCGGCAGCGGCTGGCGCTGCTGCGGACGTTCCTGGTGCCCTCACCGGTGCTGCTGCTGGATGAGCCGTTCGGTGCGCTGGATGCAATCACGCGCCGGGGGATGCACGCCTGGCTGCAGGAGGTCCTGCAACTGGAGCCGCGTACGGTGCTGCTGGTCACGCACGACGTGGAGGAGGCTCTGGTGCTGGCCGACCGTGTGGTCGTGATGTCGCCGCGCCCGGGGCGGATTGTGGAGGAGGTGGGGGCGCCATTTGCGCGGCCGCGGCAGCCGTCGCTGGTGACCGACGCGGCGTTCACGGCGGCGAAGGCTCGGGTGCTGGCTGGGCTGGGGGAGCCAGGCGCCGAGCTGGCGGCCGGGGAGGAACAAACCCTGCCGGGGGCGTAGGATTGGGCGCGTGCCAGTCCGCACCGAACGTCGCAACCGCACGCTGTTGATTACGCTCGACCGGCCCGAGGCGCTGAACAGCATCGACCCGGAGATGTACGCGCAGCTCGGGGAGGCGTGGGACCGGTTCGAGCAGGACGACGAGCTGCTGGTGGCGGTGGTGACCGGGGCCGGGGAGCGGGCGTTCTGCACGGGGCGGGACCTGGTGAAGAGCGTGGAGGACGAAGCGAACGACTGGAGCCAGCAGCGCGGCGGCGGGCGGCTGACGCCGGATGGCATCTGGAAGCCGGTGATTGCGGCGATCAACGGACACTGCCTGGCGGCCGGGCTGGCGCTGGCGCTGGGCTGCGATGTTCGCGTGGCGAGCCCCAACGCGACGTTCGGGACGATGGCGGCGAAGCGGGGCATCGTGGCCGGTGGCGGGCAAACGCAGCGGCTCGCGCGGTACATCCCGTTCGGCATTGCGATGGAGATGATCCTCTTCGGCGAGCGCATTTCGGCGGAGGATGCGCTGCGGTACGGCCTGGTGAACCGGGTGGTGCCGCAGGGCGAGCTGCTGGAGTTCGCGCTGGGGTGGGCGGAGCGGCTGTGCGAGAACGCTCCGCTGGCGGTGCAGGCGATGAAGCGCGCTGCCTATGAAGGAGGCTGGGAGCTGCCGATGCGGGAGGGGCTGCGGCTGGAGGCGCGCCTCTACCGCGAGATCATGGGAACGCGGGACGCGGCGGAGGGGGCACGGGCGTTCGCGGAGAAGCGCCCACCCCGGTTCGAGGGGCGATGACGATGCGGGGGCCACTCGAAGGGATCCGGGTGCTGGATTTCACCTGGGCGCTCGCCGGGCCGTTCGCGACGATGCAGCTGGCGGACCTTGGGGCGGAGGTGGTGAAGGTGGAGCACCCGGGCACGCACGAGAAGGAGCGGGGGTTCGGGCCGTACTACCAGGGCATCTCGACGTTCTTCTTCAGCCCGAATCGAGGGAAGAAGGGCATTGCGATTGACCTGAAAACGGAGGAAGGGAAGGCGCTGGTGCGGCGGCTGGCCGCGGCGGCCGATGTACTGACGGAGAACTTTCGTCCGGGGACGATGGACCGGCTGGGGCTGGGGTACGAGGCGCTGCGGGAGGTGAACCCCCGCCTTATCTACGGGGCGCTGAGCGGCTTTGGGCAGACAGGCCCGTACAGCTCGATGGCCGCGGTAGACGCGGTGGCGCAGGCGATGGGCGGAACGATGAGCCTCAACGGGTACGCGGATGGGCCGCCGCTCCGCGTCGGGGTGAGCATCGGGGACATGGCGGGCGGGCTGTACCTGGCGCTGGGGATCCTGGCAGCGCTGCGTGCGCGGGACGTGACGGGGGAGGGGCAGTTGCTGGACGTGGCGCTGATGGAGGCGCAGATGGCGCTGTGCGAGAACGCGATCGTTCGGCATTCGGCGTTTGGCGAGCATCCGACGCGCCAGGGGAGCCGCCACCCGCTACTGGCGCCGTTCGGGCCGTTCGAGACGGCAGACGGGTGGATCGTGATTGCGAACGTGAAGGAGTGGGAGCTGTTCTGCGCGCTGCTGGGACGGGATGACCTCGCCCTGGATCCGCGGTTTGCGACGAACCGGGCGCGGCTGGAGCACGTCGACGCGCTGGAGGCGGAGCTGACGGCGACGCTGCGGCAGCGGACGACGGATGAATGGTTCGCGATCCTGGAGGGGTCGAACGCCTGCGCGATCGGGAAGGTGAACACGATTGCGGACCTGTTCGAGGACCCGCACGTGGCGGCGCGGGGGATGCTGGTGGACATCCCGATGCCGTACGGGCTCCCGGGGACGCTGAAGCTGCCGAATTCTCCGCTGCACCTTTCGAAGACGCCGCCGGTGGTGGGACGTCCGATGCCGGAGCACGGCGGCGATACGGACGAGGTACTGCGGACGTGGGCGGGGCTGGGCGAGGATGCCATCGCGCGGCTGCGGGAGGCCGGTGTCATCAAGTAGCGGCAGCGGTAGACTGGCGGTGCGCCCCGGGCCCAACGGCCCGCGTGGGGGAGTCGCGGGGCGCCGCGGAGAGCGGCAAGGGCACGACGCATCGAGGTGTGCCCGTGGGTGCTGATTGGAACCCGGACCAATACGAGCGGTTCCGCGACGAACGGAGCCAGCCGTTTTTCGATCTGCTGGAGCTGGTGACGCCGATCCCCGGTGGGCGCGCTATCGACCTCGGATGCGGGACGGGCGCGCTCACCCGCGTGCTGCACGAGCGAACGGGCGCGGCCGAGACGCTGGGAATCGACAGTTCGCCGGCGATGCTGGAGCGGGCGGCGGAGTTCGCCGGCAGGGGGCTAACGTTCGCGCTGGCGGATATTGGGACGTTCGCGAGCGAGCGACCGTTCGACCTGGTGTTCTCGAACGCGGCGTTGCAGTGGCTGCCGGACCACCCGGGGCTGCTGCGGCGGCTGGTGCGGCTGGTGGCGCCGGGCGGGCAGCTTGCGTTCCAGGTGCCGGCGAACGCGGACCATCCATCGCACCTGCTGGCGCACGCGGTGGCGCGGGAGGAGCCGTTCGCCAGGGCGCTCGGCGGGTACGTGCGGGAGTGGCCGGTCCTGGCGCCCGAGGCGTACGCGGCCGAGCTCGATGCCCTTGGCTTCGAGCGGGTGCGCGTGCGCCTGGAGGTGTACCTGCACCGGCTGGCATCGAGCGAGGAGGTGGTGGAGTGGGTGCGGGGGACGTTGCTCACGGACTATGAGCGCCGATTGCCAAGGGAGCTGTGGAGCGCCTACCTGCAGCGGTACCGCGAGCGGCTGCTGGCCACCATCGGTGCTGAGGCGCCGTACCTGTACACGTTCAAGCGGATCCTGGCGGCCGCGCGTCTGCCGTCCGGGGCGTGAGGGGCGGCGCTCGCAGCGCCGGGGCTTCGCCTTAGCGGCGGCGGAGGAGCACGGGAAGCAACTGAAAGGCGACTTCCAGGGCGATGAACCACGGTGAGGGCGCGCCGGGGCGCGAGCTCGAGGGCCGCTCCGACGGCGTGGCAGCGGGGTGGTCGAGGCCGTAGACCTGCGCGAGCTCGCCCAGGTCGAACCAGGTGCCGCGGCAGCGGTCGCAGGAATCGAGCTGTACGCCTGCGAGCTCCAGGTGCGCGAGGGGTACGTCGCAGGCGGGGCAGGGGCGTGTCGTCGCGGGCGGGCAGCTGGGGCAGGGGCCGGGAGGGGCAATGGCCGTTCCGCAGGCCGGGCACGGGAGCTCGCCGGGTGGAACCAGGCCGGTCGGCAGGTGCTCGCGGGAGCTGAAGCCGGTGGCGAGCACGGCGGCGGTGAGCCAGGCGCCGTGGCACCGTTCGCACAGCCAGATGGGGTCGGGAACGGTGGCGCCGTGCCGGCGGTAGGGCTCGAGCGGGGGTCGACCCTCGCACACGGGGCAGCGTGGCGCGCCGAATCCGGCAGCCCCTGCAGGCTCGGCCCGGGGTGCGGCTGCGAGGGCATCGAAGACGGCGCCCGGGGCGCGCTCCCACTGGCCGGCAGCGGCACGCTGGCGGGCTTCGCGGAGCCAGGCTTCGTCGAGGTCGGCGATGGAGGCCATACCGGGAGATTCGGCCGTGGGGGGCGGTTCGGCCAGCCATGCGCGGGCGCGGGCGCGGCCGTAGACTTCGGTTCGTGAGCTGTGAGAACGACATTGCAGAGACACTGCGGCGTGCGGGGTACCGGCTGACCCCGCAGCGCCTGATGGTGGTGCGGGCGCTGCGCCACGGGGAGCGGCACATGACGGCCGCTGAAATTGCCGAGGAGGTGCACCAGGTTCACCCATCGGTGGATCTGAGCACGGTGTACCGGACGCTGGATGTCCTGAAGCGGATGCGGCTGGTGACAGCGACGGATATGGGGGCAGGCGAAGCGGTGTTCGAGTGGGCGCCGCAGGGGCCGCATCACCACCTCATCTGCTCGGTATGTGGCGGGGTTGACGAGATCGGGCCGGAGTATTTCGAGGCGCTCGAGGCACGGCTGCTGGCCGAGCGGGGGTTCGCGGCCGACGTGCACCATTTCGCGGTATTCGGGGTGTGCCGGGAGTGCCGGGAGGCTGCGGAGCAGGCCGGTGACGACGAGGCGTGAGCTGCTGGCGGCGCTGCGCGAGGCTGTCGGCGAGGAGTCGGTCGTATGGCGGCCGGAGGACCTGGCGACGTACGAATTTGATGGGACCGTGGAGCGAGCGCTCCCGCACGCGGTGGTCCTGCCAACGAGTGCCGAGGGTGTCCAGGCGGTGGTGAGGGCGTGCCGGCGGCTGGGCGTGCCGCTCACGCCACGCGGGGCGGGGACGGGCCTGAGCGGGGGGTCGGTGCCGCTGCGGCGCGGCGTGGTGATTTCGACGGCGCGGATGCGGCGGGTGCTGGAGATCGACCCGGTGGACCGGGTGGCGGTGGTTGAGCCGGGGGTGCCGAACCTGGAGCTGACGCGGCAGGCCTCGAAATTCGGGCTGCTGTACGCACCGGACCCGAGCTCGCAGGCGGCGTGCACCATCGGGGGGAACGTGGCAGAGAACGCGGGGGGGCCGCACTGCCTGGCGCTGGGCGTCACGCAGAACTTCGTGCTGGGCATCGAGGTGGTGACGGCTGATGGCGAGCTCCGCTGGCTGGGGGGCCGGGCCCCGGACGCACCCGGGTTCGACCTGCGCGGGGCGTTCATCGGGAGCGAGGGCACGCTTGGGATTGCGACGAAGGTGGTGGTGCGGCTGCTGCCGCGGCCGCCGGCCGTGCTGACGCTGCTGGCGGCGTTCGAGACGGTGGGGGCCGCGTGCGAGGCGGTCTCGAGCATCATCGCGCGGGGGATCATCCCGGCCGCGATGGAGATGATGGACCGCCTGTGCATCGAGGCGGTGGAGCAGGGATTCCGGGTGGGGTACCCGCCCGGGGCCGGCGCGGTGCTGCTGGTGGAGGTGGAAGGGCTGGAGGGGCAGGTGGAGGCCGAGGCCGCGCGGGTGCGGGCGGAGTGCCTGGAGCGGGGCGCGACGGAGGTTCGCGTGGCGCGCGACGAGAGCGAGCGCGCCCTGCTGTGGAGGGGTCGGAAGGGTGCCATCCCGGCGCTGGGTCGGCTCGCGCCGAACTACTACATCGTTGATGGGGTGGTGCCGCGCTCGCGGCTGGCGCCGGTGATGGAGCGGGTCGGAGAGATTGCGGCGCGTTCGGGGCTGCGGATCGCGAACGTGTTTCACGCGGGCGACGGGAACCTTCACCCGCTCATCCTGTTCGATGAGCGGGAGCCGGGGGCTGCGGCGCGGGTGTTGGAGACCGCTGCGGCGATCATGCGGGTGTGCGTGGAGGAGGGTGGCACGCTGAGCGGGGAGCACGGAATTGGCGCCGAAAAGCGGGAGTTCATGCCGTGGCTGTTCGGCGAGCGTGACCTCGAGCAGATGGCGCGCCTGCGCGGGGTGTTCGGGGCCGCCGAGGGGCTGTTCAACCCGTGCAAGGTGTTTCCCGGCGGGACAGGCTGCGGGGAGATGGCCGGGCACGCGGGCGCCATGCGGGCAGCAGGGCCGGATGCGTATGTCTGAGGCGCCCCCAACGGTGGCAGGGGCCGAGCCCGCGCGCGTGGAGCGGCCCTCGAGCCTGGGAGAACTTGCGGCGCTGGCCCGCGGGGCGCCGGGTACGCTGGTGCCGTGTGGGGGCAGTACGCAGCTCGAGCTGGGATACGCGCCGGCGCCGCCGTTCACGCTGGTGGAGCTGTGCGATGCGCTGGGCGGAGAGGTGGAGCATGCACCGGACGACCTGACGGCGGTGGTGCCGGCGGGCCTGACCATCGAGGCGGTGAACGCGGTGCTGCGGGAGGCGGGACAGGAGCTCAAGCTCGACCCGCCGCTGCCCGGGCAGGCGACGGTGGGCGGGACCCTGGCTGCGGCGGCGGCCGGGCCGCTGCGCAGCCGGTTTGGCGCCCCCCGGGACCAGGTGCTGGGGATGACGGTGCTGCGCGATGATGGGGAGCTGGTGCGTGCCGGCGGGCGCGTGGTGAAGAACGTGGCCGGGTACGACCTGGTGCGGCTGTGGTGCGGCTCGTTCGGGTGCCTGGGGATTATCGTGCGGGTGGCGCTGCGAACGTGGCCGGTGCGGGAGGTGGCCCGGCTGGAGTGGGAGATGGCGGACATCGAAGCGGGCATGGCGGCGGTGGCCGAGATGACGGCTGCGGGAGCCTGGCCGGAGATTGCCGACGTGGTATGGGAACGCGGCAGCACGCGCCTGGCCGTGCAGGCGACGCCGGAGGTGATGGCCGGGATCGAACGGCTGATGGGATGGCGTACGGCGCAGCCGTGGGCGCCGGGGCGGCTGGAGCTGCTGCGCGACGCGGGCTGGCGCGCGGGCGACGTAATCGCGGTGCG
>FWPU01007839.1_pt1 | contig 19074 bp, 15 predicted proteins | sample 2228361 | NCBI WGS metagenome assembly FWPU01 (sample SAMEA103939777, study PRJEB20133) | metagenome
CATTCGGTCGTCCGAAAAGGCGCTGTGAGCGCACAAACCGCTTGATTTTCGATTGGTAAGGTGCAATTCACGACCCTGACCCCACGTCAGAGAAAAATCGTTTGTCTAAACTCGAGCTCTAGAGCAAGTTTCTGGCAATCCAACTCCTGGTCCACCGAACGAGTGTTGTGCACATATGAGTTCGGAGGCCTGTGCTACCGATAGGCAGGGGCAAGTTTGTATGTATGAGTATGAAGTATGAGAAAATCCCTTGACAGAATCCCCATTCTGCATATAATAAGTCCAAATTTAGGCCCTGGTATGAATAATCCTCTGTCCTCCCTACTCCTGGTCGTCCTTATTGTCCTGGTCCTTATTGCGAAGGACCTTTTCGGGGTTGGGAAGGACTCGAGGACGGCCAGGTAAGACCTGCCAGAGTACCTGCAAGGAAACACAGAGCCACCCAATCCCGGGTGGCTCTAATTTATGTCAAAGGAGAGAGATATGCGTTCCGATACCGTCAAAAAAGGTTTTGCACGTGCTCCCCATCGAGCCTTACTGCGCGCGAGCGGTGTGCGTGAGGAAGATATGGACAAGCCCTTTGTGGCGATTGTCAATTCGTACACCGATATTGTCCCTGGTCATGTTCATCTACAGGAAATGGGGAAATTGGTCAAAGAAGCCGTACGCGCCGCGGGCGGTGTGCCCTTCGAGTTCAACGTGATCGGCGTGGACGATGGGATTGCCATGGGGCATCCTGGCATGAAATTCTCCCTGCCCTCGCGCGAACTGATTGCCGATAGTGTGGAAACGATGATTCAGGCGCATCAATTCGATGGGATGGTGTGCCTCACCAACTGTGACAAGATCGTGCCTGGTATGTTGATGGCGGCTCTGCGTGTCAACATTCCGGCTATTTTCATTTCGGGCGGGCCGATGGCGGCCGGTCGCACGCCAGAGGGGGAAATCATTGATCTGATTTCCGTCTTTGAGGGCGTGGGGGCTTACTCGGCTGGCAAGATTGATGAGGAGCGTTTGACTGTACTGGAGCGGTATGCCTGTCCGGGGTGTGGTTCGTGCTCTGGGTTGTTCACGGCGAACAGCATGAACTGCTTGGCGGAGGTGATCGGCCTGGCGTTACCGTTCAACGGGACGGCTCTGGCCAAGACACCGGAGCGCGAGGAACTGGCACGCCGCGCGGGCCGGCAGATTATGACTCTCATTGAGCGCAATCTCTGTCCACGCGATATCGTCACTGCGGAGGCCATTGACGACGCTTTCGCCCTGGATATGGCGATGGGTGGTTCGACCAACACCGTGTTGCATACGCTGGCCCTGGCACAGGAGGCTGGCGTGGATTATCCCCTGGAACGCATCAATGCCGTAGCCGATAAAGTGCCGCATCTGACAAAAGTCTCTCCTTCCGGCCCCTGGCACATGGAGGATGTCCATCGCGCTGGCGGCGTGCCTGCGATTCTGAACGAGGTGCAACGCGCGACCGGTATGCTACACTTCGACCGCCCAACCGTCAGCGGGACGACCCTGGGCGAATCCATCCGGGGTTTCGATATCAAGGATGAGGAGGTCATTCGACGGGCCGAAAACGCCCACTCCCAGCGCGGCGGTCTGGCGATCCTGTTCGGTAACCTGGCGCCGAACGGGGCTGTGATCAAGGTGGGCGGGGTCGCACCACATATTAAGCATTTTGCTGGCCCGGCGGTGATTTTCGAATCGGAAGAGGAGGCTATGCAGGGCATCCTGGCCGGCAAGGTCAAGGCCGGGGATGTGGTTGTGGTGCGTTACGAAGGGCCGCGCGGTGGTCCAGGTATGCAGGAAATGCTCTCGCCAACCAGTGCCATCATGGGACAGGGGCTGGGCGAGCAAGTGGCGTTGATCACCGACGGCCGCTTCAGCGGCGGGACGCGCGGCATCTGTATTGGTCATGTATCGCCGGAAGCCGCGGCGCGCGGTCCCATCGCGGCTTTGCAGAATGGCGATGTGATCGAAATTGACCTGATAAGTCGTTCCCTCAACGTGCGCTTGAGCGAGAGTGAAATCCGGGAGCGATTGGCGGCCTTGCCCTCGTTCGTCCCGAAGGTCACCAGTAAGTGGTTACGGCGTTACGCCCAATTCGTCACATCGGCCGATACGGGCGCGGTGTTAATGTCATGACAGGAATTCTTAGCCAAAGGAGAGAGGCCATGAAACGAAGCGGTGCTCAAATTGTTTGGGAATGTCTTGTGCGCGAAGGGGTGGAGGTGGTCTTCGGCTATCCGGGTGGAGCCAACTTGCCTATTTACGATGCTATGATTGACTATCCTGTTCGTCATATCCTGCCACGTCACGAACAGGGCGCGGCTCACATGGCCGATGGCTATGCGCGAGCCAGTGGCAAAGTGGGTGTGGCCATCGCTACCTCCGGCCCCGGCGCGACCAATCTGACCACAGGCATTGCCACGGCTTATATGGATTCTGTGCCAGTGGTGTTCATTACTGGCCAGGTCGCGACGCGTTTTATTGGTTACGATGCTTTTCAGGAAGTGGATGTCACCGGCATCACGCAACCCATCACCAAACATAATTATCTGGTCACCAACGTGCGCGATCTGACGCGTGTGCTTCGCGAGGCCTTCTACATTGCCCGCTCTGGGCGGCCTGGCCCGGTTTTGATCGACATTGCCAAGGATGTCCAGCAAGCCATCATCGAGGACTGGGAGTACGACGAGACGCCTATTCGCCTGCCTGGTTACCGTCCGGATTTGCGTCCATTACCTAAGCATCTCGAGCAGGCAGTAGAGATGATCAACGCCGCGCAACGCCCGGTCATCCTGGCAGGGCATGGAGTCCTGATGGCTGGCGCGATGGACCATCTGCGCGAATTGGCAGAAAAGACGCGTACCCCGGTTGCCATGACACTGTTGGGTATCGGTTGCTTCCCGGCCAGTCACCCCCTGAATCTTGGCATGATGGGCATGCACGGTGAGGCCTGGGTCAATCAAGCCATTCAACAGGCCGACCTTTTGCTGGCGATCGGCATGCGCTTTGATGACCGCGCGACCGGCGATCTCAATAAGTACGCACGCCAGGCGAAAAAGATTCACTTCGAGATTGACCCCAGCGAGGTCAACAAGAACGTGCGCGTGGACCTGGCCTTGATCGGTGATCTGAAAGAGACGCTGGAACAACTGTTGCCCCATATACGCGCCGCCAATCATAGCGAGTGGCTGGAGCAGATTGACGAGATGAAAGGCGACAGCGCGGTGCGTGATATTCAACATTTGCCCGATTACGGTCATCTCTACGCCGCGCATGTCATCCATGACCTCTGGCGTTATACCGACGGTGAGGCGATCGTGGTCTCGGATGTAGGTCAGAACCAGATGTGGGCCGCGCAATATTACAGGCATGACCGGCCTTTTACCCAGATCACGAGTGGTGGCCTGGGGACGATGGGCTTCGCGTTGCCGGCTGCGATCGGCGTCAAGATCGCGCGACCCGAGGCTGAGGTCTGGGTCATTGCTGGCGACGGTGGTTTCCAAATGACGCAGGCCGAACTGGCCACCGCCGCGCAGGAAAAACTCAAAATCAACGTGGCTATTATCAACAACGGTTTCCTGGGCATGGTGCGCCAGTGGCAGGAGTTCTTCTACGAGAGGCGTTATACTGCCACCCCAATTTCCTCGCCCGATTTTGTCAAGCTGGCCGAAGCCCATGGGCTGACCGGCTTGCGGGTGACCAAGCGTTCCGAAGTAGAGGAGGCTGTACGGCGGGCCCGTCAGACGGAAGGCACGGTAATCATTGATTTCCGCGTCGAACAGGAAGACAGCGTGTATCCGATGGTGCCGGCTGGTGCGGGCTTGGACGAGATGATTCGCCGCCCTGTGCGGAATGTGCTGGTCGAGACGGCCGAGACCGATCTGTAGGAGCGAAGCATGGACACGACAAGACTCCATACCCTGGTCATGCTCGTTGAGGACAAACCGGGCGTATTGCACCGCATTGCCTCGCTATTTCGACGACGAGCGTTCAACATCGAATCGCTCACGGTCGGTCATACTCACCAGCCTGGCGTTTCGCGCATGACCATTACCATGTACGGCGATCAGGTACACATCGAGCGCGTGATCGCCAACCTCTACAAACTTGTGAACGTGATCCAGGTGGCAGATTTGACCGACACGCCATCTGTGAACCGTGATCTGGCCTTGGTCAAGGTGAGCGCGGCGGCCGAAAAACGCAGTGAAATCATGCAACTTGTGGATGTATACCGGGCACGCATCGTAGACGTCACGAACGAATCCTTGATCGTTGAGATCACTGGCGACGAGGAGAAGATTGATAGCTTGTTAGAAGTCTTGCGACCGTTTGGCATTGTCGAGATGGTGCGCACCGGCATTGTCGCCATGGCGCGTGGGGCCGCACCCAATCCTAGCCCGAATGGATATTTGCCCCAGTAGCCTGGTAGAGAATTCCCGCATCCGATTTCGATTGACCGGCTTAAGGTCAGCAAGCAAGCATTCTAAATTTTTTCAAGGAGTAGAGAAATGGCTAAGATTGATTTTGGTGGAGTAGTGGAAGAGGTCGTCACCCGTGAGGAGTTCCCGCTGGAAAAAGCGCGGGAGGTGTTGCAGGACGAGGTGGTGGCCGTTCTCGGTTACGGTGTCCAGGGGCCGGCGCAGTCGCTCAATATGCGCGACAACGGCATTCGCGTCATCGTCGGCCAGGCGCCGGAGCACAAGCAGTACTGGGAGAAAGCGATCGCGGATGGTTGGGTGCCTGGTGAAACGCTTTTTCCCATTGAGGAAGCAGTCCAGCGTGGCACGATTATCCAGTATCTGGTCTCCGATGCGGCCCAGATGATTCTTTGGCCGAAGGTGAAGCCGCACTTACGGGAGGGCGGCGCGCTGTACTTCTCCCATGGCTTCTCGATTGTCTATAGCGATCAGACCGGCGTCGTGCCGCCAGAACATGTGGATGTCATCATGGTTGCTCCGAAAGGGTCGGGGACGAGCGTGCGGCGCAACTTCCTGGACGGCAGCGGCATTAACGCCAGTTTTGCCATCCATCAGGATTACACCGGCCGCGCCTGGGAGCGCACGATTGCCCTGGGAATCGCGATCGGTGCTGGCTATCTCTTTCCCACGACCTTCCAGAAGGAAGTCTACAGTGACCTGACCGGCGAACGAGGCGTGCTGATGGGCGCCCTGGCTGGAATCATGGAAGCCCAGTACCTGACCCTGCGCAAATATGGTCATTCCCCCAGTGAGGCATTCAACGAAACGGTAGAGGAATTGACCCAGAGTCTCATCCGCCTGGTGGCCGAGAACGGCATGGACTATATGTTTGCCAATTGTTCGACGACCGCGCAGCGCGGTGCCCTCGATTGGTACCCGCGTTTTCGCGATGCTGTTCTGCCACTCTTCGAGGAACTCTACCAAAGTGTCATGAGTGGTAAGGAAACAGCGATTGTCCTCAAAGCCAACAGCGCCCCGGATTACAAAGAGAAACTGGAGGCCGAACTGCGTCAGATTCGCGATTTGGAAATGTGGCGGGCAGGCGCGGCTGTGCGTGCCCTGCGGCCAGAAAACTGGAAGAAGCAATGAAGAGTCCGCCTCGGCAGGTTGCGGGATAGTCTCTTCTCCCTGTAGCCTGAGCCAGGCCTGGACCTGCCGACTGCTCCTGTGTGTTCATAGGAGATTACTTATGGTTGACAATTACGTCCGTATTTTCGATACTACCCTGCGCGATGGTGAACAATCTCCAGGAGCCACGATGACCTCTACCGAAAAATTGGAGGTTGCCCGTGCCCTGGCGCGCCTGGGGGTGGATATCATCGAGGCAGGTTTCCCGGCGGCCTCTCCGGATGACCTGGAGGCAGTGCGTCGCATTGCCATCGAGATTGGCAATCCACCCCGGGATAATCCAAAGGCGCGCGTTCCGGTCATTGCCGGCCTAGCTCGCGCTGTGAAGAGCGACATTGACAAAGCCTGGGAAGCCGTGCGCGAGGCCCAGAAGCCGCGCATCCACACTTTTATCGCGACCTCCGAAATCCACATGAAGTACAAACTCAACATGACTCCGCAAGAGGTCGTGGCGCGCACGCGCGAGATGGTAGCCTATGCCCGTTCCCTGTGCCCGGATGTCGAATTCTCGCCGGAAGATGCCGGTCGTTCGGACCCGGAGTTCCTCTACCTCGTTCTTGGCGAGGCGATTAAGGCCGGTGCTACCACCCTGAATATTCCCGACACGGTTGGCTATACTTTGCCGGAGGAATTCGGTCAATTGATTGCCGGGATTATTGCCAACACGCCTGGGATTGAAAATGTGATCGTCTCGGTCCACTGTCACAACGACCTGGGCTTGGCCACGGCGAACACGTTAGCCGGGATTCGCGCCGGGGCGCGCCAAGCAGAGGTGACCATCAACGGCATCGGCGAACGGGCCGGGAACACCGCGCTTGAGGAGGTGGTCATGGTGCTCAAGACGCGCAGTTCGGTCTTCGGTCTGGAGACCGGCATTGACACTACCCAGATCGCGCGGGTGAGTAAACTGGTCAGCAGTTATACCGGCATGCCCGTTCAACCCAATAAGGCGATTGTCGGCGCGAATGCCTTTGCCCACGAAGCCGGCATTCACCAAGATGGAATGCTCAAACATCATCTGACGTATGAAATTATGCGTCCGGAAGATGTGGGCATTACCCAATCCAAGCTGGTGCTGGGCAAGCACTCTGGCCGCCATGCCTTGCGCGTTCGCCTGGCCGAACAGGGACATGTGCTCAACGACCAAGACCTGGACAAGGTCTTTGCCCGCTTCAAAGCCCTGGCGGATCGCAAGAAGGTCATCACGGATGCCGATCTTGAGGCTTTGATTGCCGATGAGTTCTATCAGCCGCGCGAGGTCTATACGCTGGATGGGCTACAGGTCTCGTGCGGTACACTGGGCATGCCGACGGCGACTGTGCGTTTGCGCGGCCCGGATGGTCAGATCGCCGTCCAGGCAGCCATGGGCACCGGTCCGGTAGATGCGACATACAAGGCGATTGATTCCATCGTGCAAGCGCCCAATACCCTGCTGGAATTCAATGTCCATGCCATTACCGAAGGCATTGACGCTATTGGCGAAGTGACCGTGCGGATTCGCGAGAAAGATGGTCAACAACGCCTGGACGCGCAACGTGAGGTCGAAATGGCGCGCGTCTATAGTGGTCATGGCGCGGATACCGACATCATCGTCGCCAGTGCCAAGGCCTATCTGGCGGCCTTGAATAAGTTGTTGATTGCCCAGGAGGGCCGGGCCGCGGCGAGCAACGAGGCGGTCAAAGCAGAGGCAAGCACCTGAGTGGGCTTGCCAGGCCAGTCTATCTCGGAGAACGCGAGGCGAACGTTACACGCAAGAAAGGAGTGAAACATGAACACCAGACAAGTAGAAACAGATTCCGTGGAGTGGCGGGACCCTTTCCCCGAGCCGCGCCTATTTCCCTCGGATTGGGATTTAAGCGAGTTCATGGCGATTCCCTGGCCTTTCGCGGCTTTGGAGACGGCTCGAACCGCCGATTCGTCGTTGTATCTGGTGTTGAGCAATATGGTACGCGCCATGCTCGCGCGCGTGGGCAATTTCGTCTCGGCGTTTTCCCATTCCATCGCAATGAGGTAATTCTATGCCGCAAACGCTCTTTGAGAAGATCTGGAATTCCCATGTCGTCGTGCAAGAGCCCGATTCGCCGGCGATCCTGTACATAGACCTGCATCTGGTGCACGAGGTAACTTCGCCTCAGGCGTTCGAGGGACTGCGTCAGCGTGGTTTAAAGGTGCGCCGTCCCGACAAGACTGTTGCTACGATGGATCATAGCGTCCCGACTCTAGCGGGCGCCGCGCCCGTGGACGAGATGGCCAGGCGACAACTGGTGCAATTGGAAGCCAACGCGCGCGAGTTTGGAATCCGCCTATATGGGCGCGATCATCCGCAGCGCGGCATCGTCCATGTCATTGGTCCAGAACTCGGTCTGACCCAGCCGGGTATGACCATTGTTTGTGGTGATAGTCATACAGCCACGCACGGCGCGTTCGGGGCATTGGCCTTTGGCATCGGCACTTCGGAAGTAGAACATGTGCTGGCGACGCAGTGCCTGTTGCAGCGCAAACCGAAGACCTGCGAGGTGCGCGTGGAGGATCGCTTGTCGAAAGGTGTGACCGCCAAGGATATCATCCTGGCCCTCATCGCTCAAATTGGCGTTGGCGGTGGCACAGGCTATGTGTTCGAGTACACCGGTTCAGCCATACGCGCCCTGTCTATGGAAGAACGCATGACAATTTGCAATATGTCCATTGAGGGAGGGGCCCGGGCCGGTATGATCGCGCCCGATGACGTGACCTTCGAATATTTGGCCGGGCGCGAGTTTGCCCCGAAAGGCGCGGCCTGGGAGGCCGCCCTGGCACGCTGGAAGCAACTCCCTAGTGATCCAGGGGCCACTTATGATAAAACCGTGACGCTGGACGCCTCGACTCTGGAGCCTATGATTACTTATGGCACAACTCCTGCGATGGCGGTTGGCATTCGCGGGCGAGTTCCCGACCCTGCTACCGTGAAGGACGTGACTCAACGCGCGACGCTAGAAAAGGCTCTGGCATATATGGGTCTGCAGCCCGGGCAGCCCCTTCTCGGCCAGAAAATTGACGTGGTCTTCATTGGTTCCTGTACCAATGGCCGTTTGACTGACTTGCGCCAGGCGGCTTCGATTATGAAGGGGCGCAAAGTGGCACCGGGCGTGCGCGTCTTGGTCGTGCCCGGCTCGCAGACGGTCAAGCGCCAGGCGGAGGCCGAAGGACTTGACCGCATCTTCCGCGAAGCCGGCGCGGAATGGCGCGAGGCAGGTTGCTCCATGTGTATCGCCATGAACGGCGATCAAATCGAACCCGGCCAATACGCGGTTTCCACCAGTAACCGTAACTTCGAGGGACGTCAGGGCAAAGGTGGGCGGACCTTACTTGCCAGTCCGCTGACTGCCGCGGCCGCGGCCGTAACCGGCGTCCTCACCGATGTACGCGCCTTGCTGTGAAACGTCCTGTCCCTTCGTTCGTCCAATCCTTGAACTTTCCGTGTAGACCTATGAACCAATTTACCAAACTTACTTCTCACGTGGTCGTTTTACCGGTAGATAACATTGATACCGATCAGATCATCCCCGCTCGCTTTCTGAAAGTCACCGACAAGGCTGGTTTGGGCGCCAATCTCTTTGCCGATTGGCGCTATGCCCCTGATGGCTCGCCGCGGCCGGATTTCGTCCTCAACCGACCCGAAGCGCAAGGAGCGCAGATTCTGCTGGCGGGCGATAACTTCGGTTGCGGTTCCAGCCGCGAACATGCTCCCTGGGCCCTGCTTGGCTTTGGCTTTCGTGCTGTGATCAGCACCTCCTTTGCGGACATCTTCCGCAACAATGCCCTCAAGAATGGCCTGCTGCCGGTCGTAGTAGATTCCGCAACCCATCGAGCGTTGCTTGACCTCTTGCAAGAGAACCCGAATGCGGAGTTGACCATTGACCTGGCAACCCAAACTCTGTCTTTTCTCGATCGGTCGGTCACCTTCCCCATTGATCCGTTTTCCAAGAATTGCCTGTTGAACGGCGTGGACGAATTGGGATATATTCTTTCGTTCGAAAAGGAGATCGCGGCATACGAGGCCAGGACGCCGACACGGTGAGTTCGGACATACAGTCGCCAGAGAGGAGCCAGGAATGATACAGATTTATGATACTACCCTGCGTGATGGTACCCAAAGCGAAGGATTCACTCTCTCCGGCAATGATAAGATTCGAATTGCCCGCAGATTGGACGATTTAGGAGTGGCCTTTATCGAGGGCGGCTGGCCGGGTTCGAATCCTAAAGATGCCGAGTTCTTCGAGCGGGCGCGTGATGTTGAATGGAAGAACGCCCAAATCGCCGCTTTCGGTTCGACTTGTCGTGTCAGGGGTGGTCCGGAAGATGATGCCAACATTCAGGCTTTGCTTGCCTCGCAGGCCCCGGTTTGCACGATCTTCGGCAAGTCCTGGACTTTACACGTCACGGAAGTCTTGCGGACTACCTTAAAAGAGAATCTGCGCATTATTGAAGAATCCGTGGCGTATTTGCGCGCGGCCGGCCGCCGTGTGATCTACGATGCCGAGCACTTCTTCGATGGTTACAAGGCAGATGCAGAATATGCCCTGGAAACTCTGCGCGCTGCAATTCGGGGCGGTGCGGAGACGATCGTGCTTTGTGATACGAACGGTGGGACCATGCCGTGGGAAATGGAACAGATCATCCGCGCGGTTCAGGCGGCTGTGCCGTATCCCTTCGGCATTCATGCCCATAACGATAGTGATTGTGGGGTGGTCAACTCCCTGATTGCCGTGCGGCTGGGCGCGATCCAAGTGCAGGGCACCATCAACGGCGTAGGGGAACGTTGTGGCAACGCCAATCTGTGCTCCATTATCCCCAACCTCGAACTCAAACTCGGCGTGCGCTGCCTGCCGGAAGGCGCCCTGGCGAAACTCTATGATCTTTCCCATTTTGTTTCGGAAGTCGCCAATTTGACTCCCAACGAGCATCTTCCGTATGTGGGTCGTTCGGCGTTTGCCCACAAGGGTGGCGTCCATGTCGCGGCCATTCGTCGCTCGCCGATGTCCTATCAGCATGTGGACCCGGCCCTGGTGGGGAATCAAATGCGCGTTGTCGTATCGGACCTTTCCGGACGTAGCAATATCCTCAGCAAAGCTGAAGAACATGGAGTTGAGGTTGCGGATCCGAATCAGGTGGTAGAAGTACTGCAGGATGTCAAGGAACTGGAAGCGCGCGGTTTTTCCTTTGAGGCCGCAGAAGCCTCGGTTGTCATCCGTCTCAAGCGACAGCAACCGGACTATATACCGCCGTTTGAGTTGGTGGATTTTTTCGTTAGCGTGCAGCACAGGCAGGGGCGGGGGCTGTTCGCGGAGGCAATGGTCAAAGTCAAAATCGGCGATGAGATTCTTCACACCGCGGCCGATGGCAATGGTCCGGTAAATGCGTTGGACAATGCCCTGCGAAAGGCCTTGATCCCCTATTACCCCAAAATCGCCAGCTTCAACCTGGTGGATTACAAGGTGCGCATTCTGGATTCCGATAGCGGGACGCGCGCCACGACGCGCGTGTTGATTGACATGCAGAATGGCACGCGTCGCTGGAGCACAGTCGGCGCCAGCACGAACATCATCGAGGCCAGCTGGCTGGCCCTGGTGGATGCCATTGAATATGGCTTATTGATTGCCAGCAAGGAATAATTCATCTTTTGCAAAGGAGTTCCCATCATGTCAGCAAAGACGTATCACATCGCGGTCATTGGCGGCGACGGCACAGGGCCTGAAGTCGTGCGGGAAGGCATGAAGGTCCTCAACGTGGCGGCCCAAAAATCGGGTTTTCAGATTGAATGGATTCCCTATGATTTGGGTGGGGAACGCTATAAACGTACCGGCGAAATTCTGCCCGATAGCGTTCTGGAAGAACTGCGCAAGGTGGATGCCATTTACCTGGGCGCGATCGGCCATCCGGATGTCAAGCCGGGCATTCTGGAAAAAGGATTGCTGTTGCGCCTGCGGTTCGAATTGGATCAATACATCAATCTTCGTCCCGTGAAGCTCTATCCAGGGGTGGAAACTCCCTTGAAGGACAAAGGCCCGGAACATATTGATTACGTCGTCGTGCGCGAGAACACCGGCGATCTCTACACGGGCGCAGGTGGTTTCACCATGAAGGGTACTCCCCACGAAGTGGCGATTCAAACCTCTATCTACACCCGCTTCCAGGTGGATCGCTGCTTACGGTATGCTTTTGAACTCGCGCGCCGACGCAATAAAAAGAAGACGCTGGCCCTGTGTGGCAAGACCAATGTGTTGACTTACGTCTACGACCTGTGGGAGCGCGCTTTCCACGAAATGGGCGAACGCGATTACCCCGATATCAAGCGCGAATATTACCATGTGGACGCAACCTGCATGTGGATGGTGAAAAACCCTGAGTGGTTCGATGTCATTGTGACGGGGAACATGTTTGGCGACATCATCACCGACCTGGCGGCGATTACGCAAGGCGGTATGGGTATTGCCGCGGGCGGCAATATCAATCCGGAAGGCGTCTCAATGTTCGAGCCGATCGGTGGCTCGGCGCCCAAGTATACGGGTCAAAACGTCATCAACCCGATGGCCGCTATCTGCGCCGGGGCGATGATGCTGGACGTCATTGGGGAAGCGGGCGCGGCGCAATTGGTGGAACAGGCGGTCATCAAGGCCTTGAGCAGTGGTAAAATTAAAAGCCTGGCGGCCGGGAAGATGGGCATGACGACAACCGAAGTTGGCGATTTCATTGCCAGCAATGTCTAGCACAGAGAACAGCCCACAAAAGCACTGCCCGGCATCAGGTTATTCTCCGTACCCTGTTCAAGGAGGACGTGATGGAGCCCAAGTATATCTGGATGGATGGCCGACTCGTAGATGCCGATCAGGCCATGATCCCTTTTTTAACGCCAGCGCTGCACTATGGCGCGGCGGTGTTCGAGGGAATCCGTGCCTACGAGACCGAGCGTGGGCCGGCTGTCTTCCGCCTCAAGGAGCATGTACGACGGTTGCTCGGTTCCGCGCACATCTTCGGTTTTACGGACATTCCCTGGAACGCGGAGCAAATCGAGACCGCGATCAAGGACGTCGTGCGCGCCAATGGTTTCTCCGCGTGCTATATTCGTCCTCTCCTGTATTGGAGTGGTAAGGTATCTGGCTTGAACATGCATGGTGCCAAAGTATCTCTTGGCATTGCTGCCTGGGAGTGGGTGAACTACCTGGGCGATGAGGCCCTGGCAAAGGGCATTCGTGCCAACGTCTCGTCATTTACCCGTCATCACCCCAACGTGATGATGACCAAGGCAAAAATCTCTGGCAACTATGCCAACAGCATCCTGGCCAAGACCGAATCCAAGCGCTTGGGCTTCGACGAGGCGATCCTGCTTGACCCCGAAGGGTACGTGGCGGAGTGCTCGGGCGAGAACATCTTCCTGGTTCGCAATGGGACGATTATTGCACCGCCGTTGGCCCCGGTCCTGGAAGGAATCACGCGCGACGCCGTGATCACGATTGCCCGGGACCTGGGATATCCGGTCGTGGAAGCGCCGGTTTCTCGCGATCAGTTGTATATCGCGGACGAGGTATTTATCTGTGGGACCGCGGCCGAGTGCATCGGTCTGCGCGAGATTGACTTCCGTATGATCGGCAACGGCGCGACCGGCCCCATTACGCGCGCCATTCAGAAGGTCTACCACGATACGGTCCACGGTAGAGAACCCAAGTATCAGCACTGGTTGGCGTACGTGGAGTAGTTCGGAGGCTGACTCTCGATTGAGAGCGGGGATGACCGGACGGCTATGACCTGTTGGGAATGGCCGTCCGATTCGTTTCTGCTGGATTCTGCTCCGGCCACTGAAATTCGCCAAAGAGTTCAGAAGGAGGCGGCAATGTTAGAACATTTTCGTCTCTCTGCGCTTTTGCCTGCCAGGCAGCACCTTTGGACGGTCGGGGGTCTGCTGACGCTGAATCTGGCCTGCAACGTGTTTGCGAATACCAGCTTCCAATTCTCGGCCATAGCACCTAACTGGAAGGGATTCCTGGCCTGGCAGGTAGCCGGCAATCTGGCCGGTTTCATCGCCGTCTTGACTCTGACCGGTCTGTTGAAGTACCTGCCGTTGAGCATTGCTTACCCGACTACGATGGGGTTGGCGATTTTGGGTGTACAGGTCATTGCCGCACGTTGGATTTTCCACGAATCGATCGCCCCTGCTCAGTGGCTAGGAGTGCTGTTGGTCGTGGTGGGGCTTTGGTTGATTCAACGATAATCCTCAACGTTCGCAGAGTTATGGCGTGTTGTATCCCTTACGTTCCCTGATTCGGCGTTTCGATGCCTGGCTGAGCCATCGCTACGGCGTTTATGTCTTCCAGGATCGGGAAGGTATCCTGCTGCGGATTCAAGAAGCGCGCCTTTGGCGCGATTTGAGCCTGCCAGATGGCTTTGTGGTGCGCGGGAGTCGGGCACTTCTGCTCCACCTGTGGAATGAACGTCTGCCGCCGATCCCACCTGCCGGCCCCGATCTGGTCTATGCCGTTCGCCTGAGGCGCGCTCTGCTGTTTTCTCTGCGGGAACTGGCCCGCTATTGGGCCCGCACGCCGCGTTTGCGAGATGTGGAGGCTGTGGGCGGGGTGACCGCTCACTTCGTGTCGAAAGGGGAGGGGGATACGATGTTGCTGGAACATCTGGGTTTCACCGTCCTGCCCTACCATCGCCCGGCTGGTGCGTTGGGGGAATTTTGGGAGAACTTCTACACCTGGTGGTTGATGTGGGCGTTCAACCCTGTCAGTGTGCGTCATCGCCCTATTTGGGCATTACAGCGTCTTGAGTTCTGGATGACAGGCAAGGCTTTTCTGGAGCGGTACGGCGGCGTGATTGTTCCAAATCTGGTAAAAAAGGACAACCCTTGACATCTGGAGCGGGGGGGGTAAAATGTGGTCCGCACAACTGGATAGGAGGGAAGCGATGCGGGCATTTTGGCGAGTTCTCCCCTATGTGTTGATTGGGTTTGGGGTGCTGGTGCCGCTAGTGAGCGTTCTGGCGGAGTATTTGGGGCCGGATCGCACGCGCATCAACTATGTCTGGGAACGGCGGTACTGTCAATATCAGGCGGTGTATCACCCGACGGCGACGGCAACTCCCAGTGGGCCTACGTGGTATGGCTGTCAGTTGCACTGGTATGAGCCACCGGATAGTAGTTGTCCTGCGGCTTCTGGCATGAAGGGCTACTTTACGATGGGGGCTTGTAGCTGGACGACTAATTGTGGAGAGGGTTGTAGCGTCAGTCTGGAGGTCAGCCGTATTGAGGGATGTCGTGAGGGGGAGATGGGTTGTCGGTTGCGTGAGCAGGTGGTGACGTATCCGGAGGCGACGGTGACGGGCGTTCTGGAGTGTCCGCAGTGGGGGGAGGGGGGCTGGTGTACGGGCAGGGCCAACGTTGCCTTGAGTGGTGCGGAGCCGGTGAGCGGGTACTCCATCCTTGCTATAGAAGGGCGGCGGAATGGGGAAGTATTTGCCTGCTGGGGAGTTTCTTCCTGCAGTGTGCCGTTGGAGGAGGGGGAGAATGCGTTTGAGTTCTGGGCGCTTTCGAGTTGGGGGGATAGTTCGCGCATGGGTAGTTTGAGCGGGCGGCAGGATACGCGCGAGCCTGTGGTGGAGGGTGTGTTGGAGGGGGGCGAGGGGACTGGAAGGCTGGTTTCTGTCGCCTGTTGAGGTGCATGTGCGTGCGGAGGATGCGGTGCCTGGTTCTGGGCTGGCAGGGTTGTGGTATGCGCTGGACGGTGGTGGATGGGCAGCTTGGCCGGGCACGCTCACGCTGGGGGATGGGGTGCATGCCTTGGTGCTGGAAGGGCGCGACGGAGCTGGTCATCGGACGGTGGTGGAGCGAGAGGTGAAGGTGGACACGCGGCCGCCGGAGGTGGCTGTGGTGTTGGAGGGGGAGGAGGTGAATGGGTGGTATGTGGGTATGGTGCGGTTCGAGGTAGAGGCGAGAGACGGGGAGGCTGGTTCTGGGTTGCGAGGGTTGTACTACGGGTTGGATGGGGGTGAGTGGGAGGAGTATAATGGGCCTGTGGAGCTAGGGGATGGAGAGCATCAGGTACGGGTGTTGGCGCAGGATGTGGCTGGGCATGTGAGTGAACGGGTGTTGGAGGTGGGGGTGGATGGTCGGCCGCCTGAGGTGGAGATGGCGGAGGAGTGGTATATTTGGGAGACGGCGGAGGTTGAGGTGAAGGATGGGGGTAGCGGGTTGCGGCGAGTGTGGGTACGGATTGCGGACGTGGAGGGGCGTTGGCCTGCGGTGGAGAGGACGTATGAGCCGCGGGGGAGCAGTTGGAGGGGGGAGGTAGTCTGGGATCGGCGGTTTGGGGATGGGACGCTGGCGCCTGTGGGGCGGTATCGGGTGACGGTGAGTGCGGAGGACATGGTTGGGAACGGGGCAAGTGTTGAGGGCTGGTTGGTGATTCCGGCGGCTGGGGAGGCGACGGCGACGGCTGTGCCGACGCGGACACCTGGGGTGGTGGCGACGGCGACGAGTGTAGGGATGAGGTCGTATCCGCCGGCGGCGGTGGTGGTGCCGACGGTGAGGGCGGAGGGGGAGGTGTTTGGGAGCACGCCTGTGCCGAAGGAGCAGGCCGCTGGGTCGGTGGCGGAGGGGGGCAATGTGTTGTGGGGTGCGGCGGCGCTGGGGGTATTGGGAGCGGCGATGGCGATTGCGATGGAGGCGCGGAGGAGGCGGAAGGCGGCGGAGGCGCGGGCGAAGAATGCGCAGGCGGAGGCGCGGGAGCGAGCGTGGGCGGCGCAGGTGGCGGCTTGGCGGCGGGCGGGCGCGGCGGAGGAGGCAGCGCAGGAGGCGGAGCGTGGGTCTCCGAGTGCGCCGCCGATGCCCGGAGGGATTTCGCCGGAGGCGCAACAGGCGTACTGGCATGGTGGGGCACAGGCGCAGGCATGGATTCGGGCGCATGCGGCGCAATTGCAGGAGGCGTATCGTCGGGAGCAGGAGGTGTGGCGTGTGCGGCGGCAGGTGAATGCGGGGTTGGGGGATTGGGTGTCGAGGAAGTTGGCGGAGAATGGGCGGCGGCCGGTCTCTTCTCCTGCGCCGCGGTCGAAGCCCTGGTGGCGGCGGGTTATAGACAACAAGGGCAAAGATGTCGTCCAAACTCTTGCCACGGGCATTGGCGGTGTGGAAATCGCCAGGTATGCTCGGCTGCTGGGAGAGCCTGCGCCCAGTCCAAGGATAGGGCGTTCCCTGGCGGCGTTGTGGGGTAGCATGCGTCACCAGGCGGAGAAGTGGCAGTGGGATTGGGAGAAGGTGCAGGCGAAGGTGGAAGACCTGCGTGGCCGCACGGCGTTATATATTCAGAACATAGCCGAAGGCACAGGGAATTGGTGGCAGAAGGCCAGGATGGAATTGGACGCCCACTGGACTTCGTTCCACAGAGGGGTCAAGATGAGGTGGGATGCCTTGCGTCGCAATGGGTTGAACGGGCTGAAGGTGAAGCCTGGCGACCTGCTGGACTTCAGCGGCTCGGTGGCGGATGGGGTCTCGCTGGCTGGCTATGCGGCCTACGTAGTGACGGGCGACGAGCGCGCCCGCTACGTAGGAGATGCCGCGCAGGTGGCGGCCGTTCCGGCGGCGGTGCGGCAGGTGATTGGCGGCATACGGGCATTGCCAAAGACATCGTTCCAGATTGGCAGATTCTGGAAAGGTGCCACCTTGCTGGGCAAAGTGGCTGGCCCCCTGGCGATTGTGACGGGAGCGATTGACGCAGTACGAGGCATATATTCGCTTGGTTGGGGCGAAGCCCATGATGGAAAGAGGGACAACAAGGATGTTCAAGCCATAGCAGATGCGGTTGCAGGTGGTACAGCACTCCTCGGTGGAGTCATGTTATTAATTCCAGGCTTGCAACCTGTGGCTGGCCTTTTCCTTGGTGTGAGCGCGATTGCTTCTGGCGTTTCGGTGGTGGCGGAGCACTGGTCTTCGATCCAGTCCTTCTTTGCACGCCCATCTACACCCTATCCCGGCATACAACCCACTCCCCCTGTTTCGATGCCGCCTTCCATGCCGCCTGCAATGGTTTTGACGCCTGCCAGCACACCTACGCCGCCATCAACATCTATACCCAGCGGCACGCCTACCCCGCCTGCTACGAATACGCCTTCACCAACCCCGCAAACCACCCAAACCCCTGCGCCGACGCAGACGCCACAGCCGTAAAGAGGTGCACATGGACGAAGTTCGTGGATATTTTGTCATTACTTTCATTGCGATTGCAGCTTTATGGTTGGGGCTACGTCCTCGTAAGCCGGAGGCAATACATGCGCATTTCAACCGAGTGGTGAGGCGTAGCGCGTTTTGGCCTTTGGTCGCAATACTCTTGTTCATAGACGTATGGAAAGTTGTGGATTACCTTTACCCGCACCTGGTGGATCAAGTCCATCCTTGTATTGGCACCGCTTTGATAGCAGGGCCTCTCTTGTTAGGATTGGCTCTCAATGCAATTTATGTTGCCTACTGGTCTCACCCATTTTCGCGGAAGCGGACGGGGGTGAAGGCGGTGGATGAGGCGGTGGAGCGGTACAAGAAGCCTGGGGAGCGGGCGGTGGGGGTGATTGGCGGCTGGTGTCCGGACCTGGTAGTGGAGGGGAAGGCGTATAAACATATTGCTTACGCACCAGAAAACGCCAATCGAGAAACAGGCTTGATAATGGTAGACTTGGAAGGGAAAGTGGTGCGTGATAAAACACTGGCGGACAAGATACACCAGTGTATGATGTTTGCGTTGACTTTCACTCATCCCGAGAATAGTAATCTACGCGCTTCTCAATACACGACAATCCAGAAATCATTTGACCTGATGAAAAGACGTTGGTTCTCTCGCTGGGAGGAATTTGTTCAAGCACTAGACGGGGGAAGTGGTGAAATTGCTGCGAGAATGGAAAACCTGCGGCGGGGTCTTCTGCATATCAACGAGTATCAATCTCGGGTGCTTTATATGCTGGAGCAGGAGGCGTTGTTAGGAAATCGTTTAGGGGGTACTCAGGCGCAGCGGGTATACTTTGAAGAAGCCCAGAAGGTTGACGAGATTTGGAAGGAAATTGTCAGGTGGAGGATATCAAGGATGGATGAGATTGAGGCTGGCATAAAATCTGCCCGTTGGCTAAAGAGATTCATAGAGAAGGACCAAAGTGTCATGTCGCGATCCTTGCGTATGGAAGTACTGGGCATGATTGAGGGGATGTTGGTGGAGAAGGAGAGACTGGCTTTTCTCAGAGAGTGGGTAGCGAGTGGAGAAATCGCACCTCGCTACGCATACCTAGATGAAGAACACGAGAGGCTCTGGCGTTCGCGGCTGGAATGGGTGGAATTGGTAGATGGGTGGATAGGGGAGGGGTATGTGGGGGAGGCGCTGGAGGCGCGCAAGCGGGAGTATGTGGAAGCGGAAGCGCGGCAGGAGGAAGCGCGCAAGAAGGCGGA
>FWPU01004687.1_pt1 | contig 19067 bp, 21 predicted proteins | sample 2228361 | NCBI WGS metagenome assembly FWPU01 (sample SAMEA103939777, study PRJEB20133) | metagenome
GAGAGGCCGGGGCTCCGGTCATGGCGTCGGGAGAGGCGTGGACGGACAGACCGTGGAGCAACTGCGCAACTACGGCTCAATTACAAACGAAAAACCCCGTGAAAGCATTCAAGAAATCCACCCGATCCGGAGTTCCCCCCAGGATCGACCCGGGACATATTATGCATCCAAAGGCATAAAAACTGCTTGACTTGAAACGACCGCCGACCTAGGCTCATTGAGGGTGACGCGGTTTCGGGGTGCACCGAAACGGCGCCTGTGACCGGGGGCGTTTCATAAAAGGGGGAAGAGGCTATGGCCCGGTCGCTCAAGAGGGAGGGTCGCGCGATGATCACCCAGGTGGAGATCGCCAGGCGCGCCGGCATCGACGTATCCAGCGTCAACAAGATACTCAACCGGCGGCAGGGCCCCGTCTTCCGCAAGGAGACTGTCCGCAAGGTGTTCCGGATCGCCCGCCAGCTGGGGTACGACTTCAGCCGCCTGAAATTCCAGCACCGCAGGCGCCACCCGCGCAGGGAGGTTTCCATCGGGACGGAATTCTACATCTATCACAAGGACGGAACCCTCTACGACCAGGGGATGGCCACGATCCGCGACATATCGCTCTGCGGGGCCAGGGTGAGCGACGTCACCCTGCCGCTCGGCAGCATCCCCGCCGAGCCGTTCGCGGTGGGCCTCAAGCCCATGCAGAAGCCCGTCGACGGGGTGGAGATCCCCGGCCGGATCGTCCGCATACACCCCAACGACTCCGCGAGCTACGGCATCGAATTCATCAATGTCCCCCCCGAAGTTCAGGGAAAGCTCCGCCGGATTGCCCGCAGCTGAAGGCGTGACCAGGAAATACGCTCTCGCGGCCCTAGCCGTAATATTCGCGGCCAATTTCCTCAGCTACCTCGACCGCCAGATCGTCGGGGCCCTCGAGAACGAGCTGAGGGAGGCCTACCGGTTCTCCCAGAAGGAGTTCGGGATAGTGGGGAGCGCCTTCACGGTGGGATACATGGTCTTCGCCCCCGTGATCGGCCTCCTCACCGGAAGGTTCAACAGGCCCCGCATCTTCGCCCTCTGCATCGTCATCTGGTCCCTCGCCACCATAGGATCCGGATTTGCCCCGACCAAGCACCTCCTCTACCTGATGCGGTTCCTCATCGGGATAGGAGAGGCGGGGTGCCTGGTGATCGGCCCCACGCTGATAAGCGAGTACTTCCCCAAGGAGGTGCGCGGTAAGGCGCTGGCGGTCTTCTTCCTCGGCCTGCCCTTGGGCGGCACGGCGGGATACATAGTGGGGGGCCTGCTGGCCCACGCCGTCGGATGGAGACGCGCCTTCCTCTTCGCCGGCCTGCCGGGATTCGCCGTGGCGGCCCTCGTATGGATGCTCGTAGACCCCAGGGGCGACGCGAAGACCCAAGGCGGAGGGCCCGAGGCGGGCGACGGCGGAGACGACCACCGCGCCCGCGGACTCCTCCCGTACCTCCAACTTCTGAGGAACCGGACCCTCTTCCTGATCATCCTTTCGCAGGCCTTCGCGGTGATGTTCCTCCAGCCCCTGCTGCTCTTCGGGGTGGGCTTCTTCGAGCAGGAGCGCAACCTCACCAAGCGGCAGGCCACCGTGGCGCTGGGCATCATGGCCCTGGTCACGGGCGTCGTCGGCAACATGCTCTCAGGCGTGGTCGGCGACCGCCTCGCCAAGCGGATGAAGGGGGCCTACGCGCTCCTGGCAGGATTCGGCTTCGCGTTCGGCCTGCCCTGGCTCCTCCTGGGATTCTCCACCCGCGCCAAGTTTCTGGCGATCCCCGCCCTGGGGGTGGGCGCCCTCTGCTACTTTATGTGCATGCCCGCCGTAAATACCCAGATCGCCAACGTGGTCACGGCCCGACAGCGCGCGATGGCGTTCGCCATCGCCGTTTTCATCCTGCACCTCCTGGGGGACACCGCCGCCCCGCCCGTCTTCGGCGCCGTCGCCGACGTCATCGGCAACAAGCAGAAGACCTTCGTGATATTCTCATTCACACTGCTGCTGGCGTCCGCCTGCTGCTTCCTGGGCGCACTCACCGCCCGGCGTGACGAGACGCGCGCGGCCGCGCCCCAGGAGATCCCGCCGACGGCGGCCCATTGAGTATCCCTGCCCGGCCGGATAGAATGGTTGCAAAGCGGGAGAAGAACCCATGAGGATTCTCGCGGTCCTTTCGGTAATGCTGCCGGCCTCGGCGCCGGCGTTCGCCCAGAGCGAATACATCGGCGTCCGCCTGCGCGAGTGGTACGCCAGGATAAACGGGGAGGTCTTCGCCGAGGCCGAATCGATCCCCGCCACAACGGTGGATCTCGACCGGCACTTGGGCTTGGGACAAGCCGAGATCGCCCACGAGATACAGGCCTATCTCAGCCTGCCGATCCTGGGAAACTTCTACGCGGGCTACTGGTACGCCGACTACAAGGGCGAACGCTGGTTGAGCGAAACTATCACCTATGCGGATAACACCTTCACCGCCAGCACCCGCGTGGAGTCGGAAGTGGAACTCCAGGTGGCGTACCTCACCTACGAGTTCGCGCTTCCCCTGCCGCTGCCGATGTTCAATCTCGAGATCGGCGCCATGGTGGGAGTCAGGGGGATCGCCGCCCGCGGCTCGATCGACAACGAGTTCGCAAGCGCCGAGGAAAGCGGCGAGGGCGGACTCCCCGTCGTGGGCGTCCATGCGGCGCTCCAGCTGACGCCGTGGCTCCGGGCGGATGTCGAAGTCCTGGGGCTCTCCTTCCAGGCCGCCGACCGGCGGGCCACTTACCTGGAGGCCTACGCGGAGGCGGTGGCCCAGCTGGGCCCCGTCTTCGCCGGCGTGGGCTACAAGTACGTGGAGATCGACCTGAGAGACAAGAGCGGCTCCATAGAATTCAGGGCCGAGGCCATAATGGACGGCGCCTATATCACCGCCGGGATCCGCTTCTGACGCCCTCCAGGTAGACGCGCACCCTCTGGTCCTCCGCACGCCGCAAGGCCATCTCGATCTCGTGAGGCTCCAGACGGGGATCGTGGGAGATCGACTCAGGATCCCCCAGCATGAGCAGCGGCCCCCATGCCTCCTGCGACCGCAGGAACTCCAAGTCGCCGCGATCCTGGCAGTATCCCAGCGCCCGCAGAAACATCCGTCGCTCCGACCCGTCCCTTGCCGCCAGCGCCGCCTCCCGCAACCGCGCGCGCACCTCTGCGAAGACCGCCTCCGCGGAACGGGGCGCCTGGGGCCCGGGGATCTCCTCGATCACCGCGACGGTGCAGGACTTCATGGGGGGGCAAAACGACACCCGCGGCCCCAGCGCCGGGCGCTCCCACACCTCCGCCCAACCCATCCCGCCCGCGGCGACGTGCTCCCCGAAGGCGAGCTTGGTGCCGAAATCCCGCGATTGCAGGTAAAGAAGATAATTGACCCTGCCATCGGAAGACGCCGTGGAAACCATCTCGTCCTCCCCCGCGTGGTACTGCCTCTCGAGGAGGGCGGCGACGTGATTGGCGCCCTTCTGCGGGACGTGGGCGATCACCGCCGCCCAGAGCCGGAGATACGCCCCACCCAGGTACCTCCTCCACCTCGCCTCCAAACCCGGCTCCGGCCTCCAAAGGCGCAACGCCGCCCGTAGACCTCCCACGTCCGAGATACGCGGGGCCTGGAGCCTCACCCCCGCGGCAGTCTCCAGCCGCCGGTTGGCGTCGAACGCCCGCGCCCTCCCGGCCGAGAGCGCAGGCAACAACTCCTCGAGATGGACCGGCGGCGGGGCGGGCGACCACCCGGGATTCCCCTCCAGCCACGCCTTGGGATCGTCGACCTCCCGGCCGACCAGCATCTCGAAGACCGGTCTGACCCCCTCGGGATCGCCTGGACGCCACCGCTCCGCCAGCGAAACCGCGGCGGAGCGGATCCATTCCGATTCGCGGGCGTCCTTGGCGGCATTCCACCACTCCCTGGCGGCGCCCACCAGGGCATCCCCGCCGCCAGGCGTCCGGAGGACGATCTCCTGGTATCCGCAGTAGAGCAGCGCCGCCGCGGCCACGTCGCATACCCTGGCGCCGCCGAGGTCGCGACCGCTGTCCAGGAGCCCCGCGAACTGCTCCGCGGCGGCCCGGCCCCCGATCAGGAGCATCGCCCGGACGACCTGGAGCGCCTTGGCCTCGGTGGGCGCGTCCCGCTCCAGCGCCCGCGCGAGGGACTTCAGCGCCGGCCGCCCGGCTTGCACGACGTCGCGCTCGACCTCGTTCCAGACATAGGGCTCGAGGATCGCGTTCTCCACGGCGCGCGAAGGGGGCCAACGAAACCCCGCCAAGTGCCTGGCGCGGAGCTCCATGGGCACGGCGTCGCCCTCGCCTTGGGCGTAAAGTACCGCCACCAGCGGGAACCCCCACCGTGCGCCGGCCGCCAGCGCCGCCTTGGCCCGCGGGACGGCGATGTAACCAGCCTGGAGGATCTCCTGGAACGCCTCGGCCCGCTCCGCCTCGTCCTCCGACTGGAGGCCCTTGATGGCGACATCCACGAGGGTGCCGGGGCGAGGCTGCCAGCAAGCCGCCGCGGCCAGGAAAACCCCCAGGCATAAACGCATGCTTCTCATCGATCCGGGAACCTCCGGTGCACAAGCCGTCCCCTTGACGGGCCCCCGAGGCGCCCCCTATATTGCCATCTCCCGACCGCCATGAACAGAGCGGCGTGAGAATCCTCGTAATAGGATCGACCGGCCGTATCGGCCGCCTCCTGCCGGCGGCCTTCAAGGGCCATGCGGTCCTCGGTATCGGCCGGCCGGAAGTCGACATCCGCGACCGCGCCTCCGTCGAGAGGGCGATCACGACCGCCGACCCAGACGCGGTGATCCTCGCCTCGGGGCTGGCCGATCCCGACTTCTGCGAGGACCATCCGGGCGAAGCCTACGCCGTCAACGTGGACGGGACGCGGAACGTGGCGGAGGCCTCCCGTGGCCGCGGCTTCGTCTTCTTTTCGACCGACCACGTCTTCGACGGGCGTGACGGCCCGTACGCCGAGGACGGCAGGCCCAACCCCCTCAACGTCTACGGCCGGACCAAGATGGAGGCCGAGCGGATCGTGCTGGCCGTCCACCCAGGGGCCCTCGTCGTGCGCACCACGCTGGTCTACGGGACGGGGCGCGACTTCCTTTCAAGGCTGGTCGAGGCCCGCCGGCCCGTGCCATGCTGGACGGATCATGCGGCCACATACACCTACGGCCCGAACCTGGCCGAGGCGGCGGCGGAGCTGGTCGAGACGGCCAGGACTGGTATCTGGCACGTGGCGGGCGCCGACGTGCTCAACCGCCACGAATTCGCGCTCAAGGTCGCCGCCAGGTTCGGGCTCGATCCGTCCTTGTTCGTGCCGGTCCCTGTCCGCCGGGCCCCGCCCAGGGCCCCCAGGCCCCTGCGGGCGGGGTTGCGGACGGAGAAGGCGCGCGCGGCGCTCCGGACGAGACTGCTCTCTACGGATGAGGGCATAGATCGGGCCTTCCTCGACTCCAAAGGCGGTCCCGGCGACCGGGCAGGATAACAAGATTCTAGAATCCCGCTTCTCCATGTCGATAATCTACTATTGATGCGGGAGATCACGGTCGATTTCATGGCCAAGGAGACGATGCGGCTGCGGGCCGTGATACTCCAGAAGCCCCTCTATCACCCCTCTGGAGTAAGGCTCCATTCCGCAGGCGAGCTGGTGACCCCTGAACTGGCGCGCGCCATGAAGGAGATCGGGATGGACAAGCTCTACCTGCTGGAGCCCGGCGAGACCGAATTAAAGGCGCTCGGCGCACTGGGGACCGAACGTGTCGCGCCCCGTGAGCTCGTGGAAGGCGACGTCCTGGCCGAGGACATCTCGGGGCTCGACGGGCGCATCCTGGTCCCGGCGGGCCAGGTGCTCGACGCGGTATGGCTGGCCCGCGCGCGGGGGACGGGCGCGGCATCCGTGGCGATCCGCCGCCGCGGCTCGGAGGCCGCCCAGAAGCAAGCCCGCGACTACCTGGCCACCCGCCCCCAGGCGGCCCCCAAGGGGCGGGCGTTTGACGAGCGCGTCACGGAGACCTTCCGGGCATCCCTGATCAAGGTCCGCCCCCTCATGATCCCCTTGGGGCGCGTCGCGGTGGGCTTCCGGGACGAATTCCTCCGCGCCATGACCGTCAATACCCTGGCGGGGGCCGGCCACGAGGCGACCTGGTGGGAGCCGTCCCCGGCGGGGCTGGACAAGCTGAAGTCCTGGCGGCCGGACGTGCTCTTGCTGGAACTGGAGACCGCGCGGGGCATCTGCGGGGCCGTGCGGCAGGTGGAGACGCTCTGGAGCATGGGGATCATCGTCTGCGCGGAGGAGGGTCGCAAGGCGGACGTACTCAAGGCCCTTGAGGAGGGTGCCAACGAATCCATCCACAGGCCCCCGACGCCCGAGCTGCTCCTTCAGAAGGTCGCCGGCTGCATGCAGGCGATGGGGCGCTCTGTGGGCCTGAGGCCGTCGATCCTCATGGAGAGGCGCAAGGAGCCGCGGCGGCCCGTCCAGGCGGCCTGCGGTCTGAAGGATCCGTTCCTGTCGAAACCCCTGCCCGTCACCAGCGCGACCCTGACGGAGATCGGCGCCGACGGGGCCAGGATCGAGTACGGCAGGCCCGGGTGGCCCTGCCTGCACGCCTATACCCCCCACGGGGTCCATCCCAAGCACTTCTTCTACGGCTACGCCAAGGCCAATCCCCTGGGCCGGGACCTGATCATGACCTTCCCGCCGGGCATCCCCGGTCCGCCGGAGAGGTACGCCAAGGTGTCGCACCTGGAGCTTGCCGGCGCCTTCGAGAGGGCCGGTCTTGTCTTCCAGCGCGGAACCGCCTCAACACGGCGGTAACGTCATTTTTCCTTGCGCCCACAAAGTTATACTCATATAACTCGTTATATAGGTATATCTATGGCTGGAAGGTCGGGACGGCGGACCAGCTACGACGCCCCGGCGGTCCGGCTGGCGGTCCGGCTCATCGAGCGCCTGGCCGACGCCGGCGGCGCCGCGGGGGTCGCGGAGATCGCCCGCCGCCTCGGGACCAACAAGAACATGGCCTACCGCCTGCTGAGCACCCTCTCCGACGAGGGCTGGATCCGGCGCGAGCCGGACGGGCGCGGCTACGCCCTGACCCTGCGGCCGTTCGGCTGCATCGGCAAGACGGTCCGGCGGATGGATGTGGTTTCGGCGGCGGAGTGCCCCATGCGGGAGCTGCTGGACCGTGTGGACGAGTACGTCTATCTGGGGATCCTCAGGGGAACGCGCGTCATGTTCGTCCGCGACCTCCGGCCGCGCCTCAAGCCGGTCCAGGTCGGCGGCGGCGTGGGGTTCCAGTACCGGCTCCACGACAACGCCCCCGGCAAGGCCATCCTGGCGTGGGGCGGCGAGGAGCTCTTCAGGAAGGTCGTCGGCGAGGGGCTCCCCAAAACGACCCCGGAGACGGTGACCGATCCCAGGCGGCTCCGCCGGATGCTGGAGGAGTGCCGCAGGATGGGATTCGCCACCGACCTGGAGGAGAACGCGCGCGGCATCCTCTGCCTGGCGGCGCCCGTGTTCGACCACGAGGGAAACATCGCCGGCAGCGTGGGCATAACCACGCTGACCATCTTCTACACCCGGCGGGAGCTCGTCCGCAGGCTCGCCCCCCCGGTCGTGGAGGCGGGCAGGAAGATCTCCGCCGCCTTGGGCTACGTCCGCCGATGAACTGGATTTCGACAGGAGGACTGAAAATGGCCGAAGCAAGACGAACGGGCGCCCCGTGCGCGTGCTGCTCAAGGCGCGGCTTCCTGGCGGGGTGCGGGGGGTTGGCCCTGGCGCCCCTGGCGGCGCGCGGCGCCGCCCCGCAGGAGGAGAAGATCCGCATCCGCCTCGTCTACGCCCTCCACGCCCCGGTCCAGCCTGGGCCAGACTGGCCCAACAAGGGCTTCGACTTCAACCCGGTGATGGAGCGGTTCAACTCGGAGCTCCCGAAGCTCTGCCCAGGCTTCGAGTTCCTGCCCGCCATGGCCTCCGCCGGGAAAGACGCAAAGAAGATCCTCGAAGGGGACGCCGCCGCCCCGCCCGACGGCTACCTGGTCATCCAGCTCAACTGCTGGAACCGGGTCGTCCAGACCTTCGTCCCCACCGGCAAGCCGGTCCTCTACGCCGACTTCCAGTACGGCGGCAGCGGCGGTTTCCTCGTCTACACCGCCGGCTTCCTGCGGAAGAACGCCTCCAACTTCGGCTTCGTCTCGTCACCCCGCATCGAAGACCTCGCCGCGGCGGTCAAGTGCTTCGCCGCCGCCAAGAAGGAAGGCCCCGCGTTCGACTTCGCGGCGGCGACCGCGAAGATCCGCGTCTCATCCACCCCGAAGCCAGGTGACCTTTCATGCAAACCCGATCCGCTGAAGCCGACCCCGACGGAAGACGTCCTGCGCATACTCAAGGAGTCCAAGATCCTGGCCGTCCGCGACAACAAGAAGTCCGGACCTGACAAGCCCATCCTCGGCATCCCCGTCGAATACGTCACCTTCGCCGAGGTCAACGAGGCCTGGAAGAACGCCGACGAGGAAGAGTCGAAGGTCTGGGCGGACCGCTGGCAGAAGAACGCCAAACTCGTTGAAGGCGTCTCCCGGGAGACGCTGGAGTCGTCCGCGGCGATGTACCTGGGCATGAAGGAAGTCCTCAAGAAGCACGGCGCAAACGCCATCACCATCAACTGCCTCGGCGGCTTTTACGGCAAGCACATCCACGCTTACCCCTGCCTGGGCTTCCACGAGCTCTGCAACGAGGGCCTCGTCGGCGGCTGCGAGTGCGACGTGAACTCCACCGCGGTCATGACCCTGTTTTCGGCGATGACCCAAGGACGCACCGGCTTCATCTCCGATCCCGTGATCGACACCTCCAAGCGGCAGATAATCTACGCCCACTGCGTGGCGCCGAACCGCGCCTTAGGACCCAAGGGGGAGGCCAATCCCTACGAGATCCTCACCCACTCCGAGGACAGGCAGGGGGCCTCCGTCCGCTCAATCCTGCCGTCCGGCTACATGACCACCACGCTGGAGGTGCGGGGCAACCGCTTGCTCTTCCACCAAGCCAAGGCCGTGGGGAACGACCCGGACGACAGGGCATGCCGCACCAAGCTCTGCGGAGAGCCCGTCGGGGACATCGAGAAGCTCTTCACGATGTGGGACCAATGGGGCTGGCACCGGGTGACCTGCTACGGGGATCTCAAGGCCGCCGTCGAGGAGTTCGCCCGCGCCGGCGAGCTGACGATCGTCACGGAAGCATGAGCCGGCGGCGCTAGCGGGCGACGGACTCAAGGACGGCCCGGAGCCTTGGATAGACGACCTCGAGGGAATACTCCGACTCCACGGTCCGCCGCCCCGCCCGCCCCAGCCGTTCCCGGAGAGCCTCGTCCTCCAGGAGCTCGATCTTCTCCCCCCAGTCGCCCGCCAAGAGGCCGTTCTCCCCGTCCCTGACGACGGTCTCCACGGCCCCCCGCCGGGAGGCCACCACAGGCACCCCCGCGGCGAAGTAGGTCAATATCTTGTAGGGCATCTTCGCCCGGCTCCAAAGATCGTCGGGCAAAGGCGCCAGGGCCACGTCGAAAGACCGGATCTGCCCAGGCTCGCCCTCGGCGTCCCACCTTACGAATTCCACCTCCACCCCCGGCAGATCCAGCGGCTTGCTGGAAACCAGCCGCAGGCGGCGCCCCCTCAGCGCGCCGGAAACCTCCAATAGATTCGGCAGATTAGAAGCGGAACCCGACCAGCCGAGCGTCAGCCGATCCGACTTCCAGGAATCCTTCATCCGCCACCGGGACAGGTCGACGGGCGTGGGCACCACGTGAACATCCCGGGCCCCGTGCCGCCGGGCCATCTCCTCGGTGCCCGCGCTGTTGACGGTGACGGCGTCCGCTGCGGAGATGATCTCGCGGAACCGCCGGAGGCGGGTCTCCGATGGCGCCACGCGCCCCCCGCGGCGGGAGTAGATCATCGGGTCGTCGAAGTCGTATACCAGCCGCCGCGCATGCCTGCGCAGGACCCGCACCTGCCAGGCCGGCAGCAACCTCTTCTGATGAACCACGACGTCGAACCCCGCCGCGCGGCGGAAGAGATGCCACCGGCCCATGGGCCCCGCCGGTACGTCCGCCCTCTCCACCTCTATCCCGTCCCTTTCGAAAAGCGGCATGAACTGTATCACGCGATACCTCACGCTGGGGGTGTCGGCGGGGTGGCTGATGATCAGGACTCGCACGAGGGTATGTAACACAAAAGTCCGCCCCGCATGCAACGGCTGGAAGCGCCCCGATAAGTCACAGCCTCGCCGGGAGGTTGCCCAGTCACCCCGCCGCGCCCGCGGCGGCCGCCGCCGCGAAGGCGTCCAGGCACCCCGCGGGCCACGCCACCGGAGATAGCGTGAAGACCGCCCCGGCCGCGACCGACCCCAGCATCAGCCGCTTCCCCAGCCAGGCGAGCGTCGGCGAAGCGTACGCCCGCCGCAGGCGGATCCGGTCGCGCCCGCAGAGCCCCACCGTGACCCCCATCATCAACCCCAGGAGATCCGCGGGGGCCCTCTCCGCCGCCGCGCGGAAATTGGCGGCCGCGTCGCCGTGGCCCGCAAGCCACCCGGCCCCCAGCGCCGCCGCAAGCACGACCATCCAGATCATCGCAACAGCGGGACCCGCCCCCTGAAGATCCGCCCGTCCCAGCGGGCGAAAAAATGAAAGGCCGGCAGCTGGACCAGCGCCCACGGCGGCACCAGCGCGTGCTCGCGCCAGTCGAACGTCTCCGCGAAACGCGCCCGGAAGTCGTCCACTTCCCGGAACCCGGACGAGAACATCGCCGGCTCGTACGCGGCCCCCTCGGAGCGCATCCGCACCAGCCGCTCCCCCGCCATGCTCGAGAAGATCTCCGCGTCAGGCGCCGACTGGGCCCTGAACTGCACCACCGTGTTGCAGTTGGCCAGGACCTGGAGGGCCCGCGCCCGGCTCCCCAGCGCCGCCTCCAGGTCCGCCGCCGTCTGCCCGCATCCCAGCACCCGCAGCCCCGCCCCGCGGGACTTGTTGAGCACCGAGACGAACTCCGGCGTCACCACGTCCCCCAGCTCGTCCACGAAGAGCCATATGGGCCCCCAGCCCTTGGCATATGCGTACCGCGCCCCCACGTAGGATTGCAGATCGAGCGTCGCCATCTTGGCCACCGCCGCGGCGCTCTCGCACCCAAGCAGGCTCCCCAGCGAGAAATAGATCACAAGCCTGTCCCGATCCGCCTCTTCCCACGAAAGCCCCCCATCCTCCGGGGAGAGCTGCTCCGCCGAGAGCTTCGAAAGCACCGGGATCAGGGCGGAGGCCATCTTGAGATAATGCTCCCGCGGGCGCTCGGCCAGCGCCCCCACCGGCCGGTCAACCGCGTAACGCCGCAGGTTTCGAAGCGTCATCGGCCGCCTGCCGTGTATCTCCCGGGCGGCGGTGTAAACGATGTCCCATCCGAAGTTGCGGAAAGGCAGGGCCTCTCCCGACGACGGCAGAAGGGCGGCCACGCGGTCGGCCACCTCCCGCACGTCATGATAGCGGCCGATCGGATTGTACCTGACGCTCCTGGAGGGGTGGGGCAGGGAGAAGAGCCTGAACCGCGGGCCCGCCGCGCCCCTGACCCGCTCCAGCAGCCGGTCGTCCCCCTTGGGGTCGATTATCACCACCGCGTCCCCTCGTTCCACCGCCTGCAGGGCCAGGAGCTCCAACATCCTAGTCTTGCCGGCGCCCGTGGTCCCCAAGACGAGCACGTGCTGGCCCAGAAGCCCATCGGCAAGGAACAGATCGCGCTCCCGCCGGCACTCCGCGCGGCCGGACTCGACCGCCTCCTGCGCGTCCTCCAGGGTCCACTCGAAGCCGCGGCCCACATAGACGGCCCCCGGGCGCGCCGGGATCTCCGAAAGGAGAAGAAGCCCCCTGGCCCCGGAGGCCCCGGTAAGGGATCGGGCCACCAGCAGACATGCCAACCCCGCAACCCCCAGCGCCGCCGCCATGATCCAGCCCTCCGTCACCGACGCCAGCGCCGCGGCGTTGAGCGCCACAAGCCCCGCGCGGATCCTGGCCCCGGCATCCCACCAGCGCATCACGGGCTCCGCGGCCCAACAAGTCGGGGCTCGAGGCACCGCCTGCACTCCTCGAAGAGGCCGAAATGGACGAAGAGATAGGCGCCGTGCGGCGAGAGGGCCCCCGCTTCCAGCCCGCGCACGTCGGGCTCGCCGATCCGCACGCAGCCGGGGCCCGCCGGGGAAACCCTCTGGATGTAGTGCCCCGTCCTGGGCTCGAACGGATACGGAGAAAGGACTATTCGCCCGAAAGGCGAGCTGGCGACACGGCCCCCGCGCAACGCCTGAAGATGCGCCGCCATCACTTCGCTCTGGTGCGCGACGAACCCGGTGCGCGGAACGTAGCGGCCCCACGCGCAGGCGCAGTCCGCCTCAGGCGCCCGGAGGAGATCAAGCAGCCCCGTCCGCCAACCCAAGGCGTCCAATTCCGAGACGTAGTTGACGCGGAAGAACGGGCCGCGCGGCGCGGCGATCGGTATCTCGAGATCCTGCGCAAGGGGCGGAACGAACGTGTATACACGCGTCTCGGCAAACTGGAGGTTCCCCTCGTTGTGGCCGGATGTCAGCTTCCGCGCCGGCATGGCCGGCAGCGCCGCCAGGTGCGTCCTGAACGGCTGCCGCACCACCTCGAGAATCCCGCACGGATAGGCGTTCTCCACCCACAGGCATGGCCGGAGGCTCCCTCTCCACGGGCACGCCAGCACTCCCTTTATCTTCCAGGTCCTCAGGATGCACGAGACGTCGAGCTTCCCCAAGAGCGCCGGGGGCGAGACGGATCCCTCGTAGGGAAGGCGGTCGTCCGACAACGCCAGTACCGCCAGGCTAAGGATCCTCAACGATCTCAAGCTCGACCTCCGATTTCACCTCGACGCGCGCGGGACGGCACCGCACGCCGAGCCGCCGCGCGAGCTCCGCGTCGGCCAGCGCGTCGGCCTTGACGCCGGCCAGCCGGCGCGCCGACGTGGCCACCCGCAGGTCGCCCGGAGGCATCCGCTCGTCGGGCGCGAAGACGATCGTCTTTCCCACCAGCGCGGGGGGCACCTCCGTCCGCACTATCCGCCGGGACCGGCCGCGGCAGGCCGGCAGCCCCGAATCGTAGGGGGAATCGTGCCAGGCGCCGGCGGCCTCTCCGGCGATCATGGCCAGGCGCCTGCCGACCTCCTCTTGCGCGCGCCTCACCGCCCCGAGCGAGACGGGGCGGGCCTGCCCCCTGCGCGGGTGGACGCAGATCGCCGGTTCGGAGGGCTCGCGACCCGCCGCCAGGACCCCCAAAAGGAGCAGTGAGGCCGCCGCCGCGGCCGCCGCCGAAGGCCGCCGGAAGATGACGCCGCCGGACGTCCAGTCATTTGCCTCCTTCAATCCCGCCTCCGCCGTCAACCTCCGCGATCTCCTGTCCGACGACCCCCAGTCCAAAGGGGCAGGTCTCCGTCGCCGGTTGTCTCTCCAGCACCACCTCGTAGCGCACCTTCGCCTCCCGGGACAGCCGGTCCGCGACAAATATCCGCCTCAAGGCCTCCACCGAGACGCGCAGCCCGTCGGCGCGCGCCGAGAGCGGCAGGACCTGCGAGGACATCCTCCCTTCGAGGACCACCTTCCGGCGTTTTTCCAACGCCTCCGCAGCCCCCGCCCACGAACGTGGCGCGACCATCCTCCGGAGCGCCTCCGTGTTGCCGTCGATCGTCGCCGGGGTGTAGTTGTCGAAGTGCAGCACGTAGCGCAGCGCGAACTCGCGCGCCGCCGCCTCCGGCACGGTCCCCGGCAGCAGCTCCGCCTCTGCCCTCGCCGATGGGACCACCACTATCCGCCGCGGCGCCAGGGCCGAGGCCGCCAGCGCCGCCGAGAGCGCCAGATCGGCCGCCAGCAGGGCGGCCACGATCACGGAAGGGCGTAGTAAACGACCGGTGCAGCCGACCACATCGCCCCCAGGAGCGCCGCGGACGCCAGCGCCGCCAGCGCCAGAGCCGCCCCCAGCGCCCACAGCGGCCACGCCCGCCTGGCCTCGTCAATCCTCTCACGCACCCAGGCGGGGGCGGTCGAACCAGTAGTCCCGTGTGGCCTCATCGTTATCCTCCGGGAATGCATCCAGGTAGCGCACCGACGGCGGCAGGAGGTGCGGCGCCCTCAAGAATGGCGGCGCCCATCTCATCAGCCCCGATCGGTGGAAGAGCTCATAGAGATACCCTTGCGGCTTTCCCGCCTTGAGCCGCGACAAGCCCGCCCAGAGCGCCGCCCCCGCCAGGACGGCCGGCACGGCGTCGACCAGGAAGAGGATCAAGCCTGCCACCAGCCCGACCAGCACCAGCTCCTCCGGCTCCAGCCCGAAGATGACGATCGGCCGATCCAGGGTCCTGGGGCAGGCCTTCCGGAAACCCGTCGCGTCCTCCACACCCGTGTGTGCGGTCGCGGCCGCCAGACTCGACACCCGAAATTTCCGTGTCGAGTCTCCCGCCCCACGGCCCACTCCCTTGTTGAAGTGCCAGACAAGGAGGCGCAGATGAAGACGGCGGCGCTCGGGCTGGCGGCCCTGGTCATGATGGCCGGGACGGCCGCGGCCGACGAGGTCACGCAGGAGTCAGGCAGGATTTTCACCTCGATCCTCACTGTCGTGGTGAAATGGGTCTTCCCGGTGTGCGCGGCCTACTGTTTCCTTCACGGCGTCATCGGCAAGGGGGTCAAGCGCGGGGAGTGGGACATGGCGGCCGTCTGCACCGTGGCGGCGGTGGCGCTGGCGCTCTTCCCCAAGCTCCTCGAGAAGCTCTTCGGGGTAAATCTATGAGCCGGCCCTGGAAGATCCTGTTGATCCTCCTGGGGATCCAAGCGGGGATCTCGGCCGCCGCCGCGGCGCTCGACTGGACGTACTCGTGCGGGGCCTGCCGGACGGGGGGGTTCTCGCTGGGCCCCGTGGGGGTCGCGTTCTACGCAGGCCTGCTGCTGGCGGCGCTCTATGCCGGTCCCGGCCGGCTCGTATTCGGGGCGGTCATCTTCGCCTTCGGGATACACGTGATGCTGGTCGCCCAGCTGCTGTCGCTGGGGCTCGCCTGCTGGATATGCTTCGCGGCCGCCGCCAACGCGCTGGCGATGGCGGTCCTCTCGGTCGCCTGCGACAGGGCGAACCTCGCGCGGGCCGCCGCGATACTGCCCTGGTCGGCCATACTGGTGGTGGGCTGGAGGCACATCCCCCTGCATGAAACCGCCAAGGAGACGGAAGCCACGGCCTCCGAGGCGGTCCGCCTCACCGCCTTCACGCAGCCCGAATGCCCTTATTGCGAAGATCTGCGGGACCGCGTATTCCCCGCCCTCCGCAAGGAGTTTGGGCCGCGCGTCAGGATCGTGGAACGTCCGGCCGGCGAGCAGCCCGGCCTGCGCCGGGTCCCCACGCTGGTGATCTCCCCGGCCGGGCGGGACGCCGGCAGCCGGGTGATCGAGGGGCTGCCCGACTACGAAACGCTCAGGGGCGCGCTGCTGCGGGCGGAGGGAAAGCCGTGATCCTCATCCTGGCGCTGGCGGCCGTGCAGCAAAGCCGCGAGGTCCTCCACTCCGAGGGGGCCGTCGAGCTGCGCGTGCCGGTCTCGACCGAGACCAGGCACCGCGCCAGCGTGGTGACCTTCCCCGAGGAGTCGCTGGAGGCGCTCGTGGCGGGATGGAACGAAGGCGACATCTCTGTGGAACGGCGGCGCGAGAACCTCTTCATCAAGCTCCTGCGGCCCGCCGAGGGGGACGTGCACGTTTTGGGCGGCTCCGGGACGCTCTACCGGCTGGCCGTTCGTCCCGCCGACGGCGCCTACGACGGCCGCGTGCGCATACTCCGGCCGGCGGCCCCTGCCCGGCGGGAGGGCGCGCCGGAATCCGTCGACCTCATCCGCGCGATGCGTCTCGGCCGCCGTCCGTCCGACGGCGAAGTGCGCCGCGCGGACGAGGTCGTCCACCGGTCCGCGGAGATCGTCGCGCGCTTGGCGTACATCTACGAAACCCGGTCCCATCGCGGTTTCGTGGTGCGGGTGGAGAACGTCTCGGGTGGGCCGATCCGCCTCGATCCCTCGCGTTTCACGGCGGCCGACTTGGTGATGGCGGGCGCGCGCGAGATGCTCCTGAAGCCGGGCGAGAGGACGTCGCTCTACCTCATCTTCTGGAAGAGGCCGTGAGCCGTAAGATCATGGTCGCGGCGGGCGCCGCGATCCTTCTGACAGCGACAGGCATCCTCCTCTCCCGAGGACGCGCCCCCGAGCCGTCAGGGCCGGGGGCGCGTCCTTCACCTTCATTCGAGGTAGGGATACCCACGGCGCAGGAGATCCGCAACATGCTGGCGGTCTACGGGCAGAGGGTGGAAGGTGCCGAGAAGGACATCGCGGCGCTGCGCTCCCAGCTTGCCGAGGCCCAGAAGCGGCTGGAGGAAGGCCGCCGCAAGGATCTCTCCTCGCTCGAAAAGCTGATCCAGGAGGTCCGCGGCGGTCCGGCCCCCGAGGCGCCGCCCCCGCCGCCGGCGGTCCCCCGGTTCAGGACCTTCGAGTTCGAGAGGCCCCGCGGCCGGTCGCTTCACGTCCCCGCCGGCAGCTTCGGCGACGCGACTCTCCTGACGGGGGTCTTCGCCCCCATATCCGGCGAGGCGATGCCCGTGCTCCTCCGGCTGGACGCGGCGCTGGTGGGACCCCAGAGGTCGCGCGTCCCCCTGCGCGGCGCGTTCCTGGTGGGGAAGGCGCAGGGCGACGCCAATTCGCGCCGGGCGGTGGTCCAGCTGGAAACCCTCAGCGCGGTCCGCCCAGACGGCGGCTCGATCGAAACCAAGGTCAACGGCTGGGCGGTCGACGACGACGGCGTCCAGGGCTTGCGGGGGAGATACGTCTGGCGCGCCGACGAGATACTGGCGCTGGCGTCAGCCTCGGGGGCGCTCTCCGGCGGCGCGGAGGCCCTCGCCCAGCGCGAAACGATCGTGCAGGCGACGCCCCTGGGAGGGCTCCAGGGGACGGTCACCGGCGATCCGCTCAAGTACGCCGGCCTCCGCTCCCTCTCGGCCGCATTCGGGCGTCTGGGCGAGGCGGTCGGCCAGCGCCTGAACGAGATCGCCCCCGCGATCCACGTCTCCAACGACCGCAGGGTCACGGTGGCCTTCATAAGTGGCGCGACGCTGGAGGGGTACGAGCCCCCGCCCGCGCCGCCGCCCCACGAAGGGCTGGACCACTGAGGCATGAAACACGGCGCGTCGTTCCCGGCGGCGGCCATCGCCGCGACGCTTTTCATCCAGGGGTGCGGGCTGGCAGGCGCCATACAACCCGAGGGCATGCCCGTCCGCGAGGCCTACGACGGCGGCCACGAGCTGCGCGTCATGGACGTGGACTCGCCGCTGCGCGCGGAGAAGCGGATCCCCGTCCTCTCGGCGCCAGAGGTCTTCGCCGCCTACGTTCCGGCGCACGTCTCAGGCGACCTGATGATCGGCGACCACTGGATCTTCTTCAAGCTCCGCGAGGCCAGGTGGTTCGTCGAGAGGCTCCAGGATCCCGATCCGCCGGCCGAAGGCGACGCGCCGCCGGAGCTCATGAAACCCATGAGGGACCTAGACTGGCGCCGAGTCGCGGTCCCGCACAAGGCCGGACCGTGATACCCGAGCTGCTGCCGTACCACTCATACGACCCCGACGGCCGCGTATTCGTGCAGGAGGACGGCTCGCTGGGGCTTTCCTGGGAGCTGCGGCCGCCGGAGTGCGAGACGCTCTCCGAGGCCTCCCTCGGGCGGCTTGCGCGCCGGGTGGAGTCGCTGCTGGCCATCTTCCCCGAGGGATCCGCGGTGCAGTTCATCCTCCAGAGCGCCGGGCGCCCCGACCTGTCGGGATGGCTGAACTCCACGACCGAGGAGGGGATTCTCCGCGACCTGGCGGAGGCGAGGATCCGCGCCACGGCCGATTTCGAGACGCGTCACGAGGGGGTCCGCTTCGCGGCCAGGTCGATCCGGCTGGCGATGACGCTGCGCTGCTTCCCCACCTGGCACTCCCCGTCGATCGGTGAAGGCATCCGGTTCCTGCTGTCGGGGGACCGGACGATCGAGGAGAAGTTTCTGCGCGCGTACGGGCGCCAGAAGGAGGCCATCCTGGAGCGCGCCGAGGGGGCGGAGAACCTGCTGACGCAGATGGGCGTGGGATTCCGGCGGATGGACGCGGAGGCGTTCAGGGGGCTGGTCTACGCCGCGCTAAACCCGGGCCGGACGGCGCCCCTGCCGCCGGACGACGGCCGCCGCCTCCTACGGGAGGGCCTGGCATTCGAGCACATGGAAGTCGACGGCGGAGTCCTGCGCCTCGGGGACGTCCGCCACCACGTCCTGTCCATGCGCGAGTCGCCGCGCGAGACCTGGGCGGGGATGCTGCCCCTGGAGGCGGTGATCGACGGCGCCTTCGTCCTCAACGTTGAGATCTGCCGCTCCGCCGAGGTCCGAAAGTTCCTCTCCGCCAAGAAGCGGCTCGCCTTCTGCCAGCTCTCGGGCGGCGACGACAAGGCGGACGTGGCGGCCATGAAGCTCGAGGCGGAACAAGTGGCGGCCGAGATGTTCTCCGAGGGGGCCCGCGTATACTCGGTGCGCCTGCACGCCGTCCCCCGCGCCTCCCCGGAGGGGGCGGTTAACGCCTTCTCGCGCGTGGGTATCGAGATGGTCAGGGAGACGAGCCTGGCGGCCTCGCTCTTCTTCCAGTGCCTGCCGTTGGCGTACGACCCCGCCAACGACCGGTCCATAAAACGCGGGCGCCGCGTGCTGGGGCTCAACCTGGCCCACATGGCGCCGCTCTACGGGGCGTTCCAGGGGACGCCGTCGCCCGACCTGCTGCTGCTCAACCGCCGGGGCGAGCCGGCGACCTTCTCCTTTTTCGACTCGTCCGTGGCCCCCCACGGCATCATCGCCGGCGTCTCAGGGTCGGGCAAGTCGGTGCTGGCCAACAGCCTCATTCTCTCGGCGGCCAGGCGCGGCGCGCGCGTCTTCGTCCTCGACCGCGGGAACAGCTACCGGAGGCTC
>FWPU01007840.1_pt1 | contig 19067 bp, 15 predicted proteins | sample 2228361 | NCBI WGS metagenome assembly FWPU01 (sample SAMEA103939777, study PRJEB20133) | metagenome
CGCCCCGGGCGCGCAGCGCGTCGGCCGCCCGCGCCGCCTCGCCGGGATCGCCGGCCCTCAGGCCGCTCAGGCGCTCGGCCTCCCCCGCGTTCGGGGTCAGATAGTCCACGAGCGCCAGGAACGGCAGCGGCGCCCCGGGCACCGGCGCCGGGTTGAGCACCGTGCGCGCGCCCTGCCTCCGCGCCTCGCCGAGCGCCCACGCCACCGTGTCCAGCGGCGTCTCGAGCTGGCAGAGGACGATCTCGGCCCACGCCAGGTCCCCGGCGCGGGCGCGCAGGTGCTCGACCGTGAGAAGGCGGTTGGCGCCGGGGGCCACCGCGATCTGGTTCCGGCCCTCGCGGTCCACGGCGATCAGCGCGGTGCCGGTGGCGGCGCCCGGGAGCGTGACCAGCCCCGCCACGCCGATCCCCTCCGCGGCCAGCGCCGCCCGGAGGGCGCGACCGCCGGCGTCGTCACCCACGCAGCCGATGAAGCGGACCTCGGCGCCCAGCCGGCGCGCGGCCACGGCCTGGTTGGCCCCCTTGCCGCCGTGGGTGACCAGGAGGGTGCCGTCGGACACCGTCTCCCCCGGCGCGGGCAGCCGCGGCAGCGCCACGGTCATGTCCACGTTGGCGGAGCCGACGACTAGGACGCGGGCGGCCACAGGCGTTCGAGGAACCGCGTCAGGAAACGCTCCCGGTCCACCCGCCGGGCGATCCGGCAGGTGGGCGGGCCCGGCGCGCGGCGCAGCTCGCCCTCGACGCCCACCGTCAGGCGCACCGGCTCCCACTCCACCAGGGTCTCGTCGATGGCGACGGCCACGGCCAGCGGGTCGTGCAGCGGCATCAGGCCGCCGTCCCGGCGGAAGGCGGGCGCGGTGAACCGGCGCACCCGCTGAGCCAGCTCGCCGGGCGCGCGCCCCGCCCGCGCCTCGAGCGCCGCCTGCTCGAGCGTGGCCTGCCGGGTGGCGTCCAGGGGCACGAGGTCGAGCCGGAGGCCCGCCTCGAGCACGGCGCGCGCCGCGTCGGGGTCCACGTGGAAGTTGAACTCCGCGTCCGGGGTGACGTTGCCGGCCACGTCCACGGCGCCGCCCATGGCGACCACCCGGCCGACGTGCCGCAGGGCCGCGGCGTCGGCCTCCAGGGCCAGGGCCACGTTCGTCAGGGGCCCCAGGGCCAGCAGCGTCAACCGGGGGCCGTGACGCCGCGCCGTCTCGGCGATGAGCCGGGCCGCCGGCACCGTGCCGGCGGACGCCTGCACGGCGGGCCAGTCGCCGAGATCGCCGAGGCCGTCCACGCCGTGGTAGTGCTGGGCCGTGCGCAGAGGCCGGCGCAGGGGGCCGGCGGCGCCGGCGGCCACGACCGGCGCGGGGTCGGGGCGGCGCAGGGCCAGCAGCCGGAAGGTGTTCGTGGTGGCGGCCTCGAGCCCCACGTTGCCGGCCACGGTGGTCACGGCCTCGACCCGGATCTCGGGCGACCCCCAGGCGAGCAGCAGGGCCAGGGCATCGTCGATGCCGGGGTCGGTGTCGATCAGCACGGGCGTCATCGAATCCCGGGCGCCGCCGGCGGCATCAGAACGGATGGTAGAATTTCACGGGGTGCACCTGACGCGCGAGGAGGGCCGGATGGAGATCCGCATCAAGTACTGCGGGGAGTGAAACTACCTCCCCCAGGCCTCCAGTCTGCAGGCCGCGATCAAGAAGAAGTACGGGCTGACCGCCACGCTCGAGGAGGGTCACGGCGGCATCTTCGAGGTGTTCATCGACGGCAGGAGCGTGTTCTCCAACCAGACCACCTACCGGTTCCCGGAGCCCGAGGAGATCTTCGCCAAGATCGACGCCGCTAGGAACGCCTGACACTCCGCGCCAGCTCCTCCTGGAAGCGCGGGTGCGCGATGGCGATGAGCGCCGCCGCCCGCGCGTGCTCGCCCCGGCCCCGGAGCTCCGCCACCCCGAACTCCGTCACCACGTAATCGGCCAGGAACCGGGGCGTCGTCACCGCGGCGCCCGCGGCGAGCCGGGGCACGATGCGGGACACCGCCCCGTCCCGGCCCGTGGCGGGCAGGGCGATGATCGCACGGCCCCCCGGCGACCGCGAGGCGCCCAGCACGAAGTCGAACTGCCCCCCGATGCCGGCCACCTGCCGGGGCCCCAGGCTCTCGGCCGTCACCTGGCCCCCCAGATCCACCTCCAGCGCCGAGTTGACCGCCACGAACCGGTCCAGGCGCGCCACCATCTGCGGGTCGTGCACGACGGCGGACGACTCCATGTTGACCAGCGGGTTGTCGTGCAGGAAGTCGAAGAGCCGGCGCGTGCCCATCGCCTCCGCGATGTCCAGCCGCCCCCGGTGCACGCGCTTGGCCGCGGCGGTGACGGCCCCGCGCTCCACCAGCGTGACCGCCGCGTCCACGAGGAGCGAGTGCAGCGCCAGGTCGCGGTGGCCGGCCAGCGCCTCCAGGACGGCCTGCGGGATGGCCCCCACGCCGACCTGCACGGTGGCCCGGTCCGGAACCAGCGCCGCCACGTGCCGGGCGATGGCCCGCTCGACGTCGGTGACGGCGGGCGGCGGGTACTCGAGGAGCGGCTCGTCCACCTCCACCCACAGATCCACCTGGCTCGCGTGCAGGAGACCCGCGCCGCGGGTGCGGGGCATCCGCGGGTTGACCTGGGCGATGACGAGCGGGGCCTGCCGCGCCGCGGGGAGCGCCACCCCGACCGCGACTCCCAGGCTCAGGTAGCCGTGGCGGTCGGGCGGGGCCGTGTGGATCAGGACGCAGTCGGGCGCCCAGGCGCCCCCGGGACCGAGCTCGCGCACGACGTCGAAGTAGCGCAGCGGGATGAACTCGACCCGGCCGCGGCGGGCGGCGTCCTCCAGGCGGGGCGCCATGTGCCAGGTGGCCACGCGCAGGCCCGCGGTCTCGGGACGCGCGAAGGGGAAGTCTCCCAGGTGGATGCCGCCCACGAGCGTCAGGTCGCGCAGGCGGTCGGCCTGCCGGCAGATCTCCCTCACCAGGGCCACCGGCTCGCCGCAGCCCGGCGGCAGCATCACCCGCATGCCCGGAGCCAGCCGGGCCACCGCGCCCGCCGGCGTCGTTTTCTCGAAGGGCCGCATCGCCGGTCCAGAGTTATAGCCCATCCCGCGGCCGGGCGGGTGGCTTGCGCAGAACGGGGCCGGCGGCGAAACTTGAGGCCGTGACGTCGCGGGTGGCGCTCGTGACCGGAGGCGGCCGGGGTATCGGTCGCGCGATCGCGCTGGCGCTCGGCCGGCGCGGCTGCGCCGTGGCCGTGGCCGGCCGGAGCCGTCCGGCCCTGGAGGAGGTCGCCCGCGCCGTGCAGGCCCTGGGCGCGCCCGCCCGGCCCGTGATCCTCGACGTCGAGGATCCGGCTGCCATCGAGCGGGCGGTCACGGAGGTGCAGGACGCGCTGGGCGCCGTCGACGTCCTGGTGAACAACGCCGGGATCGCCGAGTCGGCTCCCTTCGTCAAGACCGACCTCGCGCTCTGGGAGCGCCACCTGCGCGTCAACGCCACCGCCCCGTTCCTGCTCAGCCGCGCCGTCCTGCCCGGGATGCTGGAGCGCCGCTGGGGCCGCATCATCAACGTGGCGTCGCTGGCCGGGCTGCACGGGGCGCCCTACATCACGGCCTACGCCGTCTCCAAGCACGCCCTGGTCGGGCTCACCCGGGTGCTGGCCTGCGAGACGGCCGGCCGGGGCGTCACGGTGAACGCGATCTGTCCCGGGTACGTGGCCACCGACATGGTGTGGGACGGCGCCCGCAACATCGCCGCCCGCACCGGACGCAGCTTCGACGACGCGGTGGCCAGCATGGCCCGCATGAACGCCGGCGGCCGGCTCCTCGAGCCCGACGAGGTGGCCGCCGCGGCCGTCCGCCTGCTGGAGGACGGCGCCGCCAACGGGGAGGTCATCGTGCTCGACGGAACCCGGCCATGAGCCGCTTCATCAGCGCCCTCAACCCGCCCGGGCTCATGCCGCCCGTGGGCTTCTCGCACGCCTTCGAGACGCGGGGCGGCCGGCTGCTCGTCATCGCCGGCCAGGTGGCCAAGGACGCCGAGGGCCGCCTGGTCGGCGGCGCCGACCTGGTGGCGCAGTTCCGGCAGGTGTGCGAGAACCTCCGCACGGTGGTGCAGGCGGCCGGCGGCAGCCTCGCCGACATCGTCAAGCTCACCATCTACGTGCTGGACGTGCCCGCCTACAAGGCGCAGCTGCGTCCCCTCGGCGTCGTCTACCGGGAGTACTTCGGCAAGCACTACCCGGCCATGACCCTGGTGGGCGCCCGGGACCTCTTCGACGCCGCGGACGGATGCCTGATCGAGATCGAGGGCCTGGCCGTCCTGCCGTGATTCCCGGGCTGGCCGAGTCGCTGCCGCCCCCCGAGCGCATGCCGGACCGGGTGTACGCCCTGCCCGAGCTGCGCTATCCGCTGCGGGTGAACGTGGGCGAGGCGCTGCTCGACGCCAACGCCGAGGGCGACCGGGGCGGCCGGCCCGCCGTCCACGCCGGCGAGCGCGTCCTGACCTACGCCGAGCTGGCCCGGCAGGTCAACCGCCTGTGCCACGGCCTGCGCTCGGCGGGGCTGGAGCCCGGCGACCGCGTCCTGCTCCGCCTGCCCAACGTGCCGGAGTTCATCGTGGCCTGGCTGGCCTGCCAGAAGGCGGGGCTGGTCACGGTGGCCACGATGCCGATGCTGCGGGCGCGCGAGCTGGCGTACATCGCCCAGGACGCGGGCACCGCCACCGCCATCGTGTGGGCCGACCTGCGCGAGGAGCTGGACCGGGCCCGCGCCCAGGCGCCGGTGCTGGCGCGGCTCATCGTGGCCGGCAAGGCCGGCGGGGGCGACACCACGCTGGCCTCGCTGATGATCGGCCGGCCGGAGACGTTCACCGCCGTCGCCACGGGCCGGGACGACGTGGCGATGATCGCCTACACGTCCGGCTCCACCGGCGTCCCCAAGGGCTGCGTCCACTTCCACCGCGACATCCTGGCCTCGGCCGACGCCTACGCCCGGCACGTGCTGGCGCCCCAGCCCGAGGATCGGTTCGGCGGCCACCCCACCCTGGCCTTCACCTTCGGCACCGGCGGCCTGCTCGTCTTCCCCTTCCGCTTCGGCGCCGCCACCGTGCTCTCCGGGCCGTTCACGCCGGAGACCATGCTGGAGACCTTCGCCCGCCACCGCGTGACCATCGCCTTCTGCGCGCCGACCTCCTACCGGCTCATGCTGGGCGTGCCGGAGCTGACCAAGCGCTACGACCTGGGCAGCCTGCGCCTGGGCGTCTCCGCCGCCGAGCCGCTGCCGGCGGCCACGTGGGAGCAGTGGCTCGAGGCCACGGGCGTGGAGCTGCTCGACGGCATCGGCTCCACCGAGATGTTCCACATCTTCCTCTCCTCGCAGCCGGGCCGGGTCCGGCCGGGCGCCACCGGCGTGCCGGTGCCGGGCTACGACTGCCGGGTGGTGGACGAGAGCGGCCGCGAGCTGCCGCCGGGACAGGCGGGCCTCATCGCCATCAAGGGGCCGACCGGCTGCAAGTACTGGCGCAAGCCGGACCGGCAGGCCGAGTACGTGCGGTGGCAGGGCTGGAACGTGACCGGCGACATGTACGTCATGGACGCCGACGGCTACTTCACCTACCAGTGCCGCTCGGACGACATGATCGTCTCCGGCGGCTACAAGATTCCCGGCCCCGAGGTGGAGCACGTGCTGGACGAGCACCCGGCGGTGGCCGAGTCCGCGGTCGTGGCCGCGCCCGACCGCACGCGCGGCTTCATCGTCAAGGCCTTCGTGGTGCTCCGGCACGGGCAGGAGCCCTCGCCGGCGCTGGTGGCCGAGCTGCAGGAGCACGTCAAGCGCGAGCTGGCCCCCTACAAGTATCCCCGCGCGGTGGAGTTCGTCGAGCGTCTGCCCCGGACCGAGACCGGCAAGATCCAGCGCTACAAGCTGCGCCAGGCGGACGTCGTCCCCTACGATCCCCGCGCCCCGGAGTGACGGCGTGACGGCGCCGGGCGCCGCCCGCGAGGCGCGCTTTCGCACCCGCCACCCGCTGCCGCCCCCCCGGTGGCCGACGGCCGAGGAGGCGGCGCGGTCGCGCTGGTTCTCCCCCGCCCCCATCGGCGCCCGCTGCGTCGCCGAGCAGCGCACGTGGGTGCCGGCCATGGTGCCCTGGCGGGCCACCGAGGACGGGTTCGTCACCCCCGAGGTGCTCGACTGGTACGGGCGCTTCGCGGAAGGCCGGCCGGGCGTCCTCGTCGTCGAGGCCACCGGCATCCGCGACATCCGCAGCGGCCCGCTCCTGCGCATCGGCGACGACCGGTTCCTGCCCGGTCTCCGGCGCCTGGTGGAGACGGTGCGGGAGCGCAGCGGCGGCCACACCCGGCTGTTCATCCAGGTCCTCGACTTCCTGCGGGTCAACCGGCGGCCGGAGCCGGCGCGGTTCTTCGGCCGCTACCTGGCGCTGGACGAGGGGCACCGCCGCCGGCTGGCCGCGGCGCTCGGCGAGCCCCGCTGGCTGGCCGCGCCCGAGGCCGAGGTGCGAACGCGGCTGGCCGGCGCGGACCGGGCCGTGGTCGAGGCCGTGCTGACCCCGCGGGAGCTGGAGTCGCTCGACTACGGCTACCGCGAGCGGGTCTGGGACCTGCACCTGCCCTGGATCCGCGACCTGCCCCGCGTGCTGCCCGGCCTGTTCGCGGAGGCGGCGCGACGGGCCCGCCAGGCCGGCTTCGACGGCGTCGAGCTGCACTACGCCCACGCCTACACCATGGCCTCCTTCCTGTCGCGGCTCAACGACCGCGACGACGGCTACGGCGGGTCGCCCGAGGGGCGGGTCCGGCTTCCGCTCGAGGTCCTGGCGGCCGTCCGCGCCCGCGTGGGCGCCGACTACGTCGTCGGCATCCGCTACCTGGGCGACGAGGTCGTGGCCGGCGGCAGCCGGGTGGAGGACGCCGTGCATTACGGCCTGCGCTTCGCGGAGGCGGGCGCCGACTACCTGTCCATCTCCAAGGGGGGACGCTTCGAGGACGCGCGCCAGCCCCGGATCGGCGAGGCCGTGTACCCCTACACCGGCGAGTCGGGCTACGAGTGCATGCCCACCGTGCTCTCCGACGAGCGGGGCCCGTTCGGCCGCAACGTGCCGCTGGCGGCCGCCGTCCGGCGCGCGCTCCGGGCGGCCGGCCACGCCACGCCCGTCGTCACCAGCGGCGGCATCAGCACGTTCGAGCAGGCGGAGGCCATCCTGGCCGCCGGCGAGGCCGACTTCGTCGCCGCCGCTCGCCAGACGCTGGCCGACCCCGACTGGTTCCGCAAGATCCGCCTCGGGTTCGGCCACCTGGTCCGGCGCTGTCAGTTCACGAACTACTGCGAGGGCCTGGACCAGCGCCACAAGCAGGTGACGTGCAAGCTCTGGGACCGCGAGGGGCTCGACGAGCCGGGCGTGGCCCTGGCCAGCGACGGGCGCCGCCGCCTCCTGCCGCCCTCCTGGGAGCCGCCGGCCGGCTACTTCGACGGGCGCGGCGTGTAGGTCTTCACCGACACGTACTGGTCCGGCCACGGCAGCGGGTAGCCCTGCTCCCAGGCCGCGTGCCGGGTCCAGTACGGGTCCCACAGGTGCCCGCGGGCCAGCGCGCAGAGGTCGGCCCGCCCGGCGGCCAGGATGGAGTTCACATCGGCGTAGGAGGCGATGGCGCCGACGGCCATGGTGGGCACGCCCGCCTCGTGGCGGATGCGGTCGCTGAACGGCACCTGGTAGAGCCGGCCGTACGCCGGCTGGGCGTCGGGCACCGTCTGGCCGGTGGAGACGGTGATCAGGTCGCAGCCGTGCGCCTTCAGCAGCCGCGCCACCTCCACCGCCTCCTCGCCCGTGAGGCCCCCGGGCGCCCAGTCGGTGGCCGAGATCTTCACCGAGATCGGCTTGCCGGCGGGCCAGACCGCCCGCACGGCATCGAAGACCTCCAGCGGGTAGCGCATCCGCTTCTCCAGCGGCCCGCCGTACTCGTCGCGCCGCACGTTGGTCAGCGGCGAGATGAACGACGCCAGCAGGTAGCCGTGGGCCATGTGCAGCTCCAGCATGTCGAACCCGGCCGCCTCGGCCATCCGGGCGGCCCGCACGAAGTCGTCCCGGACCCGGTCCATGTCGGCCCGGTCCATCTCGCGCGGCACCTGGCTGTGCGGCAGGTACGGCAGGGCCGAGGCCGAGATGAGCGGCCAGTTGCCCTCGGGCAGCGGCTCGTCGATCCCCTCCCACAGCCGGCGAGTGGAGCCCTTGCGGCCGGCGTGGGCGAGCTGGAGCGCGATGCGGGCCTGGCTGTGCCGGTGGACGAAGTCCACGATCCGCTTCCAGGCCGCCACGTGCTCCGGCCTGTACATGCCGGTGCAGCCCGGCGTGATGCGCCCCTCCCGGCTCACGTCCGTCATCTCGGCGATGACGAGGCCGGCGCCGCCGACGGCCCGGCTGCCGAGGTTGACCAGGTGCCAGTCGCCGGGCGTGCCGTCCTCGGCCGAGTACTGGCACATCGGCGAGACCACGAGGCGGTTGCCGAGCACCAGGTCGCGCAGGCGGAAGGGGGTGAACATGGGCGGCGGGGTGGGCTGGACGCTCACCCCCACCCCGCTCTGGTCGGCGGCCCGGGCGGCGAACCACCGGTCCACCGAGTCCACGAACTTCGCGTCCCGCACGCGCAGGTTCTCGTGGGTCACCCGCAGGCTGCGCGTCAGCAGGCTGAAGGCGAACTGCAGCGGCTCCAGCCGGCCGTGGTAGCGCTCGGTCTGCTCGAACCACTCCAGGCTGACCTGGGCGGCCCGCTGGATGGATTCCACCTGCGGCCGGCGCTCCTCCTCGTAGGCGGCCAGGGCGGAGGCCACGTCCCGGTGCCGCCCGAGGGCGCCGGCCAGGGCGATGGCGTCCTCCATGGCCAGCCGGGTGCCGGAGCCGATCGAGAAGTGCGCGGTGTGGGCGGCGTCGCCCACCAGCACCACGTTGCGCCAGCGCCAGCGCGCGTTGCGGACGGTGGGGAAGCTGCGCCAGAGCGACCGGTTCTTGAGGATCCGGTGTCCCTCCAGCTCCCGGGCGAACAGCCGCTCGGCGAAGGCCACGGTGTCGTCCTCGCTGGCCCGGTCCAGCCCGGCCCGCCGCCAGGTCTCCTCCGTCGTCTCCAGGATGAACGTGGAGTGCCGGGCGTCGTAGCGGTAGGCGTGCACGCGCCACAGCCCGTGCTCGCTCTCCTTGAAGATGAACGTGAAGGCCCGGAAGGGAAACGTGGTGCCGAGCCACACGAACCGGTTCGGCCGCCAGTCGATCCGGGGCTCGAAGTGCTCGGCCCAGCGGGCGCGGACCGTGCTGTTGACGCCGTCGGCGGCCAGGACCAGGTCGGCGTCCAGATAGGCTTCCGGCTCCACGACCTCCGTCTGGAACCGCAGCTCGACGCCCAGCTCCCGGCAGCGCTGGTGGAGGATGTCGAGCAGGCGCTGGCGGGCCAGGCCCGCGAAGCCGTGCCCGGTGGAGGTCAGGACCTGCCCCTGGTAGTGGATGTCGATGTCGTCCCAGTGAGCGAAGGCCCGGGTGATGGCCTCGTGGGTGGCGGGGTCCACGCCGCCGAAGGTCGCCAGCGTGGCGTCGGAGAAGACGACCCCGAATCCGAAGGTGTCGTCCGGACGATTGCGCTCCAGGACCAGGACCTGGTGGTCCGGATCGGCCTTCTTCATCAGGATGGCGAAGTACAGGCCGGCCGGGCCGCCGCCGATGCAGACGATCCGCACGCGCCGATTGTAATGCCAACCGGTACAATCCGGGGGATGGGGGAGTTCCTGCCGTTCGTCCGCCGCTGGTTCGAGGCGACCTTCCCGGAGCCCACCCGCCCGCAGCGCGAGGGCTGGGCGGCCATCGCCGCCGGCCGCGACACGCTCATCGTGGCGCCCACCGGCTCCGGCAAGACCCTGGCCGCCTTCCTGTGGACGCTCGATCACCTGCACCGGCTGGCGCTCGAGCGGCGGCTGGAGGACCGCGTGTACGTGGTCTACGTCTCGCCGCTGCGCGCGCTCAACAACGACATCGAGAAGAACCTGCGGGAGCCGCTGGCCGGCCTGCGCGCCGCGGCGGCAGCCGACGGCCTGACGCCGCCCGACATCCGGGTGGCGGTGCGCACCAGCGACACCCTGGCGGCCGCCCGGCAGGCCATGACCCGCCGCCCGCCCCACGTGCTCATCACCACGCCGGAGTCCCTCTACATCCTGCTCACCGCCGAGCGCTTCCGCCCGGCCCTGGCCGGCGTGCGGTTCGTGATCGTGGACGAGATCCACGCGCTGATGGGGAGCAAGCGCGGCGCCCACCTGGCGCTCTCGCTCGAGCGCCTGCAGGCGCTGGCGGCCGAGCGGGAGCCGGCCGGGCGCCCCCAGCGCATCGGCTGCTCGGCCACCGTGAGCCCGCCCGACGAGGCGCTGGCCTTCCTGACCGGCGCCACCGCCCGGGACCCCGCCGTCGTGGACGCCGGCTTCGCCCGGCAGCTCGACATCCAGGTGGTGGCCCCGGCGGACGACTTCCTCACCACGCCCAGCGACACGATCTGGGAGGCGGCGCTCCAGCAGGTGGCCGAGCTGGTGGCCGCGCACCGGACGACGCTGGTCTTCGCCCAGAGCCGCCGGGCGGCGGAGCGGCTGGCCCGGGACCTCAACGACCGGCTGGGCGAGGGCCAGGTGGCCGCCCACCACGGCTCGCTCTCGCGCCGGGCCCGCCTGGAGGCCGAGAACCGGCTCAAGCAGGGCGCGCTGAAGGCGCTGGTGGCCACGTCGTCCCTGGAGCTCGGCATCGACGTGGGCGCCATCGACCTGGTGGTGCAGCTGCAGTCGCCCCGCACGGTGGCCGCGGCCCTGCAGCGGGTCGGCCGCTCGGGCCACCTGCTCTCGCGCGTGTCCAAGGGCCGCATCGTCGTCACCAGGGGCGACGAGCTGTGCGAGGCGGCCGCCGTCGTCCGGGCCATCCGGGAGCGCACGCTCGACCGTATCGTCATGCCCGAGGCGCCGCTGGACGTGCTGGCCCAGCAGGTGGTCGCTGCCGTGGCCTGCGAGTCGCTCCCGCTCGACACGCTCTACGAACGGTTCCGCCGGGCGGCTCCGTACCGGACCCTGACCCGGGAGGCCTTCGTCGCCGTGGTCCGCATGCTGGCCGAGCCCCTGCCGGCCGAGGTGCGTGGGGCGGCCCCTCGCATCCTCTGGGACCGCGTCAACGACCGGCTGCACGCGCGCCGGGGCAGCCGCTTCCTGGCCCTGACCTCCGGCGGCACCATTCCCGACGCCGGCCTCTACGACGTCTACGTGGCCGACACCGATCTCAAGGTCGGCACCCTGGACGAGGAGTTCGTGACCGAGAGCCTGCCCGGCGATGTCTTCCTCCTGGGCTCCAACGCCTGGCGGATCGCCAGGGTCCAGGCCGACCGGGTCCTGGTCGAGGACGCCCGCGGCATGTCGCCGACGATCCCCTTCTGGCGGGGCGAGCATCCCTCCCGGTCGTGGGAGCTGGGCCTGGCGGTGGGGCGCCTCCGGCGGGAGGCCGCCGAGCGGCTGGACCGGCCGGACTTCACCGGCTGGGCGGCGCGCGAGTACGGGCTCGACGCCCGCGCCGCCGCTGCCCTGCGGGCGTGGCTGCAGAAGGCCGGCGAGGTCCTCGACGGCGTCCCCGACGACCAGGGCATCGTCGTGGAGTCCTTCTCGGACGAGCTGGGCGGCCGCCACACGCTGATCCACTCCGTCTTCGGCATGCGGATCAACGGGGCCTGGGGCCTGGCGCTCAAGGAGAAGGTCCGCCAGCGCTACGGGCTGATCGCCGAGGCCAGCCACGTGGACGACGGCATCCTGCTCTCCTTCCCCCCCGGCCAGGCGCCGCCGGCGCCCGAGCGGCTGCCGGCGCTGGTGGCGCCGGAGGAGATCGACGGGCTGCTGGGGCGAGCGCTCATCGGCTCGCCGCTCTTCACGACGCGCTTCCGTCACGCCGCGGTCCGGGCGCTCTTCATCCCCCGCACCTCGCGCGGCCAGCGCACGCCGGCCTATCTGCAGCGCCTCAAGGCCGACGCCCTGATGGAGGCCGTCGGCGGGCAGCCCGACTTCCCGCTGGTCGCCGAGACGCTGCGCGAGTGCTTCCAGGACGCGCTCGACGTGCCGCGCCTGGGACGGCTGCTGGCCCGGCTTCAGGATAACGAGATGTGGGTGCGGGCCGTGGATACCCCGCTGCCCTCGCCCTTCGCCTACCCCCTCCTGCTGGCGTGGGACTGGGCGTACCTCGACGCGGGCCACGCCGAGGAGCGGCGCAGCGACGCCGTGCCCTTGCGCCGGGCGTGGAGCGTCGCCCCGGGGCCGCTGCGTCCGGAGGTGGTGGAGGCGGTCGAGGCCGAGCTGCAGCGGCTGACGCCGGAGCGCCGGGCCCGCGACGCCAACGAGCTGGCCGGGCTCCTGGACGAGCTGGGCGACCTGACCGACGACGAGATCGCCGGACGCGTCACCGCCGACCCGGCCGGGCTGGTGGCGTCGCTGGTCGCCGAGCGCCGGCTGGCTGCGCTCGCGTTCCCCGGCGGCCGGCGGGCCTGGGTGCCGGCCATGGACGAGCCGCTCTTCCGGAGCCTGGCCGCCCCGGAGGCGCTCGAGCGCGTGACCCTGCGGCTGCTCCGCACCCGCGGTCCCGTGACGGCGGCCTGGCTGGCGAGCCGCTACGGGCTCGACGAAGGGCTCGCCCGCCGGGTGCTGGACGGCCTCACCGACCGCGGCCTCGTCCGGCGCGGCGCCTTCACCGGCGCCGCCGAGCCGCAGTACCTGCACATCGCGGTGCTGGACGAGATCCAGCGCCGGCAGGTGCACGCCCGCCGCCTGCCGCGCCCGGTCGCGAGCGCGGAGCACTTCTCGGCCTTCCTGCTCCGCCGCCACCACCTGCACCCGGCCCACCGGGTGACCGGCCCGCCGGGCGTGCTGGCCGCGCTCGAGCTGCTCCAGGGCGAGGACATGCCGGTCCGGGTCTGGGAGCAGGACCTGCTCGCCGCCCGGGTCGAGGGGTACGAGCGGGAATGGCTCGACCGGCTGGGCCTCTCCGGCGCCATCCTGTGGACGGTCTTCGAGCCGCGTGACGACGACCGGCGCGGCGGCGGGCGCGTGGGCGTGGCGCTCAGGGAGAACATCGGCTGGCTCCGCCCGCGGCCCGCCGCCCCGGCCGCCCTCGATCCGCGAACCAAGAACGTCCTGCTCCACCTGCAGCTGCGCGGGGCCTCGTTCGTGCAGGACCTGGCCCGGGTGACGGGGCTCGACACCGCGGCCACGGAGTCGGCCCTCTGGGAGCTCTTCCGGGCCGGGCTGGCCACGCCCGACACCTTCAGCACCATCGTCAGCGCGGCGGGCCCGCCGGCGGCCGGCCGGGTCCCGCCCGCCCGGCGCCGCCGGGGCATGGCCAGCGGCCTCGTCAGGCGCCTGCCGGCGCCCGGCCGGTGGAGCGCGCCGGGCGACGACGAGGCGCTCGACCCCGAGAGGCGCGACGAGGCGCTCGCGCACCTGCTGCTGGCGCGCTACGGCGTGCTGGCCCGCGAGCTGGCGCCGGCCGACTGGTCCCGGCTGCGCCACGCGCTGCTGCGCATGGAGTACGGCGGCGAGGTCGCCCGTGGCTACTTCGTCGAGGGGCTCTCGGGCGAGCAGTACGCGCTGCCCGAGGCCCTGGGCCAGCTCGAGCCGCCCCCCGCCCGGCGCGCCGAGCCCCACGTGCTGGTCAACATCGTCGATCCCGCCAACCTCTGGGGCCGGGTGTTCGCGCTCACGCGCCTGGACGGCACGCGGGCGGCCGTGCCGCGCCTGCCGCACGCCTGGCTCCTCTTCCGCGGCGGACGGCCGGTGGTGCTGGCCGAGGGGTACGGGCGGGACCTCACCCCCCTGGCCGGCTTCGAGCCGGTGGACCTGCCCGGGGTCATCCGGGCGCTGGCGGCGGTGGTCGATCGCCCGCCGCTGCTGCGGCCCGTCCGCCGGCTGGAGGTCTTCACGTGGGCCGGCCGGCCGGTCCGCGAGACCGAAGCGCTGGACGCGTTCGTGGCGGCGGGATTCGCGGTGGACGGCCCGCGCGTGTGGTGGGACGGGCACCCGGGCCCGCGCTGACGCGGTCCGGGCCTGGTGTACACTGCTCGCCGTGGCGCGCCTGACGGCGGTGACGCTGGCTGCGACGATCCTGGCGCTCGGCGCGATGGCCGGCGCCGAGCACGAGGTGTACTACCGCTACGTCGTGCTGGGCGTCGTGACGGACGGCCAGGGCCGGCCGGTCCCCGGCGCCACCGTCGAGGTGATCCGCGACAGGACCGGCTTCTCCTACCTGGCCGACACCGACGCGACGGGCCTCTACGTGGCCATCGTCCGCCTGGGCGACGAGAGCGTGGGCGAGACGCTCACCGTGCGCGCCCGCGGGGTGACGGCGCGGCTCACCGTCCGCTTCGACCCGGCCAACCACGTCGACGAGCGCGGGACGCGGCTCGACCTGGACGGCGACCGCGTCGTCGAGCGCCCCGCCTGGTTCGGTCCCACGCTGGCGCGCTGGCTCGGGAGCAGCCCGTGACCGCGGCGCCCGGGGAGGGTCAGGACATGACCAAGACCGCCGGCAAGAAGATCCGGGCCTACGTGCTCATCGAGACGGCGGCCGGCAAGGCCAAGGCCGTGAAGCGCGCGCTGGCGCGGCTCAAGGCCGTGGACGGCTCCAGCGTGGTGCACCTGGACGGCATCACCGGCCCCTACGACTTCATCGCCATCGTGGAAGGCGGGAGCCTGGACGCCGTGGGCCGGCTGGTCACCGACAGCATCGGGGCCATCGACGGCGTCACGCGCACCACCACCTGCGTGGCGGTGGCCATCGGCTGACGTGCGGGTCCTGGTCGTCGGCGGCACCGAGTTCATCAGTCTCCACCTGGTCCGGGCCCTCGGCCGTCACGGCCACGAGGTCGTGGCGCTGAACCGCGGGCGGCGTCCCGACCGCCTGCCCCCGGAGGTCCGCCCGATCGTCTGCGACCGCCGCGACCACGCCGCCGTGCGGCGGGCCCTGGCCGGCGAGCGGGTGGACGCGCTGGTGGACGTCACCTACGCGCCGACGACGGGCGAGGACGTGGAGGCGCTGCTGGCCGCGCTGGAGGGTCGTCTGGGCCACGCCCTCTTCGTCTCCACCGGACGGGTCTACGACCACGCCCGGCCCATCCCCTACGACGAGGACACGCCGCGCAGCCTGTACTGGGGCGAGTACGCCCGGCACAAGATCGCCGGCGAGGACGTCCTCTTCCGGTGGCACCGCGAGCGCGGCCTGCCCGTCACCATCGTGCGGCCCACCCACGTCTACGGGCCGCTGAACACGCGCAACAACGAGACCTTCTTCTTCGACCGCCTCGTCCGCGGCCGGCCGATCCTCGTCCCCGGCCACGGCGGCTGGCTCAGGCAGTTCGGACACGTGGAGGATCTGGCCGAGGCCCTGGCGGCGCTCCTGGGGCGCCGGGAGGCCTTCGGCCAGGCCTACAACGTGACGGGCGAGGAGTGCGTGACCCAGGTGGGCTTCGTGGAGGTCATCGCCGACGTGCTGAAGCGCCGCGCGGAGCTGGTCCCCTGCCCCACGCCTCCGGGCGCCGCGCCGGTCCCGTTCGGCCAGAACCTCGCCTACGACTGCCATGCGGTGTACACCACCACGAAGATCCGCGCGCTCGGCATCCGCCCCGCCTACACGCTGAGCGCCGGCCTGGCCCAGACGTTCGAGTGGTATCTCCGCGAGGGGCTGGACCGCCGCGACGTCGACTTCTCGGCGGAGGACGCCCTCCTGGCCGGGCACCGCTGAGGTGGCGGCCCGCCGGGCCGTCACCGTCCTCGTCTACCACCCGGACGAGGCCGAGCGCTATGCCGCGCTGGTGCGCGCGCCGCGCCGGCGCGTGACGGTGCGCGCCGCCGGCACGCCCGAGCAGGCGGCCCGGATCGTCGGCGACGTCGACGTCCTCTACGCCTGGCGGTTCCCGCCCGAGCTCTACGCCAGGGCCCCGCGGCTGGCCTGGATCCAGGCCATGGGGGCCGGCGTGGAGTGGGTCCTGGCGCCCGCGCTGCCGCCGGGCGTGGTCGTCACCCGGGCGCCCGGGGTGTTCGGCGCCTGGATGACCGAGTACGTGCTGGGGTGGTGCCTGTGGGTCACCCAGCGCATGGCGGCGTTCCGCGAGGCCCAGCGCGCCCGCCGCTGGCTCGGGCATCTGACGCCCGACCGGCTGCGGGGCAAGACCATGCTGGTCGTCGGCCTGGGCGACATCGGGCGGGCCATCGCCCGCGCCGCGCGGGCGCTGGGCGTGCGGACGCTCGGCGTCAGCCGCTCGGCGCGCCCGGTGGGCGGCGTGGAGCGCGTCTTCCGGGTGAGCGCCCTGGGCCGGGCGCTGGCCGAGGCGGACTTCGTCGTGCTCGTCCTGCCGCTGACGCCCGACACCCGGGGCCTGATCGGCGCCCGCGAGCTCGAGGCCATGAAGCCGACGGCGTGGCTGGTGAACGTCGGCCGGGGCGCCGTCGTCCGGGAGGAGGCCCTGGTGCAGGCGCTCCGGGAGCGCCGGATCGGCGGCGCGGTGCTCGACGTCTTCAGCGTCGAGCCGCTGCCGACCGACCACCCGCTCTGGGGGCTCGACAACGTCGTGGTCACGCCCCACATCTCCGGCCCCAGCACGCCGGAGATCGGGCCGATCTTCAACGACAACCTGGCGCGCTTCCTGGCCGGCCGCCGGCTGCGCCACGTCGTGGACCGCGGCCGCGGGTACTGACGGACGCCTGGCGGGGTGCGGCGTGTCGTGGCCGGCCCGGCGACCGCGCGGGCGCGCTGCCGCCGCGGCTGCTCCTTCGTCACGACGCGGGCGCCGCGCACGGTGGCGTGTCCCTACCGGACGGGACGCCGCTGCCGGCTGAGGGCGGACCGACACGGCCGGGGGGCTGCGACGCCCCCCGGCCCGCGGAATGACGGCGCCGGCCTAGGCCTTGGCCAGCGCCTGGACGATGGCGCGGCAGAAGGCCGGCAGGTCGTCGGGCTTGCGGGAGGTGATGAGCGTGCCGTCCACCACCACGTCGGCGTCCACCCACTGCGCGCCCGCGTTGACCATGTCGTCCTTGATGGAGGAGAACGACGTGGCCCGCCGGCCGCGCAGCACGCCGGCCGAGACCAGCATCCAGCCGGCGTGGCAGATGGCGGCGACGACCTTGCCCTGCTGGACCGCCTCCCGGACGAGCGTCACCATCGCCGGGTGCCGCCGCATGATGTCCGGAGCGTAGCCGCCGGGCACGATCACCGCGTCGAACTCCACCGCCCTGACCTGGTCGGCCTGCACGTCCACCGTCACCGGGTAGCCGTGCTTGGAGGCGTAGCTCTTGGCCCCGCCCGCGCCGACCACCCTCACCTCGGCGCCCTCCTCCCGGAGCCGGTAGTAGGGCACCCAGAGCTCCATCTCCTGGTACAGGTTCTCGGCCAGGATCGCCGCGCGCTTGCCTTCGAGCCTCATGGTCACCTCGTGCTCAGGATTTCTTGGACGTCTGGGCGAAGAACGTGCCCACCAGCGGCCGCAGGTCGCGGCCCTGGCACTGCGGGCAGGCCGCGCTTCCCCGGTCGTGCTCGCTGATGGTCATCGCGATCGTCACTTCCTTCTGGCACGTCTGGCAGAAGTACTCGTAGAGAGGCACGCTGGCCACCTCCTCTCGCGGGTCGGCCGGGTCGGCCGACCCGGGTCGCCTGAGGTCATGTCGGCCTGGAGGCCCCGGAGACTCCTAGGCTACCCCTGGTCGCCCGTCCGGGCCAGTCCCCCCCCCAACTCCGGCCGGAGCGGGTCAGCGTCCGCCCTGGTTGCCGTACCGGACGGTGCGGACGAAGTCGTAGAGGAGCAGGACGACCGTGCCGACCACGATGAGGATGAGCGGCACCTCCGGGACCCACCAGAGCATGATGCCCAGGAACAGGAACAGCATCGCGATGCCGATCAGGCCCGTGACGAGCGTCATCATGGCGCGGCCCGGCTGGCCAGCGTCTGCATCACCCAGCGCGCGGTGCGCAGCAGGCGCGCGTCGTTGTCCCGCCGGCCGACCAGCTGGGCGCCGAGCGGCAGCCCGGCCGGCGACTGGAGCAGCGGCAGCGTCACCGCCGGCGTCCCGAGGTAGGTCCACATCGTGCAGAAGATGGGATCGCCCGTGCCGGCCAGCCCGGGCGGCGCCTCGCCGGGCGCGGCCGGGGTCAGGATGGCGTCGAACTCGTCGAAGAGGGGATCGAGGGCGGCGTTGAGGGCGGCGATGGCCCCCACGGCCGCGGCGTAGTCCACCGCCAGCTGGCGGCGGCCGCGCTCGATGACGTCCCGCAGGCCCGCGCTCATGCGCTCGGCTCCCTTGTCGTAGTCGCGGCGGAGGTTGTGGGCCATCTCCACCTGCATGATCGTGCCGTGCATCTCGACGGCCCGCGCGAAGCCGGGCCCCAGCTCCACCTCGGCCGCCGCCTCGCCCAGGGCCGCGACCAGCTCGGCCAGGGCCTGCCGCGTCACCGCGTCGGCCCGCTCCCAGACGGGACCGCGCACGAACGCCAGGCGCGGGGGCAGCGGCGGCTCGGAGGCGGCCACGGCCGCCAGCGGCGGGCGGGCCCGCGGACGGGTGTCCGGATCCTCCTCGTCGAAGCCGGCCAGCACCTCCGCCAGCAGCGCCACGTCCTCCACGGTCCGGGCGAAGACGCCCACGTGGTCCAGGGTCCGGGAGAGGAGCAGGGCGCCCGTGCGCGGGATCAGGCCGTGGGTCGGCTTGAAGCCCACCACGCCGCAGAAGGCCGCCGGCCGGATCACCGAGCCGTTCGTCTGGGAGCCGATCGCCCCCGGCACCATGCAGGCCGCCACCGCCGCCGCCGACCCGCTGGACGACCCGCCCGGCGTGCGGGCCGGGTCGTGGGGGTTCCGGGTCTTGCCCGGATGGTAGTACGCGTACTCGGTGGTGACCGTCTTGCCGAGGATCACGGCCCCGGCCGCCCGCAGGCGCGCCACCGCGGCGGCATCGCGCCGCGGGGTGCGCCCGGCCCACAGCGGCGAGCCCAGCTCGGTCGGCATGTCGCCGGTGTCG
>FWPU01007843.1_pt1 | contig 19064 bp, 11 predicted proteins | sample 2228361 | NCBI WGS metagenome assembly FWPU01 (sample SAMEA103939777, study PRJEB20133) | metagenome
GCCCACTATCCAATTGGTCAGGGCCCGTCCTCACCTTGAAGACCGCATTGCACTCTGTGCCGGTCTTCTGCGGTCCGACCGGGCCCACCCGAAACACACTTCTACCCGAAACCCCCATCGCTCCATCGAGATTGGGATGGTCGGAGTGTTCTGCCCGCGATGCAAGTCCCTTCTGACGCCGAAGAGTCGCGGGGAGATGAATCTCCGGAGGTGCCGGGAATGCGGCTATGAACTGGTGTCCGGAAGGGGGGAGGAGCGCTCCGCCACTCCAAAGCCCCACCACACCGATTTCCCGCTCTTCCCATACAAAGAAATACGCGGCGGCCAGCGCGAGTTCATGGTGGACGTCAGGACGGCGGTCGCGGGGTCCAAAGTGCTGCTGGCGCATGTGCCAACGGGAATCGGCAAGACCGCGGCCGTCCTCTCCGTTCTCCTCGAGGCCGCCCTCACAGGTCAGAAAGCGATATTCTTCCTCACGTCGAAGCAGAGCCAGCACACTATAGTTGTAGAGACATTGAGACACATCGCGAGGGCCTCTGGCAGGAACATCAGGGTGGTGGATATAATAGCGAAGCAAGCGATGTGCCCGGACGCTCCTCCCGGGATGCCCAGGCACACTTTCATAGAGTTCTGCAGGCTGCGCACGAGGTCCCGCTCGTGCCCGTACATCAGCGAGCCCGCAGATGAGGCCATAGAATCGATTCTCAGCAGAATAATGCACGTGCAAGAGCTCCAGAAAGCGTGCGCGGGGAGGGGCGTTTGTCCATACAAAGCGGCCCAGGAGGCGATGGCGTCCGCGAGCGTCGTCGTCTGCGACTACAACCACATTTTTGAAGGCATCGCGGAACCCACGCTCGAGAGGGCCGGAAAGAGCGTCGAGGGTCTGCTGATTGTTGTGGACGAGGCACACAACCTGCCCGAGAGGATAAGGGACAACCTCAGCTCAGAGCTTTCCGCCTTTGGCCTCTCCGAAGCTCTTCGGGAAATGGGCAACGAGGGCGGTAGGGGCCTGAGGTATACGAGGGCGTTGAAGAGCGCTCTTGACGCCTGGGCAATGAAGCTTCAAGAGAGCGGCGAGAGATACATTGAGAAGGGAGAGCTGGAGCGCGCCCTCGAGGTGGCATTCTCTGAAGTATTGGGCGGGAGGGACACTATTGAGGATTATATCAACTGGCTGAGAGAGCTGGGGGAGGCCGTCCTGAGGTCCGGCGCGGAGCGCTCCTTCGCGATCGAGCTGGGCGACTTCTTGAACATGTGGTCGTCCACGGAGCGCGGGGTCGCGAGAATACTAACGCGCGGCGTGGAGGGCTCCTGGGCGCTGAGAATCGCTTTCCTCGGTGTGGAGGCTGCCGCCGGGCCCCTCTTCTCCAGAGCTGGAGCGGCCGTATTGATGTCCGGGACCCTCTGCCCGCCGGGAATGTACGCCGACGTCCTCGGCATTCCGCCAGAGAGGCGCGTGGAGAGAGTGTATGAGTCGCCTTTCCCGAGGGAGAACAGGAGGGTGCTCGGCCTTCGCGGAATCACCACTCAATACATCAAGCGCGGTGACCAGCTGTACGGGGCGTTCGCGAGGCGACTGGAGGCGCTCGCCGGAGCCGTTGATGGGAACGTGGCGGCCTTCTTCCCATCCTACAAATTCATGGAGGATGTGGCCGCGAGAGTCGGGGAGAGAGTCCTGGGGAAAGAGGTCATCGTTGAGTCGAGGGCAATGACCAAGAGGGACCGCGAGAGGGTCGTCGCGCGGCTGCGAGAGGGGAGACCGGCCTGCCTTATGCTGGCGGTCCAGGGCGGCGGCCTGAGCGAGGGAGTAGACTACGAGGGCAACATCCTCTCGGCAATAGCCGTCGTTGGCCTCCCCCTCGCGCCCCCGAGCCTCGAACTCAGGGCGCTATCAGCTCATTTTGCGTCACTGTTTGGTGAGGACAGGGGGAGACTGTATGGCTATGTCGCCCCGGCGCTGAACAAGGTCGTGCAGAGCGCGGGGCGTCTTATTAGAAGCGAGAGGGACAGGGGCGTTGTGGTCCTGATGGACGAGCGCTTTGGAGAGGCGAGATACGCCAGATTCCTTCCACCGGAGATGAGGCCGGAGATGGTCGGTAGCGTGGAGGAGCTTGTGAAGGAGGTGAGGCGTTTCTTTGCGAGCAAGCGGCCTAAATAATGAGATTCCCCAGGCTCTCGATTCCCCCTCTCTTCATTCCCCCCAACGACCATTTTCGTCTCCAATCCCGCTCCCCAATCCTCGCTCAAGTCGTGTTGAAGTACATTGTGTCCGCAATGAGCTTGGGCGCGAAGCTCCTCTCGTCGTAGCATTTGGCGCAGTCGAGGTAGTTGGTTTTCGCCGCGTCCTCAAGGGGAGCGTCGGTGATTCTGTTGCTCCTCAGGCTGGCGATTCTGCCGAACCTCCCCTCGTCTATCAGGCTCACCGCCTTAATGCCGAAGTGCCTGCCTAGAATCATGTCGAATGTTGAGGGGGTGCCTCCCCTCTGCAGATGTCCGAGGACGAGCTCCCTCGCTTCATACCTCCTCCCCACCCTCTCCTCGAACTTGTGCCTGAGGAAGAGGGCGACCCCGCCCAAATATGTGTGGCCGAAGGCATCCCTCTTGCCCTGCTTTATCTCTCCCACGCCCTTGAGCCTGGCCCCCTCGGCCACGGCAACGATTGTGTACCTCTCGCTCCTCCTCCCGCTCCCCCTCCTCTGGACGATTTTGTCGAAGAGAAGGTCCATGTCGGCCTCGCACTCGGGGACAAGGATGAAGTGCGCCCCGCCCGCCATCCCGCCGTGGAAGGCGAGGTGGCCCGTGTGCCTGCCCATTATCTCAACGAAGAAGTTCATGTTGTGGGAGCCGGCGGTGTAGAGGAGCCTCGTCAGGGCCTCTTTGATGTAGTTGACCGCCGAGTCAAAGCCCAGGGTGATGTCCGTGCCCCCGAGGTCCTTGTCTATGGTCTTCGGTATGCCTACGATGTTAAGACCCATCTTGTGCAGGCGGCTCGCGACGCCCAATGTGTCCTCGCCGCCTATCGCGACGATGGCGTGGTATCTCTCAGAGAGGGCCCTGAGCACCTTCTCCGAGACGTCATCGGGCTCGGCGGCCGGGTTGTCTCTGTACCTGAAGGGGTTGGTGCGGCTGCTGCCTAAAATCGTTCCGCCGTCCCGGTCTATCTTCCTGACGACCTCCCTGTCGAGCGGCATCACGCACTCTCGGCAGGCCTCGCCCGTCAGTGCGAGCTCGACCGCCCCCCGCCAGCCGTACATTATGCCATCGACCTCATACCTCTCACCGCGCGCCTTCGCCAGCCCATCGTCCAGGGCGGCGTTGGTCACCCATTTGACCGCATTGTTCAGCCCAGGGCAGTCCCCGCCGCCCGTCAGCACAGCAATCCTCTTCGTCATCCGCTGCACCTCCAGCTCTGTCAATGGACCCGAGTCAATCGCGGGATTTAAGGCCTTCACTCAAATTCTGGTTCGCTCAGCCCTGCATGCCCCCAGGGCCCTGGGTCTCGCCCATCGGGGGCCCTCCACCTGTGCCGCGCCTCATTCGCGACCAGACGAAGAGGGCCGCCAACAGCACCACAAGAACGACGACGGCGGCGCCGATTGGTAGAATGGAAGGTGGGGACGCGACGGGCAACGGCGCCGGAGGGGGCTGCGGGAGCTCTCTGACCCATATCAGGGCCGTTGAGGAGTTGGTCGCGCCCTCGTCGTCCACGACGGTCAATCTCACCGTATAGTTGCCTTGAGATGCGTATTTGTGGGTAACGACAGCTCCATAGCCCATGGTTCCGTCCCCGAAGTCCCAGCTAAGGTTGACTATCGCCCCGTCCGGGTCCCGGCTGAAAGTGGCGTCGAACAGAAAGCTCTCGTTGAGATATCCGGGCGGAGGGGGGGCGAAAACGGCCTCCGGAGGCAAGTTCGGCACTTTGACCGAGTGGAACAGCGTCGTGTTGTCGCCGTCGTCGTCCACAACCGTCAAAGACACTCTATACACTCCGCTCCTGTTGAAGCTGTGGCGCGCCTCCGGCCCGGTGGCGCAGCTCCCGTCTCCGAAGCACCATAGATGCACAAGGCAGTCGATGGGGTCGTCGATGTCCGCGGCGGAGGCGCTGAAGAGGCCCTCTTGGTCCTTCAGGAGCTCGACGGGAGCCGAGAGCAAACGAGCGGACGGCGGTGTGTTCTCCACAACGAGCTCCCTGCTCGCGCAGGTGGAGTTCCGGTTGTTGTTGTACTTGAGGGTGAATGTCACTGTGTATGTGCCGTCGTCGGCGAATCTGTGCGCGGGGGCCTGGTCGGTCGTCGTGTTTCCGTCGCCGAAGTCCCAGAGCCAGCCGCTCATCGTCCCGTCGGGGTCCTGGATATTATAGCGGAAAATGAACACAGTGGAGACGCTCCCGCGGGCCGGGGACCAGCTGAAGCTGGCTTGGGGGCTCCTCTTGCTCACCCTGACCGTGGCGCCGGCGGTGCGCGAGCAGCCGTCGTTGTCTGTCACGGTCAGAGTCACCTTGTAGGTCCCCTCCCTTTGGTACCTGTGGCTGGTGACCGGCACTGATGCCCCCGTGCGGTCCCCGAAGTCCCAGTGGAAGGAGGCAATGGTTCCGTCGGGGTCGTAGGAGCCGGAGGCGTTGAAGTGTGTCTCCTGCTCTATCTCGACCCTCCCGTCCTCGGGCGCCATGGCGAAGCTCGGCGCGGGAGGAGCGTTCACTGTGAAAGAGCAAGACGCGTTGTTGTTGGTCTCGTCGAGCTCTTCGATGTGGTTGAAGCGGTCGACCGCGAGCGTGAGGGTGAGGTTCCCGGTCAGGTTTTCGGTCCAGTTCAGAAAGACCAGGCTCGTCCTTCCGGCGGGAGCGTTGCTCTCTATCGCTATGGCGAGCTGCACGTCGCCGGCCAGCACCTCGACCGTGATGCTCCCGGCGGCGTCCATTGTCCCGATGTTGTCCACACCGAGCTTGAACACAACCTCATCGCCCGGGTTGGGGCGCTCCGGGTAGACCTCGAGAGAGCTGAGGTTGATGCTCAGGTCCGGTCTGGGCGGGGAGAGGCCCTCAGCGACTTCAAAGTAAGAGAATCTGACCCTCTCCTGCGAGTCGGACCAAGAGCCCAGCGCAAAGCCCCCCCCGGGGAGGGGGGAGGGGTCGGTCTTGTTCAGTACGAGGGCGGAGTTGATGTAGAGCTCCAGGGAGCTGCCGTTGGAGACGATGGTCATGGTGTACCACTCGCTCTTTTTGACTGGAAAGGGCTTGCTCGCCCAGCGGTCGTCGACAGCTCCGCTCTCGGCCCTCTGAATTCGCAGGGTGGAGTCGTGGGCGGAGAGGAGGGCGAGGTAGCCGCTGCCCGTGCCGTTGAAGCTGAAGAAAACTCCGGTCTCGAAGTGGCTGCCAGCGGTCCACATCAACCTCGTCCTGACGGTCCAAAGGGGCCCGGGGGCCTCTACCGGGGCCACAATGTGGTCCCTGCGGTCCCCCGCGGATATCAGGTTGAGCTCGCCGCCCTCGAAGTACCATGTGCCGCTTCTGGGGTCCCAGCCGCCCGTCGGGCTGGAGGGGAAGTCGTCAGAGAGCAGGGTTGTCCCGTTTCTGGCGTCCCGGACGACCACGTCGTCGAAGTGGAGGGTGGAGGAGGAGGCCTTGAGCCCGACCTGCCCGGGAAGCAGCTCGAGATTGGTGTAGTTCAGGACGGGGGTGCCGTCGACGTAGCAGCTCACGTTGCTCCCGCTCACGAGCACATTGAGGCTGTACCATTCATTTAAAGAGAGGGCGAGGGGAGAGCTCTTCAGAGTCACCGCGCCCATCGCCACCCTGGTCAGCACAGCCCCCGAGGACCTGGATAGACAGAGCTGGTAGTATCTGCCGTTGTTCTGCCCATGGCTCGCGGAGTTGACGCGGAAGAGAAACCCTCCGCCGTCGCCTGACATGATTCTCAGTTTCGCCGTTATGTTAACGTCCACCCAGTCTAGGTCGCCTCTGACCGCGCGAGCGTCCTGTCCGGAGCCGTTGAGCAGGGCGTCGTGGTGCCTCCATGTCCCCTCTATGATTCTCCAGCCCGGCGCGTAGTCGAAGTCGTCGCGGTAGACCAGGCCGGAGCGCTGTGGTCCCGGCCCCGCGCCCTGGATGTGGCCGATTAGGAGCAGCGAGAGCGCCAGCGCGGCCGCCAGTCCCCTCACCAACGCTCTATCGCCCATATTCTCCCTCAAACGCGCCCTGAATAATTGACCAGAGAAGTATTAATATCGTTCGCTCCAATGCACATCGCTCGCCCGGAGGGGTCCGGTTGGGGAAGTGGCGCAGGAGGAAGCTGGGGATGGTCCACGTCTACACTGGGGACGGCAAGGGCAAGACCACAGCCGCGCTCGGCCTCGGTCTGAGGGCGGCGGGCCACGGCCTCAGGGTGTGCATGGTGCAGTTCATGAAGGGCCGGAACCAGTACGGAGAGCAGAGGGCCCTCAGGCACCTGCCCAACTTCGAGGCCCGTCAGTTCGGGAGGAGGGGGTTCGTGAGCAGGGAGGGTCCCTCCAGGGCGGACAGGGCTCTGGCGGGCAGGGGCATGGATTTCGCCAGAGCTGTCGCCACGAGCGGAGAATACGACCTCGTGATTCTCGACGAGATCAATGTGGCGCTCGAGTGGGGGCTGGTATCGCTAGCTGATGTCCTTGGGCTCATACGCTCCAAGGCCCCGCGCACGGAGCTCGTTCTCACTGGCCGCTACGCCCACCCACAGGTAATGGAGCTGGCGGACTACGTGACCGATATGAGGGAGATATCCCACCCGTACCAGAGGGGCTACCTCTCACTGAAAGGGGTCGAGCACTGATGCCCGAGAGGGTCGTGAACTCCCTCACAGGCGCTCCTCCGGAGGTCATATTCCCCCTTCCACTCGAGACCTGGGACGACTACGACATGCAGGGCGAGGAGGTCGTGGTCTGCGAGGTCTCGCGGGTCATCAACCACTGGGGTGAGGTCGTCGCCGAGCCTCGGGAGAGGATCGAGTGCCGCACGATTTTCTACCAGTCCATCCTCGGCTGGACCGGGACAGGGGTCGTTATTCCCCAGGAGTTCCTCGACAGCCACAACATCCGGGAGGGGCAGTACCTCGAGGTCGTCCTGCACGCGGTGAGGAGGGGCGGGGAGGAGACGCAGATCTACCCGGGCGAGATGGTTGAGAGGGAGATACGCAAGCGAATTATCGACCCGACGGAACCTTGAAATACGCCCCTCCAGATGGCGGACGGGGTGGGGCCGTGTACGATAGGAGAGCGGTCGAGGAGGTCCGGGCCCGGAGGAGAGTGTGGGAGGAGACCACATTAAAAGAGCACATGCGCCGCGCCCCCGAGAGACGGGCGAGGTTCGTGACGTGCTCCAGCAAAGAGGTGGAGAGAGTATATGCGCCCGACGATTTGGAGGGCTTCGACTACCTCAAGAAGCTGGGCTTCCCTGGGGAGTACCCCTTCACCAGAGGCATCCACCCGACGATGTATCGGGGCCAGCTCTGGACGATGCGCGAGTTCTCCGGCTTCGGGACCGCCGAGGACACGAACAGGCGCTTCAAGTACCTCCTGGAGCACGGCGAGACCGGACTGAGCATCGCCTTCCATCTGCCAACCATCTACGGATACGACAGCGACCACGATTTCTCCAGGGGTGAGATAGGCAAGTGCGGTGTAGCAATCGACTCTCTCAAGGACTTCGAGATTCTCTTCTCTGGAATTCCAATGGACAAAGTCACCACGTCCATGACAATCAACGCTCCCGCGGGCGTTCTGCTGGCGATGTACATTTCGGTGGCGAAGCAGCAGGGCGTCTCACCAAATGTCATTTCCGGGACCATCCAGAACGATATATTGAAGGAGTATATGGCGCAGAAGAGCTACATATTCCCGCCCAAGCCCTCGATGAGGCTCATCACGGACATAATGGCCTACTGCTCTAAGGAGGTCCCGCGCTGGAACACAATCTCGATCAGCGGGTACCACATCAGGGAGGCGGGCTCCACGGCCCTTCAGGAGCTGGCGTTCACGCTCGCGGACGGGATGGAGTATGTGAGGGCCGGAATCGAGGCGGGTCTGAACGTCGACGACTTCGCGCCCCGCCTCTCTTTCTTCTTCAACGCCCACAACGACATATTCGAGGAGGTGGCGAAGTTCAGGGCCGCGAGGCGAATCTGGGCGACGGTCATGAGGGAGAGGTTCAAGGCGAGGAACCCGCGCTCCTGGTGGATGCGCTTCCACACCCAGACCGCCGGCTGCAGCCTGACGGCCCAGCAGCCTGAGAGCAACATCGTGCGCGTCGCCCTTCAAGCGCTGGCGGCTGTCCTCGGGGGCACGCAGAGCCTCCACACCAACTCGATGGACGAGGCCTGGGCCCTACCGAGCGAGAAGGCCGTCAGAATAGCCCTGCGCACCCAGCAGATCATCGCGCACGAGAGCGGCGCGGCCAACACAATCGACCCCCTCGGAGGCTCCTTTTTCATCGAGGAGCTGACGGATGAGATGGAGGAGGGGGCCTACAGGTACTTCGATAAAATCGAGGCTCTGGGCGGGGTCATCCCGGCGATCGAGAAGGGGTTCTTCCAGAGGGAGATCTCGGACGCGGCCTACCGCTATCAGAGGGAGATAGAGGCCGGGGAGAGGGTCGTTGTGGGCGTGAACCAGTACAAGATGGACGAGGAGATAAGAATTCCTCTCCTGAAAGTGGTCAAGAGGGTCGAGAGGACCCAGCTGGCGAGGCTGAGGGCGACGAGAAGGAGCCGAGACAATAAGAAGGTGAGGGAGCTTCTGGAGGGGCTGCGCCACGCGGCGGAGGGGAGCGAGAATCTGATGCCCCACATTCTCGGCTGCGTGGAGGCCTACGCCACAATCGGCGACATCTGCGGAGCGCTGCGCGAGGTGTGGGGGGAGTACGAGGAGCCGCCGCTGTATTGAGTGCGTGGGGGGAAAAGTGGTTGACAGCGTGGGGGCCCTCCCGCGGGCTCGCGCACCGCAGTACCGACCCCTACGCGGGCGGGCTTAACTTCCGGGTTCGGGATGGGACCGGGTGTTTCCCCGCCGCTATGGCCGTCAACCGTGGACGCTAGAGAGGATGGGGTTTATTAAGTTTTCGAGCGCCGCCTTGACGGTGCGGTCCTGAGCTCGGCTCTACGCGCATCCATTTCCAGCCCCCTGTATCTTCTTGAAGTCGGCTGCTTTGGCTTTGCAGCCGCTGTTTGACCCGGGCGCACCTCCGGTCCCCGGGACCCGACGAGCCCGATGCGCCGCGCCGTGCCCCCGGTGCCTTTTGAGGCCCCGCCCCTCCTCCAGCGACGCGCGGCGAGGGAGGCTCCAATCCTTCTTCTGTATTTGTAGATAAGAGCGCCCGAAAAGGCGAGCCCCAGCGCGGCCGCCAGTATATACGGTACCCACTCCTTGTAGCTCCATCCAACGAACACATGGACGACTCTGCTGTCCTTGACCAGAACCGACGATGCGTTGCCCTGGCCCGCGGGCCCGGTGTCCCAGGCCTCGATGAGGAAGTTGTGGTGGCCGTATGTCGCCCTCCACCTGACCGTCAGTACCATGAAATCTCCCGCGTTGAGGAGCACTGTTGCGTTGGAGTCGAGGCTCTCGCCGCCGACCAGAAGGGTGATGGGGAGACCGTCGATGCGGGCGGAGGCGGCGAAGTAGCTGGCCCCGTTTCCCGTGTTCCTCACGTGTAAGGTGAGCTGCAGCACCTCCCTCTCGACCGGCGACTCGGAGGAGAGGGTGAGGTTGTCCAGTCTGACGCCGTGCCACTGCCGGACCGTTATCGAGAGCTGGAGGAAGTCCGTGACCGCGGGGCTCTGCTCGCACTGGCCGTCGATTCTGAGGGTGGCGACGAGCGCCGACGGAGTGGTCTCGGGCAGATGGACCGTGACCGCCACACCCACGCTCTCTTTGGGCAGCATTACGCCGGTCCGAGTCGGGGACAGCTCCACCCTCCCCCCCAGGTTAATGCTCGCGGAGAGCCTCATGCTGCCCGGCGAGGTGCCGTTGTTCAGGACGGTCACAGCGAAAGCTGTGCTGGGCTTGCTCGGGTCGGAGACGTTGGCCTCGTAGGAGCTCATGTCCGATATGATGTCGAAGTCGAAGAGAATTCCACGCCCGCCGGCCCAAGGGGACCCCATCTCGCTTGCTGCGCTCGCGGCCGCGCCGTGCACCGGCCCGGGTCCACATGGGGCTGAAGCGGCTGAGGCGAGGTGGAGAAGGACAAGAGCGAGAGGGAGGGCTGTGGAGCGCATGCCTCGGCCTCCCTAGGGCTTCGCTCGGCAGAGCTTGAGATAGTCCAGCTCCTCGCCGGGCCCCACACGCGCAATAAGCATCTCCTTCCTCACCCCGTGCGCTAGCCTCACCGCTCTGCTCACGTCGGCCCAGCTCCCGACGAAGCCGGCCGGAAGGGCGTGGAGTAGGTAGCGCGCGTGGGCGCCATCTGGGGCTTCGTCATAGACGCGGAAGTGGGCTCCGTACTTAAAGCCCGTCCTGACCACCATCCCGAGCCGCCGTAGGCTCCTGTAGACCCGAAGGCGCAGCTCGAGGTCCCTCCGCCTGGAGCCGGCCCTTCTGAGCAGCCCGCCCCGCGATACCCTCCTTCCGCTCAGGGCGCCGTAGAGCTCGAGCGAGCCCTCCTCCGCCAGCGACGCAGCCTCAATAAGCGAGAGCTGGAGGGCCCCTCCAGAGGGCCTTCCGTAATGGCGAGCGCGGAGGGCCTTGGCGAGCTCCTCGTCGAAGACGAGCACCCTCTCGTTCAGGACCATGGCTCTGCCCCCGGCCCCCTGGGCGCCATCCACGAGCTCGCCCCGTGGCTTGTGGAGACAAGCCTCGTAGTAGGTGAGGTCCCCCTCCTCGTCGACCAGGGCGAATATAGTGCCCTTCCCAAGCGACGAGGCGCGCTCGAGGAAATCTTTTGCGGCGTCAAGGTCGAAGGGCGCGCTCTCCGAGAGCGCGAGGACGTAGGACTTGGACGGTGAGCGGCTCGGTACGGCGCCCCTGTCGTACAGCGCGAAGTCCGGCGGGGAGGGCGCGAAGGGCTTGAGTGTCAGCCCCCTCCGCCTCATGTCGGCGTAGACAGCGTACCTCGTCTCGAAGCCGGGCTGGCGCGCCACCGCGTATCTGGTCAGACTCTCTGGATCCGCCATCTCGCCATCTCTCGAGACCTCCAGGCGCTCGGACTCGAGGAGGAAGAGGGCCTCGACTAGCTCCAGCACCAGGGCGCCTCCGGGCTGGGGAGTCCCGAACCAGCCCCTGTTGTGCACCCGGCTGGCCTCGGTATGGTCCTCTATTACAACCCTCTCCCCTTTGAGGCGCCCGACCAAGCCACTCTCCCCTCCAACCATTGGCCCTAAGGTGGGCTATGGAATAAATTGTTAACGGTCAGAGGTGGGCGCGCCAGTCAATTATTAATAGTAGCACATATTTAACTAATATTATAATGGGAGACTCTCGCGCGCAGAGGAGCGCCTCAGTCGTCAAAGAGCGCTTAGCAGCCGTGAAAAGGCTCAGGGAGATGCTGGCCAGGTGCGGCTTCTTCGTTTCAAACGACTACAGACTCCGAGGCGTGAGCTTCGATATCATTTGCCGGCGCGATAATCTCCTGCTTGTGATCAAGATTCTCGTCAACGTCGACAGCTTCAGCCCCTCCAACGCCTCAGAGCTGAAGACCCTAGCCAGGGCGCTCAAGGGAGCGCCTGTGATCATAGGCGACAGGTGCGGCTCGGGGCGGTTGAGCGATGGAATAATCTACATCCGGCACGGCGTGCCCATCATGAGCTTCGCCAAGATGAGGGAGTACTTCGAGGAGGGGGTCCCGCCCTTCATATTCGCCGCGCCCGGGGGCCTTTTCGCGAGGATAGACCCAGAGGTAATAAAGAAGGTCAGGAAGGAGAGGGGTCTCTCTCTGGGGGCCATAGCCGAAGTTGCCGGGGTCTCCAAAAAAGCCGTGCAGATGTACGAGCTCGGCGCTATGAGCGCCACCCTGCCTGTCGTGGGCAGGCTGGAGAAGTTCCTCGGCGAGCCCATCGTCATCCCTCTCAACCCCTTCCACATGAGTGAAAGGCATGACCAGGCTCACGCCTCCTCTGAGCCGAAGGGGGAGAGCCACTTCAAGAGAGGAGTGTTCAAGAAGCTCACCGGCCTTGGGTACCACGTGATTCAGACCCGTAGGTGCCCATTCGACGCCATATCCGAGAGCCAGCTCAGAGCGACCGTGCTGGTCACGGGCGTCGGCCAGGCCGACGGGGAGTGTTTGTTCAAGGCCCAGGTGATATCGAACGTATCGAGCATCACAGAGAAGGACGGGGTTCTCTTCCTCGACAGGCGCATCAGCCGCGAGAACATCAGCGGCACGCCCGTGATATGCAGGGATGAGCTCCGCCGCATTCATGATGAGGAGAAGATTCTGCGCCTGATTCAGGAAAGGAGAAAGTGAGCCCGGAGGGCCGCAGATGACCGGCTACCGCCCGCGAACCACTGCGCTCCATCTCGGGGGGTGTGCACTCACGATTTTCCCCACAGTCAAGGGGCTGGAGAGCGAGAGGAGGCCCGCGCGGGAGGCGGTCGCGAGGCTCAGGCCGGAGATTGTGGCCCTCCCGGTCTCGAAGGAGGGCCTGAGGGGCCTTAGGGCCCTGCACACGGGGAAGGCGCCGGAGTTCTTTCTCTCGCACTATGAGGAGGTCTATGCCCTCAAGCTCTCCAGATACGGCCGGGTTTCCGTCCCGCCGCCCAGCCTCAGCGAAGCCTACGCCGCGAGCGTCGAGCTAGAAATCCCCGTCAGAGCCATAGACTTGAGTGAGGAGGAGTACGCGGACGCCTTCTGCGAGAGCGTCTCCGCGACCAACCTCCTCCTCCACTCTGTGCGCTGGCGCTGGCTCAAGAGGAGACCCTTTAGAGCGAAGACACCAGAGGAGTTCGCGCTGGCGTGGGACAGAGCGGTCAACTCCCTAAAGGGCTTCCGGAACCTAGAGGCGCGGAGGGAGGAGCACATGGCGGCCAGCCTCAGGCGCCTTTCGGAGGGGCACAGGACCATACTCGCGGTTCTGGAGCTGGAGAGGATGGAGGGCGTGCTGGAGAAGCTGAGGGCGGGGGTGGCATGAGGCGGAGCTCCGAGCCCGGCGGGCGAGGCTGGTCGGGGCTGGCCTCGGTGGCGGTGCTGCTGCTTCTGTCTCTTCCCCTGCCCACCGAGAGCCTCGGGGAGGGGCCTCGTGGCGGGTGGAGGGCCTCCTACCACACCTACGCCTCCATGACTCAGGAGCTGAGAGCGCTTGAGGCCGCCCACCCGGACATGGTCAGGGTGGAGAGCCTCGGAAAGACATACGAGGGAAGGGATATATGGGCAGTCAAGCTCTCGGACGATGCGGCCACCAACGACAGCTCGGAGCCGGACGTTCTGATTATGGGCGGGCTGCACGCGCGTGAGATCATGGGCGTCGAGGTGCCGCTGTACTTGCTGGACTATCTCGTTAGAAGCTATGGCCTGAACGAGAGCTGCACGACGCTCGTGAACACGAGGGAGATTTGGTTCGTTCCCATGGCCAACCCGGATGGGCACGTCTATGTCGAGGCCGGTAACGACTGGCGTAAGAACAGGAGGCCCACAACAGGAGGCAACATCGGAGTGGACCTGAACCGCAACTGGGGCTATATGTTCGGCGTGGACAACCACACGAGCGACGACCCCTCCTCTGAGGTCTATCACGGCCCTCATCCATTCTCGGAGAACGAGACGCTCGCGATAAGCGGGCTGGCCCTCAGGCAGCGCTTCGCCACCTCTGTCTCCTTCCACAGCTATGGAAGGCTCGTTCTCTACCCATGGGGCTACACGAGCGACCCCGCACCCGACAGGGACGAGCTCCGCTCTATGGCCCTGGCCATGGCGTCCATGAACGGCTACACGCCCCAACAGTCCGCGGAGCTCTACATAACCCACGGCTCATCGGACGACTGGCTATATGCCAACACAAGCACTCTCGCGCTCACGTTCGAGCTCGACACATCTTTCTACCCCCCGGAGAGCCAGATAGAGACCACGTGCGCCCTGAACCGCGAGGCCGCCATATATCTCGTCAAATACCCGAGCGCAAGCATCATCGACGCCGGCGTCCGCGACATCAAGGCGCCCACCGAGGGCAGCCTCGTCGAGCCCGACAGGCCGCTCAACATCACAGTCGAAGTGATGAACTACGGCACCGCAATCGAGGAGGTTCCAGTGGAGCTCGAGCTCGCCTCGCCCGAGGGCTACTCTCACAGAAACCTCACAAACATAACCCTGAGGCCCGGGGCGGTCGGTGAGGTCAGCTTTCATTGGCTCCCGCCCTTTGTCGGCGCCGAGAGCTACACAGCATCGGTGAGAACCAACCTCTCGGGGGACCCATGGGGATGGAACGACGCGGCCTCGAGAGCCTTCAAAATCAAATCGAAGTACGGCGCCGCAGTATCTACCAACGAGACGGCAAAAGAGTGCTATGCTGGCCAGTCCGTTGTCTACGGCCTCAACGTGTCGAGTCTGAGCAACAGAGAGGACGATATTCTGCTCGAGCTCGAGGGCGCGCGCAGGGACTGGGTGAGCGTTGTGGACAGGGTCCATCTACCGCCCGCGGGCTGGGCGTTGGTGAACATGACAGTTTCCGCTCCGAGGGGTGCGACGCCGGGGGAGAGGGCCAACGTCGTTATTCGGGCTCTCTCCTCCACAGGCATGGGAGCCTCGGGGCTTCTCTCAACCACGACCACGGTCCTAGACCCATCTCCAATCGCGGAGGCTGGCCCGGATATCGCAGTGAATGTGTCCGAGGAGTTCGAGCTGGATGGCTCCCGCTCTACAGCACCCCTCGGGTCTCTGGTCCAATACTCCTGGAACCTGGGTGACGGAAACATGAGCGAGGGTGTGCGCGTCCGCCACACCTACGAGGGGCGCGGGGTCTACACGGTCACCCTGACCGTGGAGAGCGACCTCGGGTGGACAGGAAGCGACTCGCTGAAGGTGGCGGTGGACCAGCTCTTCAGCGTTGGCCTGGAGGCCGAGAGGGAGGAGCTCCTCATCCGCCCAGGCGCCACAGCCGTTGTCGACGTCACCCTTCGCAATCTAGGAAATGGCCCGGATGTGGCGGCACTGAGCCTCGACGCTCTCAGGTGGAGCGCCTCCCTCAGCACCACCCTCGCCGCCCTCCAGAGGGGCGAGAGCATCCGGGTCGCGCTCAACATCACCGCACCCCAGAGAGCGCTCGCCGGAGAGACCGCCCAATTCAGGGTGAGAGCCTCATCACTGGAGGCCCCCTACGCCAGCGATGAGGTGCTGATAGCGGCGACAGTGGCCGAGGTGCGGGAGCTTGTGCTTGAGGCGCCAGATGCTGAGTCAAGCTCGGATGCGGGCAGCTCCGTGGTCTTCACGCTCCAAATCAGGAACGGAGGCAACGTGGAGGAAAGGGTCAACCTCACGCTCTCAGGGGTCCCGGAGGGCTGGGCGGTCGCTCTGTCCACCCCCAGCCTTGTCGTGCCCCCCTGGGGCTGCGCCACCATAGAGATACCCGTCCAAGTGCCGCCCGGGGCCCTAGCGGGCGGCTACAGGATCTTCGTGAGCGGAACCGCGCTCAACGTCCTCGTGCTCCCGAGATACGCCCTCGAGGCCTCAGTGGAGGAGGCCGTTTTGACAGCGAAGCCCGGCGAGACCGTGGTTTTCAAGGTCGACTTGAGCAACGCGGGAAACGCCCCGGACAGCTACACCCCGACCCTCTCAGGGGTTCCGGAGGGGTGGGCCAGTGGGCCTGCGTCGGCCCTCGAGGTGGCGCCCGGAGCCAGCGTCTCGACCAGCGCGAGCGTCCTTGTTCCGCGCGGCGCGCGTGCTGGGCGCTACGACCTGACGCTGGAGGCTCGCTCGGGCAACGACACGGAGGTGCTCGAGTCTATTCCTGTGCATGTCGTCGTCGAGAGGCCGGAGGATTCCGTCACCACCGCCCCAACCCCCGCACCCCCACCACCTATGGTGCTGCTCGCGCTGGTCGCGGTTGTCGCGGCAGCAGGGGTGGGCGCCAGGGTCCTAATCGCTAATAAGCGGAGGAGGGCTCGCCAGGCGACCGCGCCGGCATCGCCCGAGGGCGAGGCCCCGGGGGCGCAGGCCCTAGCGGGACTCCCTGAGGCGCAAGGCCCGACGGTAGCGCAGCCCGGGGAGTGGCTGACTTCAATGGAAACCACCGAGTTGCGGGAGCGCTCAAGTGCGAAGGCTCTAGTCGCTGCTCAGGAGCGGCGGCCTGAGTGCTGGGAGACGTGCCTCTGGTGCTTCGAGCGGATTGGGAGCGAGCCCTCCCTCGTCTGCCCCTCGTGCGAGGGGGCTTTCCACGGCCGCTGCGCAGCCGAGGCGGCAAAGTGCACGAGGTGCGGCGGGGCGCTTCACGACCCTCGCCGGGGCGCCTAGGTCTTCAGCCCTGGGGGGATTGGAAGGGGGCGAAGTTCGTGCCTGGGCGACCATTTGTCGCCCTCGCCCCGACGAACTTCGCTCGTCTTCGGCTCGTCCGCCCATCGGGCGAGCTCTCTACAAACGGCTAGCGCTGCTCGTCGAGTAGGCCACCCCCTTCGGGGTGGAAGAGTCGCAATAGGCCAATCGCTCCTCCCTCCCTAACCCCCGGCAAAGTTTTATTATTTCGGGATGTGGTTGAGTTGGGCGATGCACCGGTTGGTTGCGTTCGCGAGCGCCACCCTAATACTGCTGGCCCCGCAGGGATTGCTCGGGGGAGGTGAGGCTCCGAGGGCCCCCGACCTCGGCCGCTACCACACATACGAGGAGATGGTCTCTGAGCTCCAGGAGCTCACCTCCGCGCATCCCAAAATATCCGCCCTCGTTTCCATCGGCACAACCTACGAGAACAGGGCGATATGGGCAGTCAAAATATCGGACAACGTGACCGAGGACGAGGCCGAGCCCAACATTACCATTTTTGGCGGCATCCACGCTCGAGAGCTCATATCTGTGGAGGTGCCATTGTTCATTATCCACAATTTGCTCGGCAACTACAGCTCGAACTCGACCATAAGGCGCTTCGTGGAGGGGGCCCAGATCTGGGTGGTGCCGATGCTCAACCCCGACGGCCACGTCTATGTCGAACGGGTGGGGGACTGGCGGAAGAACAGGAGGCCCGTGGATGGGGGCATAGGGGTGGACATCAACCGCAACTTCGGCCACCTGTGGGGGCTGGAGGCGAGCCACGACCCATCCGCAGAGGACTACTGCGGCCCTGAGCCCTTTTCGGAGAACGAGAGCCGGGCCGTCAGGGACCTCGCCACCGCCCACAGGCCCCGGGTCTCTCTCTCCTACCATAGCTTCGGGGGCTACATCCTCCACCCCTGGGGCAACTCCATAGACACTGAGCCCGTGGACCCCCTCCTCCCCTCCCTCGCTCAAAATATGTCCCTCGCTATGCCCCAGGGCAGGCGATATGCTCCAATGTATGCCCGCCAGTACTACGCCGTGACCGGGGACACGGACGACTACCTCTACGCCAACCTCAGCGCTCTCGCCTTCACCGTGGAGCTGGGGAGCTCCCACAGGCCGCCCGACGCGGAAGTGGAGCGAGTGTGTCTGGACAACCTACCCGCGGCACACCTGCTCATGAATTTCACAGCCGGCCCTGGAGCTCCTGAGCCGCGCCGCTCTCTCTCCATCCTGGGACCGGAGTCGTTCATAGCCCTTCCAGGCTCCACCCTCCGGATGGACCACCAGCTCATGAACGATGGGGAGGCCCCTGAGGATGTCTCGATATCACTATGGACCGAATCCAACTGGAGTGCGGAGCTCGACACAACCTCCGCGGCTCTGGAGCCGGGGGGGAGGGTCAATCTCTCGATTACGGTCGGGGTTCCGGCCTCCGCCCTTGCTTTCGAGACCGCCGTTTTCCTCGTCAACGCGAGCGCCGCCAGCGGGGTTTCTGCGAGCCTGAGATTAACGGGAATGGCGGGCTGGCTTCGCAACATCAGCGCCTCTCTTCAGGGTCCCTCCGAGGCCGCCCCTGGAGCTCTAGTCAGCATCATTGCGCGCGTCACCAATTCAGGCAACGGCCCGGAGTCCCTCGTCCTCTCCGCGAGCCTGAGCACCACCTGGCAGCTCCAGCCCCTCCCCTACCCATTCAACCTGAGCGCTGGGGAGAGCAGAGAGGTGAGCGTTAGGTTCGTGGTCCCGAGCAACGCCCGCGCGGACGTGCCGGTCGTCTTGAACTTCACCGCTCGCGCTGAAGGGGCTACCCCGGCCAGCGCAGGCCACGAGCTCTCGATTCTTCCCGTGCGAAACCTGACGCTCGCTCTCGAGCCATCGACCGCCAGGTTCCCGGAGGGGGAGACCAGGAACGTCACTCTCAGAATCATCAACAACGGCAACATCTGGGAGAACGGCAGCATCGTTTTGACGGGGCGCTATGGGAGCTCCACAATCGAGCGGGACAGCGCGAGCGTCCCCCCGTTCTCGACCCTGAACCTGACCGTGACGCTGAGGGCCAAGCGGGGCGATTGGTCCGTGACAATCGTGTTCCGCTCCAGGACCGAGGACCGCGCCCAGACCCTGGACTTCGCCGTCTTGGCCAATCAAACCACCCCGGAGGAGTCCCCGCCCAACCCCCTGCCGGTTCTGGTGGGAGTCGTCGCGGCTTTCGTCATCGTCATGGGCCTTATCTACTGGGACTGGAGGAGGGAGGAGAGGCGCGAGGAGGCCTGGAGGGTGAGGCGGCGCTGAGGGGGTCCGGGGAGAGGACCGGCGCCTTCGGCGGGATAGCGAGTCGGGGTGGCGGGGGTGGCGAGGCGGATGGTGTGCGGGCGATGACGAGGGGAGTCTTCGATGGGGGAAGCGGCGGCATTTGCGTGGCCTGCAAAGGGTCGAAGATGCTCTGCGGCAAGGACAGGTGCCCCATCCTGGTCAGGCACTTCGCGCAGCTCAGGGCGAGGGCGCTCATCGGAGGTCTGGAGCTCGAGGGGTCCTCCCCGCCCGGTGTCTTCGTGGGTCAGTGGGGCTACCCCAAGGTTCTCGTCGGCCCCCTCATCCCGCCGATCTCCGGGGACACAGAAGTGATGGACACTCCCGAGATGTGGCTTGGCAG